>Ga0163153_10000584_pt1 | contig 63878 bp, 48 predicted proteins | sample OliLakLV19MP6IB1_FD_148629 | JGI IMG/M metagenome (GOLD analysis project Ga0163153, IMG submission 148629) | Freshwater microbial mat bacterial communities from Lake Vanda, McMurdo Dry Valleys, Antarctica - Oligotrophic Lake LV.19.MP6.IB-1 | ecosystem: Environmental > Aquatic > Freshwater >... | reverse complement strand
CCGCGCGCACCAGCTTGCCCGGCATCGCACCGGTCGATTCGCCGTCCTCGAACGTGACCTCGCCCGCGACGATGGTCGCGCGGTAGCCGTCCACGCGCTGGATCAGGCGCCGGCCCTTGGCGGGCAGATCGAAGACCATCTCGGGCGCGTGCAGGTGCAGCGCATCGAAGTCGATCAGGTTCAGGTCGGCCTTCTTGCCGGGCTCGATGGTGCCGCGATCGCTGAAGCCGTAGACCGACGCGGTGTTGCCGGTCTGCAGGCGCACCACCTGCTCGAGCGGGATGCGCTCGCCGCGTTTGCGGTCGCGCGCCCAGTGCGTCAGCAGATAGGTCGGCATGCTGGCGTCGCAGATCAGGCCGCAGTGCGCGCCGCCGTCGGACAGGCCGAGCACGGTGCGCGGGTGCAGCATCATCTCGCGCAGCGCCTCGAGGTTGCCGTCGACGTAGTTCGCCAGCGGCGCGAACATGAACAGCTTGCCGTCGCCCTCGAGCATCAGATCGTAGGCAACCTCCTCGGGACGCAGGCCTTTGCGCGCCGCGATCGCGGTCACGCTCTTCTCCGGTGCGGGCTCGTAGTCGGGGCTCTCGCCGAGCGGATACATCTGGCTGAAGTTGCTCGCGAGGATGCGCACGATCGGGCTCTCGTGCTGCAGCTCCTCGGCGAGGATGCGCGCCCGGATCTCGGGCTGGCGCATGCGCGCGACCCTCTCGGCGAGCGGTAGTGCGGCGAGCTCGCGGGCGTAGGTCGGGTGGAAGAAGAACGGATGGAACGAGCTCTGCAGGCCGAACAGCATGCCGGTCGGCCGGCACGGGACCTGCGGTACGATCTTCATGCCCTGCTGCGCGAGCTCGTCGATGCGCGCCAGGGTGTCGCGCCAGACCGACGGCTGGTGCGGCGTCTGCGCGAGTGCGAAGGTCAGCACGCGGCCGGTGGTGCTGCAGAACTCGCGCATCCACGACAGATCCGGCTCTTGACCTTGCAGGTCGGCGACCATCTCGAACACGCCGTGCCCGGCGTCGCCGAGCGCGCGTCCGATGCCGAGCAGCTCTTCGGGCGTCGACGACGTACCCGGCACGAGGCCGTGCTTCGAGCGGTGCAGGATGGTGCGCGAGGTCGAGAAGCCGATCGCGCCGGCGACAAGCGCCTCGCGCGTGAGCTTCGCCATCTCGGCGATCTCGTCGCTGGTGACCTCGAGGTCGTGCGCGCGCTCGCGCAGCACGTAGGCGCGGATCGCGCAGTGCGGCACCTGCGCCGCGACGTCGAGCACACGTCCCATGCCCTCGAGCGCGTCGAGGTACTCGGGAAAGGTCTCCCAGCGCCAGTCGATGCCCTCGTGCAGTGCGGTGCCCGGGATGTCCTCGACACCCTCCATCAGCTCGATGAGGAAGTTCTCCTCGCCGGGCCGGCGCGGCGCGAAGCCGACGCCGCAGTTGCCCATGACGAGAGTCGTGACGCCATGCCAGCTCGAGGGCGCGAGGATCGGATCCCAGGTGACCTGGCCGTCGTAGTGCGTGTGCACGTCGACCCAGCCGGGCGTCACCAGCAGGTGGCGGGCGTCGACCTCGCGCCGCCCGCTGCCGGCGACCTCGCCGACGGCGCTGATCGTGCCGCCGTCGACGGCGATGTCGGCGGACTTGCGCTCGCCGCCCGTGCCGTCGACCACCGTACCGTTGCGAACGACCAGATCGTGCATGGGGATTCCTCCAGCCGGCGCGGACATCGGCGCTGCCCGCGCCGTGCCCCGTGGCAGCTTTCGTGAGTACCCGCCTGGGGCGATCCTGTCGAGCGCGGCCGGGCGCCGGGTCAGGGCTCGGGCGGCGGTCCGCCGTCCTCGCCGGGCGGTGGCGGGGGCGGCCGGCGCAACCTGTCACCACCGGTCCCACCATGGCCGCCTGGCCCACCCGGGCCGCCCGGCCCGCAGCGCTCCGGACGGAGCTCGCGCAGCTTCGCCTGCTGCGCCTGCGTGAGCTGGTTCTTGATCGTCAGCAGCAGGCTGAGGTGCTCGCGCTTGATCTGGCCCTCGAGATCGATCGCCTGCTGGGCGGCCGCGAGCGCCGCGTCGACGTCCACCTTGTCGGCGTCGACCAGCTTCGCGACCGCCTCGGAACTGGCGTCGAGCTCCCACTGCAGCGGTCCGAGGCGGCCCTGCGTCGCCTGGATCGCGGCCTGGATCGCGGCCCGCTGCTCGGCGGTCAGCGCGAGCGCTCCCTGGTGCCGCATCACCAGCTCGGGGCGATACAGGTGCTCGAGGAACAGCGGACGTCCGCCGCCGCCGCCCACCCCGAACCCGGGCTCGCCCTTGGGCTGCGCCGCGGCGGGCCCCGCGACGACGGTGCTCGCCAGCGCGAGCGCGAGGACGGTTGCGCGAATCACGAAAGGAACCTCACTTCCTGAGCTTCGTCCTCTCGAGACAGCGGCTCGAGCGGTAGGGTTTCGACCTGCAGGCAGCCGAGATCGCCGTCGGCGCAGCCGTTCCATGGATCGGTGTCGTAGACGTCGTCGAGGACCGAGACCTCGAGCAGCTCGTCGCCCGGCGTCTCGTAGACGCCGAGGTCGGCGAGCGCGATCTCCTGGTACACGACCTCGCTGCCGCGGCCGGGCTCCGGCGCGCGCTCGGCGTACAGCCACACCGCCAGCGCCGCCGCTGCCGCGAGCGGCAGCGCACCGACGAGGATGCCGCTGCGCCAGCGTCCCGCCGCGCGCCGCGCGCTCCGTGCGGCGTCGATCGGATGAACGGTCGCGGTGCGCGGCGCGCGCGCGCCGTCGGCCAGCGCCGCCGCGACGATGCGGTCTTCGAGTCCTGGCGACGGCCCCACCACGGGCAGCGCATCGAGTGCTGCGTCGAGGTGCAGCGCGGCTTCGTGCAAGCGGCGCGCATCGCCGCTGCGGGCGATCGACGCCAGTGCCGCGTCGCGCTCGCTCTCCGGCCAGCGCAGCGGATCGCCGCCGTACGCGTCGAGGATCTCGCGCAGGCGATCGAGCTCGTCGCCGGTGGGTCGACGTCCGGCGCTCATGCGGCCCCCAGTAGCTCGGGCGCGAGCGCGCGCAGCTCCTCGCGAAGCTTGCGGCGACCGCGCGCGAGCAGCGACTCCAGTGCTTCGATGCTCACGCCCATGACCTCCGCGGCCTCGATGTTGCGCATGCCCTGGTAGTGGCAGAGCGTGATCGCGCTGCGCTGTGCGTCGGGCAGTCCGCCCAGGGCCGTGCGAACGCAGTCCGTCATCTGTTTTTCCTGGGCCGTCCCGGCCGGTCCGGGACCCGGGTCGGCGGCTTCCGGTTGCTCGCTGCCGATCTCCTCGCGCCGGCGCGCGAGCTTGTCGAAGCACAGGTTGAGCGCCACGCGGTGCAGCCAGGTGCCGACCCGGGCCTCGTTCGGCCGCCAGCTCGGGGCCTGCTTCCAGAGCCGCAGGAAGGCTTCCTGCGCGACGTCCTCGGCCTCGACCGGATCACCGAGGGTGCGGCTGCCGAGCGCCACGATGCGGGCGAGATAGCGCCGGCTGAGTGCGCGGAAGGCGTCGCCGTCATCGTGTGCCACCGCTGCCATGAGATCGTCATCCGAAGCCTCCGCGCCCGGCGTGGGTTCCTGGCGCCGTGCCAACCCGCCGAACCAGGATCGCTCGCGCACGGGTGCGCTGGCGGACGCATCCGCGTCCGCTGTGGTGTCCCATCGCGACCCCCTGGGGTCGCCTGGCGGCGGCAGCGCCAAAGATCAACGCGGCCTGCTGCCGCGGCCCGCTGCCGCGGCTCGCGGATCCTGACTTCCCGGTCCGGCATCGTGGTAGGCATCTCTCGTCATCGTCGGCCACCAGTTGCTCGCTCCGTGCACCCTGCGGCGGAGCCCCGTACCTCGCGACTACCATTATACGCCGCGACGGCGGGAATCCGTCGCCCGCGCCACGCGATTCGCCCTGAATCGCCGCGCCCACCGGCGGCAAGCCAGCCAGCGCGGCAGGAGACGCCGAGCTGCGCGGCAGTTGCGGCTCGAGCAGGCCAAGGTCCCGGTGGTGGGCGAGGCGCTCGCGTCGCCAGCAGGGGCTGGGAGGGCGACGTGCTCGGCGAGAGCGCTGCGCCCTAGTCGCGATCAGCCGCCGGCGCCGGCCTCGGCGGCGCGCGCCAGGCGGCGCAGATTGTCCTCGTGCTTGGCACGGCTGATCGGATAGAGCGCCAGGAAGCCGATCGACACCAGCAGCAGCGCGACGATCATCGGCGTGTAGACGAGTCCGAGATCGCGCACCACCTCGGCCGGCACCTCGCCCGGTTTCGCGTTCTGCGGGAAGCCGATCACACCGAGCAGCAAGGTCGACGAGAAGATGCCGATGCCGGAGACGCACTTCTGCACGAAGCTGCTGGCGGCGAAGAACGTGCCCTCGGAGCGACGTCCGGTCGAGAGCTCGCTGTCCTCGACCACGTCGGCGATCATCGAGGAGCTGACGATGCTCGATCCGATCAGCAACGTGATCACGAGCAGGTTGACGGCAAGCAAGGCCGGCATCAGCGCGGGCGCGTGGTTGTCGGGAAACAGCCCCAGCAGGCGCAGGACGATCGGTGACGGTCCGAGCACGATCGCCGCCAGCGCGATCGATACCGCCGCGCGCTTCTTGCCGAGGCGTTTCGACAGGCGCGGCGCGATCGCCAGCGCGAGTGCCGCCGCGATGAAGCTCGTGCCGACCAGCAGCGACATCTCGCCCGACGTCAGCTCCCAGAAGAAGGTGTTGAAGTAGATGCTGAGCGCCGCCATCAACCCGGCCGCCATCGAGGCGAAGATCATCGAGCCGAACAGCGCGAGGAAGGCGCGGTTCGCGAGCGTCGCGCGCAGCTCGGAGAACGTGCGGTGGAGGTCGAAGGGTTTCTTCGCGGGCGGCTTGCGCAGGTGCGGGATGTACGAGTGCGTGCCGAGCGCGGAGATCAGGATCGCGCACGCCATGATGATCGACGCGGCGATCCCGTAGGCGCGGTAGCCGTCCGGATTGAGCACGCCAACCGGATGAGCGGCGTCGGGCTGCAAGAACAGCTGGAACGCGAGCACTGCCATCGCGAGCCCACCCCACCAGCCGAAGAAGAAGCGGAAGCCGAGCAGCGAGGTGCGCTCGTCGTAGTGCGTCGTCAGCTCGGGGACCAGCGACGAGCTGGGGACCTCGTAGAGCGAGATGAAGATCCGGATGACGATCGCGATGCTGACGAAGTAGGCGAACAGCGATTCATGCGACAGGCCGGCCGGCGGGCTCCACAGCAGGTAGTAGGAAACCGCCACCGGAATCGCCGAGAAGTACATCAGCGGGTGGCGGCGCCCCCAGCGCGTGTGCAGGTTGTCCGAGAAATGGCCGATCGCGATGTCGGCGAACGCGTCGACGAACAGCGTGATCATGATGCCGAGTCCGACCCACTTCTCCGGCAGGCCGAGGACCTGGTTGTAGTAGAGCAGCAGGAGAAACGAGAAGCCCTGGTCCTTGACGCCGAAGGCGACCGAGCCGAAGCCGTAGAACAGCTTGGTGCTGAGGGTAGGGGAAGGGCGCGACATCGGCGGGAACGCCGGACCCTACTGATTGGTGGCGCGCAGGCGCAAGCCGACCGGCGCGCACGTTCTGACGCTCGTACGCGAGCGCGAAGGTCCGTCGCGTGGACCTCCGCACTCGCGTGACGGGCGTCAAAAACAGCGCAGCAGGCCGGGGGCGGTGACGCAGGACGAGATGCCGCCCGTCCGGCTGATGCCCGCGCCGTGGCGCAGCAGCACCGTCACCGGCGCCTGGAACGACGGCCCGATGTCGAGCCCCTTGAGCGTGAAGGTGAGGATCTGGAGGCCCGAGGTGTCGCGCGGGCGGAACGGCTTGACGCGCAGGTTGAAGCGCCGGTCGGCGCTCTTGCACGTGGTGATGTTGCGCCGCGTGCTGCACTCGGCGAGCAGGAATGGCGCGTCGACGGCCAGGCTGCCACCGTCGCGCACCGCGATGCTGATCGCACCCGAGACGTTGAACTCGTTGCTCGAGCCGATCGGCGCGATGAAGCTCCCCTTCGCGACCACCTTGCCGTTGTCACGCAGGTTGCCGGTGTTGCGCACCACCCGCACCTTCTCCAGCAGGAGCGGGTAGTCGCAGCTCGGGCAGGTGTCGTCGGCGTCGCAGATGCCGTCGCCGTCGGTGTCGCCCGCGCCCGGTCCCGCCACGCAGGCGCCCGAGCTGCAGGTCTCGACCGCGGAGCACGGCGTGCCCAGATCGCAGGTGGTGCCGTCGGTGACCGGGATTGCGACGCAGCCGAAGAGCTGGTCGCAGGTCGCGACGTTGCACTGCGGATCGGCGTTGCCCAGGTCGCAGACCGGCGCGGTGCCCGGCAGGCACTGCTCGATCGCCGGGTCGCAGCTCTCCCCGCCATTGCAGAACAGGCCGTCGTCGCAGTCCGCGTCGAGCGCGCAGCTCGCACAATCGGGTGCTGCGGTGAGGAACGGGTCGTAGTCGATGCCCTGTCCGGCGATGTCGCAGCCCGCCGTGCCCGGTCCTGCCGCGCAACCCCACCAGTTGTTGGTCGCGTCGAGGACGAAGGGCGGATAGTTCAACGCGCCGATGGTGTTGTCGGAGATCGTGTTGCCGCGCACGATGATGCCCGCGGCCGTGGTCTGCGTGATCTCGATCAGGATGCCGAAGTAGTTGCCGAGGAACTGGTTGCAGGTGAACGCGGTGTCCTGCGTCAGCGGGCGGTTCGGGTTGCCGGTGAGCAGGATTCCGGCACCGCGCGGGTAGCCGCTCACCGTGTTGAGCTCGACCGTGCTGTCGAGGAGCGCACCGGCGATGCCGGCGCCGAGGTCGAGGTCCGGGTAGTCGCGGAAGACGTTCCGGCTGATGATCGAGAAGTGCATGTAGCCGTTGACGCCGACGTTCGAATCGACCACCTCGTTGTCCTGGATGATCGCGATGCTCGGCACGTCGTCCGTCGTGAGCTGGGTGCCGTTGTCGCTGCCGGCGCCGATCGCATCCTCGCCGATGTCCTGCACCAGATTCTGCGACACCACCGCCCCCTGCGCCTTGTCGAGCGCGATACCGCGCAGCGCGGTCGTGACCCGGACGTTGCGCACCGTCGCGCTGCTCGCGAGCTGGTCGGCGTGCACGGCGACGCCGCCCGGATTGGTGACCGAGAGGCCGTCGAGGACCGCACCTTCGGCGCGGATCCGGACACCAAGCGACAGCACGGTCTCACCGAGCAGCGGATCGCGCGTGCGCGCGTCCTCGCCGGCGCGCGGGCCGAGGAGCTGGATGCCGCGGTTGAGCGTGACGGTCTCGGCGAACACGTGCACCGTCGGACGGACCTCTGCGGAGGCTTGCGATGCGGTCACCGCTGCCTGGATGGTCGCGAAGTATCCGGTGGTGTCCAGGTATCCGGTCAGCGCGTTGCTGGTCGCGTGCTGGCCCAGGGCGGGCACGTCGACGGTCGCGTGCCGGCCGACGTCGACCACGCGCCACGGCACGTTGGCGAACGACGCCACCGCTTCGCTGACGGTGCTGGCGCTGGCGAACAGGATCACGCCCGCCCGACTGTCGACGTAGGTGTTGCCCGTGATTGCCACGCCCGACGATGGCGCGGTCGGCACGCCGAGCAGGTCGTCGGTGCCGGCGTCGATCACGATGGCCGCGCCGATGCTCGGCACGACGTCGCGCGTCGCCAGCGTGCGGAAGACGTTGCCGGAGATCGTGGCGCCATCGCCGGCCGCCGCGCCCGCAACGTTGAACAGGTGGATCGCGGCACCGCCCACCGTTCCTGCCGCCCCGAGGGCGAAGATCTGGTTGCCCTGCAGCACCAGACCGCTGATCTGGTTGCGATCGCCGGGCGTGCCGGTGATGGCGAAGACGCCGTGCGCAAGATGGCTCGTGGGCGTCGCCGGATTCGCCAGCGCCATGCCGTGGATGAAGTTGTCGCGCACCGTCACCGCCGCCAGGTCGGCGCCGGCCGAGAGCACCACGCCGGCGTGCGTCTGCGCATTGCCCAGGATGTCGAGTCCCTCGATCACCACGCTGCCGCTCGACACCTGGATCGAGCTCGCGAGTCCGCGTGCGTCGAGGATGGTCTCGCCGGCCCCGCCGAAGGTCCGGGTCGTTACCGCCACGCCGGCTTGCGCGCCGCGCAGCGTCAGCGCCTTGTCGATGGTGAGCGACCCGGCGAAGCTACCGGCGCCGACGTGGACCACCTCGCCCGCCGCCGCGAGGCCGATCGCGAACGGAATGGTCGCGCACGGCAGGCCGGCATCGGTGCAATCGTTGGCGATGTCGGAGCCGGTGAGCGCGACGTGGCGGTCGGCCAGGGCAGGGCTGGCGAGGAGCGTGGCCGCGAGGAGGGCGCCGAGGGCCGTGCGGCGGGCGCGGCTCGGCCGGTTCGGACTGTCGTCGTGAGCGTTCATGTGTTCCCCTCCGTGGCGGCGTGGTGCAAGAGCAGTGGGGGAAAGGCATAGGCTTCGCGGCCGCGCGCAGTCAACGCTGATATTTATGCCATGGGGGCCGACTCCAGACTCGGAACGCGCGCCCGGCGCTGGGCAAGCGTGAGCACCGTACGCTGGCCGCGCACCGCGACGCTTCTCATCGAGGGCTCGCTCATGCCAGCAGCCGGCCATGGTTGACCGCCAGATCGCGCCGTTGGAGGATCATCGGCGCACGTCCGCACGCGGAGTGGGTCGGGCGGGGAATCACGGTATGCAGCGCTACTTTCTCGGGCTTTTCGCCACGCTCCTGCTGCTCGGCAACGGGTGCACCGCGCCCGGGAACGAGCGCCCGAACATCGTCTTCGTCTTGGTCGACGACATGAACACGCGGCTGCTGCCGTACCTGCCGCGGCTCGCCGAGCTCACCAGGGCGAAAGGGATGTCGTTCGCGATGACGGTCCCGACGCCGGTCTGCGCGCCGTCGCGCGCGACCATCCTGACCGGCAAGTACGCGCACAACACCAGCGTCACGCGGAACGGCCCGCGCGGCGGCGGGATCTGGGGATTCCAGAAGAGCGGCAGCGAGGCCAGCACCTTCGCCGTCTGGCTGCACGAGGTCGGCTACCGGACCGGTTTCTTCGGCAAGTACCTGAACGAGCACGGGCGCGCCGGAACCGAGATGCCTCCCGGTTGGGACCGCTGGGTCGGCTACGGCAAGATGAGCTTCTCGCGCGTCGGCTTCGAGACCCTCGAAGACGGTGGCGTGACGCGGGCGATCGGCAAGACCTACGACACCGACTTCTTCGCACGCGAGGCCGCGCAGTGGGTCGCCACCGCGCCGGAGCCCTTCCTCGCGGTGTGGATGCCGATGGCGCCGCACGGACCGTTCGTCGCACCGCAGCGCCATCGCGGCCGCTTCGACGACGTGAAGCTCACCTGGCCGCCGTCGTTCTCGGCCGACCCCACCGAGGTCGAGCCGCTCACCCGCACCCGGCTCGAGATGATGCTCGGGATCGAGGACGGGCTCGCCGAGCTGATCGCGGCACTCGAGAAGCGCGGTGCGCTCGCGCGCACGTACGTGGTGTTCACCAGCGACCACGGGCTCTTCATGGGCGAGCACGGCTTCGCGGCCGGCAAGGGCGAGCCGTACGAGGAGACCACGCAGGTGCCGCTCTTCGTCCGCGGACCCGGTGTGCCGATCGGCAGCAGCGATGCCCTGGTCGCCAGCACCGACCTCGCGCCGACGTTCGCCGCCATCGCCGGCGCGCCGATCCCGCCGGACGTCGACGGGCGGTCGTTCCTGCCGTTGCTGCACGGGCAGGAGTGGCCGCAGCCGCGCAAGCGCTTCCTGCTCGAGTGGTGGGATCCGGATGGCAGCTCGCCGTGGCTCGGGCTGCGCACCGCGAAGCAGAAGTTCGTCCGCTACGCCGACGGCACCTGCAAGAGCTTCCAGCTCGACGCCGATCCCTACGAGATGCAGAGCGGGCCGTGCGACGACGCGTTCGCGAAGCAGTCGGCGAGCTTCATCGACCGTCTCGTCGCCTGCAGCGGTGCGAGCTGCGTCGCCGCCGAGAGCGAGTGATCGGCGGCTACTGCCAGCCCTTCATCACGTGCTCGACCCACCACTGTGGTGCCGCGCCGAGCAGCTTCTGCAGATCGGGGTAGTCCCACCAGCGGACGATCCTGCCGTCGCGAAACTCGTGCACCGAGACGAACGGGATGACGACCTGCTCGCCCGACGGCCAGTGCCACTCCTCCTCGTGCTCGGTCATGACGAGGTTGCCCTCGGCGACCATGTGGCGCGGGTGGTGGTAGATGCCGGCCAGCGGCTCGAGGCCGAGCCTGAGCCGGGCGGCGATCTGCGCAGGACCGCGGGCGACGTCCTCGGGCGGGGTCGGGATGTCGGTGTACTCGCCGTCGTCGGCGAAGTAGCGCCCGACGGCGTCGAAGTCGCGGGCGTAGAGATCGCGCCAGAACTTCTCGATCGTCTGGCGATTGGTCGCGGCGTCGTTCACGGGCGTGCCTCCCTCTTGGCTACGAAGGTGACCGGCATGTGGCGCACCCCCGTATGCTTGTTGCTGCGCGTCCACTCGATCGACCCTGTCAGCGCGATGCTGTCGAAGCGGTCGAGCAGGCCTTCGAATACCAGACGCATCTCGACGTCGCGTGTCGCGGTGCGCCGGTTGTACGGCGTCGACGACGACCAGCGCAGGATCTCCTCGATCGCGCGCGGCAGCAGCGAGTGGTCGTCCTGCAGCGCGCGCCACTGCGCCGGATGCTGGACCAGTGCTGCCACACCCGCCGCGATCGAGTTGCGCGTGGTCTCGCTGCCGGCCGCGATCAGCAGGTTGAACAGCATCTGCAGCTCGAGCTCGGTGACGTTCTCCTCGCCGCCGTCGGCGCCCGGGATGCGGCCGTGCGCGGCGGCGGACAGGATGTCCTCGGCCGGGCAGCGGCGCTTCTCGGCGAGCAGCTCCGTGCCGTACTGGAAGAGGGCGGCCTGCGCGGACTGGACGGCGGAACTGGCGATGGCGCGGATCGTCCATCGCGGCATGCGGGGTCGGGCCTTCCGGAGGATCAGATGGGACGTTTGGCGCTGGGTCAGCCGACGCGCTCGCCGCCAACGCCGCCGCCGTGCGCGCCTATGCGCGCGTCCTGCTGGACGGCAAGCGCTCACCGGTCGGTTTCTCCGACCCGATCATGCGGCACTTGGTGGAGATCTTCCGCACGCTGCAAGCGCGCGGCGCGCTGGCAGCGGATCTCGACCCGCGGCTGGTGGCCGCGTGGACGGGGGGCAGTTCCTGGGCTGGCTCCTCTTCGAACCGTTCCTGGCGGCGGGCAGCGGGCTCCCGGCGCTCCCGCCCGCTACGACCCAAGAGCATCGCGGTAGACGTCGTCCACCGAGAGCGTACAGCCGAGGCCGTCCAGGTTGACCCGCCCGCCGGGGCCGGCTTCGGTCACGGACCAGCCGGCGCCGACGCGCTGGTGCACCTCGATCTGGGGCTTCGTGTGCCAGACGTGGATCACGGCATCGAGCGACGGGATCTGCTTGAAATGTGTCAGCTTCTCACCGCGGTCGTAGTCGATCGTCGAATCCGAGAGCACCTCGACGACGACGCGCGGGTTCACGATGGTCGTCCTGCTCTCCGGGTCACGGGCGGGCTCGTCGCAGACGACCGTGACGTCCGGATAGGTGGCGAGTCCCGTGGCCTGCACGCGCACGCGGAGGTCCGAACTGTAGACACGGCAGGGTCCGCCACGGAGCTGGGCAAGCAGCGCGGCCGCGACCGCAACGCTCAGCGCTGCGTGCTCGGGCGTGCCCCCCGCCATGCCGTAGATCTCGCCGGCCAGGAACTCGTGCTTCACGTTGCTAGCTTCCTCGAGGGCGATGTAGTCGGCCCAAGTGTAGCGATGCAGCCCGGCTGGTGTCGACATTGAGCGACGCTATCGCGGCTGCAGCGGCATCGCCAGCCGCGGGCGCACTGGTGCCAGATCCGCAATGTCCCCCCTGCACATGTGCGGAGCGGTACGAATTTTTGATCGTGCGCTGTCGATCCAGCGCCGCGTCGGCCGACTAGGGGAAAGGAGACCAGCTCATGGCGTATTTCGACGGATTTGCGATTCCGCTGCCCGCCGGCAAGAAGGAAGCCTATCGTGAGATTGCGGCCAGGATCGCGCTGCTGTTTCGGGAGCACGGTGCGCTGGAGGTCGTCGAGGTGTGGGAGGACGATGTCCCCGATGGCAAGGTCACCGATTTCCGCCGCGCGGTGCAGGCGCAGCCGGGTGAAAGCGTCGTCTTCTCCTGGATTGCCTGGCCGTCGCGAGATGGGCCCCGATCGATCGTAGGCCGCGACCCTGCGCGGTCGCCCGTTGCAAACCTGGCGCACGATCTGATCTGTGGTCGGAACGTGAGCGACCGGACGACGAACCCCAGGCTGTCGAGCCGCTTCGAGGAAGCGCTGGCGTACGCGGCACGGGCGCACTGGGCCCAGATCCGCAAGGCCACCGAGATCCCTTACGTCTCGCACCTGCTCGGCGTGACCAGCCTCGTGCTCGAGCACGGGGGAGGGGAGGACGAGGCGATCGCCGCGTTGCTGCACGATGCGGTCGAGGACGCGGGTGGTCCGGCGCGCCGCGAGGACATCCGGCTGCGCTTCGGTGACGAGGTGGTGCGCGTCGTCGACGCATGCTCGGACAGCGAGGGCGAGCCCAAGCCGCCCTGGGGCGAGCGCAAGCAGAGCTATCTCGCGCACCTCGCGGCCACGACCGAGGCGAAGGTCCGACTCGTCTCGGCGTGCGACAAGCTGCACAACGCGCGCGCGGTGCTGTCGGACTATCGCGCGCTCGGTGCCGCGCTGTGGCAGCGCTTCAACGGCGGGCGCGACGGCACGCTCTGGTACTACCGCGCGGTCGCCGACGAGTTCGCGGCACGTGGGCCGGCGGGACCCGCGGCCGAGCTCGGCCGCGCCGTCGGCGAGCTGGAAGACGCCGTCCGGCGGGCCGAGCCCGACTGGGTCGCGAAGGAGCTTGCTAGGCCGTAGCGCCGGCGCCGTTGGTCCGCGCCGACATGAACTGCATCATGAGCTCCACCAGCTCGTGCGGCGGCGTCACCTCGGGCTCCTCGACCGAGTCCTTGAAGTGCTCGAACTTGAGCAGGTCGAGCTTCGCGTACTCCTCGCGGACGCGCGGCGTCAGAAGACCGAGCCGCCGCAGGTTGGGCACGATCTTCGAGAACATCATCTGCCGGAAGCCGACCATGAACGGCGTGCTCTTGGCCCACTCGACCCACAGCGGCACGTCCCAGTCGAGGCGCTCGAACACCGCCTCCATCAGCAAGCGATCGCGCAGCAGGTGAGTTGCCTCGATGACGAACTCCTCGCGCTCCTTGAGCTCGGCCGAGGTCATCTGGTTGGTGTAGAGGTCCGACAGCGAGAGAACGCCGAAGGCGACGTGGCGTGACTCGTCGGCCATCACGCGGCCGATCAGATCCTGGATCAGCGGCTCGTCGGCCATCTGCATGCGGGTGACGCCGAACGCAGCCAGTGCCAGGCCCTCGACCATGATCTGCATGCCGAGGAAGGTGATGTCCCAGCGCGCGTCGCACAGGATGTGATCGAGGAGCTGGCGCAGCTGGTCGTTGACGCCGTACGAGATGCCGAGCTTCTCCGTCAAGTAGCGGTGGTAGACCTCGACGTGCCTCGCCTCGTCCGCGACCTGGTTGGCGGCGTAGAACTTGGCCTCCTCCCAGGGCACGCTCTGCACGATCTTGGCGGTCGCGAGCAGCGCGCCCTGCTCGCCGTGCAGGAACTGCGACAGCATGAACGAGTTCATGTGCAGCTGCATGCGGATCAGCTCGTCGTCCTTGAGCGGGATCGGCGGGCTCATCAGCGTGTTCATGAGGTTGGCGGCGCCGTTCGACAGCCGGTCGTGCATCATGCGCTCGATGTCGACGTCGGTCGACCAATCGAGGTCGGTGGCGTTCCAGCTGAGCGCCTTGCCCTTCTCGTACAGCGCGAGCAGGTTCTGCTTCTTGAGCTCGTACTGCCAGTCGAGGACCGTCTCGATGGTGGCGTTGAGCGACTCGTAGGCGCCGCTCGTGGGGATCGGCAGTGGGTTGTGCTGACGATATTCCATCTGTCCCTCCGTCTGGCTCGCTCGCGGGTGTCGAGCGTTTAGGGCCTTCGCTTGGTTGCGGCCGCCTTGGTACGGCTTCCGGCAGCCTTCGGTTGTTCGTCGGTGATCCCGACGTAGGCGACGAACATGCGCGCGATCTCGCGCTTCAGGTCGTCGATGGTGAGCATGCGCCCCGCGGCCTCGGTGCCGTCGAGCAGCACGTGCTGGTTCATCAGCGAGAATGCCGCCTGCACGCCGAGGTCGATCGCGAGCACCGGCTCGGGGTGGTTGAAGCTCGGCGACTTGCCGACCAGGAGTGCGGCGATGCGCTCGGCGGCGCGGTTGCGGAAGCGAACGGCATCGTCGCGGATCTGCACGTCCTGCGTCGCGCGGAACATGAAGCAGCAGATCAGCGCGCGGCGCTCGTCGCTGACCGTCACCAGCTCGTCGACCGCGGCCGTGATGATGTCGCGTACCGGCGCGTCGGCCCAGCGGCGCTCGTCGGCGAGCGCATCGAGGCGGCTCTGCACCTCGAGGAAGAAGCGCTCCTCGAGTGCGCGCAGCAGCTCGTTCTTGTCGCGGAAGCGCGCGTAGAAGCCGCCCACCGAGGAGCCCGCGCGCCGCACCACCTCGGGAATCGACAGCCCTGCCAGTCCTTGCTCCACGATCAATGCTTCGGCCGCGTCGAGCAGGCGGAGCAGGGTGCGCTCGCTGCGCGCCTGCTTGGGGCCCGCGACGGTTTCGAGGATCGCTGGTGCTGCGCCGTGCATGTTGGGTCTCGGAATCCTGATCGGAATCAGAATCCGATTCGGTTTCCTACACGGGTGGCAGAGCTTGGTCCAGAGCCGGAAACGAAAAAAGCCGACCGTTCAGCCGACCGAACGTAGCGCCGCAGCGGGCGGCGCGCGCCGGGCCGCGGCCGCCGCGTCCGTCGCGTCCGCCGCGTGCAACGCCCGCGCACGCGCCAGGGCGTCGTTGACGTGCGGCAGGACGTTGCCCGCACCCAGCGCGGCGTGGATCTCCGCGCGCTCGAGCAACTGCGCCGGCTGCCGGCGCGCGCCGCACAGCAGCAGGTGGCGACCGCTAGACTGGAGCTTCGCCGCCAGGTCCTCGATCGCGCGCATCCCGGTCGCGTCGAGCGCGGTCATGTTGCGTAGCCGCAGGATGACGATCGGCGGCAGGGTGTCGACCCGATCGGTGATCGCGTCGAGCTTGTCGGTGCTGCCGAACAGGAACGGTCCGTGGATCCGGAAGATCGCCACGTACGACGGAATCTCCTTGTCCTGCAGGATGTGCGCGCGGCCCGACTCGACGTAGTCCGGGGTCACCGGCTCGACGGTGGTGGTGTCGGCGACCCGGCGGATGAAGAGCAGGGCCGCGAGCACGATGCCGACCTCGACGGCGACGGTCAGATCGGCGAACACGGTCAGGGCAAAGGTGACGAACCACACGCTGACGTCCGTCTTGGCGAGCTTCAGCAGCTCCGGGATCTCGTGCCACTCGCCCATGTTGTACGCGACCAGCACGAGGATCGCGGCGAGGACCGCGAGCGGGATGTACTGCGCGAGCGGCGCTGCGAACAGCACGACCAGCAGGAGCGTCGCGGCATGGATGATGCCCGCCACGGGTGTCCGTGCCCCCGAGCGGACGTTGGTCGCCGTGCGCGCCAGCGCCCCGGTCGCGGGCAGGCCGCCGAACAGCGGCGAGATCACGTTGGCCACGCCTTGCGCGATCAGCTCGACGTTCGGATTGTGCCGGTCGCCCGACATCCGGTCCGCGACCACGGCCGACAGCAGCGATTCGATGGCGCCGAGCAGCGCCACCGTGACCGCTGCGGGGAAGAGCGCGGGCAGCAGGTCGAGGCGGAACTCCGGGAGGTGCATGCTCGGCAGCCCCATCGGGATGCCGCCGAAGCGGCTGCCGATGGTCTCGACCGGCAGCCCGAGCAGAGCTGCGGCCAGAGTGCCGCCGAACAGGGCGACCACCATCGCGGGCACGCGCTTCACCGAGCGTTGCAGGAAGACCAAGCCGGCAAGGGTCACGCTCGCGAGGAGCGCCGTCGCCGTTGAGAGCGTCGGTAGCGCCGCCCAGAGCGCTTGCAGGCGCTCGACGAACTCGCCGGGCACGGTATCCAGGTCGAGCCCGAGGAAGTCCTTGATCTGGGTGCTGGCGATCAGCACGGCGATGCCGTTGGTGAAGCCGATCACGACTGGACGCGGGATGAAGCGCACCGTCGAGCCGAAGCGGCCCAGGCCGAGCGCGATCAGCAGGACACCCGCCATCATGGTGCAGGTGAACAGGCCGTCGATGCCGTGCCGCGCGACGATCGCCGACACCACCACCACGAATGCGCCGGTGGGTCCGCCGATCTGGAAGCGCGAGCCGCCGAGCGCCGAGATCAGGAAGCCGGTGACGATGGCGCAGTAGATGCCCGCCTGGGGCGGGAGCCCCGAGGCGATCGCGAAGGCCATCGCGAGCGGCAGCGCGACCAGACCGACGGTCACGCCCGCGACCGCGTCCGCGCCGAACGTCCGCCAGCCGTAGCCGGGCAGGCAGAGAACCGACTTCGGCAGCCAGGGCAGCAGCCAGTCGGGCCAGGGACGCTTCACCGGATCGCGCGCGCTCATCGCGGCTCTCTACGCAGCTCGCGCAGCATCGCCGTGGTGTCGCTCAGGCGGTTGTCGAAGATCCGTCGCGCGACGCCGAGCAGCTTCGTCACCAGGGGGTCGCGCAGGGAGTAGACCATGGTCGCGCCGACCTTGCGCGCCGTGACCAGATGCCGGCCGCGCAGGATCGCGAGCTGCTGCGAGACCAGCGGCTGCGGCATGCCGAGGGCGACCTGCAGCTCCTGGACGCTGCGCTCGCGCACGCCCAGTTCCTCGAGCAGGCGGATGCGCACCGGGTGCGCCAGCGCGCGGAAGAAGTCCGCCTTGAAGACCTGGAGCTCGCCAACACTCGGCATATCCGAATAAAGCTATATCCGCATCGACCAGTCAAGACGGCACGGCGAGTGGCGTTGCCGCGCGTCGATGGCAAAGGGCGCAGCCCCTCCGCGCAGCTGCGCCTGCGTCTCGGGTGGTGTCCTAGCGCGCGGACCAGAGCGCATCGCGCAGCCCGGAAGCGCGCTCGGTGGGCCGGCTGATCGCCTCGGCGATCACCTCCACGGTGGCGTGCAGGCTCACGGCGTGACGCGCGCGCGTGACCGCGGTGTACAGTAGCTCGCGGGTCAGCAGCGGCGACGAGCGATCGCCGAGCAGCACCGCGACGCGGTCGAACTCCGAGCCCTGGCTCTTGTGCACGGTCATCGCGAACACCGTCTCGTGCGGCGGCAGGCGCGCCGGCGACAGGTGCCGCGGCGTGCCGTCCGGGCCGAGAAAGAACGCCAGCCGGCGGCCCTCGTGGTCGACGATCGTGCCGACGTCGCCGTTGAAGAGCTGGAGCTGGTAGTCGTTGCGCATGACGATGATCGGGCGCCCGAGGTAGGTCGGGCCCGCACGACGATCGATCCGGTCAGCGCTCGCGAGCAGCGCCTCGACCTCGGCGTTCGCCGCGCCGACGCCGTACGGACCGTGCCGGTGCGCGCACAGGATCCGGAAGCGCTCCAGGGCAGCCAGGCTCTGCGCCGGATCGTTCTCGTCGAGGTAGGCGCGGAAGCCGGTGAGCGCCGCGTCCCGCAGTGGCTCGGAGAGCGTGCTTTCGCTGGCCGGATCGACACGCGCGACGTCCGCGACGGCCGGATCGGCGAGGATCGCGAGCGCGCGCGCGGCGTCGCCGGCATTGATCGCGCTCGCGAGCGCCTCGATGCCGCTGCCGGCGCCGTAACGATAGCTTCGCGTCAGCTCGACGATCGAGGCCGCGAGCGGCGCGTCCGGCGCGCGGTGCGGGCGCTCGGGTCCGCACAGCTCGCCGAGCACCGCCCCGGCCTCGACCGAGGCGAGCTGGTCCTTGTCGCCGAGCAGGATGAGGCGTGCCGTGTCCGGAACCGCGGCGACGAGCCTCGTCATCAGGGCGAGATCGACCATCGAGGCCTCGTCGACCAGCACCACGTCGGCGCGCAGCGGGTGCGCGCGGTCGTGCCGGAAGCGCGTGCTGCTGCCCTCGATCGAGCCCAGCGCGCGGTGGATCGTCGACGCCTGCTCCGGGATCGCGGCGCGGATCTCGGGCGTGCACGCCAGCGCGTCCTTCGCGCGCCGAATCGCGTCGGTGAGGCGCATCGCCGCCTTGCCGGTGGGCGCGAGCAGCAGTGCGCGTGGCGCGCGCTCGCCGGCCCGCTGGCTCTGCTCGGCGAGCAGCGCCAGGATCTTGACCACGGTCGAGGTCTTGCCGGTGCCGGGGCCGCCGCTGATCACGCACAGGTGGCGCGTCGCGGCGGTGCGCGCGGCGACGCGCTGCATGTCGGGCTCGCCTGCGACCGGCGAAGCGCCAGCGGCCGTCGCGGCCGAAGCCGGGAACAGGCGGTCGAGTGCGTCCTCGATCTCGTCCTCGCCGAGCGCGGCGGTGCTCTGCTGGGCGCGCGCGCGGAGCGCGGCGGCGAGCCGGGCCTCGTGCTCGAAGTAGCGTCGCAGGTAGAGGCGTCCGGCTGCGTCGAGCACGAGCGGCCGCCGCGCAGTGGTGACGGCGCTCGCGTCGTCCACGAGCGGGCTCGAGCGCAGCAGCGCGAGCCAGGCGTCCGCCGCCGGCCAGCGAATTCCGGCGACGACCGCGCCGTCCTCGCCCGCGAGCTGCGGCTTCGCGACCAGCGCGTGCAGGTCGAGACAGACGTGCCCGAGGCCGACCTGCCTGCTCGCCAGCGCCGCGGCGAGCAGGACCAGCGGCCGCTCCTCGTGCCCGAGCCGGCGCAGCGTGCGCGCGAAGTGCTCGTCGAGCGGTCCGAGCACGCCCGCCTTGCGGAGTTCCTCGATGGTCGGGGTCATCGCGCGGGCCCCGGCTGCGCGGCGCCGACCAGCTCCGACAGGTCGCCCAGCAGCTCACTGCTCGGGCGGTCGAAGAACACGCCGCAGCCCGGCTCGTGACGCGGCGCCATGCCGCGCAGGAAAAGATAGGCGACGCCGCCGAAGTCGCGTGCGTAGTCGTAGCCCGGCAGGCGCAACGTCAAGTAGCGGTGCACGGCCAGCACGTAGAGGTGGTACTGCAGGTAGTAGTGGTGCAGCGACATCGCCTGGCGCAGCCGCACCGGTGCGTAGCTCGACGGCCGCGGGCCGAGGAAGTTCGACTTGTAGTCGACGACGTACCAGCGCCCGCCGTGCTTGAAGACCAGGTCGATGAACCCGCCGAGATAGCCTTTCAGCTTGGGGAAGCCGAGGCGCTCGAGGCGGTGGGGATAGTCGTGGCCGCGGTTCTCGGACGGGTGGCGCGCAAAGCAGCTCGCCAGCGCTTCCTTGTCGAAGCCGGAGCGCACCTCGAACAGGAACTGCAGCTCGTTGAAGCGCTTGCGCACGGGCACGTCGGCGAGCCTGAAGCGCTCGCTGCCCGCGAGGATGGGCGTGGCCAGCGCCTCGTCGAGCGCTTGCCCGATCGGCGCCTCCCAGCGTGCCTCGAAGCCGTACTGCCCGATCGCGTCGTGCACGCGCGCGCCGAGGTCGGCCGGGTCGGTGCGCTGGAAGTCGGCGTGCTCGAGGATGGTGTGCAGCAGCTCGCCGGTCCGTGCACCGGCCGGAAGATCGTGCAGCGTGATGCGCTCGGCCGCGCGTGCGGCGGCCCGCGCCGCCTCGTCGGCGTCGACGGCACCGGTGGCGTCGTGGTCGATGCCCTCTTCGGCCTGATGGCTGGTGCGGCCGCCGGAGGCGGCGAGGCCGGAGAAGCTCGAGACGCGCCAGGCAACGTCGAGCGTTCGCTCCGTGTGGCGCAGCACCAGGTCGGTGACACTCGGCGCCGGCGTGCGCAGCGCCGGTGGCGGCGGTCCGGGAACCGACAGCGCGCGGATCGTGATGCTGCCGTCGGAGCGTCGTTCCAGCTCGTCGAGGTGGGCGAGCCGCTCTCGACCCCCGAGCGACACGAGGTGTGCCTGCGTCGCGGCGACGAGCTCCGCGGGCGATCCCGACACTTGCGCCTGGTGCAGGAGGTAGCCGAGCGGCGTCAGCTGGTCGCCGCCGACGTTGCTCCACACCAGCGTGCAGCGATGGCGGGCGCGCGTGACCGCGACGTAGAGCAGCCGCAGATTCTCGGCGAAGGCCTCGAGGCGGGCGCGCTCCAGGTGGCCCGCGTGTGCCTCGGAGCCGAGGTCGAGCTTCAACGTGCGCTGGTCGGCCTCGTCGTGGAAGCGCACCCACTGCTCGTCCTCGCCGTGCAGCGACGCGCCGTCCCAGGTGTACGGGCAGTAGACGACGCCGTACTCGAGCCCCTTGCTGCGGTGGATGGTCACCAGCTGGACGGCCTTGTCGTCGCTCTCGAGGCGGACCTGCGCCGCCTCGCTGGCGAACTCCGCGCGCGCCGCCGGATCGCTGCGCAGCAGCGACAGCCAGTCGACCAGCGCCAGCGGCCCGCGATGCGCCTCGCGCGAGGCCGCCTGCAGCAGCTCGGCGAGGTGCAGGACGTTGGTCAGGCGGCGCTCGCCGTCGTCGAGCGCGAGCAGGCGCCGCTGCGTCGCGCAGACGGCGAGCAGGCTGCGGAACGCCGCCATGAAGCCCTGCCCGGACCACGCCTCCAGCCATTCGCGGAAGTGCGCCGCCCAGTCGTCCCAGCCGGCCTCGTCGCGCTGCAGGTCGTCGAGCGCGAGCGCGTCGAGGCCGACCAGGCGGGTCGCGAGTGCCGCGCGCAGCAGGCGCGGGTCGCCGGGCTCGGCGACGGCGCGCAGCACACGCTCGATCTCCTCCGCCTCGGCCGACTCGAAGACGCTGTCGTCGCCCTGGCGCACGCTGGGCACCCCGAGCGCGCGCAGCGCGCGCTGCCCGTCGATCGCCTGCCGGTTGGTGCGGCACAGCACCGCCACGTCGCCGGCGTGCAGCGGCCGGCCGCCGATCGTTGCCCGTGACTCGAGCAGGCGCACGATCTCCGCGGCGATCACCGCCGGGACGTTGCGATTCGCCCAGTCCTTGGTCTCCTTGCCGGGGCGCGCGCCGTCGGCCGGGCTCAGGTACAGGATCTCGAGCGGCGGGCGCGCCGCCGCCTCGCCTTCGAGCGCCTCGCGCGTGCGGGTCGCCGGCGCGATCTCGGTGAACGGGATCTCGTCGAACACGAACGGCGCCCGCACGCGGCGGAACAGCGTGTTGACCGCCGCGACCAGCTTCGCCGCCGAGCGGTGGTTGACCTGCAGTGTGTACGCGTTCGCGCCGGCGTCCTCCTTCGCGCCGACGTAGGTGAACACGTCGGCGCCGCGGAACGCGTAGATCGCCTGCTTCGGATCGCCGATCAGGAACAGCGGCGCGTCGCTGCCGAGGTAGATGCGCCGGAAGATCTCGTACTGCACCGGATCGGTGTCCTGGAACTCGTCGATCAGGGCAGCGCGGAAGCGCTCGCGGATCTGCGCTGCGAGCATGGTCCCGCTGGTGCCGCGCAGCGCGTCGCGCAGGCGGTAGAGCAGGTCGTCGAACGACTGCGTGTTGGCGGCGTCGTGACGCTTGCGGACCTCGGCGCCGACGTGGCGCACGAGCTCGCCCTGCAGCCGCAGCGCGTGGCGCTTGCACGCGTCCTCGAGCACGTCGCGGGCTTCGACCACGCGATCGCACGCGGCGAACAGCGGATGCGTCGGCGTTTCCCGGTCCTTCCTGGTGCAGTCCGCGAGCTTCGCCGTCGTGAAGCGATCGAGATAGCGGAAGGCGGCCGTTGAGCCGTCGCTCGCCTGGGCGAGGAACGCCCCGAGCTGCGCGCACCAGCCCGCGAGCTTCGCGGCCGGATAGCTCTGCTGGTTGAGCGTCGCGGGCGCGCCGAGCAAACGCGCCACCTCCGATCCACCGCTCGCCCAGATGGTGTGTGCCGCGACCACCGCGCCGCGCCAGTCGTCGACGGCACCCTTCAGCCCGGTGCGGTCGAGCGTCGCCGCGTCCTCGGGCAGGACCGGCATGTCGCGGCTGGCGAGCACCTTGCGTGCGAGCTTCTCGAGCTGATCGGGGCTCTGCTTCTTCTGCAGGTGACGGATCAGCGCGGCCGGGGCGTCGTGCAGCTCGCGCACCCAGAAGTCCTTGACGACCTCGCTGCACAGCGGACGCTCGTCGGTCACCAGCTCGGCGTCGAACATGACGCCGCTCTCGAACGCGTTCTCGAGCAGGATTCGCTGGCAGAAGCCGTGGATGGTGAAGATCGCCGCCTCGTCGAAGCCGCGCAAGGCGGTGGCGAGGTGCTTCCGCGTCGGCTCGAGCGTTCCGGCGGCGCGGCAGTGCTCGACCAGGCTGCGCAGCGGGTCGGTCGCAGCACCGTCCGTCGCATGAGCCCCGTCTGCCGGTGCGCTGCCGCCGTCCGCCGCGTGCTCGAAGGCGGCCACCGCCTCGCGCAAGCGCCTGCGAATGCGATCGCGAAGCTCCGCGGTGGCCGCGTTGGTGTACGTCACGACGAGGATCTGCCCGACCTGGAGCTGGCTCTCGACGAGCAGCCGCAGGTACAGGGTCGCGAGCGTCCACGTCTTGCCGGTGCCGGCGCTGGCCTCGATCAACGTCGTGTTGCGCAGCGGGACCGCGAGCGGATCGAGGCGATTCACGGCAGCGCCTCCCGGTGCTCGAGCATGGGCCCGAACACGGCGACCGCGAGGCTCGCGAACGACAGCGGCGTGGTGGGCGTGCCCGGCCCGAGCGGGCTCGCCCCGGAGAAGGCGAGGCTCGTGTAGGCGTCCAGGCCGTCGCCGAATCCGCGGTGCTCGTCGGCGAACTCCTTGCGTGCCGCCTCGAGCGCCCGCGCCTCCGTTCCGTTCTTGCCCTGCAGCACCGTGACGTAGGTGCGCGACGTGTTCGGGAACAACGGCAGTGGCGCGCTCGAGCCGAGCAGGTACAGGCCGACCAGCTCCTGCAGCAGCGCATCCGCGTTGGCCGCAGGACGGAACGAAACCTGGATCTCGTCGCCCTTGCTCGGCTTGCGGCCGACCAGCGTGGCCCGTCTCGGGTGGCCGTCGGGCGCGTAGCGCGCCAGCAGCAGGTGCAGGATCCAGGCGCGCAGCTCGCTGCCGCGCTGCAGGCGGGAGAACTGCACGCGCACCTGCCCGTGCGTCGCGAAGACGTCGTCGATGACGCCGGTGAGCCGCACCCCGGCGATGCTGTCGTCGACCTCGACCGGTGGCAGGGGCCCGCCCGAGGTGAGAGAGAGCGCGCGCGCGGCGATCGCCTCCACCTCGGGCACGAGCTCGCCGTAGGCGTGTCGTCCCGGCTCGCCGAGCGGCATCGCGCCGCGGGCGCGCAGCGCAGCGAAGGTGCCGCGGACGTCGCCGCCCGCGAGCACGTGGGCAAGGATCTGGTCACCGACCCGCCAGCTCTCGAGGTTGTCGAGCAGCAGCGGCTCGCGGTTCTCGATCGGCGCGGCTTCCTTGCCGAGCGACACCAGCAGGCGGCGCTGCAGGAAGAACTTGGCCGGGTGCTGGAAGAAGTAAAGTAGCTGGTCGATGCCGACCTCGATCGGCGACCCGTCGTCCTCGCATGCGAGCGCTGCGCTCACGAACGGGGGCGCGGGTACACGCGTCGCCGCGAGCGCGGCTGCGCCGTCGTGGTACGACTGCACGTAGCTGAACAGCCGGTCGTCGCCGCCGAAGTAGCGTGCGCTGAACGGCTGCAGCGGGTGGCGGATGACCACCCGCTCGCGGATCCGCCGCTGCGCGCGCTCCGAGGCGAGCTCGCCGTGGTGCACGTCGCCACCATCGTCGCCGTCGTCGGCAACGCGGAACGATTCGCCCAGCGTGTCGAGCAGCTCGCTCACCACGACCGACGGCGGCAGCTCGGTGTTGTCACGGATGCTCTGCCCGACGTAGCTGATCAGCAGCCGGTCGCGCGCCGACAGCAGCGCCTCGAGAAAGAGGTAGCGATCGTCCTCGCGCGCCGAGCGGTCGCCGCGCCGTGGCCGGCGCGCGACCAGGTCGAAGCCGAGCGGCCGCCGGACGCGCGGGAAGGCGTCGCCGTTCATGCCGAGCAGGCAGACGACGCGGAACGGGATCGCGCGCATCGGCACCATCTCGCAGAAGGTCACCCCGCCCGACAAAAAGCCGCGCGCGGTCGGCGCGCGCGTCAGCTCCTCGAGCACCAGCGCGCGCATCGCATCGAGCGGCAACGCCGCGCTGAAGCCCGCCGTCCGCGCGCGCTCGACGATCCGTCCGAGGGACTTGCGCACCTCGTTGTGCTGGTCGGCGGTGTGGTCGTCGCTGGCGATCATCGCCTCGAGGAGGCCGGCGAAATCGTCGCGCCACAGGTCGAGGGTGCGCGGTAGCTTCAAGATGCCGTAGAAGCGGAACAGCGTCTCGCAGAGCTCGGCGAGCTTGCCGAGCAGCTCGGTGTCGCTGCCCTCGACGTCGTCGTAGGGCAGGGCGTCGCCGAACAGCTCGCGGTCGCAGCCGGGCATCGCATAGCCGAGCAGCAGCCGGTCGAGCCCGAAGCGCCAGGTGTTCTCGTTGAAGGCCGGCTGGCCGGCGGCGACGCGGTGGTCGGCGTCGATGCCCCAGCGCACACCGGCCTTGCCGGCCCAGGTGCGCAGCAGGTCGACCTCCTCGGCGTCGATCGCGAAGCGACGCCGGATCGCAGCGATGCGCAGCAGGTCGAGCACGTCGGTCGCCGTCATGCGGCCGTCGACGATCGCGAGCAGGCGCGAGAAGGCGTCGACGATCTCGTCGGTCGCGCGCACGCCGCGGTCGGCGATGCGGTGCGGGATGTGCGGCCGCGTCCCGCTCTCGCCGAACACCGCCTCGACCAGCGGCGCGTAGGTGTCGATCGACGGCGTCATCACCACCACGTCGCGTGGCTCGAGACCGGGGATCTCCTCGAACAGCGCGACCAGCTGGTCGTGCACGACCTCCACCTCGCGCATCGCGCCGTGGCACGAGTGGATCGCGATCGAGCGGTCGTCCGGTGCGAGCGGCAGGGCGGGCGCGCGCTCGACGCTCGCCTGGGTGCCGGTGTCGTGGCGGCGCTCGCGCAGCTCGAGGACGTCGGATTGCAGCGTCGCCAGCAGGCGTCCGGGGCCGTGGTCGACGTAGAGATCGTCGTCGCTCTCCAGGTAGTCGCCGCCGCCCTCGAGCACGGCCTGGAAATCGCGTCCGAGCCGTCCGAGCGAGGCCAGCAGCGGATTGCCCTCGGTGAGGTGCAGCTCCTCCTCGCTGAGCTCGCGGCCGCTGCGCGCGGCGCGCTCGACCTCCTTCAGCTTCTCGCGGTTCGAGCGGATCTCGGCCCAGTACTGGTTCGAGGGGCTGAGCAGGAAGAGGTGCACCTCGACGCGTTCCGCAAGCGCGAACAGCACGCGCGCGTAGAGCGGCGGCAGGGTCGAGACGCCGAACAGGCTCACCCGCCGCGGGAAATCGTCGAGACGGTCGAGGCGGGCGATCTCGCGCGCGAAGCGTGCTTCGCGTGCGGCGAGGTGCAGCGGACCCAGACGCTGCACCAGCGCACGCCACAGCAGTGGCTGCCAGTCCTCGCCGTCACCGTCCGACCAGCGGCGCACCATCTCGGGGCGATAGACGACGTACTGGTCGAACGTGGTCGCGATGCGCTCGGCGAGCTGCACCAGCCGCACGGCTTCCTGCCCGCCGTCGAGGAGGTAGCTGCGGATCGGTGCAAAGGCCGGCTGCTCGAGGTGCGCCGGCAGCAGGTCCGCGATCGCCCAGAGCAGCGTCTCGGGCTCGTACACGGTGCTCGCCGCGTCTGCACCACCGGACGCCGCGGCGAACGCGCGCTCGATCAGCTTGCGCGGGAAGGGGAACTCCGGATTCGCCCACACCCCGAGCCGGCTCGCGAGCTGCATCGCGAGCCAGCGCTCCATGCCACGACCCTGCACGACGATGCACTCGCGCTCGAACGGGCTGGCGAGCGGCCGGCGCACGACGTCGCACAGGACCTCGACCAGCTTCTCGGTGCGGTTGCTGCGGTGAACGTACAAGGGGCTCGACTCTAGCGCAGCGCGCCGACAGCCGTTGTCGGCCGGTCGATCGCGGCCGGCGCGGCGGTCACGTGCCGGGGACGGGCTCGACCTGCTTGCCGGCGAGGTCGCTGCCCGGATCGAGGCAGAGCAGGCGAACCCGGCCGGTGGCGACGATCTGGCCGGCGTCGTTCCGCGCCGTCGCCTCCCAGACCTGCGAGCGCCGGCCGCGTGTGATCGGCGTCGCGACCACGCGGACCTTTCCCGAGCGCACGGCGCGAATGAAGCTGGTGTGGTTCTCGACGCCGACCACGCTCTGACCGCGCGGCATCGCGTCGAGCGCGGCACCGGTGGAGCACGCGCCCTCGATGACGCCGCAGTGCACGCCGCCGTGCACGATGCCGTACGGCTGCCGGTGCTGCTCGTCGATCGTGTACTCGATGATCACCTGGTCGCGGTCGGCGGCCACGATATCGAACGCCATTGCGGTGTCGAAGCCGCTGACGCGAACGCCGGCGAGCTGGCGGAGATCGGGGGTTCCTGCGCTGCTCATCCGGGCACGCTAGCGGTCGCGACGTGGTGACGCGAGATGCGTGCGCTACTGCGGCGTCGCGCAGGTCTCGCCCGGGCAGCGGTTGACCTCGATGGTGACGTGGCTGAGATCGATCTCGCCCTCGAGGAGCTGCTTGTAGTGCTCGGGCGGCAGGGGCTCGTGCGTGACCAGGCTGACGATGACGCAGAGCTGCTGTGGCCCGACCCGCCACAGGTGGAGGTCGACGATGCGGTTGTCGGCGTGACCTTCGATGCGGCTGCGCAGCCGCTCGGCGAGCTCCGGCTCGACGTCGCCGTCGAGCAGCACGCGCGCGCTGTCGCGCACCAGGCCATACGACCAGCGCGCGATGATGCCCGCGCCGACCAGGCCCATCAGCGGGTCCATCCAGATCCAGCCGAGATACTTTCCCGTGCCGAGTGCTGCGATCGCCAGCACCGAGGTCAGAGCGTCGGCGACGACGTGCAGGTAGGCAGCGCGCAGATTGTGGTCGTGGTGGCCGCCCTGCTTCGCGCGGACGGCGTGCTCGTGCGCGCCGTCCGCGGCGTGGCCGTGGTCGCCGTGCGGCATGTCGAGCATCCAGGCCGAGATCAGGTTCACCACCAGACCGATGAACGCGACCAGGATCGCGTCGTCGAAGTCGATCGTGAGCGGCTCGCGGAAGCGGCCCACCGACTCCCACGCGATCAGGGCCGCGATCAGGCCGAGCACCACCGCACTCGAGAATCCGCCCAGCACGCCGACCTTCCAGGTGCCGAAGGAGTAGCGCGTGTTGCCGGCGTGCCGGCGCGCATATGCGTAGGCGAACGCGCTGATGCCGAGCGCGGACACGTGGCTCGCCATGTGCCAGCCGTCGGCCAGCAGCGCCATCGAGCCGAGCATCGTGCCGGCGGCGATCTCGACCACCATCATGACCGCGGTGAGCGCGATCACCCGCCAGGTATTGCGCTCGGCGCGGCTGTGGTCCGCCGACAGATAGTTGTGATCGTGCTCCCAGACGTGGAGCATTTCGTGCTCGTGCATGGCTTGTGAAGGATTGTCGGTCGGAACGCGGCAGAGTCAAGGGAGCGCGCCGCGGCCGCCCCTGCCGGCCGGGGCGGCCGTGACCCCGGGGAATCAGAGCTGCAGCAGCACGGCGCGGGTCGGGACGCCGGTCGCACGGGCGATGGCGAGCGCGTAGAGCTCGACCTGGCGGACGTATTCCGCCAGCCGGCCGGCGATCTGCACGTCGGTCTTGAAGTCCACGACCGTCCAGGGGCCGTCCGGCTGATCACGGAAGGCAGCGTCGACGATGCCCTCGACCACGACCCCGTCGATCTCCAGCGTGACGGGGGTCTCGCGGCGACAGGACCCGCGCGCCGCGGCCGCCGCCGCGCGCTGCAGGATGGGGTGGGCGAGCGCGCGCACGGTCAGGTCGCTCGCGGCCGCGATCTCGCTCTCGGGGGCACCGAGGACGCGGCCGTGCAGCGCCGCCCCGGCTTGCACCGTCGCGGCGCCGGCGTCGAACGGGATCGACGCCAGCACCGCGTGCACCAGCGCCCCGAAGCGCGTGCCGTGCGGTCGCGCGCCGTCGCCGCGCGCGACCCGCTCGACCACGACCTCGGGCCGCACCGCAGCGCCGAGGTCGAGACCCGTCGCCTGCTCGCTGCTCGGCGTGACGATGCGCAAGCTGGGCGCCGCGGCAACGCCGCGCACGCGCGCGCCCTCGTCCCGCCAGCGATCGTGCGCCGCGACGCTCTGCTCGGCGCGCACGCCGCCCTCGTCCGCGGCGAGCAGTCGCTGCTGGCGCAGTCCGACCGTCTCGCGGACGTTCAGCACCAGCGCCGCCGGATCCCACCAGACGACCCGATGCTCGCCGGCCTCCGGTCGATGCAGCCCGGGCACGATGGGCTCCTGCGTGCGGCGCACCTCGAGCGGGCGCTCGAGCACGCTCTCGCCGCCGAACTTCGGACAGCCGGGCGGCTCGCGCGTCTCCGGCAGCGGGTCCTCGGGTGACGGGTGCACGGTCGGATCGAGAGCGCTGAGCCAGCCCGCGAAGCGCGCGTCGCCGAGCACGGGCACGACCAGCAGGTCGCGCGCGCGGGTGGCGGCGACGTAGAGCAGCCGCGTCGCCTCCTCGCGCTCGCGCTCCATCTCGGCGGCGGCGTTGTCGAGCAGCTCGCGCGGCGAGCAGCGCGCAAGCCGCATCGCGCACAGCCCGCGCGCCGGGTCGACGTGGCGCTGCGGCTCCTCGGGGGTTTCGCGCGCGGTCATGTCGGCGAGGATCACGATCGGGAACTCGAGGCCCTTGGCGCGGTGCACGGTCATGACGCGCACGCCCTCGGTACCCTCCTCGAAGATCGGCGCCTCGCGTGCGGCGCCCTCCTCGGCGTCGTCCTCGAGCTGCTGGACGAAGGCGCGGAAGGACGTGGTCGCGCGGCGCTCGGCGCGGCGCGCGAGGTCGAGCAGGCGCGCGACGTTGGCCAGCGCCTGCTCGCCGCTCGGCCAGATCGCGAACGCCGCGTGCGCGCGCGTGGTCGCCAGCAACCGGCTCAGGGTGTCCGCGATCGCGCGCCGGTTGCGTCCCCGGTGCAGCTCACGCAGCACGCCGAGTGCCTCGCCGACCTCGAGTAGCGGTGGCGGTGCGTCGGGCGGCACCTGGCGGAACGGGTGCAGGCGGCCGAGGGACTCGCGGAACGCCAGCAGAGACGAATCCGACAGCGCGAACAGCGGCCCGCGCAGGGTCGCGACGATCATCAGCTCGTCGTCGGGGCGCTCGATCGCGCCCAGCGCGTTGCGCAGCGCCTCGACCTCCTCGCGCTGGTGGAACGACCCGCCGCCGACCAGCAGGTGCGGCAGGCCGCGTGCTTCGAGCGCGCGCGCGTAGGGCCGCGTCATGTCGCGGTCGAACGAGCGGAAGCGGCGGAAGAGAATGCAGACGTGGCGCGCCGCCACCGGCACGCGGTGCCCGGCATTCTCGCGCTCGGTCACCGTCCAGCCGCTGTGACGGACCATCCAGTCGACGAACGCCGCAATCGCGTCGGGCAGCGACTCCTCGATCTTGAAGTTGGCGATCGCGAAGTTGCCGTACGGGGACGGCACCGGCAGCGCGACCAGCGCGGGCTGTGTGGCGTGCGAGGCGCGGTGCGAGTGCAGCGCGACGTAGGTCGCCTGGCTCGGCGACTCGCCGCTCATGCGCGGCGCGAACGCCGCGTTGACCACCGCGTGCAGCTCGGGGACGGCGCGAAAGCTCACCGTCAAGTAGACCAGGGACGCGCCCGCGTCGAGGAGCTGACGCTTGATCGACTCGTAGAGCGCCACGTCGGCGCGCCGGAAGCGGTAGATCGACTGCTTCGGATCGCCGACCAGGAAGAGCTTGCCCGGCTCCGACCGGGCGTTGCGCCAGTCGTCCTCGGTGGGGTCGGTGGCGGCGAGCAGCAGCAGGATCTCGGCCTGCAGCGGATCGGTGTCCTGGAACTCGTCGACGAACAGGTGCGTGAAGCGCGCCTGCAGCTCGGCGCGGACGGCGGCGTTGCCACGCACGAGATCGCGCGCGCGGACCAGCAGGTCGAGGAAGTCGAGGCAGCCGGCGCGCTCCTTCAGCTCCTCGTAGTCCTCGACCACCTCCCACAGCTCGTCGCGCAGCAGCGGGGCGAGGTTGGCGCCGGCCGCGTCGACGAAGGTGTCGAGCCGGTCCTTGAGGGCATCGCGGCGCGGCAGCAGCTCGTCCTTGGCGAAGCCCTTGGCGACCCGGCGGAAGCCGCGCCAGCGCCACGAGCGCTGCTTCACGAGGTCGCGCAGGCCGGCCTCGAGCGCGTCGTAGTCGCGGCCGCGCAGCGCCTCGCGACGCTCGACGTCGCGCACGAAGCTCGCCAGCTCGCGCAGGCTCTTGACGAAGTGGTCGGCCGGATCGCCGGCGTCGGCGAACGCGGCCAGCGCCGCCAGCTCGGCCACCAGTGCGTCGATCTCGGGCTCCCGGGCGAGCTCGGAATGCTGCCACGGCGTCGGGAAGTCGCGCCGCTCGACGAGATTCCACGCCGCCGAGCGCAGCAACCCGCGCGCGCTCTGACGATAGCCCTGGCGCCAGCGCAGGACGCGGCGTACGCCCTCGCGTGGTGCCTCGAGCTGGCGCTCGAACCAGCGGTCGAACGCGCGCCCGAACAGCTCTCCGGCGACGTCGTCGGGCGCGACCTCGAACAGCGGGTCGATGCCGGCCTCGACCGGGCGCTCGCGCAGCAGGTCGGCGCAGAACGAGTGGATGGTACCGATGCGCGCCTGCTCGAGATGCGGCAGCGCGTCGGTCAGGAGCTCGCGTTCGCTGGTGGGTGTCTCGGCCGCCTGGCGGGCGGCCTCGATCGCGCTGCGCAGGCGCAGCTTGAGCTCGCCGGCAGCGGCTTCGGTGAAGGTCAGCGCGACGACGCGGTCGAGCCGCCCGCGTCCGCTGGCGAGCAGCCGAACCATGCGCGTCACCAGGGCGGTGGTCTTGCCGGTGCCGGCCGCCGCTTCGACGACCAGCGTCGCGTCGAGGTCGTTCGCGATCCGGTCGCGCGCATCGCGATCTGCGAGCGGCGGCGTCATGGCAGCTCTCTCAGGCGCGCGAGCGGGACCAGGCGGTCCTTCGGCTTGCGCCCGGTGCGCAGCTCCTCGTGCGGGCCGCAGATCGGGCGGTAGTCGCAGTAGCGGCACGCGCCGGACTGTGGTGCGGCGGGCAGAAAGCCGCCGGCGAGCGCACCGCCGATCACCTCGGTGACCGTCGCGGCGGCGGCCCGCGCGGCGTCGTCGAGTGGTACCACGGCTTCGCTGTAGCCGCCGTCGGCGGTGCAGTAGTAGAGACGCCCGGAATCGACCGGTGCCGCGAGCAGCTGCTCGCAGGCGAGCGCGTACAGGACCGGCTGCAGGATCGCGCCGCCGCCGACGACGAGGCCGGCCCCGGCGCGCGCCTTGCCGGTCTTGTGATCGGTCACGCGCAGGACGCCGCGCAGGTCGCGTTCGACCAGGTCGATCGAGCCGCGCAGCGAGATGCCGCCGTCGATGGCGACGGGGTCGGGCACGCTCGCCGGATCCTCGAATTGACGATCGCGGTCGGCGAGACCGAACGAGAGCTCGAAGCGGTCGGGAACGTACGTGGGTGGCGCTGCCGCGGCGCGGCGCAGCCACTCGTGCAGGTCGGCGCGGATGCCGGCGATGCTGTCCTCCCAGACGCGCGGGATCGCCGGCGCGAGATCCTCGCGCTTCTGCTCGGCGTGCTCTTCGAGGGCGCGATCGGCGATCGCCAGGACCTCGTCGAGCGCCGCGCCGCTCACTGGCAGGAGCGAGCGCGCCCGCAAGGTGCTCAGGATGTCGAACTGGATGTCGTGGAACAGCCCACCGCGCGTCAGCGCGTCCATGGTCTCGATCGCGACCGGCTCCTGGCGCGGCTGCAGGCGCAGCAGGGCCTGCAGGAAGAAGCGGTACGGACACGCGGCATAGTTCTGCAGCGCGGTCGCGGAGAACGAGCGCGTCGAAAGCTGATGGCGAGCGAGCGCCGCCTGGCCGTGCTCGTCCGGGTCGACCAGCCCGTCGGCCGCCAGCCAGCGGTCCATCTTCCAGCGCCTGGCGCGTGCCCGCAGCGCGCGCGCCAGGTGCACGTTGGTGCCGAGCAGATAGTACGCAGCACCCTGCGCGGCGCGCTCGTCGACGTGGACCAGCGGTGCCAGCAGTGCGAGATCGTACTCGGCGTCGTCGATCGCGTCCTCCGTTCGCTCCGGCGCGGGCCAGCCCAGGCGGGCGGGCGAGGCCGACGCCGTCCGCCGTGCGAGCTCGTCGAAGCCCGGCAGCGCGGCCTCCGTCGCGCGCAGCGCCTCGAGCAGATAGAACGACGGCACGCGCGCGCGCGACTGCTCGACGTCGACGCGCGGGTACGACAGGTGGACGCGCGCGCGCGCGGCGCCGACCGCGAGCCGCAGCGCCAGACGCTCGTGCTCGACGCGGCTGGTCTGGGTGACCAGCCAGTCGCCGCCGAGACGTGCGCGCAGCGCGTCGGGCAGCAGCGGATCCTCGACGATCTTCTTCGGAAAGAGCTTCTCGGCGAGACCGGGGATGAAGACGACGTCGAACGACAGGCCGCGCGCGAACTCGGCAGGGGCGACGAAGACGGCGCCGTAGCGGCGCATGGCGGCGGGTACGGCGAGGTCGCGCAGGCGCGGCCCGAGGACCAGGCGTAGCTCGTCGAGACCGACGGGTCCGACCGGCGCGATCGGCTCGAGCTCGGCGAGAACCGCGAGCACGGGCTCGGGCTCACGCAGCGCGGCGCGCGCGAGCTGGCGAAGCTCGGCGAGCCAGCTACCCCAGTCGGTGCTCGCCGGCAGTGCGGCGAGCCGGCCGATCAGCGGCAACGCGAAGGCACCGAGCTGCGCGAGGTCCTCGGCACGGCGCTCGTTGAAGGCGATGCGCGCCTCGTCGCCAGGCTCGAGCCCGGCGCGCTGCTTCAGGATCTCGTGGCGCAGGCCGTCGAGACGCTTCTGCCAGCGCGCAGCGCTGCCGATCACCGCCGCGTCGACCAGCAGCTGCTCCCAGCGCCACGGGGCGCGCACCGTTCCGGCACGCCGCGCGGCCAGGTCGGGATCGCGCAACGTGATGTCGTCGTCGTTCTCGTCATGGTCGGCCGCGGTCGTGGCGTCGTCGCCACCGGGATCGAGCTGCAGCGCCTCGTCGCGCGGTGCGACGAAGCCGTCGCTCGCGGGCGCCTCGGGGTCGGGCACCTGCGCGAGCGACAGGTACTCCGCGAAGCGACGCGCGGACAGACGCTCGGCCGCACAGGCGAGCAGGGCCAGGAGTGCGCGGCCGCCGGGGTGGGGCCGGGTCGTGCCGCGCGCGAAGCAGGCCGGGATCTGCGCGCGCCGGAACGCCTCCTCGAGCTGCACCGCGTAATCGGTCGCGGCGTGCAGGAACACGGCCATGTGGTCGAAGGGGACGCCGCGTGCGGCCTCGGCCTGGATCTGCCGCGCGATCTCGACGCACTCGCGCGCCACCCCGGGCCAGCCGCGCAGGCTGACCGATTCGTCGAGTGCGCCGGGCTCCGGCTTGGTGGGCTCGAAGAGATGCTGCTGCAAGCGACCCAGCGACGTCGTCGCGACCTTCAGCGTGCTCGACTCGCGCGTGCAGCCGAGCGCGCGCTCGAGCCGAGCGATGCCCGCGTCGTCACCGAGGGCAGCGGTTGCGAGCACGTCGGGCGAGCGGCCGACCAGTGCTGCGCACAGCTCGAGCTCGGCGAGGGTGGTGAGCTCGACGTCGAGCAGCAGCAGCGGCAGGCCGACCAGCGGCGAGCCCGCGGCGGCCGCGATCGCGGCCATGGCGGCCTCGTGGCGCAACGCGCCGTCGGCGAGCGCGAGCGCATCGAGCTCGCCACGCGCGGTGTCGGCGAGCGCGGCGAGGTCCGCGCCGGCCCTGCCGAGGCCACGCAGCGCATCGCGGTCGATCCGGTTCAGGCGCAGCTCGCTCAAGGTGCTGACCAGCGCGGCCGCGAAACCCGGTCGTCCGGCGACCTCCTTCAAGTAGCCGAGCGCGTGTCGCTGGCGCAGGACGTGCGTCGCGCGCGCCGCCACGGCGGTCAGCGAGAGCAGTGTCACCGGCGCCCGTCCGGTGGTCGCGAGTTCGTTCACCGCCAGCAGGGACACCAGGCGGTGCGGCGTGGATCGGTGGATGCCGAAGCGGGCGCCGCTCGCGCTGGTGACGGCACGCACGACCTCGTCTGCGGCCTGCGCGCTCGGGGCGACGACCAGCAGCTCGGTGTCCGCGCCGCGATCCTCGAGCCAGCGCACGGCGGCAGCGATCCGCGCCGCCGCATCGGGGCCGACCACGAGACGCCGTCGCGCGCTCACGCCGCCCGCTGCTGCCGCGCGCGCCTTGGTCATCGTTCGCGTGTCCGGTCCCGAATCATGCTCCTGCCAGCTACCACGCGCCGCGGGTGCGCGTCATGGCAGCGGCGACAAGGCGATCCTGACGGGACTGCGCGACCGCCTGTCGCGCGCCGGCGTGCCCACATTCGAGGCCGACGTCCGCTTCGCCTACCGCTATCTGGTCGATCACGGGATCCGCGCGGTGGCGTCGATCGAGGGCCCGTTCGAGGAGCTGCCGGGCGGATTGCTGCTGTTCCGCAATCCGACGCTCGAGCCGGCGAGCGCGCGCCCGAGTCTACGCGTGCTGTCGCTCGACATCGAGACCGCGCCCGACGCGGGCCAGCTCTACTCGATCGCGCTCGCCGGCTGCGGCACCGAGGAGGTGCACCTGCTGGCGACGCGTCCGGTCCGTGGTGCGGTGGTCCATGCCGACGAGCGCCAGCTCCTCATGGCCGCATTGGCACGCATCCGCGAGCTCGACCGGGACATCCTGCTGGGCTGGAACGTGGTCGACTTCGACCTGCGCGTGCTGGCGCGCCGCTGTGCGGCGCTCGAGGTTGCCGACGCGCTAGGTCGCGTTCCCGGCCGCATCGGCTTCGAGCAGGACCGCAGCTTCACCCGTCAGGGCCGGGCCGAGGTGCCGGGACGCATGGTGCTGGACGGCATCGGCCTGGTGCGCGACGCGATGCGCCTCGAGGACTATCGCCTCGACACCGTCGCGCATGCGGTGCTCGGGCGCGGCAAGCTGATCGACTCCGAGACCCCGGACGCGGCGGCGGAGATCACGCGTCTGTTCCGTGACCATCCCGAAGGGCTGGTCGCCTACAACCTCGAGGACGCGCGCCGCGCGCTCGAGATCGTGCTGCAGGAGGGGCTGCTCGATCTGACGCTCGAGCGCAGCCTCCTGTCGGGCATGCAGCTCGACCGGGTCGGCGCGAGCATCGCGTCGTTCGACCAGATCTACCTGCCGGAGCTGCACCGGCGCGGCATCGTCGCGGCGATCGAGGCGCCCAACGGGGCGCGCGTCGCGAGCTCGCCAAGCAGCGCGGCGACCGGCACGCCGACCAGGCGATCAAGATCATGATGAACGCGCTATTCGGCGTCCTCGGCGCGACCGCGTGCCGCTTCTTCGACGGCGAGATCGCCAACGCGATCACGCTATTCGGCCAGCAGACCCTGCGCTGGACCCGCGCCGCGTTCGAGGAGGCCGGCTTCCCGGTGCTGTACGGCGACACCGACTCGGTGTTCGTCAAGCTCAGCGGCGAGGAGCCCGAGGCCAGCGCGCAGGACGAGGCGCGCGCTCTGCGCGCCCAGGTCGAGCAGGGGATCATGGCGCGCATCCGCGCCGAGTACGGCGTCGAGCCGCGGCTGACGCTCGAGCTCGAGCACGTGCTGGCGCGCTTCTTCATGCCGCGCGTGCGTTCGGGCGCGGGCGGCAGCAAGAAGCGCTACGCAGGCTGGGTCGACGGCGCACTGCTCGTGGTCGGGCTCGACTCGGTGCGGCGCGACTGGCCCGCGGTCGCGCGCCGCCTGCAGGAGGGCATCCTGACGGGGCCGGTCATCCGCTATGTGATCACGCGCGACGGCCCGGAGCCGGTGCTGCCGGGCCGCCCACTGCCGGCGGGCATCGACCGCGGGCACTCGGTCGAGAAGGTCCTGCGCCCGATCGCCGACGCGATCCTGGCCGAGCTCGGGCACAGCTTCGACGAGGTGAGCGGTGCGCCGCTCCAGCTGCAGCTCCTGTGATGGAATCGGTGGGCTCACAGACTGCCGGAGCCGTGCTAAAGATTCGGGCGGTGAACCTGGACCGCCTCGACGGATCGCGCCTCAAGCTGCTGTTCGAGCTGTCGCGCGCGTTCGCCGAGCACACCGACCTCGAAGCGCTCCTGACGTCGGTCGTCGCGCGCTGCCGGGAGATCTTCGGTCCGCTCGCGAACGTGGCTCTGATGCTGCTCGACCCCGACACGGGCGAGCTCTACTTCCCCTACGCGGATACCAACGGCCGCGTCCACGAGGAGCACCTGCGCGGCGTGCGCATCCCGGTGGGGATGGGGATCAGCGGCTCGGTCATGCGCACCGGACGTGCCGAGCTGGTGGTCGAGGCGCAGCGCGATCCGCGCTACCACCGTCCGGTCGCGGACAACATCGGTGACGCGATCGGCTCGGTGATGGTCGTTCCCCTCAAGACCCGCGACGGCACGGTCGGACTGATGGCGGTGTCGCAGCGGCAGGACGAGCCGCCGCACGTCGAGAACGACCTGATCTTCGTCGAGAACCTCGCGAGCTACGTCGCGCTGGCGATCGAGAACGCGCAGATGTGGGACCGCTTGAAGGCGTCCGACGAGGACCTGCGCCTCGAGATCGGCGCGCTGCGGCGCGACCTCGAGCGCCGCGACCTGTTTCCCGAGATCATCGGCACCAGCAGCGTCGTTCGCGAGCTCATCAAGCTCATGGAGAGCGCCGCGGCCTCGCCGATCGCGGTGCTGATCGAGGGTGAAACGGGTACCGGCAAGGAGCTGGTCGCGGGCGGCATCCATCGCGCGAGCCCGCGCGCCGCCGGGCCATTCCTGGCGATCAACTGCGGCGCGTTCACCGAGTCGTTGCTCGAGACCGAGCTGTTCGGTCACGAGCGCGGCGCCTTCACCGGCGCCGACCGCGCCAAGCGCGGGCTGCTCGAGGAGCTATCGGGCGGCACCATCCTGCTGGACGAGGTCGGGGAGATGCCGCCGGCGATGCAGGTCAAGCTGCTGCGCGTCGTCCAGGAGGGCGAGGTGATCCCGGTCGGCTCGACCAGCGGGCGGCGCATCGACGTGCGGTTGATCTCGGCGTCGAACCGGAGCCTGGAGGTGGATGTCGCGAGCGGCCGCTTTCGCGCCGACCTCTACTACCGGCTGGCCGGCTTCCCGATCCGGGTGCCGGCGCTGCGCGAGCGCCGCGAGGACATCCCCGCGCTCACCGATCACCTGCTGCGGTTCGCGGCGAGCAGCCACGACAAGCAGATCGTCGGCATCGCGCCTGCCGCGCGCGCGATCCTCGAGCGTTTCGACTGGCCGGGTAACGTCCGCCAGCTGAAGAACGAGCTCGAGCGCGCGGTCGCGCTGGCGCATCCCGGCGACATGATCGGCCCGGAGAAGCTGTCCGAGACGGTGCTCGCGTCGAGCCCGGACTGGAAGCTGCGCGCGGCGGCGAGTCTCGACGCCGCCGATGCGGGCGGTGCCCGGCGCGGCCGTGGCGTGGCGCCGACGGCGGCCTCGCTGCGCGAGGCCCGCGCCAAGTTCGAGACCCGCTACATCGGCGACGTGCTCGAGCGCGAGGGCGGCAACGTCTCGCGCGCCGCGGAGGTGCTCGGCATCTCGCGCGTGATGCTGCACAAGAAGCTCAAGAGCCTCGGCCTGCGTTGAGCTGCGGCGTGAAGATCAGGAAGTACTGGTAGGGCAGGACGTCGGGCTCCGTGCTCAGAACGTAGCCTGCGGCCGTCATCTCCTCGACCACCTGCTCGCGCGCGAGCTTGTGGTCCGGCGCGGGCCCGACCGGCAGCGCGCGCTTCTGCCAGTCGACGATCGCGATCCTGCCCGACGGTCGCAGCGCGCGCACCAGGCGGCGCGCGTAGGTGATGCGGTCGTCGATGTGGTGGTAGGTGTCGACGACGAGGATCAGGTCGGCGCCACCTGCCGGCAGGCGCGGATTGTCGGCCGAGGCGAGGATCGGCACCAGGTTCGCCAGGCCTTCCTGCTCGGCACGGGTGCGCAGGTGGGCGACCAGCGCTGGCTCGGTGTCGGCGGCCAGCACCGTCCCCTGCGGTCCGACGGCGGCCGACAGGTGGCGTGCGAAGTAGCCGGTGCCGGCGCCGAGGTCTGCCACGGTCATGCCGGTCTGCAGCCCAAGGGCTGCGACCAGCTCGCGCGGCTTCTGCCACGCGTCGCGGCCCGGGTCGTCGAAGACCTCGCTCCAGTGCGCGACGTCCTCGAACGAGTGCCGCGCGGTCGCGTCGTGCGGTCCGGCCGGTGCTCGGTGCCGGTGCGCGTGCCCGCCGGCGGCGGGCGCCGGCGATGGCCCGGGCTCGGCGCGCACCAGCGCGACATGGCCACCGAGTGACAGTATTCCTGCGAGCGCGAGCGCGGCCGCGCCGGCCGTCGCGCGGCGCCGACGATGCCGCGTGTTCATCGGCGCGCGCCCTCGACGCGGATCGTGGTGCCGGTGTCGAGGGCGAGTCGCGTGCGCGCCGAGCCGTCGCGCACGGCGATCTCGACGAAGTCCTCGCTGCTGATCAGAGCGAGGATCTCGCCCGGCGCCGCGTCGCCATACGTCTGGCGCAGCTCGAGCCGCTCGCCGCCGGGCAGGCAAACGATGTGCGGCGGCCGGCCGAGGTGAGCCAGCCGCCGCACGTCGACGTTGGTGATCGCGTTGCCGAACCGGTCGTAGTAGGCGATCCGCCCCTCGATCGCGCCCGGCACGTGCACCGGCTCGGTCACCGGCAGCTCCATCGGCACGTGCGGGCGCCCGATCGCGGACGGCTCGAGCAGGCCTGCCGCCAGCGTGGCGGCGACCGGCGCGAACAGATCGCGCCCTTCGAACGTCGACGGGAGGATCCGCCGCAGGTGACGCAGCAGACCGCCCAGGCGCTCGATGGAATAGGCGGCCTGTACTCCGCCGAGACGGTTCACCACCGGTCCGAACAGGCCGTTGTCCGGACCGACGAAGGCGTGCCCGCCGGCGAGGATCACGACCGAGGCGCGCGCGGTGCCGACGCCGGGATCGACCACCGCGACGTGCACGGTGCCGGACGGGAACCACGGGCAGGCGCCGCGCAGCACGGTCGCACCGTGCTCGATGTTCTGCGGCTCGATCTGGTGCGCGACGTCGTGGATGCGCAGCTCTGGAGCGATCGACGTGATGACACCCTTCATCGCGCCGACGTAGGCGTCGCGCGTGCCGAAGTCGGTCGTGAGGGTCACGATGCCGCTCGGGGCGAACGTCTCGGGCGCGCTCATCTGAGCCTCGAAGCTACCGCCGCGGCCGCCTCCGCACCAGCGCTCGCCGGGCGGCCGCGCGGCCGTCGCTTGCGCTCACAGCAGCTCGCACTGGTCCGAGCGTGGGATCTCGGGGTCTTCCGGATCGACGCCCTCGCAGATCTCGCGCGTCCCGGCGTGCTCCATCACGCAGCGACCGCCCTCGCAGGCGCCGCCCAGCTCGCAGGCGGGGATGAACGCGCTGCAGTCGATCGGCACGCCGCAGTCGAAATCCACCGTGCAGGGGCAAGTACAGGCCGAGAAGTCGAACTTGCAGTCGGACTGGCAGGCGAGCGCGCCGCTGCAGTCCTCGAAGGACTGCGTCGCGTAGAAGCAGTCGAGGTCGCCCAGATCCGCACCGTCGCAGTCCTCGGCGGGGGAGTCGATCGTGCCGTTGCCGCAGGTTGCGGACGGGGTCGGGACCGGTGCCGAGGGGGCCGTGAAGAACGAGCGCGGCAGCGCGACGTCGGCGATGAACACGAATTGCTCGGGCGTGCACGGAGCGGTCGCGCAGCGTCCGGCACCGGAGCAGCGCAGCGAGATGTCGTCGTCCGTCGCCGTGGTCTGGGTGCAGAACAGGAACAGCGGATCGCCGCTGCCCTCCTGGTAGACGTTGCCGGTGACCGAGTCGTCGTCGCCGTTGCGCGTGATCGCCCAGCGCTGGCCGCCGACGTCCTTGCTGATCAGCGTGCGCAGCGCGTCCGGTGTGATCTGCAGGCCCGACTGGCGTTCCCCGCCCGCCGCTCCCGCGAGCGTGAGGGCCCGCGCCGTGCTGGAAGCGGCCGCAGCGGCTTCCGGCGGCAGGAAGAACGTCTGCGGCAGGGTGACCTCGGCGATGAAGTCGAAGTCGACGCCGCCGCACGGGCCGGCGAGGCAACGGTCGGCGCCGTAGCAGGACAGCTCGACCGACTCGACGGTCGCGCTGCGCTGCCGGCAGAACAGGAACGTCGGATCGCCGCCCTCGGGTAGATACACGTTGCCGGTCACCGTGCCGTCGTTCAGGTTGCGCGTGATCGCCCAGCGCTGCCCGCCGACGTCCTTGCTGATCAGGATCCGCTTGCTGTCGGGCGTGATCTGCACGCCGGATTCGCGCGCCTGTGACCAGGCGGCAGGCGGCGGCGCCCACGCTCCGGCCAGCGCGACGATGACGGCAAACAGCACGACGATCCTGCTGGAGCGCATCTCGTTGGAACCCCTTCCTCTCGGCAACACTCCGCACGATATCGCTCCGCCGCGGCGAGGGGCAAGAGTGCCGCCTCGCATGGCGCGGTCGATCGCTTGCGCAGCGGCCGCCTGGTGCGACACGATCCGCCGCGGAGGAGGGCACGATGCTGCTGCTACACGAGGTTCACGAGGTCGTCGGGGCGCGCGAGCTCGAGTTCGAGGCGGCCTTCCGCGATGGCTGGATGCCGGCGCTCGCGGACGGCGCCGACGCCCGGTTGCTCTACTTCCTGCACCACGCGCACGGCACCGGCGCGTCCTACCGCGTGGTCACGATCACCGCGCTGCGCGACGGTGCGGCGTGGGAGCGGCTCGCGCGGCGCGTGCTCGACGGCGATCTCGCGTCGTGGGCGCGCACGCTGGACGGGCTCCGGCACGAGGTACACGCCAAGGTTCTGGTGCCGCTGCCGTGGTCGCCGCTGCAGGACGTGGATCTCGCAGCGGTCGCGACCGCGCCTGCCGCGCACCCGCTCACCTTGTTCATGGAGGACACGGTGTGGCCCTTCGAGGGCAAGCTCGACGACTACGTCGAGCGCTCGGGTACGCACTATGCGCACGAGATGAAGCAGGCGGCCGAGCACGGTCCGCGGCTGCTCACCGTCGACGCGAGCTTCCGCACCACGCTCGGCAGCCACCGCAGGCGTGAGATCGTGCTCTGGCAGAAGGTGGTGCAGCCCGAGGGCATGCTGCGTCTCCTGACCCACGAGCTGCCGGCGCACTACCGCAAGCCGGGCACCTGGATGGTCGACGCGCTCGAGCTGCGCGACCAGTGGCAGAGCCGGCTGCTGCGCACGTCGAGCTGGTCGCCCTGGTACTGAGAACAGAACGATGCGCGAGCACCGCTACACCGTCGAGCTGCCGCACTCTCCCGAGCGTCTCTGGGCCGTGATGCAGGACTACGATCACTGGACCGACTACGCGCCGATGGTGGTCCGCGTCGACGTGCTCCACCCCGGCGACGCCGGCGGCAACGGGCTGCTGCGTCGCGTGATCTACAAGATGCCGCTCGGCCGGCAGGGCAGCGCGCTCGAGCTGGTCACCGAGGTCGAGCCGGCGCGCGGCTACCGCTTCCTGATGATCAATCGCGAGCCCGGCAACGACCAGACCGGCCGCGTGCGTCTCGAGCCGCTCGGCGGCAACCGCACGCGGCTGCACTTCGAGGAGCGCTACAACCTGACCAAGCTGCCGTGGAAGTGGTTCGAGGGACCGATCTACCGCTTCATCAACAAGCAGAACGAAGCGTCGATGCAGCGCCTGTCTGCCTGGCTGAGCGCGCACCCGGAGTACCGGCCCGACCTGATCGAGCGCTGACCACGCGCCGTGCTCACGGCAGGCCGGCGCCCGGCGTCGCGACGCGCAGCGTGCGGATGCGGCCGTTGCCGCGCTTCGGCTCGTGGTGCGGGTTCGAATCGAACGCCTCGAGCAGGAACAGGGTCCTGCGATCGTCGCCGCCGAGCGCGCACGCGTACCCGGCCCGGTCGGGCAGGTCGATCCGGTGCGTGATCTCGCCGCCCGTTGCGATGCGCAGGAAGCCGCCCGGCGCGATCGGGTTGGCGGCCCAGATGCAGCCCGCCGCGTCGAGCGCGATGCCGTCTGGATTGAACGACACCTTCCCCCAGGTGCGGCGATTCGCGAGCGTGCCGTCGCCGGCGATGTCGAACGCGGTGAATACCTTGCCGAAGCTCTCGGCGACGATCAGGGTCGCGCCGTCGGGTGTCACCACGCTGCCGTTCGGGAAGCCGAGGTTCTCGGCGACGACGCGCGCGTGGCCGTCGGGCGTGACCAGCATCACGCACGTCGGCACGAGCTTCGCGCCGCCGTGCAGGTCGAAGCCGAAGTTGCCGACGTAGGCGTTGCCGCGCGCGTCGACCACCATGTCGTTGCAGTGGAACGGCGCGAGCCCGGACAGGTCGGCGTGCTCGACGAGCCGGCCGCCGTCGCGGCGCAGCAGGCGCCGGTCCTGCATCGACACCACCAGCAGGCGTCCGTCGGGCAGCCAGCCCAGTCCCGACGGGCTGCCCGGCACCTCGAAGATGGTCTCTCTCGCGCCGTTCTCGTCGACGGCCACGACCTCGCGCGCGTGCATGTCGGAGAACCACAGCCGGCCGTCGTGCCAGCGCGGGCCCTCGGGGAAGATCAGGTCGTCGAGCAGGACGCGCGGCTCGGTCTCGATCATCGCGGCCCAGCCTGCTGGCGCGCGCGGTACTGCGCCTTCACCGCGCGTCCGCGCTCCTCGAGGAGCGGGACCAGGGCGCGCTTCAGCGCCGGAATCGCGCTGCCGACCCGCGCCATGTAGCCCGTGACCGCGGGGATCGTGCGCTCGGCGACGCCGTCGGCCGCGCAGTCCAGCACCAGGGCCGCGACCTCTTCGGAGGTCGACATCGGGTTGGCGAACACCAGATCCGGCACCTGATCGAGGTCCTCCATGATGAACCCGGTGTCGACCGGTCCGGGCGACACGGCGGACACCGTGATGCCGGATCCTTCGAGCTCCTCGCGCAGCGCGAAGGTGAAGGCGCGCAGCCCCGACTTGCTCGCCGAGTACACGGCTTCGTGCAGCACCGGGATCTGGCCCGCGATCGACGCGACGTTGACGATCGCGGCGTGATCGCGGCGCCGCAGATACGGCAGCGCGAGCCGGGTGAGGACGATCGGCGCGGTGAGATTGACGTCGATGATGGCCACGAGCGCGGCCGCGTCGTGGTGCTCGATCGGTCCGCGGTGGTTGGCACCCGCGTTGTTGACCAGCACGTCGATGCCGCCGAAGGTCTCGACCACCGAGGCGAGCATGTTCGCGCACGCGCCCTGGTCGCGGACGTCGGCCGGATAGGCGCGCGCGGTGCCGCCCGCCCCCCGGATCTCCCCGGCGACCCATTCGAGCTTCTCCGCCCCGCGCGCGACCAGCGCGACGCTGGCGCCCTCGGCGGCGAAGCGGCGCGCCACCGCGCTGCCGATGCCGGCCGAAGCTCCCGTGATCACCACCACCTGTCCCGCAAAGCGATCTGCCATGATCATCCGCTCCTTGGTGGACTCCGTTCCCTCCGGATCCGTCGGCCACGAAAATCGCCGTGCAGGCGAGCAGGATACCCTACCAGTCCGCGAAGCCGACGTCTGCCGGCGCGACGTCGAGCCGCGCCGGACGCACCGCGGGGCGGCCGTCGCGGGCGATCGGTGCGAGGTCGTTCGGCGCGTCGGGGCAGAGCAGCGCGGCGAGCGTCTGCAGCTGGCTGCGGCCGACCCCGACCTCGAACATGCCGCCGAAGTAGACGGCGATGCCCTGCGCCGCGCAGGTGGCGATCACGTCCAGCGCGCCGAGCACGCTGCCGAGGCGCGCCGGCTTGACGTTCACGGCAGCCGGCCGCTCGGCCAGGGTCGCGAGCGCGGCTGCCGAGTGGACCGGGGCGTCGAAGCTCAGCCGCCCGCGCAGCGACGCCGACCAGCGCTCGGGTCCGGGCAGCGGGTCCTCGAGCAGTGCTGCCGGGACCAGGCGGTGGATCCGCTCGTGCTCGGCGACCGCGCCCGATTGCTTGAAGTCGAGCACGCATACCCGCCCGAGTGCGGCCAGGGCGGCGAAGGTCGCGTCGCTCCAGTGCGGGTCGACGTCGATCTTGAGCTCGACCCCGGGCGCCGCCGCGTCCAGCTCGTGCGCGGCCCGCGCCAGCGGATCCGCCACCTTCTCGAAGGACACGACGTAGCGCAGCGGCCGCGGTGCGCTGCCGCTCAGCGTGGCGAGGTTGGTGCCCGCCTGGCGCAGCGCCAGGTCGATCGCCGCCGCCTCGAGGGCCGCGCGGTCGTACGCGTCATCGAGCGCGCCGGAGAGGAGCGCGGCGACGTCCGCTAGCGACACGCAGCGCGTGAGCTCCAGGTGCTCGGCGCGGGTCGTGAACTGCTGGTGCGCGTCCGTCGTCCAGCCGACGTGCTCGCCGCGGCCCGCGCAACCGCCGCCGCGCAGCGTGACCGTCGAGCTCGGACGCGGACCATCCGGGTACGACGGCACGGGCACCGCGTGCACCGCGCAGGCGACGGCCTCGATCGTGATCGGCAGCGCGGCGATCTGTCGGCGCAGCGCGGCTGCGTCAGGCGTCGGCCGCACAGCGGAAGCCGGCGAAGATCTGCCGCCGCTGCGGCAGGTCCCAGTTGCGGAAGCTGCTCCGGATCGCGATCGGCCGCGTCGCCCACGAGCCGCCGCGCAGCACCTTGTAGCCGCGCCCGAAATGGACCTCGGAGTAGTCGCGGTAGGGGAAGGCGTTGAAGCCCGGGTAGGGCGCGAAGTCGCTCGCCGTCCACTCCCAGACATCGCCCAGCATCTGCTCGCAGCCGAAGAAGCTGCGCCCGAGCGGATAGGAGCCGATCGGCAGCGGGCCGAAGGTGCGCTGGTCCAGGTTGGCGTGCTCGCGCGTCGGTGCCACGTCGCCCCAGGGGTAGCGGCGTGCGATGCCGCGCTCGAGGTCGATCGCCGCCGCGACCTCCCACTCCTGCTCGCTCGGCAGGCGCTTGCCGGCCCAGCGAGCGTAGGCGTCGGCCTCGTACCAGCAGACATGGATCACTGGCCGGCTGGGGTCGAGCGGCGTCAGCCGCCCGAAGCTGCGCTCGACGAGGCCGTCGCTGGTACGCACCCACGTGGCCGGGTGGCGCGCGCCGCTCTCGCGCAGCCAGTGCCAGCCATCGTCGGTCCAGAGCTCGCGCCGGCGATAGCCGCCGTCGTCGAGGAACTCGCGGAAGCTGCCACAGGTGACCGGTGCCACGTCGATGCGAAAGCGCGACAGCGTGACCTGGTGCGCCGGGCGCTCGTTGTCGTAGGCGAGGCGGCGATCGTCGCTGCCGATCGAGAAGTCGCCGCCGGGCACGACCACCATCTCGCGCACCAGGCCGTGCCGCGGCACCACCAGGTGGCGGCGCTCGAGGTCGTCGCGCAGATACGACTCGTAGGCGAGCTCCGCTATCTGGATGGTCTGGAGGATGGTCTCCTGATGCTGCGCCTCGTGCTGGGCGAGCATCCAGTAGACGAAGCCGTCGCGCAGCAGCGGGTCGTCGTTGGGCTCCTCGGGCTCCTCGAGCACCGTCCCGAAGCTGGCCCGGGTGCGCGCGCGCACGCGCTCGAGGTAGGCGAGGCTCTCCTCGCGCGACGGCAGCGGCAGCGCGGCACGCGTCCGGCGCGGATGGCGCATGGCATCGTAGAGGTGATCGCGGCGCGCGCGCTCGCCGGTGTCGTCGCCGCTGCGCCCGCGCGCGCGCTCGACCCACTGCTCCTCGAAATTCGCCATGTGGGCGAGATCCCAGACGATCGGGCTCATCAGCGGGCTGTGCTGGCGGACGAGATCCGGGGTGTCGATCGGTGCGACCAGATCGATCGTGCGCGTCCGCCCGGCTTCGAGCGCGTGCTGGGCACCGGCCCCGCCCAGCGTCTCGCTACGCGCCGGCACCGACCCGCGGCGCAGCAGCAGCGACGCGAAGCGCCCGCCCTCGTCGGTGAAGGTATGTACCCACTCGAAGCCGTGCCGGGACGCGCGCAGCGCCATCTCCGCGGAGCGGAACTTGCGGCTGATCTCGGTCTGGATCACCTCGCCGGCGGCGATGCGGAAGCTCTGCCCGAGGCTCGGCAGCTCGAGCACGGTCTCCCTGGTGAAGCGCGCGAAGATGTCGATGCGCTCCTTGCGCTCGTTGTAGAGCGCGACGTGCTCGATTGCGTCCAGATCGAGCTTGGTGCCGAGCTCGCGGTTCATGCGCGCGAAGAGATTGCGCGTGAACTGCGCGGTCACTCCGGCCGCGTCGTCGTAGGCAGCCTCGAGTGCCGCGATGTCCTTGACGAGATCGACGCCGAGCAGCAGGTGGTCGCCCGGCCGCAGGCTGCGCGCCAAGCGGTCGAGGAAGTCGTCCATCTCTGCGTCGTCGAAGTTGCCGATGGTGCTGCCGAGAAAGGCGAGCACCAGCGGCGAGAGAGCCGCCAGCCACGGCATCGCCTGCTCGTAGGTGCCGGCGATGCCGCGCACGTCGAGGCCCGGATACTCGCGCTCCAGTGCAGCGCAGGACTCGCTGACGACCGGGGCGCAGATGTCGACCGCCACGTACGCGCTGGCGGCATCGCGTCGCGTCCAGGCGTCGAGCAGGTGGCGGGTCTTGGCGGACGTCCCCGAGCCGAGCTCGACCAGCGTCGCCGGGCCGACCAGGGCGCGGATCTCGTCGGCGTGTGCTCCCAGCAGCGCCGCCTCGGCGCTCGTCAAATAGTATTCCGGCTGCTCGGTGATCTGCTCGAACAGCGCCGAGCCGCGCGCGTCGTACAGGTACCGGCAGCTCAGGCGGCGTGGATGGCGCGCGAGGCCTTGCGCGACCGAGATCGCGAACGTGTCGAGCTCCGCGGTGGTGTCGACGAGGCCGAGAAAGCGCGGCAACGTCTCGTGCTGGGCGCGGCCGCGGCGCGTGGCGTCGGGCTCGGGTGCGCTGCGGCGCGCGGTCACGGGCAAACGAGATACGTTCATGGGGAAGTCCGTCTCACCCTGCCTGCGCTTGGATTGCGGGAGTCCTCTGGCCGGTTTGCGCGCGCTTCCCCCGTGCGCCCGGCCGGAGCAGGGTGGGCCCGGGGCCATGCCGCAACCTGATGCTCGACGACCCCGAGTTGATCACATCGCTTGGGTCGTGCAAACCCCGTGGCGAGATGTCTCTCGTGCAAACACCCGGGCGCGCGGCGCGCGCGCGCGGCGCCCTGCTGCTGGTGGTGACCGCGATCTCGGGCACGCTCGCCGCCGGCCTCCCTGTGCTGTCCGGTTGCGGGCGCGGCGACGCTTCGCGCGACCGAGACGCTCTCGCACAGGCCGAGCGTGCGCTCACCGAAGGCGACGTCTACGCGCGCCGTCGCGCGGCCGAGCAGCTCGCCGGCGTGGGCGCAGCCGCGCTGCCGGTGCTGGAGCGTGCGCTCGCCCGGCCGTCGGTCGACGTGCGCGAGGCGGCGACGCGCGCGCTCGCGAGCATGGGCCAGATCGCCCTGCCACTGCTCGCCACGGCGGTCTGTGATCGTCGCTCGGTGGTGCGCGACCCGGCGACCGTCGCCCTGCAGGCGCTTGGCGCGCAGGCCCTGCCGGCGTTCTCGGCCGCGCTCGCGAGCCCGGACCACTACGTTCGCGAGAACGCGGCCACGGCTCTCGGGACGATCGGCACGGCGGCCTTGCCGCTGCTGCGCGGCGCGCTCGCCGACCCGGACCGGCGCGTGCGGCGCTGCGCCATCGAGGCGCTCGGACGCATCGGGCCGGACGCGATCCCGATCCTGCGCGGCCTCGAGGTGGGCTCCGACACGGCGCTGCAGGACGACATCGAGCGTGTCCTCGATCGACTGCAGGGCGGGGGAGGGGATTCGCGGGCGTGAAGGCCGGCAAGGAAGCGAAGGACGCGAAGGACGCGAGCCGGCGCGCGGCCACGCTGCGTGCCGCGCTGCACCACCACAACCACCGCTACCACGTGCTCGACGATCCGGAGATCTCCGACGCCGAGTTCGATGCGCTGCTGCGCGAGCTCAAAGCGATCGAGGCCGCGCACCCGGAGCTGCGCACGGCGGATTCGCCGACCCAGCGGGTCGGCGGCCAGGCGCAGGAGCGCTTCGCCAAGGTCGGTCATCCGGCGCCGATGCTGAGCCTCGGCAACGTGTTCGACGAAGCGGAGCTGCGCGCCTGGAGCGAGCGTGCGCTGCGTCTGCTGCCGCAGGGCACGCAGCTCGCCTACGTGGTCGAGCCGAAGATCGATGGCCTCTCCATTCTGCTGCACTACCGGCGCGGCAGCTTCGTGCTCGGTGCGACGCGCGGCGACGGCGAGGTCGGCGAGGACGTCACCGCCAACCTGCGCACCGTGCAGACCGTTCCGCTCGCGATCCCGGTCGCCGGCGCGGCGAAGCCGCCCGAGCTGCTGGTGGTCCGCGGCGAGGTCTACATGGGGCGCGAGGACTTCGCGCGCTTCAACGAGGAGCAGGCGGCGCGCGGCGAAAAGGTCTACGCCAACCCGCGCAACTTCGCGGCCGGATCGCTGCGCCAGCTCGATCCGGCGGTGACCGCGGCGCGGCCGCTGCGGCTGTGGGCCTACCAGGTGCTGGCGTGCGAGGGCGTTGCGCTGGCATCGCAGTGGCATACGCTCGAGCTGCTCCGCACCCTGGGTTTTCCGGTCTCGCCGGAGTGCCGGCGCTTTGCCGGCATCGACGAGGTCGCCGCGCACTGCGCGGCCTGGGCGTCGCGGCGCGACGAGCTCGCTTACGAAACCGACGGCCTGGTGGTGAAGATCGACGCGCGCGAGCTGCAGGAGCGTCTCGGCGCGGTCGGCAACGCGCCGCGCTGGGCGGTGGCCTACAAGTTCCCCTCGACCGAGGTCGTGACCAGGCTGCTGTCGATCGGCGTCAACGTCGGGCGCACCGGCGTGCTCATGCCCTGGGCCGAGCTCGAGCCGGCGCAGATCGGCGGCGTGACGGTGCGCAACGCGACCCTGCATAACGCCGACTATATCCGCGAGCGCGACATCCGGATCGGCGACAGCGTGGTGGTCAAGCGGGCGGGCGAGGTGATCCCGCAGGTGCTGCGCTCCGTGCCCGAGCTGCGCACCGGTGCCGAGCAGGTCTTCGCCCTGCCGGAGCACTGCCCGGCGTGCGGCGAGCGCGTCGTCAAGCTCGAGGACGAGGTCGCGACCTACTGCGTGAACTCGGCCTGCCCGGCGCAGCTAATACGCTCGGTCGAGTACTTCGTGTCACGCGGCGCGATGGACATCGACGGCTTCGGCATCCGCCAGGGCGAGCAGTTCGTCGCGGCGGGGCTGCTGCACGACGTCGCCGACATCTTCTCGATCACCGCGCCGGACCTGACCGGCATGGCCGGCTTCCAGCAGAAGCGCATCGACAAGCTGATCGCCGCGATCGAGGAGGCGAAGAACCGGCCGGTGTGGCGGGTGCTGGCAGCACTCGGCATCCACGGCGTGGGCGAGGTGGTCGCGCAGACCCTGATCGAGCACTTCCACTCGATCGATGCGTTGCTGAGCGCAGGTCCGGAAGACTTCGCGGGCATCAGCGGGATCGGCCCGATCCTGGCCGGGACCGTGGTCGAGTGGTTCGCGCACGAGCACAACCGCCGCATCGTCGACAAGCTGCGCGCGGCCGGCGTCCGTCTGGTCGAGGAGGCGGCGGAGCCGGCTGCTGGCGGACCGCGAACGCTCGACGGCCTCACCTTCGTGATCACCGGTACCCTGCCGACCTACGGTCGTGAGCAGGCGGCCGAGATGATCCGCGCGGCCGGCGGCAAGGTCACGGGCTCGGTGAGCGCGAAGACGAGCTATCTGGTCGCCGGTGAAGCGGGCGGCGGCAAGCTCGACAAGGCGCGCAAGCTCGGCGTGCCGGTCCTCGAAGAGGCCGCCCTGCTCGAGATGATCGAGCAGGGCCCGCCACCCGCGCCCGCAGATCCGACCGTCGCGAGCGAGTGAGCGCCGCGGGCGCCGCGGGCGGCGCCGGACTCCGGCTGCCGCCCGCCGCGCTGGACCCTGCCGCCGTCAGGCGGCAGGCTGGACGACGATCTTGCGCGGGCGAACGGCCTCGCTCTTCGGCAGCGTGAGGCGCAGGACGCCGTTCTTGACGGTCGCCGCGATGCGCTCGCGAGCGATGCCCTCGGGCAAGGCGAAGGTGCGCAGAAAGCCGCCGCCGGCGGACTCGGCGAGCCTGAGGCGGTGGTTCTCGCGCCGCAGTGGCTCGACCCGGCCCGCGATCGTGAGCTGGTCCTTCTCGACCGTGACCTCGAGCGCGCTCTCGGCGACACCGGGAACGTCGGCGGTGACGACGAAGGCGTCGCTGGTCTCGTGGACGTCGACCCGGGGCGCTGCGAACGGTCGCGGTCGGGCCTGCTGGCGCTCGCTCTGCTCGGGAGCGCGCGCGTCGTCCTGCTGAATCTCCTGTGCGGTGCTGTTCATGGCTGATTCTCCTTGTGAGGCCGACAGCGTCAGGCGCTGAGGACCGGAACCTTGCGCGGGCGATCTTCCGCGGCCTTGGGCAGCTTCACCTCGAGGATGCCGTTCGCGTAGCGGGCGTCGACGCTGGCGGCGTCGATGCGGAACGGCAGCCGGAAGCTGCGCGAGAACTCGCCATGGCCGCGCTCGCTGTGGTGGATCACGGCGCCCTCGGGCGCGTCCTCGGCGCTGCGGGCGCCGCTGACCGTGACCGTGTCGTCCACGACGGCGATGTCGATCTTGTCCGGATCGACCCCGGGCAGCTCGGCGCCGAGGATGACTTCGTCCTCGGCAGTCCACAGGTTCACCGCGGGGAAGCCGGGTGCGTACGAATCGTTCGAGCGGCCGCGCGTGCGATCGAAGAGGCGCTCCACCTCGGCCTGCATGCGCCCGAAGTCGCGCCACGGGGTCCGTCCGAACGGATGCGTGAAGTGCGTCAACGTCATGATCGTACTCTCCCTGTCGTGCATTTTCTCGTGCTCGAGCCGGGTCCCGTCGGGTGCCCGTCGAACTCTTGTTTGAGATGTCCTCGAGGTAAGCACGCGACGTTCGATGTCAACCGGCGAGGTGGTGGGCGGGGCGGAAAAAAATCGCTCCGTTGTCACGCCCGGCCGGGTCTCCTATCGTCGCGGCCATGGTACTGCTGGAATCGGAAGCGTTGCCGGCCGGGACCGCGTGCCCCGACTTTTCCCTGCCGGGAGTCGACGGCAAACGCTACGCGCGCGACGACTTCGCCGCGCGCGAGGTCCTGGTGGTGCTCTTCCTCTGCAACCACTGCCCGTACGTCCAGGCGATCGAGGACCGCGTCATCGCGCTGCGCAAGGAGTTCGCGGGGCGCTCGGTGCAGCTCGTGGGCATCTGCTCGAACGACCCGACCGACTACCCGGACGACGCGCCGTCCCGCCTCGCCGAGCGCGCAACCAGCAAGGACTACGGCTTCCCCTACCTGGTGGACGAGAGCCAGCAGGTCGCGCGCGCCTTCGACGCCGTGTGCACGCCGGACATCTACGTCTACGGACCCGAGCGCCAGCTCGCGTATCACGGCCGCATCGACGACGACTGGAAGGACCCGGCGAAGGTCACCCGCCGCGAGCTGGCCGACGCGATCGAGGCCCTGCTCGCCGGCCGCCGGCCGTCCGCCGAGCAGCGGCCGACCATCGGCTGCTCGATCAAGTGGCGGAAGGGCTGATCGCGCTGGCGCGATCGTCGCCGGAGCGTCAGCGCATGCCCGACGCGCGGGCGAGGGGCGCCGGCCGCTCGACGTAGATCGCCTCGCGCGTGCTCGGCGCGGCCGCCACGGCGGGATTCCGCTTGGCGCCGAGGATCTGGTGCAACCCGATGCTCGCCTGCTCGAAGCCGACCGAGGCCGACGTGAGGTACAGCAGCCAGGTGCGGTACTTGCGCTCGCCGACCAGAGCGACCGCCCTGTCCTGGTTGGCACGCAGGCGATCCGCCCACTGCCGGCAGGTGCGCGCGTAGTGCTCGCGCAGGCTCTCGACGTCGACCACCTCGAAGCGCGCCTCCTCCAGCACGGTCGAGATGTGGCTCATCGTGTCGAGCTCGCCGTTCGGGAACACGTGCTCGACCAGGAAGTCCCACTGCGGCGTCCGCGTCCAGTACTGGTTGCGCGTGATGCCGTGGTTGAGGAACAGCCCACCCGGCTCGAGCAGGCCGTACACCTCGTCGAAGTAGGCGCGATAGTTGGCGATGCCGACGTGCTCGATGATGCCGATCGCCGAGATCTTGTCGTAGGGCCGCTCGCTCACCAGGTCGCGGTAGTCGCGGTGCTCGACGCGGCAGACGCTCTGCAGACCCTCGCGGGTGATCCACTCCTGCGCGTACTTGACCTGCTCGCGCGACAGGCTCACGCCCAGCGCCTCGACGCCGTAGTGCCTGGCGGCCCAGATCGCGAGGCTGCCCCAGCCGCAGCCGATGTCGAGGTAGCGCTCGCCGGGCTGCAGGCGCAGCTTGCGGCACACCAGATCGAGCTTGTCGGACTGCGCCTCGGCGAGGCTCGCGTCGGGCGAGCGGTAGTACGCGCAGGTGTAGACCATCTGCGGATCGAGGAAGAGCGCGTAGAACTCGTTCGACAGGTCGTAGTGGTACTGGATGGCCTGTTCGTCCAGCGTACGGCGGCTTGCGAGCATGATCGACGCCTCCCGTTCGTTCTCAGCCCATGCCAAAGGCACCCTCGAAGATCAGGCGGCGCCGGAGGTAGGGCGCGCGGCAGACCGCGCGTGCGATGGTCTCGGAGATGCGGCCGGGTAGCGAGCCGAGCACCCGCTCCGCGAGGCCGAGACGGCCCGCGCCGAAGCGCGCGGCGATGCGCTCCGCGTAGGCGCCCGGTGCGCGGCCGGCGAGCACGGTGTCGGCGGCGAAGACGGCGCTCTCCACGGCCGGACCGATGCCCTCGCCGCTGACGCCGCGGGCCAGACCGGCCGCGTCGCCGACCAGGAGGAATCCCTCGCCGGCCACGCACCGCGGATGATCGACGCGAATCGCGTAGGCGTGGCCGCGGAACGGCTCGAGCTCGAGCCCGGCCGGCAGCCGGCCGTCGGCGCGCAGCCGCTCGATCAGCGCGTCGAAGCGCCGGTGCAAGTCGCGGCCGTCGCCGAGGCAGCCGATGCCGACGTTCAGGAAATCGCCCTTGGTGAAGTACCAGCCGTAGCCACGGAAGTCGGATTCGGCGAACAGCTCCGGCGTGCCACTGCGGGTGGTGAGCTCGCGCAGCAAGGTGGAGCCGACTTTGGTCTCGCTCTCGCGTGTCACGACGACCGCCTCGTCGGCCGAGATCTCGCCGAGCGTGCGCGCGATCGGACAGTTGTGTCCGCCCGCGCCGACGACGATCGGCGCGGGCACGTCCCCGTCCGCGGTTGCGACGGTGACGTCCGCGCCCTCGCGGCGGACGCCGGTCACGCGGACGCCCTCGCGAACCACCGCGCCCGCCTGCTCGGCACGCCGCAGCAGGAACTCGTCGAACTCGCGGCGCACGATGCCGTAGCTCACGGTACGCGGCCAGCGTGTCTCGAGGACGCTGCCGTCGAGCTCGATGGTCGCGTCGGCGAACGGCTGGATGGTGCGCGGATAGCTCGCCGGGTCGATCTCGAGCGCGCGCCACACCGTCGGCGTCACCCAGCCGGCGCACAGCTTCAAGCGCGGAAAGCGTGCCGCGTCGAGCACGATCACGCGTGCGCCGGCGCGCGCCAGACGCCAGGCTGCGGTCGAGCCACCGGGTCCCCCTCCGACCACGATCGCGTCCCACGCGCCATTGGCGGCTCCGAGGCTCATATGCGGCGCAGGTCGGCGAAGATGCCGAGCTTGTCGCGCCATCCCAGCTCGAGGTCCTCGAGCTGGTTCGCGACGCGCAGCGCGGCGAAGAGATCACCCTCGACGTCGATCCGGTTGTCGATGAAGGCTTCGGCCAGGACGCGTGTGTTGCTGCTGCCGAAGGTGTCGCGGAAGGTCTCGCGGTCGCGGATGACAATCGTGAACGAGCCGTCGGGCCGACCGACGTCGCCCTCGCTGCCATCCCATAGCCGGTAGCGCAGGCCCGGCTGGACCGTGCCGAAGATCCGTCGCAGTACGGCCGTGGCACTACGACGGCCCTGCTCGCTCGCCCTCTCGGATGTTCCTTCCATGACGGATGGCCCTCCGAATGCCCAGATGTTTTCTGCAACGTTCGAGCCTCCGAGGCAAGAGCGCACGGGGCCCGGCGGGCAGGTCTCGCAGCCGTCGGATTCAGGCTGACCGGATCGGAATCATCTGAATTAGCACGAGGCCGACGTGCCGCCGCGACGTTGGTCCGTTATCGAACCGGCCGTGGCCAACTTCATCTTCAGCATGCGCGAGCTGCGCAAGGTCTACGGACCCGACCGCGTAGTCATCGATAACGTCACCCTGTCCTTCTACTATGGCGCCAAGATCGGCGTCCTCGGTCTGAACGGCGCCGGCAAGAGCACGCTCATGCGGATCATGGCGGGCATCGAGAAGGAGTTCTCCGGCGAGGCGCGGCTGAGCAGCGGGTACTCCGTGGGCTACCTGCCGCAGGAGCCGCAGCTCGATCCGGAGAAGACCGTGCGCGAGGTGGTCGACGAGGGCGTCGCGCAGACCCGGGCGCTGCTGACCCGCTTCGAGGAGATCTCGAACGCGTTTGCGGAGCCGATGTCGGACGAGGCGATGGAGAAGCTGCTCGCCGAGCAGGCGACCCTGCAGGACAAGATCGACGCCGCCAACGCCTGGGAGCTCGACCGCACGGTCGAGATCGCGATGGACGCGCTGCGCTGCCCCGCACCCGACGAGGGTACGGCGCACCTGTCCGGCGGCGAGCGCCGCCGGGTCGCGCTCTGCCGGCTGCTGCTGCAGTCACCCGACCTGCTGCTGCTCGACGAGCCCACCAACCACCTCGACACCGAGTCCGTCGCCTGGCTCGAGCACTTCCTCGCCGAATACAAGGGCACCGTCGTGGCGGTCACGCACGATCGCTACTTCCTCGACAACGTCGCCGGCTGGATCCTCGAGCTCGACCGCGGCCGCGGCATTCCTTGGGAAGGAAACTACTCGTCCTGGCTCGAGCAGAAGCAGAAGCGGCTCGCGCTCGAGGAGAAGCAGGAGTCGGCCCGCCAGCGCACCCTCGCGCGCGAGCTCGAGTGGGTGCGCTCGTCGCCGCGCGCGCGCCAGGCGAAGAGCAAGGCGCGCCTCGCCGCCTACGAGCAGCTCCTCGCCGACGGCCAGTCGAAGCGCGACGGCGCGGTCGAGATCTCGATCCCGCCCGGACCGCGGCTCGGCCACGTCGTGATGGAAGCGAAGGGTGTCACCAAGGGCTACGGCGACAAGCTGCTGATCGACGACCTGACCTTCGAGCTGCCGCCCGGCGGCATCGTCGGCGTGATCGGACCGAACGGTGCGGGCAAGACGACGCTGTTCCGCATGATCGCCACCGGCGAGCAGCCCGACGAAGGCACCTTGCGCCTGGGCGAGACCGTCCAGGTCGCCTACGTCGATCAGTCGCGCGACGCGCTCGATGCGGACAAGACCGTCTGGGAGGAGATCTCGGACGGCTCGGAGCGGTTGCTGCTCGGCAAGCGCGAGGTCAGCTCGCGCGCCTACTGCGGCTGGTTCAACTTCAAGAACGCCGACCAGCAGAAGCGCGTCGGCGACCTGTCCGGCGGCGAGCGCAACCGCGTCCATCTGGCGAAGCTGCTCAAGCGGGGCGGCAACCTGCTGCTGCTCGACGAGCCGACCAACGACCTCGACGTCGACACCCTGCGCGCGCTCGAGGACGCACTGCTCGAGTTCGCCGGCTGCGCGGTGGTGATCAGCCACGATCGCTGGTTCCTCGACCGCATCGCGACCCACATGCTCGCCTTCGAGGGCGACAGCCACGTCGAGTGGTTCGCCGGTAACTACGCCGACTACGAGGTCGACAAGCACCGCCGGCTCGGTGCCGAGGCGGATCGGCCGCACCGCATCAAGTACCGTCCGCTGCGCCGCGCCTAGCGGAGTTTCGTCAGCGCGTGGCGTCCAGCGGGGCGCCGCGCGCGTCGTCGAACACCACGTCGAAGGTCATCACCTCGCCCGCGGGCGAGATGTTCTTGATCGCGAAGCGGCCGCGCGTGCCGTCGTAGGCGCCGGTGCCCGGTCTGGTGCCGGGCCCGGGGCCGTCCTTGCGATCGAACCACGGGTCGCCGGCGTCGCCGCGGTTGCCGCCGTTTGCGTGCCCGACGTCGAGGTGTGACGGCCAGGAGTCGGCGGTGAGCAGGTCGACGCGCTTGTGCGCCGCATCGTCCTGCGAGCGCCGGTAGCTCGTCTGGCGCTCGTCGACGTGCCAGATCAGCAGACCCGGTCCGGGGATGCGGCGATCGGCACCGTGCTGCTCGCGGTTCTCGATCAGGAAGTACTCCCAGGGCTCCTGTGGTCCCTTGGCGAAGATCTTCACCACCTGCGCGCTGCGCGCCACGCTCGGCAGCGTCACCCGCTGCGTGCGCTCGACGACGATCGGATCCACCCAGCCGAGCGTGAGCTTGGACCACGCGCACGGGTGCGGCGGCACGTCGCCGCGTCCGACCCAGGTGCCCTGTCCCATCAGCCCCCAGATGCCGATGCCCTCGTGCGGCTTGTTCGGCGCGTAGAGCTCGGGCAGGCCGACCACGTGGCCGAACTCGTGCGCCATGACGCCGAACGGCGACAGCGGCGCGAATGGATCCTCGGCGACGACCATGCCGCGATCGATGGCGACGTCGCCGGCGCGCACGAAGCCGGGACCCTCGACCGCGTTCGACCACGGCAGCCCAGGCGTCTTCTTCGCGATGTCGGACTCCGCACCCGGCCCCGCGAACGTCACCACGACGAAGTCGGGCCGCGCCGAACGCACCAGCTCGCGCTCGCCGTCGGGCGCCGGCTTGCTGGCGAGCTCGAGCGCGTCGCGGATCATGTTCGCGGGCTGGCTCACGTACGCGGCGCGCTTGCGCGGCAGCGTGTAGACCTTCTCGGAGACGATCGGCTCGATGTGGAAGCGTCGCGAAGAGACCTCGTCGTAGTACGACACCAGGCGGTCGATCAGGCCGCTGCGGCTCGGGTTGCGGAAGTCGCTCGCCGGGCGCGACGACGGCTGATCGGGGAAGGCGACGCGCAGGAACAGGACGCGTGCCTGCGCCGGCGGCCGCGTCACGACCGCGTCCGTGCTCACCGCCGCGCGGGGCTCGGCCGCGAGGACCATTGCCGCGTGCGCGACAGCCAGCAGCAGCGACAGCGCGAGCAGCCCAGCCGCTGCGCCGCGCGCGAGGCCGCGTTGACAAGCTCGCGGCCAGCATGCCAGCAACGCAGAGCACGTTCGCGCGTGCCGTCCGGCCATGCCGAAGCTCATCATCCAGATCCCTTGCTTGAACGAGGCGGAGGTCCTGGCCAAGACGGTCGCGGCCCTGCCACGCAAGCTCGATGGCTTCGACTCGGTGGAGGTGCTGATCATCGATGACGGCTCAACGGACGCGACCGTCCAGGTTGCGCGGCGAGCCGGCGTCGATCACATCGTGCGGTTTCCGCAGCATCAGGGTCTGGCGAAGGCATTCTCGGCGGGTATCGACGCCGCGCTCAAGCTCGGTGCTGATATAATCGTCAACACCGACGCTGACAATCAGTACGAGGCCGACGACATCCCGGCACTGGTGAAGCCGATTCTCGACGGCCGCGCCGACATGGTGATCGGCGACCGCGGTCCGGAGAGCGTCGCCCACTTCAGCCCGCTGAAGCGCGCACTGCAGTTCTATGGCAGCTGGGTGGTGCGCGGCCTGTCCGACACCGACGTGCCGGACGCCGCGAGCGGCTTCCGCGCCCTGTCGCGGCGCGCGGCGCTGCGCCTGAACGTGATCTCGGATTTCACCTACACGCTGGAGACGCTCGTCCAGGCGGGCAAGAAGCAGCTCGCGGTGACGCACGTCCCGGTGCGCTCGCGCGAGACGCGGCCGTCGCGGCTGTTCTCGAGCATGCCGTCGTATCTGCGGCGCTCGTTCGTCACGCTGGTGCGGATCTACTCGCTGTACGAGCCGATCCGCGTGTTCTGGACGCTCGGCGGGTTGATGGTCGCGGCCGGCTTCACGATCGGCGTGCGCTTCCTCTACTACTACCTGTTCGACCCGGTCGGCGCGGGCAAGATCCAGTCGTTGATCCTCGCTGCGGCGCTGTCGATCATCGGCGTGCAGACCATCCTCATGGGCTTGATCGCCGACCTGATCGCGCTCAGCCGGTCCTTGACGGAGGATACGCTTCTGCGCGTGCGCAAGATCGAGCTGCGCCTCGGCGAGCTGCCCGACATCGAGCCCGGCTACCATCCCGAGGCGGAGGATCCGCCGCCGGTGGCAGGGCAGCCCGGCTCGGGACACTAGTGTCCTGTCGCACGCGCGCCGTGCCGGGATGGTCGCGGTGATCGCGCTCCTGTTCGGCACCTACAACTCGCGACACGCGGCGAACGCTCTGCTGCGCGCGGATCTGCGCGCCGCGGGGGTCGAGGTGCGCGAGTGTCACGAGCCGCTGTGGCAGGAGACGCGCGACAAGAACACGCCGTACTTCGCCCCGCTCGGTCTGGCGCGCCTGGCGCTGCGCTACGTTGCCACCGCGTGGCGTCTATCGCGCCGCTTCACCGACGCGGCGCAGGGTACCAGCGCGCTGGTGATCGGCTTCAACGGGCAGCTCGACGTCCTGCTGGCACGCGCGCTCGACCGGCGCCGCCGCATCGTGTTCGCGCCGCTGGTCACGGTCAGCGAGACCCTGGTCGACGACCGTGCGGCCTACTCCGAGGGCTCGCCCGTCGGGCGCCTGCTGCGCGCGCTGGACCGGCTGACCTTGTCCGCGGCCGATCTGGTGGTCATCGATACCGCGGCGCATCGCGACTATCTGGTCGAGCGCTTCGCGATCCCGCCGCAGCGCGTGCTGGTCCAGTACCTCGGTGCGGAGCCGCCGTTCGCCGCCGCCGGTGCCGGTGCCGGGGCCGAAGCGGCGAGCGATTCGGCGCCGGCAGCGCCCGTATCGGGCACGGTCATGCCGCTGCGCGTGCTCTGCTACAGCCAGTATCTGCCGCTGCACGGCAGCGAGGTGATCGCGCTCGCCGCGCGTCTGATCCCGGTCGACTGCGGGATCACCTTCGAGCTCGTCGGCACCGGCCCGGAGCGCGCGCGCACCGACGCCTTCGCCGGCCGCTTGCCGCACGTACGGCTGGTCGACTGGATTCCCTACGAGGAGCTGCCGGCGCGGATCGCGGCCGCCGACGTGGTGCTCGGCGTGTTCGGTACCTCGGTCAAGGCGCGCATGGTGGTGCCGAACAAGGTGTACCAGGCGGCGGCGGTCGGCAGCGCGGTCGTCACCGCCGACACGCCCGCGATCCGCGAGGTGTTCGTGCACGGCGAGTCGATCCACGCGATCGAGCCCACGCCGCGCGCGCTGGCCGACGCTCTGCTCGCGCTCGCGCGCGACCCGGCGCTGCGGGCGCGGCTCGCGCAAGGCGCCCGCGCTGCGGTCGCGCGCAGCGCGGGCCCTGAAGTGCGCGCCGCTCGCCTGCGCGCGGCGCTCGACCTGGTCGGCGTCGCGGACGCGCCAGCGGTGCGCGTGTCCGGCGGTGCCGGGTGAGCGGCGGGTCGGCGACCGGCGCCGGCCGCCCGGCGGTGGTCGCGGCGATCGTCGTGACGTGGAACGGCGGTGCCGTGACGCGCGCCTGCGTCACGTCGCTGCGTGCGAGCGCGGGTGTCGATCTGCGCATCCTGGTGGTCGACAACGCGTCACGCGACGACGAGCGCCGCCTGCTGCTCGACGACTACGGCGCCGCCGCCGACGTCGAGATCCTGCAGCTCGAGGAGAACGGCCACTTCGCGGGCGGCGTCAACGCCGGTGCGCGCCGTGCGCTCGAGATCGGCGCTACGCACCTGCTGTTCCTCAACAACGACACGACGCTGGCGCCCGACTGCGTGCGGTTGCTGGTCGCCGCCGCGGACGCGAACCCGGCGGCTGGCGTCATTGGACCTGCGCTCCTGGATCTTACCCCGCCGCACCGCCCGCTGTCGCTCGGCGAGCGCTACTCGGCGTGGTCGCTGGCGGTACCGCGGACCTTGCTGAAGGTGCGTTCGCAGGGCGACGGCGCGCCGTATCCGGTGGGTGGCATCATGGGGTCGGCGATCATGGTGACGCGCGAATGCTTCCTGCGCGTCGGGCCGTACCGCGAGGATCTGCTCGTCTACTACGAAGAGGTCGATTTCTGCCTGCGCGCGCGCTCGCGCGGCTATCAGCCGCTGCTGGTGCCGCGCGCGATCGTCCTGCACGACGGCATGCGCGGCTTCGCGGCCGGGCTGCAGCCCTATGCGGCGCGCCTCAAGTGCCGCAACCAGCTCCTGCTGATGCGTGAGCACGGCAGTGTGGCCGACTGGCTGGTGTTCCTGCCGCTGTTCTTCGCCCTGGTGGTGGTGAGCTCGGTTCTCTACGGCGTGCGCGGCCAGGGCGCCGTGGTCGCAGCCATGTGGCGCGGCGTCGCAGAAGGAGTGCGCCACGCGCTCGGCCGGTCCCAGACGGCCGCCGCGGGTGGGGCAGCTTGACGCCGCTCAAGGTCGCGATCGGCGCGATCGCGGGGGTGACGGGCGGGCCCGCGACCTACGCCGTCGAGCTGGTGCGCGCGCTCGCCGCGCTCGACGACGCGCAGCGGCTCGACCTGCGCGTTCTGACCGACCGTCCCGACCTGTTCGCCGCCCTGCCGCGTGCGCAGATCGAGGAGATCCCGCTGCCGTCCGCCTGGCGGCAGCCGTGGTGGGACAATGCAGCCGTGCCGCGCCGTCTGCGCGCGCTCGGCGCCGACCTCTACCACGGCACCAAGCACGCCCTGCCGCTGCTGCCGCTCGGCCGGCGGATCGCGCGCGTGGTGACGATCCACGACCTGGCCGTGCTGGTCGAGCCCGAGACCTTCTCGCTTGCGCAGCGCCTGCAGCTCGCCGTCCACCTGCGTCACGCAGCAAGCGTCGCCGATCGCATCGTCTGCGTGTCGCTGCATGCGGCGGAGGACGTGCGCACGCGGCTCGGCGTCGCCCCCGAGCGCATCGCGGTGGTGCCGCACGGCATCGGCGCGCAGTTCGTGCCGCCGACGGACGAGCGCCGGCGGCAGGCGGTGCGGCGCGGCTACGGCGTCGAGGAGGGCTTCCTGGTCTCGTTCGTTGGCACCGCGCAGCCGCGCAAGCGCATCGAGGTCGCGGTCGAGGCCGTCGCCAGGCTGCGCGCAGACGGCGTTCCGGTGACCTTGGTGATCGCCGGACGGCGCCGTCCGGGCTACGCGGCGTCGTGGCTCGAGTCGCCGCCGCCGTTCCTGCGCGTCGTGGGCGAGCTCGAGCCGGAGCGTCTGGTCGAGCTCTACGGCGCGTCGGACGTCATGGTGAGCCCGTCGAGCTTCGAGGGCTTTGGCTTGACGTTCGTCGAGGCGATGGCCTGCGGCTGTCCGGTGGTCGGCGTTGCGGCGACCTCGGTGCCGGAGGTGGTCGGGCAGGGCGGTCTGCTGGTCGAGCGCCCGGACGCGGCGCTGGTCGCCGCAGCGCTCGCGCGCCTGCTCGGTGACCCCGCCCTGCGTGCCGAGACGGCCCGAAGGGCGCTGCTCCGCGCCGGCGAGCTGTCGTGGCGGCGCGCGGCGGAGCAGACGCGCGACGTCTATCTGGCGGCGGCGCAGCGGGCCGAGGCGGGGCGCGGGTGACGCGTCCCGCAGCCGCGCAGTGCGGTGTCGCCCGCGTCGCCGGCGAGTCGCTGCTCGTTCTGCTCGGCGTGCTCGCCTACCTGTGGCTGTTTCGCACCTACGGCTTCGACGTCGTCGACGAGGGTACGCAGCTCGCGCAGATCGACCGCGTCGCGCGCGGCGCGCGGCCGTACCTCGACTTCGAGACCGGCTACACGCCCTGGTACTTTCTGCTCCAGACCTCGTTGTGGCGCCTGAGCGCCGCCGAGCTGCTCGCCACGCGGACGTTCGGCGTGGTCCTGCACGCGGCGACCATCGCGCTGCTGTTCGCCGTCGTGCGGCGCTGGTTCGGTCCGCTGCTCGCGGTCTGCGTCGCCGCGTTCGACCTGGCGTTCCTGCTGCCGGTGTCGCCGCGGCTGGGTGCCCCCTTCAACACGCCGTATCCGGGCTGGCTCACCGCGCCGCTGGCGCTGGCTGCACAGGTCACGATCGCGGCGGTCGTGCACGCGCGTCTGACGACGGCACCGGTGTACGCCGCGCGCGGCGCGCACGCCTGGCCGGTGCTGGCGGCTGGGCTCGCCGCCGGGGTCGCCTTCTCGGTCAAGCCAAACGCCGGGCTGTTCGTGCTCGCCGGCGCGCTGCTGGCGCTCGTTGCGAGCTGGCCGGGCGCCGATCGTACGGCCCGCACGCTGGCCTGGCTCGTTCGTGGCGCGGCGCTGCTGGCGACCGTCGTGCTGCTCGGCGGGGCGAGTCTCGAGCCGACGTACGCGGTCGCGCTGCTGCTGCCGGTGCTGCTGGCGGCGCTACGCTCGGCCCCGCTGGGCGAACGCCCGGACGTGCGACCGCTGCGCGACGGGGCGCTGCTCGCGACCGGTTTCGTGGCACCCGTCGTGATCTGGGCGGTGCCCCTGCTGCGCGAGCTCGGCGTGGCGCGCTTCGCGCGCGAGGTGCTGCTGCTCGACGGTGGCAGTGTCATCGGTGCGTATCTGCTGCCGCTGCCGTTTCCGGAAACCGCTGCCCTGGCTCTCTGCGCGGCCGGCGTGCTCGCGGCGCTGCTGGCGCGACGCGCCCGCGCGCGTGATCCCGCCGCCGAGCGGGACGTCGCGCGCTGGCTCGCACCGGGCACCCTGGGTCTCGGCTTCGGCCTCGCCGCGGTGCTCGGCGGCGACGCACCGGTGCGCGTCACGGCCGAGGAGGTGTGCCTCTGGCTCGGCCCGGTCGCGCTGGTGGTGGGGCTCGCGCTGCTGCCACGCGCGCCGGCGACCGCGCGCGTGCACGGGTTGCTCGTCTTCGCGACGATCTATTCCCTGCAGCTCTTCCCGCGGCCCGACCTGATCCACGTGGCGATGGGCGCGCCGCCGTTGCTGGCGGCGGTCGCGGGGATGTGGTGGTGGCTGACCGCGCCGCTCGACGGGCAGCGCGTGCGCAGGCTCGACCGCCCGCTGTCGTGGGTGGTGGCCGGCCTGGTCCTGGTGCTGTGCGTCGCGCGTGCCGCGCCGGCACTCCGGGTGCGGCTCGGCGAGCCACTGGTCGCGCTCGAAGCCGGACCGCGGGCGCCGCTGGTGATCGCGGCCAGCCATGTCGGCGAGCAGCGCTGGCTCGGCGAGGCGGTGCGCGAGATCACCAGCCGGACCGGTGTCGGCGAGGCGGTGTTCTACTTTCCGGACCTGGCCGGGCTCGGCTTTCTCGCCGCGCGCCCGTCGCCGTCGTTCTACGTCTACTTCGTGCCCGGCCGTCCCGATCGCGCCGGCGAGGAACGCACCATCGCCGAGCTCGAGCGCGTGGCGCCGCGGCTCGCGGTGACCGGCGCGCCGCGGGTCGCGGCGTTCGCCGGTGCGAGCGGATTCTTCTCGGCGCTCGACGCCTACCTGCGGCAGCACTACCGCGTCGCGACCGAACTCGGCGCATGCACGATTCGCGAGCGCGTCGGCGGTCGCTGACGCCGCAGTGCTTTGAGCACCGGGCGAGGCCCGCTAAGGAGCGTCGATGGCGGGTGGATCGAGCGGCGGCGAGGCCGCGGCCATCGCGGCGGGTATGAGCCCGATCGGCCTCGGCAACGACATCGGCGGCTCGCTGCGCAACCCGGCGCATTGCTGCGGCATCGCGTCGCTCAAGC
>Ga0163153_10000583_pt1 | contig 63938 bp, 62 predicted proteins | sample OliLakLV19MP6IB1_FD_148629 | JGI IMG/M metagenome (GOLD analysis project Ga0163153, IMG submission 148629) | Freshwater microbial mat bacterial communities from Lake Vanda, McMurdo Dry Valleys, Antarctica - Oligotrophic Lake LV.19.MP6.IB-1 | ecosystem: Environmental > Aquatic > Freshwater >... | reverse complement strand
TGCGAAATTCTCAGAAGCCGCTACCCTCCTTCGCCAAAGCTACGGAGGGTTCTCCTCGCCTTCATCCCCGTAGCAGCCTACTCCGCCGAAGCAGTCGCTTCGGCTGCGAAGGCTGGAAGCTACGGGGTATTCGGCGAAGGAGAATAAATCAGATAGCGGAACGGAATTCTACTGAGCGGGTTGCACATGTGTATGAGCTCGGCAGACCTGAAGAAATGAGAGGTTGTTTTTCTGATCCGGAAAGCCCGACATCGGATACGCACACAAGAGGGAGAAGGCGTGTTGGGATGCCAACTCATTCCCCAGTTCCTCCAGACGAATTGCCGCCCGCGTCTTTCCTTCTGTCCACAGCACCGCCGCCATTTCACTAAAAATGCGGACTGGACCTTTCAGAGCGGCCCGTTGAAGGAGGTGCCCAACCGTCGAGATGAATCTTGTCTCATTCGGCCAATCATCCACCATGAAAGCTGATAATAGCTCAACAGCATCGATATATGTGAACGAGGAGTTGTTTGCCGCCTGCAGGGTATTGCGGAGCTCCTCATGATGTTGTGCCGTCGCTATCACGATAATTGCACCGTTTTCCTTGAGGCCCGCTGTGATGAAAGCGGACACAGTATCAATCAGGAACACGTCATCGTTGTAAAATTGGACCGCATGGGGTGGGATCATATTTCATCCATTAGAAACAAATCCTTACCATATTTAAATTACTAATTCAAACACCACTATACGCTCCTGTCGCAATAAGATGCGCCGCGCGATTGCTCCGCTGACGCCACTCCAACCGCCAGGCAGAATTCTGGCTACCCCCTGTACACGGAGCATAGTCTCTTTCCTATGCAGTTCCCGCAACAGACCGCGTCAGAGTTGGGTTATTGAAAAGACGTCTCACGCGAAACCTACAAGCCTCGATGAGCTGAAGCGTACCCTCCTGATGTGCTGTTACCGGATGGGATGAACATCAATCAGGAACTCGTCAAACAAGGATGGTGTTGGCGGTATCGGCGCTATGCGCCGGGGGATATGGCTCTGGAAGGACTAAAGAACGAAGCGCGAGAGGTGCGGAAGGGTTGTGGGCCGACCTGCAACCAGCGCCCCTGCGGGTATTGCAGCCGGCATGAGTCCCCACTTGTTGAGACGTTACACGAGCTTTCTCTACGTATCTCCCTTGCGCCTTTTTTGCTTCCCGCCTATCCGGTTGCGTTCCTGCTCATAGCCCACGGCGGCGTAGTACAGCACGCGATCGAAGAACCGGCCAAGCAGGTACAGCAGTTCCAGCTCTCCGTGCAGTTCCATGGCGCTCTCGGACAGACCTTCCCGCTGGACGAAGTCGCGCACGTGTTCCCTGGTGGAGATGATGGCCCAGACGAAGTGACTGTAGTCCACACCCTGCTGAGCGCGCGCCGCACCCAACTCGGTGTAACGCCGCTCCAACTGCGCCTCGCCCTTGTCCATATCCAGCAGCCAGTCGCTCAGATTACGGTAGATCTCGCGGGTGCGGGCTTGGAGTTCACTCGCCGGGACTTTGTTCAAATCGCTGCACCGGGGAGAATTCCACACCTTCTCGCTGAGGTCGCGGGAAAGCTGTTCGATATGATTCTCGATCAGTCGCACCAATCGGACAGCCAGCATTACGCACCTCCAGGGAGAACAAACGTCTGCGTAGGGGAATTCGTTGACCTCTAATTCTGAGGGGAGACATTACTAGATCGATGGCGCCAACGTCAATCACACGCCGGTCAAAAATGGTTGGAGCCGGTGGTATCAAAATTATGCGACTGGGGACACAGCGCGGACGGGTTAGAACGCGAATCGCAAGAGTGGCTCCCCTGTCGGCCTGGAGGGGATTTCCAACTTGGGAGAGGCCCCTTAGTCTCGCTCGTGTCCAGACACGATGGCGGGATACCTCTGATCTGTACTGAGTGGAATATTCACCCTGTATGGCTAGGCATCCCCCCTACAGGGTCCCAGGTGCGAATGGTTTTTCTTCTGTTATCTCCAACACATTGAACTATCGCCCGTCCCTCCTCTTCAGGCAAAAACTGAGCCAGATTCTATTCAAAACTATTTCACACACAGTCGCACATAAACTCTTGCGCTGTCGTTCAGATCATTCTAGAATCCCCCCTGCGAGACCTCTATGCCCTTCTTCACTCACTCCTACCGTCGCTTCCGTCGCATAGCATTATTCGTTGTGTGCCTACTCAGCCTGAGCTCCATGGTGAGCGCTGACAGTCTGTGGAGTGGGGCATGGGTTCTGCGTGTGCCTCCGCAAGGAGGTCGCCTCATCATGACCGTAGAGGAGGTGGACACCGGATGGAACCTGACCTACCAGGTTGTCGGCCCGGATGCGCCGGCAAGCACTGTCTCGACCGTCCAGACACCGCTCAACGGCAAAGAGGTTCCTCTCTTGGTCAATGGCAAACCATCTGGCCAGACGATGGGAATAAAAAGGATCGACCCGCACCGCACGGTCACTGTCTTGAGGTTTAAAGGGAAGGAGACCGGTGTCTCAAAGGCGGAAATCTCACCCGATGGCAAGGTTCTCAAGATCGAGACCGATTATGTGAGCTCAAACCCCATCGGGAAGGAAGTCCAATATTGGGACAGGGAGTAAGGACTCTCGCCTTGCCGTGAGATCAACGACAGCGAATGTATCCAATACTTCATGTTCATTCGGAGTTGTGCTCAAGACCTCAAGAGAAGCAGAATTAGGTTTTTCTCCACTCCCTCCAGTCGCTGATCGTCACACTTGTCATCTGTTTCGCAGCCTGATGCAGCCATTTGGACTTTCGTGTGGCGAGGTCTCGCTGGATCGCTCTGATCGCCTTGTGGGTCCCCAGATGCACGTTGGCCGTCTCCCAGCCCATCGCGTACAGGAGATGGGACTCATCTCGTTTTTTCGGCAATGTGGCCAGTTCAATGCGCGAGCAGTAGGGGGAGAGCCGTCGTATAAGCCAGCCACCTTGTACCCGTACAAAAGGATCTTGGCCCCGAACAGCCTGGGCCAATATAGACTGATAGAAGATGGTGGCGGGTCCATCGTGCGCTCCCGCCCACACAGAGGCTGACGGAAGGATACGTCAATGCGCGAGAAAAATCGACCTGGATGTCCTCTACCAACTGAATGCTCACATGTGGGCTTGACCCTCGCTCAGTCCGGTAAGAACACATCGGCAATGATGCGTCCATCCTTACGCCAATCAGACATCACGCCATCTCTCAGTAGCCGGTGGCACCTGTTCAATGCTAGGATTCGGCGTTTCGCATGCGTTGACCCGACGCAAGAGAATAGATAGTTGGAGGATGTCAGTTGGCTGTCTTGTCCCGGCATGAAGCGGTACAGGATCAGCGTCAAGAAGGGAGCGTATGAAAACGTTTCAGCTGCGACAAAGCATTCATTATGATCTGATGATCGCCGCGGGCTCGGAGCAGGAAGCGATTCTGAAGGCCGGAGGGATCCCGTTGACTCAGTGGGAGACCGAAAAGACCGAGATCACAGCCGAGTTAATCGATGAAACGGAAGAAATCGACGATTACTGACGGCCACAGTGCGGACTGTTCTCGTCTTGGCTCTGTTCTCTTTCCACAACACTCACGCGAGGCAGAGGTTGTGGCGTCAGTCCTTTTGACAGGCAACTTTCCACACTTTGTGACCAACACTGCCGGGCACGACTGGTAACCACTTACCAACCTGGGAATTGGTATACACCACGGTTCCGCTTCCCATATTTCCCGAGTACTCTTTGAGCCCAAGCGATCGACTGCGCTCCGCGACGCAGTCGAATTCCCATTCTTCCTTGTTACTTAAAAACCTGACGCCCCCCACCGTTTGTACCGTCTTATAATCGAAGAATTGCCACACCTTGGCCAGATTGCTGTTGCGACGTATGGTGGCGGGATCCACGTAGACCGTCTTCCCTGCCTCGTCGCGGTCACTCACTTTCACCCACTCCGCATACGCCGCGCTGGTATTCAGAACCAGGAGTGTGAGGACGATTAGTCGTACCATGTGAATCCCTCGATCAGCCGAGATCTCTCGTATATCTTCCAATGTGTATTCCCCTGACGGATTATTCGCGTCGATACTCTAAGCAGGAGCTGTTGTATACCCATTGGTCTTTATCTAGACTCCGGGCGGCAACGTCAACCTGCATGGCACCCATCGAGTTGGCCGATGCGATGTTGTACCACAGTATACACGCACATCATCCTGATCCTGTAATATGCCACGTCGGAATTCATCGGATGCTCCGAGGTTGTTCGATGCAGTGGCCTTGGGCGATGCCGTTCTCGTACCATTGCCTCACCGAGGCATCGCATTTTGGGGAGCCCTGCTTGTTGGCAAAGAGAAGGAGGCATTGTCAGAACGCAGTGACGGAGGAGACCAGGGGCGAGGGGTAGGGTGGGAGCGATTCCTGCGAGCGTATACAAGGCACGAGTTGACGAGCTGTTTAACTATGCTGCCAGTACAACCACTCGGATGTCAACGTAGAGATGTGGGAGTAACCTTGATTGATCGCCTCCCCTCCATTTCGCTCACAGAGAGTATGCGATGCGTGCCGCAGAGGGCTTTTTCTTTATCGCTGGTACACCACTGTGACTCTGGCAAGAAAATCAATAAGTTCGGCGATATGGCGGCGTATTGCGCTCGAGTCTTCTCTTGCTGCCGCTTGCTCCAAGGCCTCCCCCATCAAACTGATGGCATCGAAGCCATACCCACCTCCGTCCCCTCTCATTCGATGTCCAATGATTTGAATCTGGACCAGATTACGTTCTTGCAACGCGGCTTCGAGTATCTGTACGTCACGGCGACGATTTTCTAGAAATCCCGGGATGATTTCTTCAAGCCCTTGGTCGACATACACGGTGATGTTGTTGTCGGCGTTTCTGTCCGGTCTCGTCGTCATGATATATGCCGTCCTTTGCAAGCCCGGAGAACCTCCAGGAGGGTGTGTTTCTTGATGGGTTTCGTCAGATGAGCATCGCAGCCGGCATCGAAAATCTTCACTCCGTCCTCTTTCAGCGCCTGGGCAGTCAAGGCAATCACCTGTATTGGAAAAAGGTTATGCTCTTGCTCCCACGCTCGAATGGCTCGTGTCGCCTCATAGCCATTCATCACCGGCATTTGCATATCCATCAGGATGAGATCGTAGTCGCCGGCCTTGAATCGCTCCACCGCGATGGCACCGTGATCCGCGATATCAAGGCAATACGGAGTCTGTTTCACATAGGCACGAATAAGCATCTGATTGTCTGTGGAATCTTCAGCTAGTAAGATGCGAAGCGCCTTGAGTTCAGTCTGATGTGTGGACGCCACTGATGAGAACCCAGCCGTCTGTTGAATTCCCTTCGCACGGTCGAAAGCGATGCTGATGGTTTGAATCAGATCTGATCTCCTGATAGGCTTGATCAGATAACCGCCTAGTCCCATGTCGTAGGTGCGGGCGATATCGTCGGCCCAATGACGAGAGGTCAGCATCACAATCGTCGGTCCTTGGGAAGGGTCGGCCCGTTTAATCTCTTCGGCAACGTGAAATCCATCCATCTCCGGCATGCGACAGTCGAGAAGCACAAGCTGGTAGGGGCGCGACGACTCAGCAGCTCGCCGCCATTCTTCGATGGCGTCGTGACCGGAGGCAATATCCGTCACCTCCGCACCCAAGGCGGCCAAGGATTCGTGAAGGATCAAGCGGTTGATGGCATGGTCATCGACGACAAGGGCTCTGATCCCATGAAGATCGAGCGGGATGTTGTTATGGGTGGTGGTCTGGCCGGATGGCACCGCAAGCTGCACGCAGCAATGAAAAGTGCTGCCCTCTCCTAGAGTACTCTCGACCCAGATTCGTCCCGCCATGCGTTCTGCTAATCGCTTTGAAATGGCCAACCCTAACCCGGTGCCCCCATACATACGCGTTGTCGAGGCATGGGCTTGTGTAAAGCTTTCGAATATGGAGGCAAGCTTATCCGTTGGAATGCCGATCCCTGTATCACTCACAGTAAATCGAATGGCGCCAAGGGAGGGGATTTCAGGATCCGGCTTCACCGACACCATGACGGACCCGCTGTCGGTGAATTTAATCGCGTTACTGATGAGATTCAAGATGATCTGGTGGAGCCGGTGAGGGTCCCCAATCACCGCACAGGGGATATCAGGGGAAATATGACAGGCAAGTTCGAGGCCTTTTTCATTGGCCCGCAGGGCGAGAATCTCGATGGCTTTTTCAAGCAAATCGCTCAAGTCAAATTCTGTTGATTCAAGTTCCAGATGGCCGACCTCGACTTTCGACAAGTCGAGTATGTCGTTGATCAGATTTAATAGATTTCCTCCGGCACGGCGGAAAATGCGCAGGTATTTTCGTTGCTCTGATGCCAGATCTGTTTCCCATAAGAGATCAGCCATACCGACAATGGCATTCATGGGCGTGCGGATCTCGTGACTCACGCTGGCAAGAAATTCATTCTTGGCTGCACTCGCCTTCTCTGCTTGCTCCTTTGCCTGGCGAAGGGCTTTCTCCGACTCCCGACGTTCCATAGATTCCATCGCGAGCGTCACCATCATGGCTAATGATGTGGCAACAGTCATTTCATTGCTGGTCCATGTGCGGGGTGAGCCGAAGCTTTCATGACACAAGACGCCCACCGTCTTTCCTCTATGCCTGATCAATGCATCGAGCCTTGCGCCGCTTCCACATGGCATGAGAGACGACGATGAACGTTCACGGGTACGTGAATCTAAGTGGGCATCGAGGGCCGCAGTCGCATGTTCTTCCCGATCCAACGCCTGAAGGTACGACGGGAATTGGTCGGCCTGGAGGACAGCCCCAGCACTGTGCTGACAGGCAGAAGACTCATACAGATCCTTGAGCTGAATTGTTGAGCGATCTTCCCGGAATAGCCAGATGCTGGCGCGCTCGACCGCCAACACACGGCTCGCTGTCTCGGTGATAGCCTGAGCCGCAAGGTGAAGTTCTCCAGAGATAATCGCCTTGCTCTGCATCAATTCAAGCAACCGGGCCTGATACTCCTCGAATAAACTGACACGCCGGCTTTCTTGTCCGGCAATTCGCTCATTGAGGTCCGTCATCAGCCGCTTTCGCTCGACGGCTGTACGTAGAGAACGGTAGGTTGCGCCCCCATTGTATGGCCCCTTCAACACATAATCCTGCGCCCCATTCTGAACGGCGAGGATCGCGAGCGGCTCGGCATTCAAGTCTGTGAGGATCACGACAGGAAGCTCCGGCGCCTGTGCTTGCACACGCGCGAGCGTGTCGAGGCCAGCGCTGTCAGGCAGGTTGAGATCCAGGAGTATGGCATCGAACCGCCTGACGGCTAGATACGAAAGTGCGACTGACAGCCGATCCGCAGGCTCAACCAGAATGGGAGGATTCGTGAAATGAGTGAGTGCCTCTCGCAGCAGAGCCATCTCTTGCGGGTGATCCTGGATGACGAGGACGACCATAGAACGAGTTCTCCTTCGAGCGCCTCTAACAGATACCTAACACTACGTCACGGCTTCAGGGAGTTGCCCGCTCCCGTATGGCTGAGAATAGCTTCCAGCAAGGCAGATTTCTTGATGGGTTTGGCCAAGACGCCATTGCATCCGACGGCTTTAATTCGTCGCTTGTCTTCAGGGTACGCGTACGCCGTCAACGCAAGAATCGGAGTCGGCGGAATGCCCTGCTTCATTTCCCATTCCCTGATGGTCGCAGTCGTGGTATAGCCATCCATCACCGGCATGTGGATGTCCATCAGGATCAGGTCGTAGCGGCCGACGGTCACCATGTCACAGGCGATGCGGCCATTTTCTGCGATGTCCACCTTGTACGGCGTCGCTTTCAGATAGGCCTTGACCAAGAGCTGGTTATCCGTCGAATCCTCCACAACGAGAATTCTTAGCGCCCGGTGATCCACCAATGCCACGGGTGCCTCAGCCTGCCTTGGCAACGGAGGCAACCCTTGCGTTCGTCTATGAGCGATCGCGAGTGCGCGGCGAAGTTCAGACCGTTTAATGGGTTTCTCCAAATATCCGGCCAAACCCAGGTCGTAGGTGCGAGCGACCTCACCGGACCGGTGCGTGGACCCTCCGAAGTCCGATGTGAGCATCAAGATGGCCAAGCCTTGTAGGGACGGATCCGCTCGAATCCGTTCGGCAACCTCGAAGCCGTTGAGATCGGGCATGCGGGAGTCCAGCAGCACAAATTCGTATGGCTCGCCAGCCTCCCGCGCCCGTTTCAGTTCAGCCAACGCGGTCAGACCATCCGGCGCTTCCCCTGCCTGCATGGCCCAGGCGGTCAGAGCCTCCCGGGCGATGAGTCGGTTCGTTGCATTATCATCTACAACCAACACGCGAAGGGCATTCAAGTCCGTGAGGGCGGAGAGCGCGGCTTCCGGAGAATCAGGCTCAACGTCGAATCGCAGCGCGCACGAAATGGTGCTTCCTTGGCCAACTCGACTTTCAGCCCAGATGCGGCCACCCATCAGGATGGCGAATTGCTTGCTGATAGCGAGACCCAGACCCGTTCCGCCGTATTTGCGCGCGGTGGACACATGCGCCTGCGTGAAGCTTTCGAAAATCGATTCCAACTTATCCGGAGGAATGCCGATTCCGGTATCGGTGACAGAGAACAGCAGCGCGCCCGGTTCTGAGATCTCGGGATTCGGCACCACACGCAATTCGATGGAACCCTGGTCGGTGAATTTGATGGCATTCCCGACCAGATTCACCAGAATCTGGTGGAGACGGGTTGGATCACCATAGAGGAATCGAGGGACCGCAGGGGATACGTAGCACGTCGGCTCTATGTTCTTATCTCGCGCCCGCAAGGCCAGTAGGTCGATCACATTGTCAATCACGTCCTGTAGATCGAAGTGGATACGTTCCAGCTCAACTTGCTTTGCTTCGACCTTAGAGAGATCGAGAATATCGTTCAATAGAGTCATGAGGTTCTGGCCGGCATTTCGGAATATACGGACATATTTACCCTGTTCGTCAGTGAGAGAAGTCTCCCCCAGTAAATCGGCCATTCCGACTATCGCATTCATCGGCGTGCGGATCTCATGACTCATGTTGGCCAGAAACTCGCTCTTGGCCCTGGTGGCTGTCTCAGCCGCGTCTTTCGCCTGAAGCATGGCTTCCTGAATCTGCTTCCGCTCCGTAATCAGTTCCGTGAACATGATGATCCCGCCGATGGCGCCGTGTTCGTCATGCCAGGGACGCACTTCCCACCGCAGCCAGTCGGTACTACCGTTTGCGCGCACGAAAAGATCGTCTTCCCGCCGCTCAATCGCACCGGCCAGGCATCGTTGATAGATATCCTGCCATTCCCTCATGTCACGGATTTCAGGAAACACGTCATAATGATGTTGCCCGATGATATCCCGTTCGCCAAGCTGATAATCCTGATACCAGCGCTGACTGACAGCCACATACCGAAGCTGCTGGTCGAGCATCGCAACAGCGACCGGTGCGTGTTCGACAAAGGACTGGAACAGCGACCGGCTATGTTCAAGCGACTGCACGACTCGTTTGCGCTCCTGCTCCGCTGCAATGCGCGAGGCAAACGCCTGCAAAATAGGGATCGCCAACTTTCCATCCGGCATCGGCTTGTTGTCCATGAGGGCGATATGCCCGATCACCCGGCCCGTCTTGTCCGTGACCGGAACCCCGCAATAACTGACAATCCCAAAGTCGGATATCAAGCGGACATGGGTATAGATCGCGTGAAGCCGATCCGGATAGTGAACGGCCTGTCCTGCTAACACCGCCTCGCAAGGGCTGCCCGTCGGCACCGCAAACGGCTCTATGAAAGCACCTGCCCTCCATGCTGCGATGGACCGAAAATGCGTGCCTTCAGCATCCAGCTCAGAAAGATAGGCAAACTGGACATTGAATGCCGTGGCTATGCGACTGACCAAGGAGGAAAAAAATTCCTCCCCTGTCTGTGTGGCAACTCCTTCAACCACCGCCAGCAGCGCGTCTTCTCGCTTTTTTCGTTCAGTGATGTCATTGGTCACGGCTAACTGTTCGGTGCACCCGGTGATAGGGTTTCTCAAGGGCACGGCATGGGTCTCCATCCACCGGCTGGATCCCTTGAGACCGTGAATTTTAAACTGGAGCGTTCGCTCGTGACCAGCTATCACGTCGTCATGCATACTCACGAACGTGGCGCGATGCTCAGAGACAACCAGGTCGAACATTGAGAGACCGATCACGTCCTGCTCGTTGCCCGCCTCAATCAATCGTAGTCCGACAGGATTTATTTGCAGCAAGGTTCCATCGGAAGCCACGCGGGTGATGCAGCTAGGTCCTGTGCTCAACATAATCATGTTGAGCAATTCCTGCTCCCCCCGTTTCTTAGCCACTTGCTGAAATGCGGTCACGTCTTCGCAGGCAATGAGCGCGACTGGAGTGTCCGCGCCACGCGCTATTCGAACGGTCTCACTGACCCAGGTCGTCGTTCCATCCTTCTTCACCATCCTGAATGTCCACCAGGCTGTGCTGGAGGGATGGCCGAACGCTTCAGCCAACTTTCTGACGACCGCATCCGTGTCTTCTTCATAAAAGACCGACAAGATAGAACGCCCGATCAGTTCTTCCGGTGTGTATCCCAACTGTGTCGCACCAAAACTGTTGGTGGAGAGCACCGTGCCTTGTTGATTCACTGTGAAATGCATGAACGGAGTTTCGTCATAGAGGGCACGGAACCGTTCTTCACTGTCGCGCACGGTCTCTTCCATGCGCTTCAGGTCCGTCCTGTCGCGTAGGAGAGATTGATGGGCAGCCGCGAGCTCTGTCGTACGGTCGGCAGCGCGCGCCTCGAGATCCGTCAGCAGCCGTTTCCGTTCAATGGCAGTGCACAGGGAGCGGGAAAGTAGCGCTCCGTCGTACCCCCCCCTCACGACGTAGTCCTGAGCTCCGGCACGAATTCCGTCCATCGCCAGCCGCTCGTCATCCATGCCTGCCATAATCACCACCGGAATCCCCGGCGCCGACGCTTGCACACGTGCGAGCGTATTGAGGCCGGTGCTATCGGGCAGGTTGAGATTCAAGACAATCGCGTCAAAATGCCCCGCAGCCAGACAGGTAGATGCAGCTGACAGCTGATCCACATGCACCACCCGAATGGGGACGTTTGTGACAGCAGAAAGGGCTGTTCGCAGCAGGATCATCTCCTCCCGGCTGTCCTCAATGACAAGAATGATCATAGGTCGCTTTCCACTTGACACTTCTCTGATAGGAGTATGGGCTACTCACATACCCGAATCGACGCAATGGGGTTCTTGACCGACTTGAAGATCGCTCTCACACCGGAATCCAGGTCTCGTGTGAGACAACAATCGTTTCTGGATCCTGAGAGCGAATCGTTTTCTAGACCTGCGTGAAGCGATCGACACACCTTGAGGCTATATTTGAAGACCGTCAGCATGTCGATTGTGTTGCGGCTCTGCCGCTGTAGCTAAGGAGCGGCCACTGCGACTTACCCCACGATGCGAGGGATCTTTTGCATCGCTCAGACGCCAATTCACGATAACCCAACAGCCGTCAACGACCCAGACAATTCGTCATTCAGGCGGCCATCGTCTGATCGCTGTCATGCGAAATGCGAATTGAGTCATTACGATGTTATCGCTCTCCGCAGTCAACTGGAGCGGAGGAACGACTGGTATGGGATCGTACAGAGGAGAGCGAATCTGCAATACACGCGAATTACGAAGGGTAGCGGAAACTTGCGAGATTTAGCAGCATGATAGTTGTCGTCTCACGCCCGTCGCGCAAAACATTGATCCCTTACGTGCAAGCACACTCTGAGCATCGTTTGATCGTATGCGCAGGTGACTCCGAGCAGTCGGCTCGATTGAGGCATGGAGCCGCCCCGCTTAAACGCCGGCGTGCTACGTGTCACGTGTGTTGGGGACAAGAGAGAGAGTACCGGCTTGCTTAGCCCGATTGCGGCCTTCTTGCTTCGCTTGATACAGCGCTTGATCCGCCGCCTTGATCAAATCGGTGGGAGAGTTATTCCGGCTGGGAATCGTACTGGCGAAACCTGCGCTGATAGTGGTGCGGCCACCGTCGGAATGCGTAATACCCAACGCCTCAATTTTTTGCCGAAGCGTTTCCGCCACCTGTGCCGCACCGTCCGTACGGGTGCCGGGGAGCACCACCACGAATTCGTCCCCGCCGTACCGGGCAACCAGGTCTCCAGGTCTGTTGACGGCGCTCGAAATCGCAGCCGCCACCTGCCGAAGACACTCATCACCCGATGTATGGCCAAGGGTATCGTTGTAGGATTTGAACCGATCAATGTCGAGCATAATCAGAGAGAGCGGCGTCAATTCTCGGACAGCTCGTCGCCATTCCTGGTCCAGGAAGTCGTCAAACTGCCGGCGGTTCGTAATGCCGGTAAGGCCGTCAAGACACGACAGTCGCAGCAACATCTGGTTCGCTTCCTGAAGTTGACGCATGACCTCAAGAAGCTCCTGCTCATGTGTCCGCCTCCGTTCGATCTCGTGAACGAGCCGCAATACCGACCGGACACGAGTCAAGATCTCGATTTTATTGATGGGTTTTCCAATGTAATCGAGTGCACCTGCGGCAAAGGCAAGCTGGAGATCGACGGGATCGGTCTTTACCGTCACCATCATAATCGGCGTATCGCGGAATCGTTCGACTGCCTTGATTTGGCGGCAGGCTTCGATGCCATTCATGCCCGACATGACAATATCCATGAGGATCAGATCGACTCGAGAGGCGGAACTGTGCTTCCCGTCATCAAGACCCAGCATGCGGAATGCAGAGGCAGCCGAGTCAGCGATCAGCAGGTCGTCATAGCCGGCAGCTGAGAGGATCGACTGCACCAAGAGGCGGTCGTCCGCCGAATCATCAACGATCAAGATGCTCATGTGCTCAAAATCCAGGTAAGCCGAGTGAGGCGCATGAGGAATCGTAACAGCTAGTCCTGGTAAACTCCAGGATAAAGCTTTTTGACGCAAGGTTGACAGATACCGTGGCTGAATTCGGCCTCGGAATGTTCGCCGATGTATTCTTCCAACTGTTGCCAAAACCCTCCGTCATTGCGAATCTTTTTACAGGATGCGCAGATAGGGATGAGTCCTCTGAGGACTTTGACATCCCGTAGCGCTTTCTGCAGCTCGTCGTTGCTTCGACGAAGCTCTTCTTCGCGCGCTTTGCGGCAGTCCATTTCCTTTTTCAGCGCAAGCGCGGAAGAGGCCCGTGCCAAAAGTTCCAGGCTGTGAACCGGTTTGGTAATGTAATCATTCGCGCCCGCCGCAAAGGCCGCTTGAAGATTCGAGCGGTCGTTGTTGGCCGTCACCATGATGATGGGAATATCGCACAGATGCGGTCGGCGCTTGATCTGGCGGCAGGCCTCCACTCCGTCCAACTCCGGCATGAGGACGTCCATCAGAATCAAGTCAATCTGGGCAGGCGTCGTTTCGCCGTCCATGTCGAGCATGGAGAATGCCATTTTTGCAGATTCAGCGCTCAGGAGATCCGGATGGCCGGCTTGCTTAAGAATTGTGCGAAGGAGAGTCTGTTGGTCCGGGGAGTCATCGACGATGAGAATGCCCATACCAGTTCCTGTCAGGCGTTCGCACAGATGGGGGCGAGCGATTCTCTTTCAGTATAGCAGATACCGGTTGGGCTATTGAAGCTTGGCACGGACAAGGTCGCTGATCTGTTTGCCGTCGATCGGTTGGCCGGCCACGCGGGCCATCACGGCTTTCATCACCATGCCCATCTCTTTCAGTGATTGAGCGCCGGTTTCCTGAATAACCGCATCGACAACGGCGGAGAGCTGTTCAGGAGAGAGGGCCTGAGGGAGATAGGACTCGAGAATGGTGATTTCCTGTCGTTCCTTCGCAGCAAGTTCTGCTCGGTTACCTTTTTCAAATTGTTCGACGGATTCCCGGCGTTGCTTGATCATCGTCGTCATCACACGGCTCATTTCGGCATCGTCGAGATCTTTCTTGATTTCCATTTCCTTGTTCATCACGGCGGCCTTGATCATACGAATCACATCCATCCGCAATTGATCACGAGCCTTCATGGCCAGTTTCAGATCTTCGGTTAGCCGATCGTGCAAAGACATAAGGCCTCGAGAAGGAGTGTGATTGCGAGTGCGAAGAATACCTCTTCATTCGACCCCAGTCAACGTGCGGACATCAAGCGTAACGCTCTAGCTCACGTGGCTTTCACGCCGAGCAGAGAGTATGATATCACCAAAGTCAGATTGCGTCTCAACGCAAGATGAGAAAACCTTGGGCAGATCAGTGATTGCGCGGATGACTGTCCTCACAGCATCAGTGCTTGTTGTGAGCCGCACGTGATCAACAATACGGACAAGAGAGGACGCGAATGAATCATCGACAAAGCCGTATACAACAACGTGGAGCCGCTATGGTCGTAGGGGTCTTTGTTCTCTTACTCATCACGGCTTGTGCCAGCGACCAGTCCAAACCACTTCCGCAATCGACTCCAGACCAAGTACGGGGCCATACCGATCGAGCGTTCGAGAAGCTCAAACAAGAAGAGCAAGAGCGAGGCGCCCAGCCGCCGACGCCTCGGTACTGAGCGGGAAACCTACCGATTCAATTTTGGCAGGGTCCAGGCCACAAACTGGGCAACCGGTTTCACAAGGGGCAATTCCCAGAGAAGTTGTCGCCGAGGCGCCCGTTCTACTTGGCGCGCTTCCTGGAAGCTGCCGAGAAGACTGGACGAAACCAGCAGCCGCAGGACACCTGAGAGAAAAAAGACAAACGGCAAATTTGAGGCAGGCTGGAGAACGACCCCTCCCCACTCGATGCGTGCAGGAAGGTGCTCGACTAGCCAGCTCCCAAACAAGGCTCCTATCGACCACCCTATTGCATTGACCGTGCTATACAATGCAATGGCTTTTGCGCGATCCGCTGGCCTGACCGAATCGAACACATAGTTTTGCAGCCCCAATCCCAAGCCGGCCCAAATGACGCCGCCTAAAAAATTGACGACCAACAGAAAGCCTAGATCTGTGCTCACAAGGTAGAGCATCGGCAAAAATGGCACCGTGAAACCGGTAATGGACAACAACGCTTTGTTTCCAAATCGGTCCCCGAAATGACCCCAGGCTTGCACGGCGAGAAGTTGACCCAGGAGGCCGGTAGCCAACCATCCACCGTATTCGATATAGGACAGATGAATATCTTGAAGGAGGTACAGCACAAAAAATGGGCCTGCAATCAACACGGACGCATGCATCAGCCCTGAGAACAGCAGGAATCGACGAAAGTCCTTCGTGGCGCCCAGGCGGAAGAATCCGAGAAATCCTTGCTGGGCCTCCTGGTGGGCGGTCGGATGCACGTCTTGAACGGGGGACAAGGCCAACACCGAGAGGATGCGAGCACTCCCAGCCAAGGCAAAGATCAAGGCAAACCCCCACCACGCGGCATTAGAATGTTGCCAGAAACTCAGTATCCATCCGGCTCCGCAGAGGGCAAAGAAGCTGAGGCCTGCGACAATTTTGGCTCGGCGCGCAAAATAGGCGCCCCGTTCATGCTGGCCAAGCCAATCGGCGATCAAGCTATTCCAAGCCGGCGCAGTGAAATGCGCGCACGCGAAATACGCAGCAGCGCCACCCACGACGAGCCAGGGGCCCCATTGTGGAAACACCAGCGGCAGCAGCACGATGGGAATCCACGTCAAAGCCTGCCCGACAGTACCGGCAGAGATAAGGGCTTTGCGGTTGGGACACCACTGCAAGACCTTCACAGAAATGATTTGAGCCACCGTTCCAACGAGTTGAGGCAATGCCGACAGCACGCTCAGTTGGAACGGGCTTGCTTGAAGGAGCAAGGCGGAAGCGGAAAGGTATTGCTCCCCGCTTCCTTGCGTGACAGCCTGACAGGCACCATCCCGGAGGCCGTAGCGAAGACCTTGCTCACTACCACTGTGAGGCCGGGAGTTGCTTGGCGCGGTCTCTTGCGGATTTTCTGACGGTCTTGGATGCACAATGCCCTTGTCCGAGAGGGGCCTCGATTGAGAACAGCCCAGAATGTAGAGAGGCCAAGCGGAAATAGATGAGCGTCCTAGTCAGCCGGTTATTGACCCCTTCCTGATGACTCGATACCATTATAACAGTACCAGTGGACAGCACTATCACACCCCCCATGATAGAAACTAAAACGATAGGGAAGCCGCTTCTGCCAATCATGTGTGTCAGCCTGAGCGTTGTCATGTCTATCTGGCAGGAAGTCGAGGCGCGGGACCCGTTTGCGCCGAAGGAGCAAACAACAACCGAAATCGGCTCCACACAAAGCCCGTCATTCGATGAGCAGAAGAAGGGGATCCCGCAATCCCTGTTTACCTGGATCAAGATGGCCAAGGGCTATGACGTTGAATGGGATTCGTTCGGGCGGAAAGGCTGGTACACGCAAGACCCCCGCTTGAAACCCATTGAGCCTGGGTCGGTATTTCCTCGTGATATTCCCGCGATCTATATTGTATTCGAGTCGGCGCCGCTGGAAGATCCTGCCCAATTCAGCGCTCAATGGTTTTTGGAAGGAGAACAGGGCACGCTTTCATCCGTTCCGCTCGGCAAAGATATCTTGGAAGTGCCTGGGCATGAACGCTATGGATTCCTCGAACTCAAGAAACCTGGAAATGCCTGGGACGTCGGCAGGTATCTGGTGAAACTGTTCATCACACCGCTTGGGCAACAGTCCTTTCATGCGGCCAACCAAGTAGGTACCATGCGGTTTACCATTGTGGAGGGCGTTGCGCCGGCTGAAGTGAACCCGCGTTCGCCCTAATACCATTGGCGAACTTGGCCGAAACACCCATACACGTGAGGGCGAAGTAGAGAAAAGGAACACGATGCACACGCGAATCAAAGTCACGGATCAAGAAAAGCTCACGTTGCTCTACGAGCGGTTCAGAGACGTCTGTCTGGTCGAGAAGGAAGTGTGGAAAGAGATTTTTATGCCGAGGGAGATCGCGCAAGGCCCTGTCAGAACCAACTTGCAAGACCGCTATGATGTGGAAATCGACGAACCTGAGATTGAGGAGGCCCTGGATGCTAATATCCCTCTCGGCAGCCCAGCCCTAGCTGCCGCAATTCAGGAGTATCGAGCACACATTTCTTTTTATCGAAAAACCTAAGGACGTCAGCGGGCCGCAAGCACGCGCTCAATATCCTGAACAATATCTTGAGCGAACGGCTTCGTACGGTTATGGTATCGGGCGACAACCTTTCCTGAGCGATCCACTAAATACTTCTGGAAATTCCACTCCACCTCGCCTGGAAACGGGCTCTGCTCAGTGAGATAGCGGTAGAGCGGATGTATGTCGTCGCCTTTGACGCTGATCTTGCTGAACAGTGGAAACGACAGACTATACTTGGTGAAGCAGAAATCTTTGATCTCCGCATTCGTCCCTGGTTCTTGCTTCCCGAAGTTGTTCGCGGGGAACGCCAGAATCTCAAAGCCCTTCTCTCGATACTGCTCATACATCTTTTCGAGGTCGGTATACTGCGGTGTATTGCCGCAGAAACTGGCTGTGTTGACCAGCAACAGCGCCTTCCCACGGAACTGGCTGAGTGAGACCGGCTTTCCATCGATATCGTTCAGCGTAAAGTCATACACCATTGGCGTTTGTGCTGCCATGAGTACAGTCCCTTCCTGTTTCGCCGATGCGTGGGTGAGCCCAATCAGGTCACTCGATCCAACACCTGCGATCAAGCCAATTGTTGCGAGCGCCCCTCCCAATAGCTGGTGCGACCTTTTCATCAGGCACCTCCTAGTTAGAGCCGTTCCAACGCAGCAATACGCGCTTCGACCGGCGGATGCGTCGCGAAGAAATGCATGAACCCGGACGAATTACCGGAAATCTTCATCGTTGCAAGCGCGTCCTGTCCCGCGTACTCGACCTGCGAATGGGTCACCCACCGATCGATCGCGCGAAGAGCCGAAATCATCGAGTCCTTGCCGTATACCTTGGCAGAAAAGGCATCCGCGCCATACTCACGCTGACGCGAAAACCAGCAAATCAGAACCGAGGCCAGGATGCTGACGACAATCTGGATCACGATCGACAATCCAAATCCGAGCATGGCTTGATCACGCTCTGCAAAGAACCGGCGCACCCACATCGCAATATAGTAGACGAAGGTATTCATCAGACCCGCCAACACCGTCGTGGCGAACATGTCCCCATTGTAGACGTGTCCCATCTCATGGGCGAGGACGGCCCGAACCTCCTGCTCTTGTAGATTGCTCAGTAGCCCGGTCGAAACAGCCACCATCGAGTTGTTCTTGCTAGGCCCTGTCGCAAAGGCATTGGGGTCTGGGGCTTCGTAGACCCACACCTCAGGCATCGTAATCTTAAGCCGTTGCGCAATCTCCTGGACAGACCCGTAAATCATCTGTTCAGCGTGGGACTTGGGTTGGGTGATCTGGTAGCAGTCCAACATGGCCCGAGCCATTTGTTTGGAGAAGGCCAAACTGATAAAGGCGCCACCAAAGCCGAAGGCCAAGGCCCAGACCAGTGAACTCAGATCGACCGCCCCTCGCAGGTCGACCCCGAACATGGGCAGAACGATATTGATCAGTAACGGTACGGTGAGCGAGAGCGTCACCATGATCAAGATGTTGGCGACCAGCAGCAGAACCATGCCTTTCATCCACTTCATCGAGATCCTCCTTCGCGACTATGTGCTCGCCCCATCATTGAGCGAGTGACCAGTGAGAGTCATTATACTAACCGATTTCCTGAAATACATCTCAATCGGCATTGCAGTCACGATGTGCTGTTAACAATAACTCCTGAAATGCCAAGGTCAAGATGTCTCAAGCCTCTGAAACTCTTAGGCAAAGTTGACCGGTTCCCATCCTTCCTGTTAGAAATGCCTCATGCAGAAGGTGCCCAGGCAATTGCTCAATCTCATGGCGATGGTCTGGTTGCTGACATCTGTCGGCGTGGCTATCGTTCATGGAGCGGAACCCCCTCAGCCCGACTCTCTCGTCGTGATCCCGGTGGCCGAAGACGGAGTACAGCGAGCCTCGATCACGCTTGATAGCTACTCATATAGCCCCAACCATTTGATCGTCGAAGCTGGGAAGCCAGTTGAACTCACGCTGACCAGCGTGACAACATTGATCCCACACAATTTTATCATCAAAGAGCCGGCTGGAAACCTATCCATTGAACAGGATGTCAGTGCCGGCAAGACGGTTATCATAAGATTTACACCGGCTCAGCCCGGCACATTTCCCATCTACTGCGACAAACGGCTCTGGCCGTTGCCCAGCCATCGCGATAAAGGGATGGAAGGGACCCTGGAAGTGCGATAGGTGTGGCTACGAATATAGAGACCTCCAAGCAAGCACTGCTCCGCGATCTCCTCAAACAAGTATCCCGTCTCTTCTACACGACATTGGTCGTGGTCCCGGCAGATGTGCGCGATCAAGTCAGCCTCGCCTACCTCTTTGCCCGCGCAGCGGACACGATTGCAGATACGGAATTGATCGATCGTCCGCGTCGACTGGATTTACTCGGCCAGCTCAAGGGGCAATTCGTGAGCGATCAGATTGCCTGGGCTCAGGTGCGAGAGATTCAGCAAGCGGTGGGGCCGATCCAACAGAATTCTGCCGAGCGAGTCCTGCTTGAACGGCTGGAAGATTGCTTCAAACTCTTCCAGACCTTTTCGCCGGACGATAGGCGCCGCGTACAGCGGCTGATGACCACGCTGACGCAAGGCATGGAGATGGACCTCACCGTCTTCCCCGGCACGTCGTCGAAAGAACTTACGGTTCTCAAGACGCTCGACGATCTAGACCGCTACACCTATTACGTCGCCGGCTGCGTGGGCGAGTTTTGGACGGATTTGATGTGTGCGCACCGAACATCGTTGGCCTCATGGAAGGTGCGGGAGATGTCGGAGGTCGGCGTGAGATTTGGAAAGGGCCTCCAACTCACGAACATCGTGAAAGATATCGCGCACGACCTCCAGAAAGGCCGCTGCTATGTGCCGGCTCCCGTGCTCGCCGAAGCCGGACTCACCGCGCGTGACTTGTTGGACCAGGCAAACCGTGCACGTTTTCAACCGGTCCTGAGAAAACTCGTCCGCATGGCGGTGGAATATCTCGACCAGGGCTGGCTCTATACCATGTCGATCCCGCGATCTGAAACTCGTCTGCGCTTGTCCTGCATGTGGCCAATTCTCTCCGCCGGAGAATCCCTGAAGCTCGTCATGAACTCCCCCGATCTCTTAAACCCCGCCGTGAAAGTCAAAATCCCCCGCAGCAAGGTCTACCAAATCATGGCCCTCACCACAGGCACCTTCGCCTGCGGCCAGGTAGGCACTGCCTACTGGGGACGACTCCGGAAGCAGATCGTATAAATATTGAAGCATAGGGCTATCTTGGGCCTCTATATAATAGGCCAGGGCGGTGCCTTATGAAGGAAAGCGGGCTTAGGAAGATTTGGCATCATACGGGTTATGTGAGAAACAGCCCCTCAGCTAAATCTGATGCGAGGCCTTATCTTGTGCAGATACATAGAGAAACTCGTCCCTAATCGCTTTCTGACTTGCTTTTGGTCATCCTGCAATAAAGACTCGAAGAATGCGGCAACCCATTCTCCCATTGAAACGCAAAGCTTTGTCTCTTCGGTGTCTTTGAAGAATCCAGTTGGATTGTTTCGGATAAAGAAGTTCCCTACCCATGCGTAAGGGTTACCGTACTTTCGTTCAAGCAAGTTAAGGAATCGATACAAGACAAGGACACAGATAACTGCATCAGGGTAACTAATCCAGCTCGACACTAGAGGCAATCGAAGTGACTTTGTTCGTTCCGAGCCCTTGAGCTTACTCCGCAAAGCTTTAGGCCTGAGTTCGGCACCACGTGAAAGCTCTGCTCGGGGATTGTTGAAGCTAAAGTCAGAATGCATTGCTTGTTTGGTCAGGTAGAGTCTCGGATGAGCAACAGAGTCACGCACAATGGTTAATTCGACCAACTGCTCCTTGAGAGACCTTTCATTCTTTTGGATCAACAGTTTGGAGATTTTCTCTGATAGTGAATCGCCAATGTTCTAATTAAAGTAGGTTGGAAACGGGAGTGGTGGCGTCTGCGAGGTGATATCACGAAACCATTTGAGGCGGGCAAGATGGTAATCCAGCCCTGATGTCATCAGAAGTATGGCTATAGCTGAAGGAGTAAATTCAGTGGGAGCAAATGGTGGATCTCGCTGATCTATGTTTTTCTTGTAGACGGGAAACGAATGAGTTTGTAGCAGGGTCAGGCCATGCTCTATGATGCCCATCGAGAGATTTGAGATCGACTCCTGTACCTCAGACTTCCTGGGCATGAAGAGAATTGGCTCCAAGAATCGTCAAGGTTATTCTACTTCTCTCAAGGGGTGGGCTGGCTGATCCCCGGCGTGCGCGCGTCCAACGAGGGCCTTCTCAGGCCGCGCGTTGCGCGAGCAAAGGAGACGGCCAGGCTACCCCGTCTTTTTTTGCGGCTCCAACAACTTCTCCCCCTTCTTGAATACAGCAAAAATCGCCTGTGAGGGGCAGGCATCCAGGCAGAGGCGGCAGCTTTCCAGGCAGCGGGAAGCATCGAACTTGTAGGGAGGGGTTGAGAGCCAGGCGCCGGTCGGGCAGATCGGAACACAGACCGCTTGGTGAGTGCAGCGGTCTGGATGGCGAACGAGGTGATCACGAATGACCATCATAGGTTTGACTCCTTCAAAGAGACCCTGAGAAAAGATGTCGAACATGTTTCTATCAGGGAGACTGTCACTCACTTCCACTCCTTCACGAGTTCTTTCAGGCGATCTTTCAATTCAGGATGCTGCTCCAGATTATTGTGAATCGCTCCAAGAATCTTCTCCACCCTGGCAGACTTAAGGGCGTCTTTGTCCTTCTTGACCAATCGATCATACTCCACATAGGCCGCCTGATGCGTCGGCTCAAGGAGCGTCCGTGCCACAGCCAATGCCTCACCCAACTCGTACGGCTCCGACGCCATCGGAGGCACGATGGTGAAGGTGCCGTCGGTGCATACGAGCACAGCGGCTCCCTGTTTTCCCTTGAGCATGATAACGGCCTTGATGGTCTTATCCGCCAAGGAATCCCAGTTTCCGAGTAACCCAGGAAACTGCTTCATGAAGGCCACCTTTTCCAGGTTGGCTTTCCACTTTTCTTCGACGGCCATTACGTTCCTTGTAATACGACGCTACGATTTGAGCGGAGGGACGGTCGTGGGAGCCGGGTGATCGGGCATAACGAGACGGGTCACGACCTCGCCTTTGATCACGTGACGCTCCATAATTTCCGTCACGTCGGCCTCGGACTTGACTTGATACCACACACCTTCAGGATAGATCACCACACTCGGCCCTTCGGCGCAATGATCGAGGCACCCGGCTTTATTGGCACGGACGACGTCTTTTAAATCCAATCGCTTCGCTTCTTGTTTAAAGCGGGCGTGAAGCGCCTCAGAACCAAGCTTCGAGCAGCTCCCGCGGGGATCGTCGGGACTCCGTTGATTCGTACAGACGAAAATGTGGCGTTTGTACCCAGACATGATCGATCGTAGTCTACGCTGAAACAGTGATGGTATGAAGTCGTTCGAGTAACCGTGCCACCTCGCCGCTTGCGAGCAGCGCTGAATGGGTCTGTGCGGCATCAACCAGAGCGACGATCTCTCTCACCCGCAATGTCGCACGCTGGAACTCATCGGACTTTGACAATTCAGAGGACTGTCCGGCCACAAGCTTGTCGGTCTCGGCGGAAATGTCCCGGAAGTCCCGCTGGAGATTTTTCTGCATCGAACAACCTTCGCAGTACCATTTAGGGCTTTGATCGGTCGATGGAGACAACCGATCATAGGTTCGGCCAAAAAAGTCCTTCCCGAGCGATAACTTCATAAGCGCGGTGCCGGTAGCGCCGCAGGCATTGCAGGACCCAGCTGCAGAATCCATAGAGCCTCCTTCTGTCGACCATGAGCTAGCCCGCATTATTCATGAGCGCTTCTGCTGCAATCGCCGATCCGCTGCTACGATGAGCCTCCGGCCTGCGGGCTCGCCCCTCGGACCCTCCACGTACTGCACGAGTACGCATCGGATCCTTACGGCTCCGCGCGCAGGTCTCACGACGCAGCTCAGCGATTTCGCGACGAACCCTCATGAATAAAGCGGGCAATGAGCGGCGAATCTTACACTAGGCTTCCGCGCACTGTCCACTGAGAGAGACGGCTCCTCCATACACGAGACAGACTCGCGGACTTTCTCGACCTCCTGCGATAGAATAGGTCAAGTTCGAGGATATATTGCGAGAGGAGAAAGTAGCCATGATCATCGGAGTCCCAAAAGAGATCAAAGATCATGAGTACCGCGTCAGCGTCACGCCCGATGGAGTGCGAGCATTGCGACAGGCCGGCCATGATGTCTGGATCGAACGATCGGCCGGAGTCGGTAGCGGATACTCAGATGATGATTACCGGAATGCCTGCGCCACCATAGCAGAATCGAAAGAGCAACTGTTCCAGCAGGCAACGCTCATCGTGAAGGTTAAGGAGCCATTGCTCTCCGAATGCCGACTCTTCCGAGCAGGCCAGACCCTCTTTACCTATTTGCATTTGGCCTCCTTACCGGATCTCACGAAGGCCCTCCTGGATACAACCATCACCGCGATTGCCTACGAAACGATCGAGGCGAAAGACGGCACATTGCCGATGCTCAAGCCGATGAGCGAAATCGCAGGGCGGATGTCGGTACAAATCGGGGCACATTATCTGGAAAAAACGCACGGAGGGCGAGGTGTTCTCCTGGCGGGTGTGCCAGGAGTAGAGCCGGGGATGGTCGTGGTGTTAGGAGCTGGAGTGGTGGGCAGCGCAGCGACTCGGATTGCGGTCGGGATGGGGGCCCATGTGACGGTGATCAATCTTGACCTCGAACGACTCCGAATACTTGACGAATTGTATCATGGTCGAATCGTGACGCGTGTTTCCACGCAAGTGGCCATTGAGGAGTCAGTGATCGCTGCAGATCTGGTTATCGGGGCTGTCCTCATTCCTGGGGCTCGCGCGCCCAAACTGGTCTCGCGTGAACTGGTGGCACGCATGAAACCAGGAGCCGTGGTGGTAGACGTCGCGGTCGATCAAGGAGGCTGCTTTGAAACCACGAAACCCACGACCCATTCGGACCCGGTCTATATGGTGGACGACGTGCTCCATTATGGGGTGTCCAATATGCCAGGAATTGTTCCGCGTACGTCGACTGCGGCATTGACGAATGCCACACTGCCGTATCTGCTGCGTCTGGCTTCGCAGGGAGTGGAAGAAGCCGTGCGAGCAGACCCGGGGTTGGCGAAAGGAGTCACCCTGTCCAGCGGAAAGATTACCTGTCGAGCGGTGGCCGATGCCCATGGCTTGCGTTTCGACCCTCTGATGTAAGACAATCTCTCTTTCCGTTGCGATTCTGTTGATTTTGTCGGGGCGTAGCGCAGCCCGGTAGCGCACTGCGTTCGGGACGCAGGGGTCGGAGGTTCGAATCCTCTCGCCCCGACCAAACAGAGCTTGCTCGACCCGGAACCTCTTTTCGTAATTAGGCGACGGGAAACCCTTCCGTCATTCATTCCCCCTTGACCAATTCTTGTTCCTGCCTCATCTCAGAGTCATTACTCCATCTTATTCTTCACGAAATTTCCGGCGTGTGTATTGGAATAGTTGCACCATCTTTGCGTAAGCCGAACCTCTTCAGCCGTCCCATTTTTCTTTTCACATCGATAGGCAACGCCTACGCGTACGGAATCGCAAAACGCGTGACGCCTCTGCGAAGGTGTGAGAGTATCCGTTCATTGAACAGGCGTCTTCGTACTACGCCGTTTGTCTGAATGTATGGCCGAAGAGATTGAATCGACAGTGTTCCGAGCGAGGCTGTCGGTAAAGGGAAAGGTTCAAGGGGTCGGGTATCGAGCGTTTGCGGCTCGTGTCGCGTCCCAACGAGGTCTCTCCGGCGGTGTCAGAAATCTCGATGATGGCCGAGTCAAACTTGAAGTTGAGGGCCGCAAAGATCAGATTCTGTCCCTGGTCGAAGACCTCAAGAATGGGCCACCGGCAGCACGAGTCATAGCCATCGACGTGGAGTGGAGTCCGGCAACAGGACGATTTACAGATTTTCAAGTGTGGTACTGAGGAATACGGGTAGGAGCAACGAAACGTATGGGGCGAGGGGGCGAGGAGTTACACGATCTGAGCGAAGCGCGACGACATCTCGTCGACCATGACGATGAGGACACGGGTGCGTCGTCGAGAGCGGACGAGTCGCCCGTCGGCGAGGAGAAATCGAGTCGCCGATCCGAAGGATTGGATACCCTGAAGTGTTACTTGCGCGAGATCCGGCACTCCACTCTACTGACGTTTAAGCAAGAGCAGCAGCTGGGCAAACGAGTCATGGCCGGGGATGAGCAGGCCCGCCAAGAAATGATCGAATCGAATCTTCGCTTGGTGATCAGCATCGGCAAGCGATACATGCATCGAGGGTTCCCCTTCTCCGATGTCATTGAAGAGGGCAATCTTGGGCTGATCAAGGCCGTCGAAAAGTTCAACTATAAACGCGGGTTTCGCTTCAGCACCTACGCATCCTGGTGGATCCGGCAATACATCGAACGGGCGATTATCAATCAGGGAAAGCTCGTGCGATTGCCGGTGCACGTGGTAGAGCGTTTAAATCGGTATCTCACCAAGGTGGAGCGGCTCGTTCAGGAGCTTGGACGAGAACCGACCGCGTCGGAAGTGGCGTCACGGATGAAAACGACGGAAGAAACGGTGTTGGATCTCAAGCAAGTGATCCGAACAACCTGTTCGTTGGATAGTCCGATCAGTGAGGGCGGAGACACATTTTTACGCGATGTGATTGAAGACCCTTCCTGCGTCTCACCAGCCGATACGGCCGAGGGAGTGATGCGTCGAGCAGAGATGATGGAGTGGGTACAGCTGTTGCCTGAGAAAGAGCAAACTGTTATTATGGCTCGGTTCGGACTTGATGGGAGTGAGGCCAAGACACTGGAAGAAATCGGCCGGGAGATGGGACTGACCCGTGAGCGAGTCCGGCAGATTGAAATGGCAGCCTTAGCCCGTTTACGCCATACCATTGAACGCAGAACCATGACACAAGCCGACCTGCTCTGATCGATGCCTCCCATCAACTATCACGCGCTTATTCGGGAAGTTCCCGACTTCCCCAAACCCGGCATTCTCTTCTACGATATCACCACACTGCTCAAGGATCCCCGCGCCCTGGCGTCGATCACCGATGAATTGACCGCCTATTACCAGGAACATCGAATCGCCAAAGTCATCGGCATCGAATCACGCGGGTTTATTTTCGGAGGAATATTGGCAAATCGCTTGAACGCCGGCTTTGTCCCAGTCCGGAAACCTGGCAAGTTGCCCGCCGACAGTTTTGAAGTCAAATATAACCTCGAGTATGGGTCGAACTCCCTCGCCATCCATCGCGATGCAATCGGTGTGGGAGAACGTGTGCTGATTGTGGATGACTTGCTGGCCACCGGGGGCACAGCGGCTGCAACGGTGTCTCTCGTTCGTCAGTTGGGAGGCGAAATCGCCGGACTCGACTTTCTGGTTGAACTCAAGGGCCTGAAGGGCCGAGAGAAACTGATCGGCTATCCCGTTCATTCAACAATCGTCTACTCTTAACCTCTCAGGCTCTTCTTACAACCTCTTGTCAAAAGCGGGAGCGCCGTGCTATGAATGCCGAAATTTTCCGGTGACTCCGTGTTCATCCCAGGAGTAGGATCCGTCATGGCAACCAAATCACCCGCCAAGAAAAAACCGACAGCAAAGGCCATCGTGCAAGCGAAGGTCGCAAAACCGGCGAGCAAACCTACACACACGCCAACTATAGTCATACAAAAACCTATCAGTATGGCTGTCTCCCCTCTTGCTGCCAAACCGAAAGAATCGGCGAAAGAACGCGAAGACCGGGAGCGCCGCCGCCAAGCCCTCCATCAGATGTTGGTGCGAAAGCGGCAGGACATTATTAAAGAGATTGAAGGGAGCCTGGGCCAGTCCCTTATTGAAGATAAACAGCGGCGGCTTGAATCTGCACGTGACGTCGGAGACCAAGCCCTCATGGATCTCGATCGCGAGCTAGGCATTTCCCTGATGGAAATGCGCAATCGCCGCCGGCAGGCCATCGACGAAGCGTTAACACGCCTCAACGAAGGCACCTATGGTATCTGCGCGGAGTGTGGTGTTGAGATCAGTGAGCGGAGGTTAGAAGCCGTCCCCTTTGCGAAGCTCTGCGTTGAGTGTCAGTCGAAAGAAGAGCTGCTGGAAAAAATCGAGCGGGAAGAAGATCGAGACTAGGCGTTCATGCGTGCGATCAGTCTTCTCCTTCCCCGCACATAACCCTCCTCCCCTCAACATGATCTCGTCCCCTCCTCGCTAGGCAACGCTTGCGTTCCGTGACGACACTTGGCACCTTGCATCGTATATGGGAGTGGGTGTGATGAAGCCTTTGAACCTTCGCGCAGTCGTCTTGGCGAGCGGAGGACTGGACTCCACCGTCACGGCAGCGATTGCCAAGCAGGATGGTTGCGAGCTCTTTCTTCTTACCCTAGCCTATGGACAACGCCATGCGATAGAAGTCGAGCGGGCACGGCAGGTCGCCGCCGTCTTGGGGGTGGCCAATCATCTGGTGATGAATCTTGATCTTCGCGCCATCGGCGGGTCGGCACTCACTGGCCCAGCGGCAGTACCCAAAGACCGAGCGGGTAATGAACGTAGCCAGAGCATTCCGATCACCTATGTGCCGGGACGCAATCTTATATTCCTCTCGATTGCAGCTGCGCATGCGGAGGTCGTGGGAGCCTCTCTCATCTATTTTGGCGCAAACGTACTCGACTATTCCGGCTATCCGGACTGCCGACCTGAATTCATCCGCGCATTTGAAGCGGCGGTGAAGGAAGGCACGAAGGCAGGCATGGAAGGGAGCCCCCTCCATGTCAAGGCCCCTTTGCTTATGCTGACGAAAGCGGAAATCATCCAGCAAGGAATCAAACTTCAAGTCCCATTTCATTTGACTCATAGTTGTTACGATCCGGTAGGAGATCTAGCTTGTGGGCAGTGCGATAGTTGTGTGATTCGGCGGGAAGGATTTACAAAGGCTGGGGTTGTAGATCCCATCGCATATGCGATAACCTCAGGATATTGAAACAGGCGGCCAGCGTCGTTCTCGACTCCTCGAAATCCTCAACGTACCCCTGGAGGGTACGACTCCGGTTTCGATTCGCCTGCGGCCTTGCTGGCCATCCTGTTTGAACATCCTGTTCAGTGCCAAGCTCTCGCAGACTGAGAAAAACTGTTTCGACATTCAGAAACTTTGGTTCGCTGCGCGGAGCCAATCCGGTCTGTTCGGTTCATCTAATTTATCCGGTTTGTTTTGTTGCTTGCCCCCAAAGAAACCACATAAACTAAATCAACCAAATGAACGAGACATACTAGACAGACTGAACAAACCAAATAAACAAGATCAGAGGTATAGATTCCATGAAAACCAGAATGACGTCAAAACTGCAGATTGGAATATGCCTGCTCGGTCTGAGCCTCCTCGTGGCTTGCGATTCCTCGGAGCCCCCCAAGCCGACAGTCGCAAGCGGGCCTGTACCAGCCGAATTCCAAGCAGGCGAAACCATCTTCAATGCGAACTGTTCGACCTGCCATGGAAAGCAAGCGGCGGGCACCGACCATGGACCTCCGTTAGCGCATAAAGTTTACGAGCCGAACCATCACGGGGATGAGGCCTTCAAACGGGCGGCGGCCAACGGCGTCAAGGCACACCACTGGGAATTCGGCAATATGCCGAAGATCGACGCCGTCACTCCTGCAGATGTTGATCAGATCGTGAAGTATGTGCGGTGGCAGCAGCGCCAGGCAGGCATTCAATAGCTGCAGGATGCTGAAAAAGGCCGCCAGCGGCGTTCTCATCCTGAAACCATCCTCAACGTAGCCCAGAGGCTACGCCTCCGGTGCTTTCATCGGCTGCGGCCTTGCTGGACAGCCTTTTTGAGCATCCTGCCCAATCTAGACTCCCCCCTTTCCCACAATAGTCTCTCGATGGGATTCGATGCGAGTCTCGGACTGATAATCCGCCCACAGAGATTGTTGAGAACCTACAATGTCTCCGTTTTCCGCCCCGATTTGAAAGCGGCTGGCGAAGCCACATGCCGTGGCAAAGACCCAGCGGCGCATGGCGTTGTCTGGGGAGTAAGGGTAGTAACTCGATTGGGAACTGACCGAGTTCGCTAGCGGAACACTGAAAATGCCGCCGACGGCATTCTCGTTTCACTCAGAGAATCAATGAGATTTTCCCGAAAGTCGGAAGCACTGGAAGCACTCGCCACCATCGACCACTCCCACTATAGCCTCTGTGGTTTGGAAGGGGAGTACTGGGGTCGCTGCGTGACCTTCTCATTCACTCTCAACCGAGACTGGCCAAGGCTGCCCTTTACTGCGCGCATCGAGCGATCACTGTTTCATCGTAAGGGCTCTGCGAGCAAGAAGGGCATCTCGCCACTCCCCTCTCGATTTCAAGCTCCGCTTATTATCTCTTCAGGGCTGGGGGCTGATTGATCTTCCACTGCGCGCAACTTTCTCACCCGCCCACCCCCTGGCACGCCGAGACGTGCCATTATCCAGGCGAGGCCTACCTGTTTTCTTCTCTGCACCTTCACATCTTTTCACCCAGGGGAGTCGCCGGACTGTCCTTCACTGCGCGCACCGAAGGAGCACAGCTTCATCGTGGGGGTCCTGCGAGCAAAAAGGATGGTCTGGCGACTCCCCTCCCATCCTTCTGAGGCCGCGCGTTGCGCGAGCACAGAAGATCATTAGGCTCCATCCCCTCCTCTGCTCCACAAGCAGGAGGACGGCCAGGCTGCCCTCCCCCCTCTACTTTTCGTCTTGTCTCTCTGGCACCAACATCCCCCTGGATTGTGTTGCAGGAGTCCTTCTGCCGTCTCACCTTTACCAAGCATTCCAAGAACATACCAGCATAAATATCTGATTATATTGAAATATTAATTCTTCTTTCGTGGGAATGTTCGTGGTAAGATTCACCCGCTGCTTTCCTCACGCTATGGGCTCTCCCCCGCGCAGAGGAAGTCGGGGAGGTGATGTGGCCATCACCTCCCCATTTTTTTGTCTCGCTGACTTCTTGTTTTGCTAACCTTAGCCCGCCGAGCGTCTTCTACTGCTTTGCCTGACGCCTCATCTGGACAGCGAATCATCGCTTCGACGGCACAAGCGGTTTCGTCATCGTCACCTATTCCAGAATTCGCCAGGCGACGTAGCCACCCCTGCTGCCAATACAACAATATCGGCGGCTTGAACTACTCTGGTCGCATGTAGACACACCTGTCTTATCCATACCGTTAATAGTCCTGGGTTGGAATGACGTCTCTACCATGCGACGTGATTGTGATGCGCTCGGACCTGCGGGAACATGAGGAAGAGGGTATGGAAGGTGAGGAGGCGACGTGGCCGTCGCCTCCTCATAGCACGACGACTACTTCTTCTTGGCAGCCTTTTTCACAGGCTTCTTCGCTGCTGCTTTCTTCGTTGCCATGAGCACTTCACCCCCCTTCGATGTCAAAATGTTAATCGATGTACATGTGGTATAGCAGAGTTTGTGCAACGAGTAAAATTTTGTTTTCTAAATTCATCCGGTAAGAGCGAACAAGGCTCCCCTTCCCGCATCCCTGCGCCCGCTCGCCGTAGAAAATGATTGTGTGTTTCGAAGCCATGGCGGTGAACGAATAGCCCTCGCTGTTTTTTTGGCTTTTTGATTCAATTGACGATACACACCAGATGAACCAAAAAAAACCAGCCAGACGAGCAATGAGTTAGGACTGTCGAAGCGCCTTCCTCGCATCCTCGATCGGGATTTCTCGCCATGCACCGGACGGGAGATCTTCTAGCTTGAATGGACCGTATTGAATACGCCTCAGCCTGGTCACCTCATGCCCCAAGGCCTTGAACAGTCTTCTGATTTCACGGTTTTTCCCCTGAATCAGCACCACTTCCAAATGTGATTCGCGTCCAGAACCCTTCTGAATCTTCACGCTGTGGCACTGAAGGCGCTCGCCACCCTCGACCACTCCGCCTATGGCCTCTGTGGCTTGAAACTCCGTGAATTCTCCTCGCACGGTGACGAGATAGATCCTCATCACTTTATGGACTGGATCAGTGAGATAGCCCGACAGGACTGAATCACTCGTGAGCAAGAGAAGCCCACTGGTTGCCTGATCGAGTCTCCCCACGGCGTGCAGATATCCCAAGTTCGCCGGCAGGACATCGAAAATCGTCTTACGGCCCTTTTCGTCGCTGTGCGTTGTGACGACCCCTTTGGGTTTATGAAAAAGGATAAATCGTTTAACTGAGTCTTGAATCGGTTGATCGTCTACCGAGACAGAGTCTTTGGGCCACAAGACCCATGTGGCCGGATCACGTACGACTCGACCATTGATGCGAACCCGCCCGGACAGAATCCATTCCTGGCTTGTGCGACGGGAAGCAATCCCAAGCTTCGAAAGCAATCGATCTACAGTGAGGCGTTTGGAAGACGGAGCCTTATCTGCCATCCTGAACCTTCCAATTTAATAAGAGTCGGCCGGGATAATCCCAACTGCTCACCACATTAGCGCAGGATGCTCAAAAAGGCCGTCCAGCAAGGCCGCAGCGAGCGAAGAGGCGAGGCGTAGGCTTCGGTACGTTGAGTCTCTGAGCGACGCGAGAACGATGCTGGCGGGCTTTTGGAGCATCCTGCTAGAGGAGGCCGCGCTTTTGGAGATAATCTTTGTCAATAACGGGAGTGGGTCTGGCGGGAAGCTGCCCACGCTCTTGTAGCAATCGTTCGACGTATTTCCCGATCAGGTCCGATTCGAGATTGACTTGATCGCCGACTTGCTTGAGACCCAGGGTCGTGACCTTGGCCGTGTGTGGGATAATCGAAACGGAGAAACCACGATCAGTAACCTGATTGATCGTCAGACTGATGCCATCGACGGTAATAGACCCCTTCACGATGCAGTGGCGCAGAATCTCAGGTTGGGCTTCTATCGTGAACAGAATGGCATTCCCATCCTGTTGGCGGTTGCGAACTGTGCCGATGCCATCCACGTGACCGGCTACAAGATGCCCGCCGAGCCGTTCGTTGAGCTTCATCGCCCGTTCCAAATTCAGCGGGGCGCCGGCAGCGAGCTGCCCGAGTGTGGTCACGGACAATGTTTCAGGAGAAACTTCCACGGAAAAATTGTGTTCGGTCTTATTCACCACGGTCAGACAAGTGCCGTTGACGCTGATGCTGTCCCCGATTTTAAGGTCTCCCATCACGATTGAGGCCAATACCGCCATCCTTGTTCCGGCGAGGGTCTTGTCGATCGAGATGATGGCGCCCAATTCTTCGACGATGCCTGTGAACATGTCTAGCCCTTGATCCTCGACTTGATCACGTAAATCCCTACTCCAATCAGTGCCATTGTCCCAACCGCCACGATGGCACACTTGATCATATACAGTGTGTCCGCATCCACCTATGACCTCATGATCCGCTTCACGACAAAAACAACCATCACAACCAGCACAATCACGCCGAGGCCTGCCAGCGTGCCAATAACGATATTCTCTGTCGCGATCGCGTTCAACATCAGCCTATTATATAGGACCAGCCCGCATTATTCATGACGGTTCGTTGCGAAATTTCGCAGTCGCGTTGCGAGACTGGCATGCGGAGCCGCGAAGCCCCGAGGCGTACGTGAGCAGTACGTCGAGGGAGCGAGTGGCGAGCCTGCCAGCCGAAGGCTCGTCGCAGCAGCGAATCCGCGATTGCAGCAGAAACGCTCATGAATAATGCGGGCAAGGCTACGTTCGTCTCATCGCCATCCAAAACACCGCCGCCGCGACGAGTTGAAGACAGGCGATGATGGCAAAGGCGTTGGCATAGTTCAGGTGCGCGATCAGAACCCCTGCCAGAAGCGGCCCGCTGGCATGGCCAATGTCTCCGATCGTCCCTTGCATACCCATCCCCGCCCCGAGCGTCTTGAACTCGGAACTATCCGCGACCAGCGCGGACGATGAAGAGGAGACGACGGCTTCGCCGAATCCAAAGCCCGCTGAGAGCAGCAAGAGCAGCCACAACATCGACACCTGAGGGATGCAGACGAAGGTTACCGCGCAGATCACAAGGCCAATGACGATGAGTGGCTGACGACCGATGCTGTCGGACACCCGGCCCATAATCGGTTTGGAAACCAGCGACGTGAGGGCCTGAACCGTAAACAACAGCCCAACTTCTCCCGGATTCAATCCCGCCGAGACGCCATAGAGCGGGAGAAACGCCATCAAGGCCCCATTCGCTATCATCTTGGCCGCATCGGTCGAGCTGGTAATGAGAACCTTGCGATTCTTGGCGACCACCCTGAAGCCCTTCCACATCTCCGTCATCAGCGGGGCCATTCCCTTCTCCTGGATACGAGGGGGAGGCGGTGTGAGGCGCAGACTGTAGAAGATGGCAATGGCAATGCAGCCAAATAGGCCGGCCGTGAAGAAGCCAGCGGAGAATCCCGACACATAGATCAGATAGCCACCGATAAACGGCCCGACCAATGCACCGGATTGCGTCGAAGCCGTGTAGGTCCCGAGCGCAGCCCCCCTTCGTTCTCGATAGAGATCGGCCACGGTTGCCAGCGCACTCGGAGCGAAGATGGCCGTAGCCAGTCCGTGAAAGAAGCGTAAGGCGGTGAGTGCATCGAGATCCGTCACCCACGGGTACAGAAATGGCGGGAGCCCGAAGGCCACTACGCCAATCTGAAGCAGGAACCGTCGACCATAGATGTCGGACAGCGCTCCAGACGGCAGCTTGAGAAACACTCCAGTAAGGGTTGAAACAGACACGATGAGCCCAATCCGTTCAGGGCTAGCCCCCAGAGACTCAGCGAATAACGCCAGCACCGGCATCCGGACCATGTTGTAGCTGATAAAGCAGAACACCCCGACCGTGCAGAGCAACGTGAAGCTGCGTGACGTCGTCATGGTGCGGTCGTCCTGGATGAGATCCCGCCGCTGGAATGGGATAGATCGTCCAACGCCTGTTTTAAGAAGGCCACGTCATCGTCCGGAAAGGCAGGGAGGTCCGTCGCTTTACCCAGAACACGGTCGGGATGTTGCCGCATCAGGCGGCTCAATCGGTTGACGGTCTCCACCCCTTTGCTCAACTTCCTTGTAATAGTCCCCCCGATAATCGGGCGCAGCAAGGTGACCACTCCGGAAAGGATGCGATTGTCCAATCTCATGTACGAGACCATGGTACTGTCCGTCGCTTCCGCTCCATCTGCGTCTTTCACCGAGTCCATCCTCAGAAACACGACGGCTTTGCCGGAAATGTTCGGGAGCAACCGGCTGTCGTGAGATCCTTCAAGATAGTAAATCCGAGAGGTGCGGTCTTGGTAGGCAAGTTGCACAATCCCTTTAGTCCCTTCGCCGTCATCACCCCAGAAGCGGCCTGGGCCTCTCGCTTCCGATGTATACAAACCAAGTTCCAGGCGATTGATCAATGCTGCTGTCAGAGGTGGACGATCCAGCAATTGATGATAGAGCGATTCCGGCAAACCGGCTCGAATGGGTCCGACCTGGCTGACTGTGGTGTAGTTGTCGATAATCTCGTACAGTCGGCAAACCCAGGCTGGATCGATCTTTTCAATCGGAAAGGTCATCCCTCCATGCTCGGATGGTAAGGAGCAGGTCTCCGACTGAGCCGGATCGGGATTGATGGTCGTACTCAGCCCGATCACAACGAGTATAGCCATCAGGCCGGCTCTCCGCAGGCCCGTCGATCCGGAGATCATCACGGCTGCTTTCGAACCTGGATGACAAGATGGATGGGAAAGAGTTGCCGGGAATCTTGTCGCAGGCGCGCCTGTTTCAGCAAGGTCTCAAGCGACGGCGTCACAGTGCCGTCGAAGGACACCTGCCCATTGGTGAGCACGATGAGGGGCTTGGAAAAATCGATGAGCTGTTCGTTCAGAAAAAGACTGTACCGCTGGACTCGGTCAGCCCGGACTTCAATGCGATTCGGCGCCACGATCGACGCGTCCAATCTTGCATATTCACGCTGCTTGATCAGATCGTCTCGTTTACTGACCAGATCTTCTGAAAACGCGGCGATTGCATCCGTCGTATCGATGCGCACCCATCCAAACGGTTGAAAGTGACTGGCCTCACGCACGACCGTCACGTTCGTCGGCAAAGGATTGCGCCGTTGGGCATTGAGCCACGTCACCAACCCAGGCAATTCCTCTCTCGGGAAGTAATGTCCACCCGCCATGGGATGCTCGCGATCATGCTCCCGATAGACGAAGGGATAGCCCAGCTTCGTGAGTTCACTGGTAATTCTCCGGCTAAGTTCCACCGGCATCACCTGATCCTTGACTCCGTGAATGATATAGATCGGCGTGGAGCGCAAGTTAGCCAGAAATGGCAGCAGCACATTATCGAGACCACTCGCCATGGGGGCAATGCCGGCGAACAACGGCGCATCGTGCATACCGATGACCCAGGCGCCGATCCCGCCGTTGGACATGCCGGTAAGAAAGATCCGGTCAGGATCGATGTGGTAGCGCCGTTGCACGGAACGAATCGTGGCCAACACCAGTTCTTCCGCGCCTCTCGTAAACCAGGCGCCCATCGGAGTCGTTGGACAGGCCAAGACATAGTCATCCCCCAATCGAGCCTGCCAGCGTTCCAGGTAGGCCTCACCGGTAAATCCTGCGCCATGCAGACACACGACCAGGCCGTAACTCTTCACAGACTGATAGGTCGGTGGAACGGAAAGCGCCACGTGATAGGCACGCCCCTGCACATCGATTCGCTCGTCTGGAATGATTCCGGTCGGCTGCGGGACATAGTTCCGCTCAGTTTGAATGATCCGAATCGCCTGGTCGATCGTAGTATGTTGATCGGACAGCATGGACTCCAGAATTTTGGCTGCTTCTTCTGCATCCGTGCTGTCCAGGTAGCGGAAGACTTGAGTTTTCATCTCAGCAGAGAAGGCGACCGCGGCCACATCCATGCCATGAAGGGCAAAGCCGGTAAGGATCATAACAAGGGCGCCCATGAGAACCCTGCGCGTCACAGATCTCCTTCCACGACCAAATCTTTCCCGACACGGCGAACCGTAACATGATGCAATGGCAGTGCTTGGGCCAAGCGCTCCGGGCTCCGGTCGCCGATCACCCCCTTAGCATCCTGCCCTCCCATTAGAGTCGGCGCGAGATAGAGCACGACGTGATTGACCAGTTTCTCGCGTAATGCTGCGGCATTGACAGTACTACCTCCCTCGATGAGCACGGACGTAATCCCGCGCTTGCCCAGCATCGTCATGAGCGCCGGAAACGAGACACGCCCGTTCTTCGCCAAACATGGCACCACTTCCACCCCTGCCCGTTCAAATGGGCGACGCCGTGACGGAGATGTACGACTTGTGGTCACGATCAATGTCTTCGCTCGGTCCTGCTTGGCACAGACCGTCGCCGTCAGTGGCGTCCTGAGCCGGCTATCGAGCACAACACGCAATGGTTGCCGAGGCGCCAACTTGAGTGGGCGATCGGACAGTCGAGCCGTCAGCGTGGGATTATCTTTGAGCACGGTACCAACCCCGACGACCACGGCATCCACCTGGCTCCGCAGTCGGTGCGCGTCTTGCCGCGCGAGTGGACCAGTAATCCATTGCGACTCGCCCTTCGCTGTCGCCACCTTACCATCCAACGTCATCCCGGCTTTCAAGACTACGTAGGGGCGACCGGTCTTCACCCAATGGAGGTAGGCGTGATTCATCTTGGCCGCTGCCTCATGTGCGATACCCATCGTCACCGTCATCCCGGCTCGACGTAAGGCAGCAATCCCACGTCCCTTGACCATTGAATTGGGATCAGCCATCGCAACCACCACCTGCCGTACCCCGGATTGAACCACTACTGGCACACAAGGCGGAGTCCGTTTGAGAAGGTGACAACAGGGTTCAAGGGTGACATAGAGCGTCGCGCCCTTGGCGCGTGGCCCCGCTTGCTTGAGTGCAAGAATTTCTGCGTGAGGTTGCCCTGGTCCGTGGTGATAGCCGCGTCCGACGATGCGACCGTTCTTCACCACGAGGGCGCCGACCATGGGATTAGGGCTGGTCCTACCCCGGCCCTTCGCCGCGAGACGAAGCGCCAGGGTCATGAAGTCGAGATGCGCGGTGGTGACGGTCACCGTTTCTTGCGCGTGACGCGCGATCGGCTGCGAGGCCGCTGAGCCGACTTCGTCTTTGTGGTATTCATTTTCGCCTTCACACGAACCCGTGATGCCTTGCGCTTGGGGGGAGAATTCTTCGATTCGGCTTCAGCCAAGGCCGCATGAGCTGCCGCTAGCCGCGCAATGGGAACGCGATAGGGCGAGCAACTCACATAGTCCAATCCAAGTTCGTGACAGAATTCCACGGAGCTGGGATCGCCGCCATGCTCACCGCATATGCCGAGCTTAATCCCAGGACGGGTCTTCCGGCCTCCGGCGATGGCCTGCCGCATGAGAGCTCCCACCCCTTCGCGATCAAGGACTGCAAATGGGTCGGACTCAAGAATATTCGCCGTTCGATAAAAGTCGATGAACTTCGCCGCATCGTCACGGGAGAAACCGAACGTCGTCTGGGTAAGGTCGTTCGTTCCAAATGAAAAGAACTCCGCCTCTGTCGCAATGCGATCCGCCGTCACAGCGGCACGCGGCAGCTCGATCATGGTACCCACGAGATAGGAGAGCTTCACGTTGTATCGCTTCATCGTCTCCTGCGCCACCTCGCGGATCAAATCTTTCTGCGCCTTCATTTCCGAGACCATCCCTACCAGCGGAATCATGATCTCCGGGACAATCTTCTTCCCTTCCTTGGCCAGCTCACACGCGGCCTCCATGATGGCCCGCGCCTGCATGCGGGTAATCTCCGGCATCGTAATCCCGAGTCGGCAGCCGCGTAACCCGAGCATGGGATTGAACTCGTGGAGTTCCTCAACGCGAGCCAGCAACCGCCGCTTCTCTTCGAGCCTGGGACCGTCGCGCCCGGTCAGTTCCAGCTGAGCAATTTCCACCATCAAGTCTTCACGCTTCGGCAAAAATTCGTGCAACGGCGGATCGAGCAGACGAATGGTGACCGGATAGCCCGCCATCTCGCGATAGAGCCCGATGAAATCCTGTTTTTGCAGCGGCAAGAGCTGATCGAGAAACTTTTCCCGCTCTTCTTTCGTCCGAGCCAGGATCATCTTCTGCATGATCGGGATGCGATCCTCGGCAAAGAACATATGTTCCGTCCGACAGAGACCAATCCCTTCTGCGCCGAAGCCACGCGCGATGCTCGCCTGATCCGGGACGTCCGCATTGGCGCGGACGTGAAGCTTCCGGACACGGTCGGCCCATGACAGAATCAACGCGAAGCGCTGGTACTTGTCCGACTGCTTCGCATCCAACTTGCCCTGGATCACTTGAATGATTTCAGATTCGACGACGGGCACGTCTCCCTCGTACACATTGCCGGTCGAACCGTTGATCGAAAGATAGTCCCCCTCGCGGAACACTTTAGCCCCGATGCGAACGGACTGGCTGTCCAGCACTTCCACCGCATCGCAGCCGGCCACGCAGACCTTGCCCATTTGCCGGGCGACCACCGCCGCGTGGGAGGTCATCCCGCCCCGAGCCGTTAAGAACCCTGCCGCAGCGTTCATCCCGTGAATGTCGTCCGGGCTGGTTTCCTGTCTAACCAGCACCACACGGGCACCAGCCGCTTTCATCGTCACGGCTCGATCGGGAGTGAGAGCGATCTTCCCGGCGGCCGCGCCAGGACCGGCTGGAAGCCCTTTCCCTAGTGGATTGGACTTCGCCTCTTCTTTCGTATCGAAGATCGGATAGAGATATTGCGCCAATTGCTCAGGCCCGATCCGCTGCACCGCTTCCTGCTTCGAGATGAGGCCTTCTCTGACCATATCGACCGCAATCTTCACGGCGGAGATGCCGGTCCGTTTGCCGGCCCGCGTTTGCAGCATGTACAGCTTGCCCTCTTGGATCGTAAATTCCAAATCGAGCATATCCCGGTAATGTTTTTCGAGCCTCTTGTAGGTGTGCTCCAGTTCCTTGTAGGCCTCCGGCACATTCTTCGCCAGCGCACTGACCGGAAGCGGCGTCCTGATGCCGGCGACAACATCCTCTCCTTGGGCATTCATCAAACACTCTCCGAAAAAGATCTTATCGCCGGAAGCCGGACTACGTGTGAAGGCCACACCAGTCCCGCTCGTTTCCCCCATATTCCCGAATACCATCGCCACAACATTGATCGCGGTCCCCCACGAGTCGGGAATTCCATAGAGGCGCCGATAGGTGACGGACCGCGCGCCGAACCAGGATGAAAAGACGGCATTGACCGCCAAGCGAAGCTGTTCGAGCGGCTCATCGGGGAACTCTTTTTTGGTCTCTTCCTTGATGAGCGCCTTAAAGCTGGATACCAATTCCCGAAGGTGCCGCGCATCGAGATGGGTTTCGTGCGCGGCACCCACCTCGGCCTTCTTGTGCTTGAGGATCGCTTCGAAATGTTCGCGCGGCACGCCCATCACGATGCTGCCGTACATGGACACGAAACGCCGATAGCTGTCCTGAGCAAACCGATCGTTGCGCGTCTTTACCGCCAGCCCCTCAACGGTCTTGGTCGTCAGCCCGACGTTCAGCACTGTGTCCATCATGCCGGGCATCGAGGCCCGGGCGCCGGACCGGACTGAAACCAGCAACGGCCGTTCAGGGTCGCCAAACCCCAAGCCCATCGACTTTTCGACCCGCTTGAGCGATTTCAGCGCGGCATCCCACATGCCGGGAGGGTACTGTTTTCCATTCTTGTAATATTCAACGCAGGCCTCAGTCGAAATCGTGAAGCCTGGCGGAACGGAGATGCCAAGATTCGTCATTTCAGCAAGTCCGGCTCCCTTGCCACCCAGGAGCTCTTTCATGTTGGAGGTTCCTTCGGCCTTGCCATCACCGAAGTAGTACACGTATTTCTTTGCCACGCTGCCCTCTCCTTCGTGTTGACTTCGAGTCAATTCAAATGGACAACCGATGCCCTATGGCTGGCGGCGGATTCGAGACGCAATCGATACCAGCCGACCAGATACCATTTCGCCACCAGCCCGAACGTAATCACTGCCACGACGACCAGCACCGAAAGGAGCAACCGATAGTCGGCGTGCCTCCCCTGATCGACATAATACTGCCCGTCCGGCCCTTGCCGAAACTTCGTCTCTGATTGCAGCTGATGGGTCTTGCCGGACGGATCGGACAGATGGATCCATTCCGAACAGAGAGGCACTGGTTCCGCCGCTCCCGTAACCGAATGCCAGCCGAGCCGAAGACAAATATCCTGTTTGGAGTTGAAGATATCGGGAGTTGCTGCCAGTTCATCGAGGTTCATCCCGCTGACCCGTAACCCGACCAGAACGATCGCATTACAGAGAATAATCATGGCAAGAGACACGCCGATGGCGAACCGACGGACTCTCTTCGCCCGACGCTGATCGTCTGACGATGGTTGGGAAAGAGACGCTGTACCCATGGACGGCTCCATACCGTACTGCCCCTTTGTTGCTCCTTCGCCTATCTCTCCATAGGAATGGAACCCGTGCTGGCCTCATTGCGGCCATCTACCATCTAGCGAAGCGACAAATGCTCCCTCAACGCTCGCTCGTTTTCTCTCCAAGGATGGGGGCTGATTGATCTTCCACTGCGCGTGTTCAATTCCCCCAATACATTTCAAGGGTGGCCTGGTCGATCCTCGATTGCGCGCGTCGAACGAGCACCTTCCGAGCGTGCGCGTTCCGCGAGCAGGAGGACGGCTAGGCTGCCCTTCCATCCACGCTCTACCCTCCTTGTACCACAATCTGTGAAAAGTCCGCGAATGAGTTGAAGAAATCGTCCACTTCCTGAAGCAACGACAATCGGTTGCTTCTGGTGGACGGGTCCTCGGCATTGACCATAACGCCCGCGAAGAACGCATCGATAGGAGGCTTCAGACGCACCAACGCGTCCAGAGCCTGGACATACTCCCCACAGGTCATTGCCGATATCATCTTCTGCCGTTCTTCAGCAATAGCCTCGTACAACGCCGATTCCGTGGGATGTTCAAACCGCGCCTTGTCCACCGGTTTACGATCCCACTGTTCTTTCTCGACAAGCCGATGCGCGCGCTTGAACCCGATGATCAACGGATCGAATTCCGGCTTTTCGGTCACAGATTCAAGTGCCTTCATTCGCTGAACAAGATCCACAAGGTCCAACGATTTGCCGTGCGATTGCTTGAGCACGGCTTCGATGACATCGTCTCGCAACGCATAGACCACCCTGACATAGTGCCGAACCCGCTCAAAAAGAAATTCTATCATCCGACGCCGGCCATCCTGCGAAGGGTTGGCTCCCCCTTTGAAGCCATCGCCGATAACAAGGTCTCTCGCGGTATCGATATAACTTCCAATATCAAGGCGTAATTGTTCTTCAAGTATGATCCGGACAATGGCCGTGGCATTCCTGCGCAGAGCAAAGGGGTCTTCCGATCCAGTCGGCACGAGACCCACATGGAAAAATGCCGCCACGGTATCCAGCCGGTCGGCCAATGATAGCACCTGGCCAGCGACGCTCTTGGGCAATTCCCCTTCGATCGATCGAGGCAGATACTGCTGCCCGATGGCCAGACTCACTGCCTCAGACTCACCGTCATGTTTCGCATACTCCCCCCCCATGATGCCCTGAAGTTCTGGAAACTCACCGACCACACCGGTGAGAAGGTCGGCCTTGCACAGATCCGCGGCTCTCTCGCAGGCCATTTTGAGATCGCCATCCTGTGGTCGCAAACTTGAGGCGATGAATCCAGCTAACCGTTTAACCCGCTGCTGTTTTTGCCCCATCGTACCGAGTTTCTGATGAAACGTGACACCAGCCAGTTTCACCACCCGTTCCTCAAGCGTGACCTTCCGGTCTTCGTCAAAAAAGAACTTCGCGTCGGCCAGGCGCGCAGCCAGGACCCGCTCGTTGCCTTCGCGAATTAATCCCATATCTTTGGCTCGATTGTTCGTCACCGCGATAAAATGGGGGACGAGCTTCTTGTTCTCTTTGTGCATCAAGGAAAAGAATCCCTGATGTTCCTTCATTGAGGTAATCAAAATCTCTTGAGGCACTTCTAAATAGGCAGACTTGAAGGACCCGATAATGGCGTTGGGGCATTCAGTCGTATAGACCGCCTGATCCAGCAAGTCGCCGTCCATATTCAACGTGAAACCGGTTTCCTTGCACAAGGTCGCGATCTGTTCTTCGATTATATGGCGGCGGCGCTGCGGATCCGGAATGACCCCCTGGCGTTCAAGTCCCTTCAGATATGATTCATAGTGTCGAACCACAATCCCCTTCGCACTCCGTAACACGCGATGGCCTTCCGTCCGATTTCCGGCAGTAATCCCTGCCACTTCGATGGGAAGCGTCACCCCTCCATACAGGGCCACCAGCCAGCGCACCGGTCGAGCGAACCGAACACCGGTATTATTCCACTTCATCGATTTCGGAAAAGAAAGCTTCGCAATCAACTGAGGAAGAAGTCCTTCCAGGAGCACGTGAGTAGTCCGCCCCTCCTCCTGCTTCACCGCGAAGAGGTACTCCCCCTTTGGAGTCTGGCGAATCTGTAACTCTTGGACGGCGACTCCTTTTCCTGCGGCAAATCCTGTCGCAGCTCTGGTCGGCTGGCCTGCAGAATCAAACGCCACCGCTTTGGAAGGCCCCATCGCTTCCTTGATCATCGAAGCTTGTTCGGTCGCGAGCCCTTCGACCACCAGAGTCAATCGCCTGGGAGTTCCCAGCGTACGGATGTCTTGAAACGCGAGACGTTGGTCTTTGAACAGCTGTTCAGCGGAATCTTTGAGAGCAGCGAGGGCGGGAGCGATGAACTGGTAGGGAAGTTCTTCGACGCCGATCTCAAGCAACAACTCGGCAGTGGACGCCGGAGAAGGGCGCGTCATTTTCTTCGCAGCAGGAGCGGAACGGCGAGGTTTCTGATTCTTTGTCATGAATCTTTTTGCGTTCTATGAGCGGCGTGCCACAGCTTTTGAATGAGAACCGGACACCTTCGCCCCACCATGCCCCGTCCCACGATTGAGCAACGGATGCCCCATTGCCGCCCGCTCTTCAATATAGCGTTCAGCACATTGCCGCGCCAGTGCGCGAACCCTGGCAATATAGCCGGTCCGCTCCGCCACGCTGATCGCCCCTCGAGCGTCAAGAAGATTGAAGAGGTGCGACGATTTGATGCAAAACTCGTAGGCCGGAAGCAGTAATCGCTTCTCGCGATTCGCCAGCAATCGTTTGCATTCTCCTTCGAACGATTGGAATGTGGCCATAAGCATTGCCACATCGCCTTCTTCGAAATTGTAGGTAGAGAATTGGACTTCGGTTTCGTGATGAACGTCTCCGTATGTGACGGAATCGTTCCAGGCGAGATCGAAGACGTTATTGACTTGCTGAAGATACATGGCAATGCGTTCAGTCCCATACGTAATTTCGACGGTAATGGGGTTCAGCTCAATCCCACCGATTTCTTGGAAATAAGTAAACTGGGTGATCTCCATCCCGTCAAGACGTACTTCCCAACCCAGACCCCAGGCGCCGAGCGTCGGAGACTCCCAATCGTCTTGAATGAAGCGAATGTCGTGTTGCTTCTGATCGATTCCCAATTGAGCCAGGCTCTCTAAATACAACGCTTGAATGTTATCCGGCGCCGGCTTCAACACGACCTGATATTGATAGTAGTGCTGCATACGATTCGGATTCTCTCCGTATCGTCCATCTGTAGGACGTCGGCATGGCTGTGGATAGGCAGCCCGCCAAGGCTCCGGGCCGAGAGATCGGAGGAACGTAGCCGGATGAAAGGTGCCGGCTCCCATTTCCAAATCATAGGGTTGATGGATCACACAACCCTGCTCAGCCCAGTATTGATGTAACGTGAGAATGAGATTCTGGAAAGTCACGAACAGTCCAGTCGTTGTAGGGAGGTGTGAATTCTAAAGCTAGAGCGTTGAAATGAGCCAAGAAGCTAACAGGAATTTGGAAGGGCTGTCAAGGCACAACCCCTCTATGATCAATAAGTTGCAGCCCATCACACTCTGAAAATTTCTGCATCCTGATGGTCGGGACACTTGACTGATCGCACCATTTTTTCCGATCGACTCTTGACGGGTGCAACGCCATACCGTATTGTTACAATTCTTGATTAACTAACTCATGAATTAACGGATCTCCTCATGAAGCTCTCAAAAAAAAGTGAGTACGGACTTCGTGCACTGCTTGAGCTTACCCTCGTGCATGGCAAGACAACACTCCAGCGCCATCACATCGCGACTCGCCAGCATATTCCGATTGAATTTCTTGAACAAATCCTCCTGGCATTGAAACGAGCCGGGCTTCTCTCTAGTCGCCGAGGAGCGAAGGGTGGCTATGCACTCATTAAACCCCCTGGAGAGATTACCCTCGGCCAAGTGATTCGTATTTTGGATGGCCCCCTCGCCCCCATCGGATGCGTGAGTAAGACCGCCTATCAGAAATGCGGGGATTGCCCCTATGCCGAGCACGCCCAATGTCCAGTACAGCACGTGATGGGTTCGGTCCGTGATGCCATCGCCGGGATCCTGGACCACTACACGCTCGACGACTTCGTCTCCGGACATCGCAAAGGGTAATCGTGGATCTCATCGTACTTGCATTGATCACGTTCGTGGCGTCCACCGTCAATGGCGCCTTGGGATACGGCTTTTCTTCGATTACCGTTCCCGTTGCGCTGCTGTTTTATACCAATCGAATTTTGAACCCGGCGTTGGTGCTTGTGGAATTGGTGATCAATGGGTATGTGCTCTTCATCAATCGGAAGAGCATCCGAAACATCTGGTGGCGGGTAGCGCCTATTCTGATCGGACTCGTGATCGGTGTCGCAATCGGCAGCTACATTCTTTCCCTCGTGCATCCAGCCTGGGTCAAATTTGTGACCTACATCATGCTGTTGCCGTTGATTCTGCTACAGGCTGCCGGGATCAGAAAACCCATCCAAGCCGAAAGAGCCATCGCAATACCGTTCGGAGCTAGCATTGGAACCCTATACGCCGTCACGACTATCTCAGGCCCTCCCCTTGCCGTACTTTTCAACAACCAGGGATATGCCAAACAGGATTTCCGTGCCGCACTGGGCGTCATTCGAGTGGCAGAAGGGGTGTTCACGGGAATTGCCTACTACGTTATTGGACTCTATAGCTACGAAAGCATGGCGATCATCCCCTACATCATTCCAAGCGTCCTGCTGGGCATTCCTCTTGGGAGCTATCTGATCCGTTTGATGGACCATGAAACGTTCAGACGGATCTGCATGGCCTTCGATGCCTTGATCGTCACATTCGGACTGTCTCGGGTTCTGACCGAGTTAGACCTGACGACCACATTCACCACCTACAGCATCTTCGCAATTGTGATGATGCTCAATGCCTATTTACTATTTCGATTTTTCCGCGACAGGACCGTCCCATAAGAGAGAACGGGAACCCGGCGCAAGTACGTTAGACCTTCTTCATGTGGAACAACGTCAGGCCGGCTCTCAACCTTGCTTTGGGCAGGATGGTGCGATGCATCCGGAACGTGGGAAGCTGTTCAACCGGTTCTTCCCAACACACGAGGAATCCTAGGGATGAACCAATTTGCCTGAGCTGGGTTGGGCCCACAATAAAGATATGGCCTCCGTCTCGCAGCATTTGCTTGATCCTCATCAGATGCTCGGCCAAATGATTCGGTAGATCTCCACTGTCATAGGGCACCCAATAGTAGACCAGGTCATAGGAGTGGGTCGCGTCCAGATCATGCAGCCCTTCGTCCGTGACGAATCGAATGCGTGAGAGCCACTCCCACTGCTGCAACTCGGCACAGACACTCCAGATCCGTTGTGCCTGCTTTTGCGCAAAGGCCGGGTACCGCACCAGTACGGTATAGTCTCTCGGTCGATCAAACTGGCAGCAGGTGGCAACCACGGCATCGCCGTTATTGATGAGGACACGCTGGGCTTGTGAAAGGAGCCCGGCGATTTCGCGATCCTGCTCGGCAAGATCTTCGAGATAATCAGCCACGAAGGGCTGCGCCGCGCACTCACCGATTTCAGACCCATCTTCCGGATAGAGTAAGACCGCTCCGTACGCGCCAATGGGAGAGATAGGCGGAATCCCCTGGGCAAAGACGGACCGCCAGTCGATCGGGCTCATGGCCACCGGCTCACCCGACTGATCCTGCGCCCCTTGCGGCAAGATCACGGGCAATATCGTCTCACGATCACGATCCTTCAGAACGATCTGTAACCCGGCAACTCTCACACTCCGATCATACGGAGCATATCGACCTCTTTTCTGGTTCGTATAGGGCAGCCCGGAAGAATCTGATTCCATCGTCACCTTGTGCAGCAAGCCGCCTTGAAGGGTTACGCACACCCCCGCACACTGATCGAAATATCGAGTCGGTGGTGTTGGCACAGGCAGCCAGACTACTTGATGAGATCGTTCGGGATTCATGAAGAGGGTGAATGGGTGACCCCCAGCATACGCTTGTGGGGTGAAGAAACTACTGAACAACCGGAACGCGGCTTCCGACGGATAGGTGGGAATACCCCGATATCGTAAGGGTTGTGGCGCCGGCTTCCCTTCATTCTGATCGTCGTAGAGTCCGCGAATCAATTCAAAGACTGCGGACCCGGTTCCTGGGAGCAACGACTGAAAGAGTTCAACGACCGGAAGAAAATCGATAGCGGGCCAGTTCATCGCCCCCATACAGGACATAAAGCGAGCCTGTTCAAAATCCCCGTCTTCAAGCACATACAACGCATCTTTTCGCTGACGGATCGCCGCCCTGCCGGTCTGGTCGATCAAGAAATCCTCATCCCGATAGAATAGCCTTATATCCTCGAGAGGAACCCGGAGTGCCTGAGCGGCCATCGCCCGTAAATCGTCAGCCACAAGCCGTTGCCAGCCTGACCTCCCAGCCAGATTGAGCGTGATTTCATTCATTAAACCGGCCGGCTTCAAGCCGACCCATTGCCCCCAATCCAGGCATATCCGGACGCGGAGCAGAGTCACATGGCCTGTGACATCAATCCCCCACTCACACTCATGCAGCGGGTTCCCAGCTGGATCTGTTGCGAGAAAACGATGACCGTCAGGGCGATAGAAGACAAGATGCCCCGTTGACTGTTCGACACAACGGCCTCCAGCTGCGGCAAAATCGCGAGCAAACACATGATTCCCGGAGAAGCTGATGTTACCGGGGTTGGCGAGTGCTGAGGGATTCACAAGAAGTGATCTCAATGATACTGCAGACTGCTCAAACAGGTCAGCCAACGAGGCCGCAAGGAGAGAGAACCCCGAGGCGTACATATTCGGTACGTCGAGGGGTTCAAACGACTGGGCACGAAGTTGGGGGCCTGTTTCAGCAGCCTGATTACTCGCGGATTTGCCCGCTCCCCATGACGATAAACTTGAAGCAGGTCAATTCTTCCAGTCCCATCGGGCCTCGGGCATGGATGCGGGATGTGCTGATCCCGATTTCTGCTCCAAGCCCGAACTGATAGCCATCGTTCAACCTGGTCGAAGCGTTCACCAATACCGCACCGGCATCGACCTCGCGCAAAAATCGCATCGCTTTCGGGTAGTCTGATGTAATGATCGCTTCTGTATGGCGTGACCCGTACTTGGCAATGTGTTCCATCGCCTCATCGACGTGCTTGACCACTTTCACCGCGACGGTGAGATCCAGAAATTCCTTTCCAAAATCGTCGTCGCTCGCAGGCTTGGCCGACGATGACAGCTGGCAGGTTTTCTGACATCCGCGAACCTCGACCTTGGCCTCCACTAACTTCTCAATGAAGGGGGAAAGCCAATGCCGCGCAATGCTCTGATGCACTAAGAGGGTCTCCACTGCATTACAGGTCGACGGTCGCTGCACCTTTGCGTTGAAGCAAATCCGCTCCGCCATGGCCGGATCAGCATCGGCATCGACATAGATATGACAGACCCCGGCATCGTGTCTCACGACCGGAATTGTGGCATGCTCAGTGACAACGCGCATCAACGATTCACCGCCGCGCGGAATAATCAGATCGATGTAGCGATCTTGCTTGAGCAGTAGAGGAACGATGTCACGATCCGGCCGGGCGACGAAACTGATCGCCCCGGCGGGGACACCGGCTTTCTCTGCCGCCTCCGACAGGACCGTCGAAATTGCTGTATTTGAATGGATGGCCTCGCTTCCTCCCCGAAGCACGCAGGCATTCCCGGATTTCAAGCAGAGCGCGGCGGAGTCCGCCGTGACATTCGGCCGGGATTCATACACAATGCCGATCACACCGATCGGAACCCGCACGCGCCCCACTTGCATTCCATTCGGCCTCGTCCACATCTTCGGCATGTCGCCGAGCGGGTCGGGAAGCGCAGCCACCTCGCGCAGGCCTGCGGCCATCTCAGCGATTCTCTTGTCTGTGAGACGTAACCGATCCGCCATCGCTTTCTTTTCCAGTGCAGTTCCAAAGGCTTCCAGATCCAGTTCGTTCGCAGCCAGCAACGCGTCCTTCTGCTCTTCCAACGCCTCTGCCATCGCGAGGAGGGCCCGGTTCTTCACCGTAGTCGACAGCGTAGCCAGTCGGCCCGCCGCTTCTTTAGCTCTCGTGACCACTGAGTGGACATACTCTGGAATCGGAATGGGCGGAACCACGTCCACGCCCATCGACTCGACTGGCTCGACCGATGTGTCCACTTGATTGTGAGGATGAGACAGCATGGAGACTCTTACCGCATAGGTTGTGTGGACAGGATACAGTGGGAGTTTCAATGGGGTCAAGACGGCTAGTCACGACCAGCAGTCGGAAGGAGAACTTCAAGAAACCACGCTTCACCTGTCAGACGAATACACCGACGATCATTCGTCTCTTATGTTGCGAGTGCGATGCACAACACCGGAATTGCAAGGTACGCCGACGGAGACTATGGATTCGGGGCCTTTTCGCCCGCAATTGGTGGATCCGTTGAAGCGCTTTCATTTAACGCGCCTCCGTCTGGAACGGAGGAGGATTCTTCTATCGGTGGCGTTACAGGAAGGGGCACAGCCCCTTGCGGCACGATCGGAACCGAAGAAGGGCTGGGGTGTTGAAAGACCCAATCATGATAGGTGGGGCGTCCCTCGAAGTGCCTGACAGAAAGGGGGAAATTGCGCTGTCGAAACGGCTTCGCGCGGCTCTTGCTCCGAACACCCATAATGCCGCCTGTCGGCGCCCGAAGATACTCCCATTCTCCATGCTCCATTGGATCAAGATAGATCTTACGCAAGTATGGTTTGGGCAATCTCGTGAGGTCAGCCAACGTCTGGGGATACACCTCTCCAGGCATCACACGGCCGGCCTTTTTCGTCGCCGAATACAACGCGAGCGCATTCTGAATCTCGATCCCTTTGGCCAAAAGGTCTATCTCACGTTCACGTTGCACAGTCGTCTTCCATTGTTTTGCCGCAGCGGTCGTGGCGATTCCGATGAGGACGATAGCGAACATGAGCATGAGGTAAGTCACCCCTCGCTCATTGATGACCCGTTGCCGGTAGCAGATGGCCATTGAACTATTCTGGCTGCAAGAGAGCTTCTTCCAATGGAGCGTCTTTGGAGAGCAATATTATATGTTCCACTCGTGACTGGCGGTCCAACAACGTCACACTCTCTTGTGTAATGGCTTTCACCACGACATAATTTTCTACAGTTTCTCCAGTCCGGACGACATGAAGATCGTCTTTCTTCGTGAGCACAGCCATTTCACCCTTCTTCCGCGATACCTCTTCCGCACGCACAAACCCGAGATAGCGGAATAGGGTCAGCCCTGCCAATGCCGCCTGCTGGCGCAGGGCCTGCTCCGAACCGGTATCGGCCTCCTGCCGATTCGCAGCGACAGCGCCAGAAGCATCAGTGCGAGGCGGTGCAAAGATATTACGTGGTGGGGTAAAGGTCATCTCCCGTTGAGTCCGCGTGGCAGCGAGGAAATTGAGTTGCACCTGCAACCCGTCCACTCTTCCACGGGTTGGCCGAGGCACAGAAGCAGGGCCGCTCACATTCATCAGTGGCACACGCTCGGGTTCTTCCACGGTCAACCATTCCCACGCAATAATTCCACCCCAGAGCAGGCCTAACCCGACCAATGCCGTGATTTTCTTTTGGTTCGTCGTCAGCATATCCAGACACTATTGAAGCGCCGGCTTGCCGGGCTCGCTTCGAAGATAGGTGGCAATCGTAATGTCGAAGGTCAACGTCTGGCTTTGCTGATCATCTGCGGGTGCAAGTTCCAAATCTTCGATGTAGACCAATTCCTCAGCCGTCTCCAGTTCATGAAGAAACCGTCGAAGATCCTCGTAACGACCGGTCATGGTACCCTGGAGCACACCTTTATTCGTATTGGCGACCAGAGTGGGCTCAGTCTTGTAAGAGAGCGCCGGGAGGATCACGCGATGACGCTTTGCCTCCTCAGTAATACCCAGCGCCAAGGGAGCAAAGTCCCGTTCAACCGGCAACACCGACCACACCTGCGCAAGATCTTTCCGCGCTCTCTGCGCCGTCTTATGATGTGTGAATTCTTGACGGGCTCGATTCCATTCCAACTCCAATTTCGCGAGACTCTGCTCAGCCCCTTCCACCCCAATGGTTCGGACTCCCCACAAGATTCCTGACAACAACACGACCCACATCAGCCATGGGATCAACACCCCGTAGGGTTTTCGCAATTGCTGACGGATGAAATCCATCATGCCTCTCTACCAGATCGCAGAAAAACAATTTTGGCCCGCGAGACTGACGGAAAGGCGAGACGCGAGGGTTCGAGGTTTTCTGAGCTTTGAACCCCGACCTTCGAACTTTGGATCGCGGCTTGTCCGCAGGTAAGTTCGCAGCTCCACAGCTGACCCTCGTTTCACGTTTCACACCTCACGTTTCACGGTTCCTATTCAGCATCCTGCTACACACCCTGTTGCCGATACCGTAGCGTCAGGTCAAACTCCACCAATCCATCGGGTCTCATCCGGTGCTGGCCTAGCACAGGATCGTAGAAGACGGCGTGGTTTTGCAATGTGACCGTCAATGCCGTCACATGTTCGACGGTCACCGCCAACCCCGTGATGTGTACGACCGCCCCTCCCTGATCCAAGCGGATGCTCTTCATTGACACCTGCTGGGGGATGGCCGACTCAAGAGCGGACAGAAACTGTGTCCAGGAAAAATGCCGCTTCGTGAGCACCAGGTTCGCTAAACTGACTTCTGCCGGCAACTGCTGCAAAGAAGGCTCAGACAGATCAAGACCCTCTCGTTGAGCCTGCGCGAGAAGCTGTTGATCTTGCATACGGACATGATCGAGACTCGTCTGCACGTCTTGGAGATCGTACAGAGTCATACCGGTCTGGATTCCACTCCAAATGATTGCGCCTCCTATGATCCCACAGAGCGCAACCAGCACCAGGCGAGCCGGAGCCACATACCACCGGTAACGGCTGCTCAGTTCGATGTGAAAATATCGTGCCCTCCCTGGCATCACGAGAAACCCGCTCCCCTTGCCGGCGACCGAACGAAGGGAGGTCCATCCAAGCGCCATCATCTACATCACCCCTGCCACAACAGGAAGCGTGGCCCATGACGTACTTCCGCCGTCGTGAGTCCACCCTGCCTGCTCGACGGATTTCCAGTCCAGCCGCTCAGTCGACAGGCTAAATTCTCTATTCAGCGCCTGTTCAATAGTCGGAAATGAGCAATCGCCGGCGAAAACCATATCCGTCACATTCAGGTTAGGGAAATGGTCGCGACAGGCACGAAGCGAGGCCGCACATTCTTCGACAATGTTATCAGCCATACCACTCCCGAGACTCTCGTCATCCTGTACGTCATCCGCGCGCAACAGTTTGGTCCTGACAAACGCCAATCGACCTTCCTGCATGACGAAACAGGTCAAGCCGCCGTCCGATACACTGACCCAAAGCAAATCGCGACCTAATCGTTTTCGGCCGCCTGCCGTTTTCAGCCAGAGATTAAAGAGACGAAAGCTGGTCACTCCAATCTCTTGAGGGAGCAAGCTGACTGACTCACACAGGGACTCATATTGTCTCAAGATGGCTTCTTGAATCGCCACGGCTAAGACAACGTGGGACCGCTTATCTCGTGCTCCATGTGAGGGGAACCCCTGCCACACAATCTTGGCCCCTGCCAGGGGCAACAGTTGTTCCTGACCTAAACGCCAGCGAATCAATGCCTCTTGTTCCTCCGCATGCACGGGGAATTGCTCTAACTGCAACACCGTCGCGCGCACCGATAGATCCGGCAACAACAACACAATCGGGCATGGAGCCTCAGACTGCCATGCATGTCCTGCCACCCCACTATCTCGCCCCGGTGCCACCAGCGACCGCACACAATTTTCTACCGCGGGCATGTCAGTGAGATTCAAATCCATCGGAGACAGCTTGATAGCCTCGGGTGGCGCTGGTGAAAGCGTGCACCGGTAGTGATACCGCCCCCGCCAGGTGCGGACGGCTTCTCCCCACGCAAGAGCCTGCGCCCCGATTTTCAAACAGTGCCGCGGACGACTGGCGGTGATCCCCCACATGGCTTACCCTTCCTCGCTAAACGTGACTCGATTGATCTCGCGCAAGGTTGTGGATCCTTCCAGCACCTTCCTGAGTGCGGACTGTCTCAACGTGATCATTCCACTGGTCACCGCGCGATAGCGGATCTCGGACAAGGGGCGCTCGGCCAGAATCATTTCTTTGATCTCATCATTCAGGTCCAGAAACTCCGTGATGCATTTTCGCCCTCGATACCCGGTCCCATGGCACTCCTGGCATCCTTTGCCTTCATAAAATGGCGCATCTTTATATCCCTCGTAGTCAAGGCCTGATTCTTCCGCCAGCGATTTATCGAGCTTGACCGCCGTTCGACAAGCCACGCACACCATTCGAACAAGCCGCTGCGCCAACACACAGTTCAACGCAGCCAAAAAGTTATAGGCATCGATGCCCATTGAGGCAAACCGCCCGATCACATCGAACACATTGTTGGCGTGCACCGTTGTCAACACTAAGTGACCCGTAAGCGACGATTGGATGGCAATTTGCGCAGTCTCGGCATCACGAATCTCACCGACCATGATCTTGTCAGGGTCATGACGTAAGATGGATCGAAGCCCCCGCGCGAACGTCAGGCCTTTCTTCTCATTCACAGGAATCTGCACGACTCCTGACAACTGATACTCAACCGGGTCTTCGATCGTGATCAGCTTATCGTCTTTGATATTCATCTCCGTAATTGCCGCGTACAGCGTCGTCGTCTTGCCGCTGCCGGTTGGGCCGGTCACTAACACCATGCCGTAGGGCCGCGTAATTGCGCGACGAAACCGCTTCAGATCTTCCGCATTGAATCCGAGTCGCTCCAGCCGCAACGTCGACACACCGGTCGTGATCGCCTCACGGTCAAGAATTCGCACGACGGCCGATTCACCAAACACACTTGGAAGAATCGAGACGCGGAAATCGACGGTCTTTCGCTCCAGCCGCATCCGGAAACTGCCATCTTGCGGCACCCGCCGTTCGGCAATATCCAGATCCGACATAACTTTCAACCGCGAAACCAACGGCGCATGGAGCCGGATATCGAGCGGCTCCATTGCAGGAACGAGAATCCCATCGACCCGCAATTTCACCTTGGTCGCGCGATCGGCAGCTTCAATGTGAATGTCGCTGGCGCGACGCTGCATCGCGCTCAGGAGAATCGAATCCAATAGTTTCACGGCAGGGCTCTGATCTTCTCCCGCTTGATCGATCGTGAGGACTTCCTCGCCTCGTTCGTCCTCCTTCACCAACACAGATCGATACTCCGCCTCGAGCTCCCGAAGAGCTTGACTGGACCCTTCACTCCGTTCCAAGGCCGCCAGAATGGCGCTTCTCGTACTCACCACCAAATCCAACGGAGACCCCAAGAGCAGTTCCAGTTCATCCAATGCCAAAAGATTTTGCGGATCGGGGATGGCGACGGCCAGGCGGCCTTGATGCTCTGCGATCGGGATAAACGGATGCCGTTGCATGAGTTTCACCGACATGGAGTCATAGAACGACTGGTCGACACGGAATTCCGTTAATAGATTACAGGGGAGGTCAAACTGAGCCGCCAACCCACGCGCCAACTGTTCTTCGGAGAGAATCCCTTCGCTCACCAAAGTCTGGCCGAAAGCTGCCGTCACACCGCCCAATCGATTGAGGACTTGGTCGAGCGTCTGTTTTGTCAAAATACCCTGCTGAACCAGAACATCAGTCAGCGTTGGTCGTGTTACAGTCCGTGCCATAGTGTCCTACTCACTTCTCAATCCAAACGCACACACCACGCAGCATGAGTACAGGCATACCAAGCTATACCGCCCCGGCCATCTGAAACACGGGCAAGTACATGACGATGACGATCGCACCGACTAACACTCCCATGATCAACAGAAGTACCGGTTCAATCCACGTCGTCAATTGTGTAAGCCGGAGATCCAAATCTCCCTCATAGAATTCAGCCACGTCATGCAACATCGTGGGCAGCGATCCGGTTTCTTCTCCGACCGACAGCATTTCCACCGCGAGTTTCGGAAATACTTTTGGGCGATCCAGTGCAGCGGCCAGAGTCGTCCCTTCTCGAATTTCTGCGACCGCATCCGCGACTCCAACCGATACATATCGATTGGCAATGGCGCCCCGCGCAATAGACAATGCCTCCACCAGCGGAGTGCCTCCGGCAAGAATCGTCGCAAGGGTGCGCGTGAGCTGAACCGTATAGTGCTTGACAAAGATCGGCCCTATAACAGGCATACTCAACGACAGCCGATCCACGGCAAGCCGTCCAGCAGGCGTCGTATAGTACGCTCGACCGGCAAGCCCCAGGGCAGCAACCCCTAATATTCCCGGCACAACATACGCTTGGCCCCCCTTCACCACATCCAGCAACAGTTGCGTGGCGAACGGCAAGGATTTCGTCGTCTCGGCATACACTGATACAAACGTCGGCACAACATAACTCAGCAGAAACCCGATGACGGCAACACCGACCAATACGAGAAAACCAGGATAGGCCAGTGCTTTCGAGACTTTCTGATGCAATCCAATCATCAGTTTCAGATAGGCGATGAACCGCTGCAGCACCTCAGCCAAATTTCCCGATTGTTCCCCTGCCTTGATCGTCGCAATATACAAATCTGAGAAGTGGATCGGGTGTTTTGACAGCGCCTCTGAAGCCGATGCACCGCCACGAATATCTTGTCGAACGGTCCGCAAGGCCTGCTGAAACCCAGAATGGTTCGTTCGTTCGATCAAGAGATCCCAGACTCGCAACACGGGAAGGCCGGCTTTCACGAGCGCAAGCAGCTCTTGATTAAACACTAAGAACTCCTGAAGCGGGAGCTTACGGAACGCGTGCCACCCCAGCCCCAGATCGGCTGTCGCTGTACCCCGCCGCTGTAACTGAAAGACGAGGAAACCCTGGCCCTCTAATTTAGCCCGGACGAGGTGCTCTTCCTCTCCCTCAGTCTGTCCATCGAGGGTTGAGCCGTCAGAACGGGCCACTCGGTAAGCAAATAGAGCCATGATCGGGCAATACACAAATGTCGGGCCGATAACGAGAAGGCTGGTTTACGGCGTCGATGTACCCTTGCCGGCGCCGTCCGTCGCTAGAGGCTGATCATCCGGCAACCGGAGGGCCTGGCCAATGACAATCCTATTGTCAGTCAATTGATTGAACGCTCGCAGATGCTCAACATTCACGTGATACCTCTGTGCGATGCTCCAGAGTGTATCGCCGGACTTTACTGAAACACGTTCCAGTGAATGCCCCTGCCGCTCAAGCGCAGATGAGGATATTCCGTTGGCCGGCACCGGCAATAACGCCGCTGGGTCGGCCATCATCTGAGGCGTTTCAGAAAGTTCTGATATCTGATTGTGCTGCGCAGAAACAGGCATCGCTTTCTGACTCTTGTGTATCCCGCCATCGGAGGGAAGAGAGACCCCCTTCGACCTGTCACGCACAGGACCCGAGTTGCTCGTTCGTGAAAGCGACATCTGAGTCTCCTTCATCCGACCCTGTGATGGAAGGCTTCCTTGGAACGCATGCGCCTGCTTAGACCGAACTGTGGCCAGTTCTTCCCGTTGGAACTCGATGACCTGCCGTGCTTCGATAATCCGCCGTTCCGCTTCCCTGACGTGGCCGTCAAGCTGCGCCCGGGCGATCTGAGCTTCCGCCAATTCCCTACGCTGCGCCTCAAGATCTGCCCTCAATTCAGCAATCATCCGTTGCGCATCTCGCACAGATGCTTTTAACGTATCTGTCGTCAACTCAAGCTCAACCCTCTCCGGCTCACGCATCGGCTCAAGTTCGCCGCACCCTGCCAACAAGCTCGACGCAAAGCCGACCGCACAGAGGACACCGACCCGCACCATCGGATACCAGGCGCGGGTTGTCTCTGCCAAAGCCGGGAATAGTCCACGATGAAAGTTATGAGCAGGCATCATTACCAATTATTATAGGGAGTGCCATTCGTTCCCACATATTCGGCCCCTGAAAAGATATCGACCACGCCGCCATTGACAGGATCAGAAATCGCTTGCCATGTGGTTGTCGCGCCGGTGAACGGATCCTTTGGGATGCCCCTCAGATACCCCGCACTCACCAGGGCCGACAGAGACGGAGGATACTTTCCCTGATCCGCCTTGTGTTGGTCCAGCACATCGCGGATGGTCGAGAGATCCTGACGCAAGGCAGCCTCCTTGGCCTTCACAACCGACGATTGGTACGAAGGTACCGCCATGGTGGCGAGAATGCCGATGATCGATACGACGATCATCAACTCCAGCAGGGTGAAACCATGTTGACCCTGCGCTCCACCCTTACCAATCTCGATACTTCGTGCCATCTAATGCTATGTCCTGACTCTGTGTCATGACGTCATACACGTCATCCCCACACCAACTCGATGCGTTCGGCGCATCCTTATAACATCGGACCAACCAATCGGCCTTGCCGGTCAAAGGGTCGAGAGGAAGAGTCCTGAGATAACGCCTCGTCGTCGTGCCCCTGACCGTCGCCTCTCCACTGGTCAGCTTGATCCCCAGCAATATATCTATCGACTTCGGATATCCGTATATGCTCGTCACGTCTTTGCAGGTAAGCTTATTCATGATGCACGCCGGCCCTACTAACACGTCCCCGTCGCGGTTCCACTCCAACTTAAAGGTATCGATCGCAGCCCTCATGATCCTCAAATGCTGTCGCAGTTCTATTTCATGAGTCCGTTTCGCCGACAGATGGCTCAACGGCATTGCGACAGAGGCCAGCACCATCACAATCGTCAGCGTGATCAAAAGCTCCAAGAGCGTCACGCCTGACTCTTTCACCGCACCCTCACAATACCTTTTCCTTCTTGGAGCGGCTGCGTCGAAGATTCCGAGGCGGAATCGACCAACGCCACACGCACAGGAGACACCCCGGGCGCTTTCGCGTAGAACGTGGCCGTCACAGCCTGCCTCCCTGTCCCTTTCGCCGATGCGGCAATTTTGAACGTAACCATTCCCGCTTGCGTCACTGAGCTGCCGGAGGCCTGCTCGTCCACGCTGTCCGATTGAATGACCTCGCCATTCAGGAGCGTCCTAAATTCCAACACCTGTGGATCGTAATGAAGCCGGAACACACCTTCCGCCGTCGAGCGAATCCGTTCATCAGAAATGGCGAGCGATAATTCCTTCCCCACTTTGACCACCGACTCGCCCGGTCTAATCGAAAGAACCGACCCTACGGAGGCCAGAGGGGTGAGCGACGCGGCAGCGGGCTTTCCTACTCGTCCACCTTTTGCTGTCCCTCTAGAGGAAAAGTAGTCTGAACCAGAAACCCCAGCACCCATCATGGAAATCTTCTTCCCTTTTGGGGCAAATATCGGATTCGTGGCATAGTTTGAATCCGTCCCGGACCAGAACACCTGCGTACCGAGACCAGGAGGAGAGATACTCTGAATGATATGCGGCGTAATCGTCAGAATCACCTCGGTGGTGACCCGCTGGGTTCTAAATGAACTCAGGAGGTCGCCGATGAACGGAAGATCCCCGATCCACGGAATCGTCGTGCGAGTCTTACGGTCATCTTCTTGGAGCAGCCCTCCCAAGACAATGGTTTCTCCATCTCTCACATTGAGCATGGTTTCCGCCGAGCGATTACCGAATTTAAACTGGGTAATGGGGGGGCTGGCCTGGAGCGTCACTTGGTCGCCCAGCCGAATGACTTCTATCTTCATCTTCAGGGACAGTTCATTCCCCAAATGAATGGACGGTTCCACCGTCAATTTGACACCGGTGTCGCGGAACTCGATCGACGTCACCGTTGACGTCGTCGGAACGGCCCCTGTCGCCGCTTGGCCAGGCAACACATTCGTGGTGGACAGCAAGATCGGCTGCTTATCGCCGATGTTAATCTCCGCCTTCTTGTTATTGACCACGCGAACTTTCGGCGCAGCAAGAGTCTTGGCATCAGTCACCTGTTTAAAGAAATCAAGCTGAATGTTGGTCGGAAGCTTAAAGAGGTAACTGTTTCCTCCGAGGTCGGCGAGCTGGCCTCGCGTAAATTGCGGGGCGATTGTTCCGGCAATCGTTCCCAGAAATCCAGGAGGGACCAGGGCGCCTGCAATTTGTTTCGGATAGGTCAGACCATAGGTCTGATCGACTGTGCGATCGACCTCCAGAACCTCGACATCAAATAGCACTTCGGAGTCCATCCGATCGTTAGCCAAAATAATCTTTTCGGCCATCTCGAGCTTCTCCGGCTGGTCTCGAATGACGATCGTGTTCAACTGTTCATTGGCATGCATCCGTTTAGAATCGAGCATGCTCTTCAGCAAGACCACCATGTCTTTCGCTTTGGCATTGGACAAATAGAACGTCCGAATCATCAGGTCTTGATACTGTTCCTGTTTCTGTTTGGTATTAGGGCTGACGATCATCACGCCCGGAGAAACAGTCTGGGCGAAGAGGCTATTGCTGGTGAGAATGAGATTGAAGGCCTCTTCGAACGGCGTATCCTGAATGCTGATGGTGACCGGGTCATTTCTGACATCCTTGTCGAAAATCAGGTTGATCCCTTGGGCCTTCCCGATCCCTTCCAAGACTTCTTTCAACCCGGCATTGCGGAACCGAAGTGTCACAGGTTGCTTTCGCCGATCATCACGGTTCAGCGCCTGCTGCTCTTCCGTAAGTTTGGAGATGCCCTCGAGAGGCGCTTTGAATGAAGGATCAAGTTCAGCCGCCCTGGCATACGCCTCCAACGCCTCATCAGTCCGACCGAGCTGGGCAAGACGATCTGCCTCTCGATTCTGGCTGCGGGCATCGTTCAAGCGAAGAGCTTCGAGCAGCCCCGATTGATGATCGAGACTGGACGGTTCGATGGTGAGTGCACGCTTAAACTGTTCCGTTGCAAGATCGGGCTTATGCTCCTTGAGGTATGCCCTGCCGCGCTCCTCATACGCCGCCGCCTCTCGTTCTCGAGCCATGGTGTATTTGTTCTGTAGCGTAGGATTAAACGGATCCTCTTTCAGCGCTTGCTTATAGGCGAGACTGGCTTCTGCCCAATTGCCCGCTGCGAGTTGTTGATCTCCCAGCTTGATGTCAGGTGAACTAAAGTAGGCGCACCCGTAAAGAAGGGCCATGGCTCCAAAGACAAACCCTGTTCTTACTGCCGTCTGTCTCACAAGTTTATTACCTAGGTTATTCATCGATCACGCAACAGGGTCAACGCCAACAAAGGAAAAATGGAAACGTCCGGAACCTAAAGCCACTAGAAATCTATAGCAGCCTCTTGAGAGTCGGGCAACGAGAATCAAAAAATCAGCCGGCAGGAATCGACCGGTGCGTCGTCAGTCAAGCCTACCGGGGGAAGGTTAGACGTCACTGATTCTGAAAGATCGGTGCGTGCCCGTCATATTCGACAGATGCAGTGCGACGCACGGCCGGCAAAGAGCCGCCTACGCGGAGCAGACATGAGGGAAGTACGCACCAGAATTGAAAGCCCAAAATGGTGCCGGTTCACCAACGCGGGCAGCTGAAAAATCGTGCGGTCAAATCAGGATGAGGAGTGTGGGAGGTGGAGCCTGTTGGAGGGATCGCGTGTTCGTGGCGGGGGTTTTAGAGGAGTCTGCTACTGTACTATAAACGCCAATACTTGAGCGTCTTAGGCAACTTCGCTTGATCAAGCAAACATTTCACATCAATCACCACGCCCTCCCGCTGGCTGCGGAGGAGATCGAGGAGCTTCTGCAACCCCATCTCTGCATATCGACGATGTGCAACTGCCACGATGATTCCATCGATATCTTTCAGATCGCCCCACTTGCTCAAATGTATTCCATATTCTTCAACCGCCTCTTCCTCTCGCGCGATCGGATCATGCACCAGGACTTGGACGCCATACTCTCGCAATTCGTGAATGATGTCCGGCACCCTGCTATTTCGCAAATCCGGCACGTTTTCTTTAAACGTGAGCCCCAAGACGGCCACTTTCAGATCGTTGGCCGGCCGAGCCAACTCACTCAACCGCTTCATCGTCTGCTCAGCGACAAATTTTCCCATTCCATTGTTAATGCGCCTGCCGGCAAGAATCACCTGAGGATGATAGCCCACCGATTCGGCTTTGCTCGTCAGGTAATAGGGGTCAACACCGATACAATGCCCGCCAACCAATCCCGGGGAAAACTTGAGAAAGTTCCACTTCGTCCCCGCAGCCTCCAGGACCGACTTGGTATCGATTCCGAGGCGATGAAAAATAAGTGCTAACTCATTCATCAATGCAATGTTCAGATCCCGCTGGGTATTTTCAATCACCTTTGCCGCTTCCGCAACCTTGATACTCGAGGCCCGGTGAATCCCCGCCTTGACCACGAGTGCGTAGGTGTCGGCGACAATATCCAGCGACTCGGCATCCTGAGCTGACACAACCTTGATGATCGTTTCCAACGTATGCTCTTTATCGCCTGGATTGATCCGTTCAGGAGAATACCCGAGTTTAAAGTCCACTCCACACTTCATCCCCGAGGCCTGTTCGAGAATGGGCAGGCACACTTCTTCAGTGGCTCCCGGGTAGACCGTCGACTCGAAGACCACAATCGACCCAGGAGAAAGATTTGCCCCGATCAGTTCAGATGATTTCCGAAGTGCCGTCAAATCAGGCTGGAGGGCTTCATTAATCGGCGTGGGTACGGCGACAATGATGAAATCTGCGGCTTTAAGATCGCCGGGTTCACATGTGTAATGAACATCCGTGGCGTTCAGATCCACAGCAGAGACTTCACCGGTACGGTCAAAACCCTGCTGCAACTCTACGATCTTTGCCTTGTTGATATCAAAACCGATCACGCGCTGCCGCTTCCCGAATGCAACAGCGATGGGTAGGCCCACATAGCCAAGGCCCACCACGGCAATCTTGCGCCCTTTCACCTGAGACATAAACCCCTCCGTCCGTTTCGATGAGAATGGCAGAATGTCGCGTTTCCGTCAACGAAGTTACACGAGACCGGCATACGGTTCTTGTTCATTTGGCAGAACGTGTTGATCCATCTTTAGAATTCATATTTCCGAACGACTGAACGACGCTTGCATCTCAATAAAGCCGCCCAGGTGGACAGTCAAGTTGTTGAATCGCCTGCTAGGCACACAGGTACAGATCGCGGCGATTCTAGGTCCGGATGTTTTCACAAGTGCCATCTCTGCAACCGGCTCCTGAGATCCTAAGTGTCATGACATCTCATATCCTGGCTGTGCTTTGTTGCACCACTGAGCAATGTACGGATTGTCATAAAATTGACGTTCCGAACAACCTGGCCAACTCAGGCACATGTGTGTACTCAGTCGAGGCTCCTGATGTATGCCTCAATCAAGACGGATTATGAGGGGCAGTCATGTCCAGTTTCAAACGCGAGCCACTCGGCACAGTCCTAGTACCATGATTTCCGCTCCACCCTCACATATATCTGCGCAAGTAATGATTTATTTATTAATAAGTACCGAGCCTTCAAATATTTTCCCCATGATCTAGACCCCACGCCGAATCACAATTAAGTCTCCTAGTGTAGCACTTGGAAATAGAACTCACGCCGTAAACATCCCATAGTTCTTCCTCCTCAGACGGACAGATAGACAACAATTTAAACGTCGTACCATCCTAAAAAACCTCATACACACACGAGATTTCCAGCACGTACATCTCCTAATATAAATGACGATTTAATACATTTTATCAATATGTTAAAAGACATACTTAATTGTGAACATAATGTGTTCAAAATCATCAAATCTGACCTTGTCTCCTTGTACTTGTCCCGCTTCCTAGCCGCCTCACATTCTTGGGGCCTGAGCACTTCAAGCCATTGTTTTAACAAATTGATTCGGGTCTAAAGATTTGATCAGTGCACACTTTACCCGACCGGGCACTGCTCTTGCTTTAACCACTCCGACGGCCACTGGCAGTCGATGGCCCAAACCAGCATTCCCTCTGTGCAGGTGGATTGTCGCTCATACATTGGTGACGAACGCACCTCAATGAATTCGCTCTGTAGTGGGTTGAGTCAATATTACGGAGGAGTGCATGCACCAAACGAACCGCCAACATCTCGGCACAGGTTACGCAGTCTCATTGAGCTTCATGACAGTCGTCTTGTCCCTACTTCAGCCTATTTCTCCCGCTTCTGCCCAGGATCTGACGAGGTCTATCAGCCAGGACATTGGTGGACCAAGCGCTCATAGGCAACGCATCGACAACGTAACCAGCAGCCATCAATACCCAATGAAGTCCGCTGAAAAGATGGACTCTCAAACCTCGAGGCACAAGTCTCATCGACTGATTCGAAAGCCACATGATTTACCGCTCGCATCGGTTGAGTCCCCCCTATCCGACTCCTCAACTGTCAACTCCGTGCCATCATCTCCACTCTCGCTACAACGTGAAGGCCGAGCCTCTCAACCCGAGGAACCGTCAGTGCCGCGCAGAAGTATTGGAGCAGCCGTACCTCTTGCACCCATAAGCGTAATCCCCTCAGCTGCACCCTCCACAGGATTTACTGCAGCTGGCACAGCGCCCGTCAGCACCATCCCCTTGGCCGCTGCAGGCGTAGGCAACCCGACTTCCTCAGGAAGTGGAAGTGCCGGTGGGCGCGGAATGCGAAAATTATCTTCAGAAATGTCGGGAGTAGCACAACTGCTATCACCGCCTTCGCCCCCAACACTTTCAGGAGGTCCCGTCACTGGCAGTCCAGCCATTGGAATGAGCCCAACCAGTCTATCCTTTACGGCTCAACAGGGAGAGACCGGCACTGCGACCCAGATCCTGACTATCAACAATACCGGTCACGGCGCCTTGATCTGGACTGCCAGCAATAGTGCAACATGGTTGACCCTCAGTCCAGCCTCCGGCACCGGCGCCGGTGCGGTCACAGCCAATGTGCTGGCCGGCGCCTTGCTCCCAGGCAGCTATAGCGAGACCATTACTCTCAGCGCATCCGGAGCAACCTCGGTCACAATTCCCGTCTCCTTCACCATCACGGCTGCACCGGTGCCATCCGCCATCGGCATGACCCCGACCCGTCTGTCCTTTACCGCGCAACAGGGAGGCAGCAACCCTCCCGCCCAGACCTTGGCCGTCAGCAACACGGGAGGCGGCACGTTGAGCTGGAACGTCAGTCATGACG
>Ga0163153_10000579_pt1 | contig 64268 bp, 69 predicted proteins | sample OliLakLV19MP6IB1_FD_148629 | JGI IMG/M metagenome (GOLD analysis project Ga0163153, IMG submission 148629) | Freshwater microbial mat bacterial communities from Lake Vanda, McMurdo Dry Valleys, Antarctica - Oligotrophic Lake LV.19.MP6.IB-1 | ecosystem: Environmental > Aquatic > Freshwater >... | reverse complement strand
GCAATACCGGTCCCGTCGCCGGCGTCGAAGTCGCGCGTCTTGCCAGCGACGGGACCGGTATTGCGGGCGGCGTCGAACAGATCGAATGCGATCTGGTGGCGATGTCGGGCGGGTGGAACCCGGCCGTCCATCTCTTTTGCCAGTCGCAGGGCAAACTGCGTTACGACGACGAGAAGGCCTGTTTTGTGCCCGGCCGCGCGGCGCAGAAGCAGTATTCCGCCGGCAGCGCCAACGGCGCGTTCGCGTTGGCCGATGTGCTGATCGAGGGTTTCCATGCCGGCATCTCGGCTGTCGATGCCGCCGGTTACGGCGCGACCGCCAACAACGTGCCGCCGCGTGCCGATCGCGAAGAGACAGCTCCGCTGCGCCCGCTCTGGCTCGTGCCCTCGACCAAGACCCTCGGCCACGGCGCCAAACGCTTCGTCGATCTGCAAAATGATGTGACGGCAGCGGATCTGCTGCTGGCGCATCGGGAGGGTCTGGACTCCGTCGAGCACGTGAAGCGCTACACGACCAGCGGCATGGGTACCGACCAGGGAAAAACCTCGAACGTGAACACGCTCGCCATCCTGGCCGAAGCGCAGATCAAGACGATCCCGATGCTGGGCGTGACCACGTTTCGTGCGCCCTACACGCCGGTCACCTATGGCGCGCTCGCCGGACGCGATGTCGGCCATCTCGCCGATCCGATCCGCACGACCGCTATCCATCGCTGGCATGTCGAGCATGGCGCCGCGTTCGAGGATGTAGGGCAATGGAAGCGACCCTGGTTCTTTCCGAAACCGGGCGAAGACATGCATCAGGCGGTCGCGCGCGAAACCAAAGCGGTGCGCGACGGCGTCGGCATCCTCGATGCCTCGACCCTCGGCAAGATCCAGATCGAGGGGCCGGATTCGGCCGAGTTCCTCAACCGCATCTACACCAACGCGTGGAAGAAACTGGACGTGGGCCGCAGCCGCTACGGGCTGATGTGCCGCGAAGACGGCATGGTGTTCGACGATGGCGTGACCTCGCGCATCGGCGAGAACAGCTTCCTGATGACGACGACGACCGGTGGCGCGGCCAATGTGCTCGACTGGCTCGAAGAGTATCTGCAGACCGAATGGCCGACGCTGAAGGTCTATTGCACCTCGGTGACCGAGCAATGGGCGACCATCTCCATTGCCGGCCCGAAATCGATCGACGTGATGCACGAAGTCGCACCGGGCCTCGATGTCTCGTCCGAGCGCTTTCCGTTCATGTCGTTCCAGGAAGGCACTGTCGCCGGCGTTGCCGCCCGCATCTTCCGCATCAGTTTTACCGGCGAAGTCTCGTTCGAGATCAACGTTCCGTCTTATTACGGTCTCGCCGTCTGGGAAGCCGTCTGGGCCGCCGGGGAGAAGCATGGCATGACACCCTACGGCACCGAGACGATGCATGTGCTGCGCGCCGAGAAGGGCTTCATCATTGTCGGCCAGGAAACCGACGGCACGGTCACGCCGATCGACCTCGGCATGGACTGGATCGTTTCGAAGCAGAAGGATTTCGTCGGCCGCCGCTCGCTGACCCGCAGCGAATCCGTGCGCAGCGATCGCAAGCAGCTTGTCGGCCTTTTGACCGAAGATCCGAAAGAGATTCTCCCCGAAGGCGCCCAGCTCGTGTTCGACCCGTCGGCGCCGATCCCGATGCCGATGTGCGGCCATGTGACGTCGAGCTATTGGAGCCCTAATTGCGAACGCTCGATCGCGCTCGCTTTGGTCAAAGGCGGCCTCGGTAAAAAAGGCGAAACGGTGCATGCGCCGCTGATCGGCCGGACCGTCAGGGCCACCATCGTCGATCCCGTCTTCTTCGATCCGGAGAACAAGCGCCGTGACTGAGCGAACCGACCTGATGCGCAGCCCCCTCGCCGACCGCGCGAGCGCGATCAAAGCGGCCGGCGCGCCGGGGATCGTATCGCTCCGCGAACTGCCGACGGCGACCCAGATCGACCTGCGCGGCAATCCGGGCGACGCGGCGTTCCTCGCTGGCGCACGCACGACGCTCGGATTCGATCTGCCGGGCGAGCCCAACCGGGCGACGACGAAGAACGAGCGCGCCGCGCTCTGGCTGTCGCCGGATCAATGGCTGGTCCTGGCGCCCTTCGCCGAACGCGAGGCGTTCCTGAACGGTCTACGCGCGCAACTCGCCGGGCAGCATGTCGCGGTCGCCGATGTCAGCGCGAACCGGGTGCTGCTCGAGCTGGCCGGCCCGAAGGCCCGCGAGGTGATCGCCAAAGGCTGCGGCCTCGATCTGCATCCGCGCAGCTTCACCCCCGGATGCTGCGCGCAGTCCCTGCTCGCCCGCAGCCAGGCCCTGATCTGGCAGACCGACAACGCGCCGACCTACCGCGTGATGGTCCGCCCGTCTTTTGCCGGCTATGTCGTCGATTTCTTGGTGGACGGGATGCGCGAATACGCCTTGCGCCCGATCGCGCGTTAGCGGCCGGTCGATCGGCGCCCGCTCGGCCGTGAACGGCAGCCCGGCGGCTATTGTCAGTATCCGGCGGCATCGGCACAATCCCGCCCGGCACGCGACAACCACCGTATCCGGCATATGAATCCCATACTGCAACCGCTCATCGGGCTGTCCGCCGACTGGAAGGACAGCGACGGCAGACCGGTTCATTCCATCGGCGACAAATATGTGCGCGCCATCCTCGTCGGCGCGCAGGGGCTGCCGCTGGTGATCCCGGCGCTCGGTGCGGCGATCGACCCGGCCGATCTCGCGCGCCGGCTCGACGGGCTCTGCCTCACCGGCTCGCTGTCGAACGTCCATCCCCGCCATTATCGTGGCAAGGCGGGCCCCCATGCGGAACCCTATGACGAAGCGCGCGACGAGATCGTGATCCCGCTGATCCGTCAGGTGCTGGCGCAGGGTGTGCCGCTGCTCGCGATCTGCCGCGGCTTTCAGGAACTCAACGTCGCGCTCGGCGGCAGCCTCCACACCCAGGTCCACGATCTACCGGGCCGCGAGGACCATCGCGCGCCCAAGTCCGACGACGCCGACATCATGTACGGACCGCGACATCTGGTCCGCTTCGAACCCGGCGGCGCCTTCGCAACGATTGCCGGCAGCACGGAAGTCCAGGTCAACTCGCTGCATTCGCAGGGCATCGACCGACTCGCCGACGGCATCACCATCGAGGGCACGGCTTTGGATGGCACGATCGAGGCCGTTCGCGTCACCGATGCGCCGGCTTTTGCGCTCGGGGTGCAATGGCATCCCGAATACAAGGCCGACAAGAATCCCTTCTCGATGAAGCTCTATCACGCCTTCGGCGAAGCCTGCCGCGCCCGTGCGAAAGTGCGCGCCGGGGGCAAACTGTGAGTGCCATCTATCTGATGGGGGTCGATCTCGGCTCCAGCAATCTCAAGGCGACGATCATTCGCAACGACGGCAGCCTGGCCGGCGAAGCGTCGCACCCGATCGAAACACAGATCCGACATCCCGGCTGGTCGGAACAGAATCCCGAAGACTGGTACGCCGCATTCTGCAAAGCCGTGCCGCAGGCAATCCGCGATGCCGGGATCGATGCATCTTCCATCGTTGGCATCGGTTTCAGTGCGGGCGCCCATATTCCCGTGCTGACCGACGCGAACGATCGCGTCATTCGCCCCGCCATCCTATGGGCCGATCAACGCAGTGTCGCCGAAGCCCGCGCGCTGCATGAACAGCATGGCGAGATGATCATCCGCCGCTCGCTCAACCGCGCCAATCCGACCTGGGCGCTGGCAATGCTGAAATGGCTCAAAACGCATGAGCCCGACGCCATCAAACGCACCAAGCGGCTTTTCATCGCGAAGGACTGGCTGCGCTGGCGCATCACGGGTGCCTGGCACACGGACTATAGCGATGTGATCGGCGCACTGATGGGCGACAACACGACACGCGACTGGTCGCCCGATATTTGCGCGCTGATCGACTGGGACATGTCGACCTTGCCGCCGGTCGTTGAGCCCTCCGCCGTGGTCGGCGCGGTCACGAAAGAAGCAGCGCGGGAAACTGGGCTTGCGCCCGGCACCCCCGTCACCTGCGGCTCAAACGACACTACGGTGGAACTCTATGGCGTCGGCGCGACCAGGGCCGGTCAGGGCGCGATCAAGCTCGCAACGGCGGGCGTGGTGTTTCTGACGACCGAAGGCCCGGCCGTTCATCCGCCGATCTCCTGCTATCCGCATATCGTGCCCGGCCATTATTTCTGCGCGACCGGTATGAATGCCTGTGCCTCCGCGCATCGCTGGCTGCGCGACCGTATGTTCATGGAACCGGACGGCGACGGCAGTGCCGCCTTCGCGCGCATGGACGAAATGGCCGCCAGCGTCGCACCCGGCTCGATGGGACTCATCTTTCATCCCTATCTGCAGGGCGAACGCGGACCGCATTGGGATCCGAAGCTGAAAGCCGATTTCGTCGGCCTCACGATGCAGCACGGCAAGGAGCATTTCGCCCGCGCACTCTATGAGGGCATCGCGTATGCGCTGTGCGATTTGCTGACCGCGGCCAAGGATCAGAACCTCACCTTCGACGAATTCCGCATCATCGGCGGCGGCGCGCGCAGCGCGACCTGGCGGCAGATCGTCGCCGACGTGCTCGACGTCGAAATCCGCCGGCCGGAAAATGGCGATGCCTCGTTCGGCGCGGCCCTCGTGGCGGGCGTCGGTGTCGGCACCTTCGCCTCTTACGAGGAAGCCGTCCAACGCTGCGTGCGCCTGCTCGATACCAGCACACCCGACCCGACCCGCCACGCGCTCTATCGCGAGATGTTCGACATCTATCGCGACGTGCAGAAGCGCATGGTGCCGATCAATCACCGCCTCCACGACATGTTTGCAAAGGGATAGACAATGCCGGAACGGATTGCGATCGACGGCGGCTGGATCGTTGCCTTCGACGGACAGAAACACCGCATCATCGAGAATGGTATCGTGGTGGTGGAAGGCGACAGCATCGTTTATGTCGGAACGCGCTATGACGAACCGGTGGCCCGTCGGATCGATGCGCGCAACGACCTCGTCATCCCCGGCCTCATCAATGCGCATGTTCATATCGGCTCGCAGGCTGGCGATCGGATGATTCTCGATGGCGGCCGTCGCGACATGTTCCGCTCCGGGTTTCTCAATCATTGGCCGTCGAAAGGCATCAAGGGTCCAAACCTGTTCGCCTTCGAGGATCTCGATGCCTCGCTGCGTTACAGCCTGGCCTCCCTGCTCCGCTTCGGCAGCACGACCGTCGTCGAGATGGGTGGCGAGTTCGGCGACGATCCGATGGGCATCGCGAAGCTGGCGGCCGAACTCGGAATCCGCGTCTACACGACACCCGGATTCGGTTCGGCCAATCACTATTTCGACCAGGCCGGACGGCTGCAACGCGATTGGGACGAAAAGGCCGGTGAAGCCGGGCTCGATCGCGCGATCGCATTCATCGAGGAGCATGATGGCGATTTCGACGGGCTGATCCGCACCATCCTCGTGCCCTACGAGTTCTGGACCACGACGCCGGAGTTATTGCGCCGTGCCAAGAAGGCGGCAGACACGCTCAAGGTGCCGATGACCTTGCATGCGGCGGAATCGGTGATCGAGTTCCAGGATACGGTGCTGCAAACCGGCCGTACGCCGATCGGCAATCTCGCGCATCTCGATATCCTGGGGCCGCAGGTGATCCTCGGCCATTGCATGTATACCGGCGGGCACAGCCAGACGGCCTATCCATTCACCGACGACATCAAACTGGTGGCCGAGAGCGGCGCGTCGGTTGCACATTGTCCGCTGGTGTTCGCCCGCCGCGGCGTGAAACTCGAGAGCTTCCAGCGCTACCTCGATGCCGGCATCAATGTCGGACTCGGCACCGATTCCTACCCGCAGGACATCATCCAGGAGATGCAGGGCGGGATGCTGGCGGCGAAACTGGCCGACAGCAATCACGAGGTCGCCAAGGCACGAGACTTCTTCAATGCGGCGACGCTCGGCGGCGCCAACGCGCTCGGCCGCAGCGATCTCGGCCGGCTTTCGAAAGGTGCCAAGGCCGATATCGTGATCGTCGATTTCGGCCGGCTGCGGATCGGGCCATTCCTCGATCCGATCAAGGCGCTGGTGCAATGTGGCACCGGCGAGATCGTCAAGCATGTGATGGTCAACGGCCAGATACGCATCGAGAATGGATCGATCCTCGCCTGGGACGAAGTGGAGCTGCTTGCGCGCGTGCGGACCTCGACCGATGGTGCCTGGGCCCACTACCCGGACTTTCATTCCAATGCGGATAAGATGGATGTCGTCTATCCGAACGCGTTCCAATCCTGGCAGGGAGAGTGATGCCGATGCGCACCGTCAAACTCAAATCCGGACAGAAGATGCCGGTTTTCGGCCTCGGCACCTGGCGCATGGGCGAGCGCCCGGCCTCGCGCAAGGACGAGGTCGCCGTGCTGCGCCATGGCTTGGAACGCGGCATTACGCTGATCGATACGGCGGAGATGTATGGCGAAGGCGGTGCCGAGGAAGTCGTCGGCGAAGCGATCGCAGGCCGGCGCGATGACATCTTCATCGTCTCCAAGGTTTATCCGCACAATGCCGGCCGCGAGGCCATGAAGAAGTCCTGCGAGAACAGCCTGAAGCGCCTTCGCACGGATCGGCTCGATGTCTATCTGCTGCATTGGCGCGGCGGCGTACCGCTCAAGGAAACCGTCGAGGGGTTCGAGGCGCTACGCACCGCCGGCAAAATCCGAAGCTGGGGCGTAAGCAATCTCGGCGTCGAGGATATGGAAGAACTCGGCGCGATTTCGAATGGCGACAACTGCGTCGCAAACCAGGTGCTCTATAATCTCGAAGAACGCGGCCTCGAGTTCGACCTGATGCCGCTCTGCCGCAAGATCGCCGTGCCGCTGATGGCCTATAGCCCCCTCTTCCAGGGCGATTTGAAGGGCAAGAAGGCACTCGTTGAAGTCGGGAAGTGTCATGGCACGACCCCGGCGCAGATCGCACTGGCCTGGCTGTTGCGCCATCCCGATGTCGTCGTAATTCCGAAAACGTCGAAGCCCGAGCGAGTCGACGAGAACCTCGCCGCTGTCGAAATCAAACTGACACCGGACGATCTCGCCACGCTCGATCGAGACTTCCCGCCGCCGAAAAAGGCAACACGTTTGTCGGTTGCCTGATGCTGCAGACCGCATTCACGCGCCTCGTCGGCGTCGATCATCCGATCCTGCTGGCACCAATGGGCGGTGCGGTGTCGCTCCCGTTAGCGGTCGCTGTCGCAAAGGCCGGCGCGTTCCCGATGTTCGGCGCCTCCTGGCATGCGCCGGATGCGCTGCGGCAGACGATCCGCGACTTTCAAACCGCCGCGCCCGGCCCGTTCGCCATCAATCTCGCGATGGAATGGGATCAACAGGAGCGGCTCTCGATCGCGCTCGGCGAAGGTGTGCCGGTTGTCTCCTTGTTTTGGGGCAACCCCGGCGCCTATCTGCCCGCCATTCGAAAGGCCGGCGCCAAATCGATGGTGACGGTCGGCTCGGCCGACGAAGCGAAACGCGCGGCCGATCTCGGCGCCGACATAATTGTCGCCCAGGGCGTTGAGGCCGGTGGCCATGTCTGGAGCAAGGTCGGCACGATGGTGCTTGTGCCCGCGGTCGTCGATGCTGTCGCCCCATTGCCGGTCATCGCCGCCGGCGGTATTGCCGACGGACGCGGCATTGCGGCGGCTTTTGCACTCGGTGCCGCCGGCGCATGGATCGGGACACGCTTCCTCGCGACGGCGGAAGCCGATGCCGACGACGATTACAAACGCCGTCTGGTCGCGGCGCGCGAAACCGACACGGTCTATACCGAACTGTTCGATCTCGAGTGGCCGAACGCACCGCACCGCGTCATCCGCAACTCGACCTACGATCAATGGGAGAAAGCCGGATCGCCAGCCTCGGGACAGCGCCCCGGTGAAGGCGAGCCGGTTGTCCATCAGCCCAATGGCACGATTCTCAAACGCTACAGCGACGACACGCCCAAACCCGGCGCGACCGGCGATCTCGAAGCGGCCTGCCACTATGCGGGCCAGTCGGCCGGCCTGGTCCGCGACATTCTCCCAGCGGGCGATCTGGTCCGGCGACTGGTGACCGAAGCCGAAACGGCACTGGCCGCCGCCGATCACATCCGCGGGCGCTGATTGTCCAGATCGTAGATCGCTTCCGGCACGACGACCGCCTTGCGTCGCTCGCCATACACATCGACTTCCACCGTCGCACCCTCGTTCGTCTTGTCGAGTGGCAGATAGCCAAGCGCGAGGCTCGAACCGACCGTGTGGCCGTATCCGCCGGACGAAATGATGCCGATTACCTTGTTGCCTTCATAGATCGGCGCATTGGTGGGCGCGTCCATATCCGGTGAATCGACCTTCATCAAGACGCAGCGCCAGCGAATACCGTCCTTGAGTTGCGCCTCGATCGCCGCCTTGCCGTTGAAGTCGCGGTCCTTCCGCTTGACCAGTCGGTCGAGCCCCGCCTCGATCGGCGTCACCTCGGTATTCATGTCGCTGCCCCAGGCGCGATAGGCCTTCTCGAGCCGCATCGAGTTCATCGCCGCCGTCCCGAAATTAGCGACGTCGAGATCGGCGCCCGCCGCCATGATCCGGTCATAGAGTGTGCGCTGGAATGTCATCTCGTGATGCAGCTCCCAGCCGAGCTCGCCGACATAGTTCACGCGCATCGCGCGCACGGGAATGCCGGCGATCTCGATTTCTTTCGCACTCAGCCAGGGGAAGCCCTCGTTCGAGAGATCCTCATGCGTCAGCTTCGACAGGAGTTCGCGCGATTTCGGTCCCGCCACGACCAGCACACCCCAGCCGCCGGTGATGTCGACGAGCTGCACGCTACCGTCTTTCGGCATGTGCTTCTCGAGCCAGTCCTTGTCATGCGTCTGTGCGACCGCGGCACTCAGCAGATAAAAGCAATCGTCGGCGAGCCGGCAGATCGTCGCCTCGGACTCGATGCGTCCCTTCTTGGTCAACATCTGCGTCAGGACGATGCCGCCGATCTTGCGCGGCGGCCGGTTGGCGCAGACGCGGTCGAGAAACGCCTCGGCGCCGGGGCCCGAGATCTCGAACTTGGAGAACCCCGAAAGATCGAGGACGCCGACCCGCTCGCGCACCGCCTTCACCTCGTCGGCGACGTACTTGAACCAGTTCGGGCGTTTGAAAGTGAGCTCGGCCTCGGCCTTTTCGCCGGAAGGCGCGAACCAGGCCGCGCGCTCCCAGCCATACCGCTGCTCGAAAAACGCGCCCTGCGCCTTCAAGCGCTCGTAGATCGGCGTGGTCTTCGCCGGCCGTCCCGCCGGGCGCTCCTCGCCCGGATAGGAAACGGCATACATCATCGCGTACACCTCTTTCGATTTCTCGATCGTGTACTCGATGCCGGCATAGGTGCCGAAGCGCCGCGGATCGAATTCGAACATCTCGATCGACGCCTCACCGTCGACGATCCATTCGGCGAGATACTTGCCGGCACCGCCGGCCTGGCTGATGCCCACCGAAAAACCGTTCAGCGCCCAGTATTTCGGATGGCCGGCGACCGGACCGATCAGCGGCCCGCCATCGGGTGCATGCGGGATCGGACCGTTGACGATCTGCTTGATGCCGGTCGTCGCGAGGCAGGGCACGCGCGCGCAGGCCATCTCGACGACATAGTCGATGCGATCGGTATCGGGTGGCAGCAGATCGGCGCCGAATTCCTTCGGGATGCCATAGGCGCCGAAGATCGCGCCCTCGCGTTCATAGGGCCCGAAGATCATGCCCATCTTCTCGCGCCGCAGATAGAACGACGCATCCGGATCGCGCAGCAACGGGAACTTCTTGCCCCATTGTTTCACCTCGTCGATCTCGTCGGTCACCAGATACTGATGCTCCATCGAGACGATCGGCAGCGAAATCCCAGTGAGGAGGCCGAGATCGCGCGCCCAGGTACCGGCCGCGTTCACGACATGCTCGCATGTGATGGTGCCCTTGTCGGTCGCGACTTCCCATTCGCCGCTCGGCAACCGCTTCACGCCGGTGACGCATGTGTGGCGATAGATCTCCGCCCCGCCCATGCGTGCGCCCTTGGCCAGCGCATGCGTCGTGCTCGCCGGATCGGTATAACCGTCCTGCGGCGTCCAGGCGGCGCAGATGATCCCGTCGAGATTGATGAACGGAAAGATATCCCGGATCTCGTTCGGGCCGATGATGTGGAATTCGGTGCCGGCATGTTTCGCCTGCGCCTCGAGCTGCTTGAACTGGTAGACGCGGTCCTGAAGGATCGTGGTCCGGATCGAGCCGCATTTCTCGAAACCAGTCGGCTGCTCGGTCTCGGCCTCGAGCCGGTCATAGAGCTCGGTCGAGTATTTGATCATCCGCATCATGTTGAGGCTGGTGTCGTATTGCGGCGTATTGCCGGCCGCATGCCAGGTCGAGCCCGCGGTCAGCTCGGCCTTCTCGATCAGGACGACATCCTTCCAGCCCAGCTTGGTCAGATGATAGAGCAGGCTGCAGCCACAGATTCCGCCGCCGATGACCACCACGCGCGCATGCGATTTCATAAACGAGACCCTTCCCGACCGGAGAGAGCCGGACATTACCGGCTCGCGCCGAGGGCGCTCAAGGGGGCGACGGATAGCCGGATCGGGCCCGATCAGGCAAGGCCCAGGTCGCGGAGATCCTTGAGCAAGGCCGCCGGCAGCTCGTCATGCCGGGCGCCGGAGGGCAGGTCCGCCGGCGCATCGTCGGCCTCGAGGTAGCGCCAACCCTGGAAGGGCCGGTGCGGATGCAGCGTCACCAGGATCAGCCGCTCGGCAAGCCCTATACGACAACAGGCGAGGCCCTCACGGTCGGTCATCGCATCGAGGGTCACGATCGGCTGGCGCACCTGCACGAAGCCTTTGATGACCCAGTAGAGCGAGCCCTTCCCTTTGAGGATTTCGTCGCGCCGCTTCGGCATGGTCCGCGTCACATGCCACAGCCGTGGCGGTTTCAGGCGCTTGCGCTTGGCCAGCTTCTCCTTGTGCCAGTCGCGCAGATCCTGAACCGTCTCGACGCCGACGCAGAGCTTGAGCAGATGCACCGCCATCAGCGATCGCCCGGATTCCAGCTCGCCCGGCGGCGGCCGAGGAACGCCGCGATACCCTCTCGCGCCTCTTCGCCGGCGCGCACCCGCGCGATCCAGCCGGCGGTCTCGGCGCCGAGTGCCGGATCGAGCGGCCGCCCCTCGATCGCCCGCAGGAGGGCTTTCACCTCGGCCTGCGCGCCTGGCGCGTTTTCGCAGAGCTGGTTCGCGATCGCCGTCACACGATCATGGAGCCCGGCGAGCGGCACGACCTCATGCAGCAGACCGATCCGCTCGGCGGTGGCCGCATCGAACCGTTCCGCTGTAATCGCATAGCGCCGTGCGGCACGCATGCCGATCGCGCGCACGACATAGGGGCCGATGACGGCCGGGATGAGGCCAAATCGCACTTCGGAAATCGAGAATAATGTGGCATCCGAACCGATCGCGATATCGCAGGCCGCGACCAGCCCGAGACCGCCGCCATAGACCGGCCCCTGCACCGCCGCGATGACGGGTTTCGGCACGGTGTCGATAGTCCGTAACATGGTCGCGAGCCGTTCCGCGTCGGTTCGGTTCTCGGCTTCGGAGTAATCCGCACTGCGTTGCATCCAGGTGAGATCGGCGCCGGCAGAAAAACTTTTGCCGGCAGCGCGCAGGATAATCACGCGGATGGCAGGGTCGGTGCCGAGCGCGCGAAACGCGTCGGTCACCCCGTCCATCAGCCTTTCGTCGAACGCGTTATGCTTTTCGGGACGGTTGAGAACGACGGACCCGAAGGCGCCCTCTTTTTCTATCCGGACCTGTTCGGCCATTCCCGCCTCGGCTTGCCTCGCTGCTACCCGGCCAGCATAGTCGGCCGCGCAGGAGATCGCCATGTTGAGCCTTGCCGAAATCGAAGCCGCCGCGGAAGCGCTGTACCCGGTCATGCCGGCAACGCCGGCCCATCGCTGGCCTCTGCTCTCCGTGCGCAGCGGTGCCGAGGTGTGGGTCAAGCACGAGAACCACACGCCTATCGGTGCCTTCAAGGTGCGCGGCGGCATCGTGTACATGGAAAGGCTCAAAAAGGACCGCCCCGACATCAAGGGCGTTATCACCGCGACCCGCGGCAATCACGGACAGTCGATAGCCTTCGGGGCGCGGCGCGCCGGGCTTTCGGCGACGCTCGTCGTGCCGCATGGCAACAGCGTCGAGAAAAACGCCGCAATGCGCGCATTCGGCGGTGAGCTGATCGAACACGGTCATGATTTCCAGGCCGCTTACGAATATGCGATGGGGCTCGCGGAAGAGCGCAAGCTCTTTGCCCTGCGCTCGTTCCATCCCTGGCTAGTGGCCGGCGTCTCGACCTATGCGCTCGAACTGTTCCGCGCGGTGGCGGATATCGACACGGTCTATGTGCCGATCGGACTCGGATCCGGTATTTCCGGCGTGATCGCGGCACGCGACGCACTCGGCCTCAAGACCAAAATCGTCGGTGTCGTAGCCGACACAGCGCCCTCTTATGCGCTGTCGTTCGAGGCGAAGCGCCCGGTCTCGACCAACAGCGCCGACACGATCGCCGATGGCATGGCCTGCCGCGTACCCGACGAGGCCGCGCTCGCGGTCATCTGGCGCGGCGCAGCGCGCATCGTTCGCGTATCCGAATCGGAGATCCGCGCCGCCATGCGACATTACTTCACCGACACGCATAACGTGGCGGAGGGTGCGGGTGCCGCCGCACTTGCGGCGTTACTGCAGGAGCGGACCGCCATGCAGGGCAAGCGCGTCGCGCTCATCCTCTCCGGCGGCAATGTGGATCGGCCCTTGTTCGCCGAGGTCCTGGCCGAAGCCGAATAGCGCGGGCGTCACCAGCCGCCACGCTGCAGCCACTCATCGATCTGGTCGAATCGGTCATGGCCCCAGAACGGCTCGTCGTCGACAAAGACGAATGGCGAACCGAACACGCCGCGCGCGATCGCGGAATCGGTTTCCTCGCGCAGCCGGTCTTTCATCATCGGATCGGCGAGCGCTTTGCGAAACTCGGCGCGATCCGCACCGACCGATGACGCGATCGTTTCGAGGCGATCGAGATCGGTGACGTTCTGCCCTTCGCCGAACGCGGCGTGATAAACCGTCTTGGCAAACGCGACCGATGCTTCTGCGTCGCGTTCCGACAGCCAGTAGAATCCACGCGATGCTGCCTGTGCCGGAAAGGGAAAGGTCGATGGCATCGTGAAGGCAACGCCCAGACGCCGCGCCGAGCGAGCAAAGTCGCGTTCGTGATACGGACCGCGCAGGTTCTGGCCGGTCAGCGGGGTCTGTCCCGTCACGCGAAAGACGACCCCCAGCAGAATCGGCCGCCAGCGCACGCGCCGGCCATGGCGCCGCGCCAGCGCATCGATGCGGTGCGAGGCGAGATAGCCATAGGGCGACGAGAAATCGAAGTAGAAATCCAGCGGCGCGTTCATGGCTGCTTTACCCGGAAACACGACAATTTCGGGATATCGTCATCGACTATCAAATAGGCCAGCCATTCCGGAGATTCAATCCGGGTAACCCGTCGGAGTACCGGTATTGTCAGGCGGGCCGCGGAAACGGTTGGGCGAATGTAAACGCATGTTCGCCGGGGCCGTGTCGCGCCAGATGATCGATCCGCGCAACGCCTTCCCCAGTCGTCGGTACCGCCCCGGCATCGATCCACCATAAAGCCATGTACGGCCCGTCCAGTTTCTCGAACCACTCGTTGCGCCGGCCTAACACGCCTTTATGCACGCCGAGATAGGTGAAATCTCTCAAGGCTTCGAGCGATTCCCAGACCGTCACATTGACAATCATCTGCGGATCGTCATACGCACGAATGTAGGTGGCGTGGCCGCTCTCGTCCTTCAGTCGCCAGACGAAACCCGGGCTCTGCTCGGCCAGTGTATTGACCGGATCCAGCGCTGCCATGAACGCGACGAGCGAGGGATCGTCCACCGGCGCGTTGAGGCGTCCGATATTGATCTGGGCGAGATGAAAGGCGCGCGACGTCACGATCGGCCTACCAGGGGACGCTGTCGCCCTTGTAGTTGAAGAAGCTGCCGGAATCTGCGGGCGTGACCTGATCCATCTTTTTGCGCATGCCGGTCACGCTGGTTTCAACGTCGATCAGCGCATCGGGCCCGCCCATATCGGTCTGCACCCAGCCCGGATGAAAAAGCACGATCGTGATGCCGGTCTCTTTCCAGTCGACGGCAAGGCTCTTCATTGTCGCATTGAGCCCGGCCTTGGTCGCGCGATAGGCATAGGAACCGCCTTCCGAGTTATCGCCGATCGAGCCCATGCGGCTCGTGAGATTAACGATCATCTTGCGATCGCTCGCCGCGACATTCTTCTGGAACTCCCGCGCCATGAGGAACGGGCCGATCACATTGACCTGCGTTGCCTTGGTCCACTCGCCCGGATCGGCGGCACGATCGTCGCCGCCATGGCCGGCATTGTTGATCAGGATATCGATCGGCTGACCCTTCAGCCGCCGTGCCCAGTCCGCGATATGATCCGGTCGTGCGACATCGACCGGATGGATCGTGACATCGCCTTCGATCGCCTTCAGCGCATCGGCCCGATCCGGTCGCCGGCATCCCGCGAGCACCCGCCACCCCTCGCCGGCATATTGCCGGACCCATTCGAGTCCGATACCGCGATTGGCGCCGGTGACGAGGACGGTCGGCATGTCTTTTCCTTAATCCAGAATCTGGAAATGGGCTTCGGTCGGCTGCGAATTGTTGATCGGCAGGATGTCCTGCGGACAGGCAGAGAACGCAACCACGAGATCGAGTTCGGCCCGAAGCGAGAATGTATCGCCCGGCTTGCACACGGTCGGCAGGAACTGGATTGAGCCGTCGGCGGCGACGGGAATGTTCATCCAGACATTGAACGGCGCCGGACATTCCGGCGGCGTCAGCCCGAGCTCTTTCATCCCCGCCATCAGATTATCGGTACAATTGTCGTGATAGCCCTCGACACCGAGGAACTTGTACCGGTAGCGATCGCACGCCGCGATGATCGTGTCATGAACGCCCGGCGAGCTGTCGGCCACGATGCTCAGGATCGGGCGGCGACGGTTCGTGTACATGATATCGCCGACCTGCGGATAGATGCGGCCGATATGCGGGCGCGTATGCTCCATCGACATGAACTCGCCGAGATCGTCTTTGGCGAACGCCCAAGTATCGACCACCTGGTTGCCATGCGTGTTGATCATCTTGATGATCTGGCCCTTTTTCACATGGGCCGCTTTGCCCCGGCGAGCCGGGATGGTCTGAATCTCGGGCATGCTGTCTCTCCCCTATCCGGCCTTTCTGGCCGTGACTTCGATTTCGATTTTCATACGCTTGTCGATGAGCGGCGCAACGACCGTCGTATTGGCAGGCATCGCCGCACGGCAATGCTCGCCGATGATCGGTACCACCCGCTCGAAATCGGCAGGATCGGCGAGATAGACCCGGATGCGGACGAGATCGCCGAACCCGCTGCCCGCCTCGTCGAGCGCCTTGCCGATATTGCGAAAACACTGGCGGGCCTGTTCGACCACATCCTCGTCGATCGTGCCCGCGGCATAGTCGAAACCGGTCGTGCCGGAGACAAACACCCAGTCGCCGTCGACAACGGCCCGGCTGTAACCGGCGAGCTTTTCGAAACTCGATCCCGACGAAATCCGCCGTCGCGCCATCGCGTCAATCCTCACGCCGCTGCGGGCGGCGCACCAGATCGCCGCTGCAATTCGGGCAGACATGGTTCATTGCCATCGCACAGTTCGGGCAGAAAGTGCATTCATAGCTGCAGATGAGCGCCTCCGCGCGATGGCCGAGTGCCGCCTTGCATCGTTCGCATGCGCCCCGCATTTCCAGTGCCATCGCGTCGGCTCCCGTTCCACTCGCGCGCAGTCTATCGAGCGTCCGGGCGCTATTCCAGCACCGATGCCTGTGTTTACAGGAGGACCAGGGTGGCGAGGCCGAGGAAACAGAAAAACCCGACCACGTCGGTCGTCGCCGTGAGGAACGGGCCGGCGCCATGAGCCGGATCGACCCCCATCCGCTCGAGCAGCAGCGGCACGATCGTCCCGCCGAACCCGGCCCACAGCATGTTGAGGACCAGCGCCGCCGCGAGCACCACGCCGATCCGCCACTGGCCGGTCCAGGCCCAGGCTCCGCCGCCCGCGATCACGCCGAACGCCGCCGCGTTCATCAAGGCAACCGTCATTTCCTTGAGAACGAACCGCCAGGGCTGGTTCCGGGACGAAAGATCGCGTGTAGCCAGCGCGCGCACCGTATTGGTGACGACCTGCACGCCGGCGCTGCCGCCCATCGCGGCCACGATCGGCATCAGCACCGCGAGAACGACAATCTCCCGGATGGTGCCCTCGAACTGCGACACCACGAACGAGGCCACGGCGACATTCGCCAGCACCAGCAGAAGCCAGCGAAAGCGTGTCCAGGCGATCGTCCACGGTTTCGCGTGGAAACCGGTATCGCCCGCACCGACGATGCCGAGCAAGTCTTCCGCGGCCTCCTCGTCGATGACATGGACGACGTCGTCGACCGTCACCGCACCGAGCAGCCGGCCGTTATCGTCGACCACCGGCGCCGACACCAGCCCATACTGCCGAAACAGATACGCGACCGATTCCTGGTCCATGGTCGCCGGGACGGGCCGCAGATCCGTTTCCATGATGTCGATCAGTTTGACCGCGCGCATGTTGCGCATTGCACGCGAGAGCGGCACCGTGCCAACCGGGTGATGACGCGGATCGACGACGAAGAGATCGTAGAAATCGTCGGGCAGATCCTTGCTGGCGCGCAGAAAGTCGATCGTTTCGCCGACCGTCCAATGTTGCGGCACGGCGACCAGCTCGCGCTGCATCATGCGGCCCGCGCTATCCTCGGGGAAGGTCAGGCCTTCCTCGATCGCCTGGCGGTCTTCGGCCGGCACCGATTCCAGGATGCGCCGCTTTTCATCTTCGTCCAGATCTTCGAGCAGATCGACAGCGTCGTCGGTGTCGAGCTCGGCAACCGCGTGAGCAAGCTCGAGCGGCCCGATCATCTCCATGATCTGTTCGCGGACCGTCTCGTCGAGATAGGACAGCGTTTCCGGATCGAAGGTATGGCGCACGATGGCGACGAGCAGGCGTCGCTCTTCCGGATCGAGCGCTTCCAGCAGGTCGGCGAGGTCGGCCGCGTGCAGCGGATCGACCAGTTCCTCGATGCGTGCGACCGCGCCGTCGCTGATCGCATCCCGAACCGCGCGGACCAGTTCGGCCGTCAGCCCGTATAGCTCATCGGGATCGGCCGACTGATCGCGCGCGGTGTCACTCATTCCGCCGCACCGGCCGCCTGGGCATCGACAACCGCTATCGCCGACATATTGACGATACCGCGTACCGTGATCGAGGGAACGACAACGTGCGCCGGTCGCGCCGGGCCGATCAGCATGGGACCGACCGACTGGCCGGCACCGACCGCCTTCAGAAGATTGAACGCGATATGCGCGGCGTCGAGATTGGGCATGATGAGCAGGTTGGCCTGCCCCTTGAGGCGCGAGTTCGGAAACATGCGTTCGCGGATCGCCTCGCTGATCGCCGCATCGCCGTGCATTTCGCCCTCGACCTCGAGGTCGGGCCAGCGAGCGCGGATCAGCGCCAGCGCCTGACGCATCTTCGATGCCGATGCCGAGTCCGCGGTGCCGAAACTGGAATGCGACAGCAGCGCCGCCTTGGGCGCGATGCCGAAGCGTTGCACCTCGCGCGCGGCCTGGATCGTCATGTCGGCGATCTGCTCGGCCGTCGGATCGGACGTCACCTGCGTATCGCAGATGAAGAAGTTCCCGGTCGGCAGGACCAGCGCATTCAGCGCGAAGGCATGGGTCATGCCGGGTGCGAGCCCGATCACATCGAGAATATGGTTGAGCTGGCGGCGATAACGCCCGACCGTGCCGCAGATCAGCGCATCCGCCTCGTTCCGCCGCACCATCAGTGCGGCGATAACGGCGTTCCGCGTGCGAACGATCGTCTTTGCATAGTCCGGCGAGACGCCGCGCCGTTCCATGAGTTCGTGATAGAGCGTCCAGTATTCGCGGAACCGCGCATCGCCCTGCGGATCGACCAGTTCAAAATCCACGTCCGGTTTCATGCGCAGGCCGAGCCGCTCGATGCGGCTTTCGATCACCGAGCGCCGGCCGATCAGGATCGGATAGGCAAGGCCTTCGTCGAGCACGGTCTGGGCCGCGCTCAGCACCCGCTCCTCCTCGCCCTCGGCATAGACGAGACGGCGGGGATCCTGACGCGCCTGCTCGAACATCGGCTTCATCATCAGCCCGGAACGGAACACATACTGGATCAGCTTCTGGCGATAAGCCTTGAAGTCGGCGATCGGCCGCGCGGCCACGCCGCTTTCCATCGCTGCGCGCGCGACCGCGGGTGCGATCTCGACCAGCAGGCGCGGATCGAACGGCCGCGGGATCAGATATTCCGGTCCGAAGCGCAAGGCCTCGCCGCCATAGGCGCGCATCACGACATCGGAAGTCTCGACCCGCGCCAGATTGGCGATCGCCTTCATGCAGGCGACCTTCATCTCGTGATTGACCGTCGAGGCGCCGACATCGAGCGCGCCGCGGAAGATGAACGGAAAGCACAGCACGTTGTTGACCTGGTTCGGATAGTCCGACCGGCCCGTCGCGATGATCGCGTCGTCGCGCACCGCGCGCACTTCCTCCGGCGTAATTTCCGGCGTCGGATTGGCGAGCGCCATAATGATCGGGCGCGGCGCCATGCGGGCGACCATGTCCGGTTTAAGCACCCCGGCCGCCGACAGACCGAGGAAAATATCGGCGCCGTCGATCACTTCGCCGAGCGAGCGCGCATTGCTAGGCTTGGCATAGCGCGCCTTGCGTTCGTCCATCAGTTCGACGCGGCCCTCATAGACGAGGCCCGCCATGTCGGTAACCCAGATATTCTCGACCGGCATCCCGAGATCGACCAGCAGATCGAGACAGGCAAGACCCGCCGCCCCCGCGCCGGATCCCACCAGCTTCACCTGGTCGAGCTTCTTGCCGGCGATCTCCAGAGCGTTGCTGATGGCCGCCGCGACGATGATCGCCGTGCCATGCTGGTCGTCGTGGAAGACCGGGATTTTCATCCGTTCGCGCAGCCGGCGTTCGACCTCGAAGCATTCCGGCGCCTTGATGTCTTCGAGATTGATGCCGCCGAAGGTCGGTTCGAGCGCGGCGATGAGGTCGATCAGCTTTTCGATATCCGGCTGATCGATCTCGAGATCGAACACATCGATCCCTGCGAACGTCTTGAAGAGGACCGCCTTGCCTTCCATCACCGGCTTGGCGGCGAGCGGGCCGATCGGCCCGAGCCCGAGGACGGCGGTGCCGTTGGTCACCACGGCCACCAGATTGGCCCTGCCGGTCAGATTGGCGGCCTCGGCCGGATCGGCGACGATCGCCTCGCAGGCGGCGGCAACGCCGGGGGTGTAAGCGAGCGCCAGGTCGCGCTGGTTCGCCAGCGGCTTGGTTGGGACGACCGCGATTTTCCCCGGCACCGGGTGGCGGTGATATTCGAGTGCGCTGTCGCGCAGGTTCTCTGCCATCCGCGCCTCTCCGGCCGGGTGGCAGTCAAAGCCTGCCCGGCTTCATTCAGTCCGACATCGCCGGTACTGGCTCATCTTGGCAATCAGGCCCGCACGGGTCTCCGGCGGGCCTGACAAAATCATGGTGCGGTCGAGAAGACTCGAACTTCCACGGGATTTCTCCCACAGCGACCTCAACGCTGCGCGTCTACCAGTTCCGCCACGACCGCATGATTGGGACAAAAACCTTGTTTTAAGCCCGGGCGGGGAATAGCAAATCGCCCGAGGACGATCAAGCGGAGAGCCGAGATTTCAACGCCCAAACCCCTTGCCGAGCCGGCTTTGATCGAATGGCAGATCAGCCCGGGGCCGATCCTCTATCCCGAGGCGGTCGCGGCCATGGAGGCCCGCGTCGCGGCGATCCGGGCCGGCACGGCGCCGGAACTCGTCTGGCTGCTCGAACATCCACCGCTCTATACAGCCGGCACCAGCGCCAAGCGGGCGGATCTCGTCGATCCCGATCTTCTGCCGGTCTTTTCGAGCGGCCGCGGCGGCCAATACACCTATCACGGCCCCGGCCAGCGCGTGGCCTATGTGATGCTCGATCTGCAGCGCCGCAATCCCGATCTGCGCCTCTTCGTCGCCGGGCTCGAGGAATGGGCGATCCGCACCCTCGCCTGCTTCAGGATATCGGGCGAGCGGCGCGACGGCCGGGTCGGCATCTGGGTCGCGCGGTCGGACGGGCGCGAAGACAAGATCGCCGCGATCGGCGTGCGGCTGCGGCGCTGGGTGACCTTTCACGGGATCTCGATCAATCTCGACCCCGACCTCTCGCACTATGCCGGGATCGTGCCCTGCGGCATCCACGCAAGCGCGACCACCCCCTTCGGCGTCACATCGCTGCGGGCGCTTGGCGTCGATGCCGACATGGCGGCCCTCGATCGCGCCCTGAAAAAAACCTTCGACGAGGTGTTCGCCGGCGAGGCGGCCGTCGGCCCTTACGCGGTGCGGCGCTGATCGAAACCGTCGGGAATTTTTTCGCCGTCGGCCTCGTGAGATTCCACGTTCTCGACCTTCGCCAAAGGCGGGCCCTTGCGACAGGCCGCGAGCATCGCATCGACCCTGGCCGGATCCCCGGCGAACAAAGCTTCGACGCTGCCGTCCTTGCGGTTACGCACCCAGCCACGCAAGTCCCGTTTCGCTGCCTCCTCGATGGTCCAGGCACGAAACCACACGCCCTGCACCTTGCCGGATATGACGGCGCGAACAATCTTCATTGCGCGAATTCGAGGATCGGCTGATCGACGACCAGACTGGCGCCGGATTCCGCCAGCACCTTGTGAACGCGCCCGTCCGATGCCGCGCGCAGGATATTTTCCATCTTCATCGCTTCGACGACCGCGAGCTCCTGCCCTGCCTTGACGAGATCGCCCTCGGCGACCGCCAGCGAGATCAACAGCCCCGGCATCGGCGAGAGCAGGAAGCGCGACATATCCGGCGCCTGTTTGACCGGCATCAGGCGATGCAATTCCGCGGCGCGCGGGCTCAGGATCTTGAGCAGGATCGATACGCCGCCATGAACCAGCCGATAGCCGACACCGCTGCGCACGATCTGAACCGTAATCGGCCGCGCATCGATCCGTCCGCGGAACAGGGACTCTCCCGGCCGCCAGTCGCTGGCGACCTCGTGACTAGCCTTCCGATCGATGACGGCAAACCCGTCTGCGGTCTCGACCACCGTCACGCGATACTCGCCGTCGGCGCCGAGCAATACGACCCATTCGGCGCCGCCGCGCACCTGCGGCACGCGCAACTGGCCGCTGATGCGCTTTTCTCGCAACGAAAGCTGATGGTGAATGACGGCGCCGACCGACACCAGCAGCCGCGCCTGCGCTTCATCGGGATCGACGCTCGCAAAGCCGTCGGGAAACTCTTCCGCGATGAAATTCGTCGTCAGTTCACCCGCCGCAAACCGCGGATGGCCGGCAAGCGCCGCAAGAAACGGAATATTGTGCCCGATCCCCTCGATCACGAATCCGTCCAGCGCCTCGCGCAGATTGGCGATCGCCTCGTGCCGGTCGCGACCGCTGGCGATCAGTTTCGCCACCAGCGGATCGTAGTTCATGCCGATCTCCGCGCCCTCGTAGACGCCGCTGTCGACCCGGATCGCGCCGCCGGTCGGCGGCTCGCGATATTTCACGAGGCGCCCGATCGATGGCAGAAAGCCCCGTGCCGGATCTTCGGCATAGACCCGCGCTTCGATCGCCCAACCCTGCAGAGTTACATCCTTTTGCTTGATCGGCAGTTTCTCGCCGGCCGCGATGCGGATCATCAGTTCGACCAGATCGAGGCCGGTCACGATCTCCGTCACCGGATGTTCGACCTGCAGGCGCGTGTTCATTTCGAGGAAATAGAAATTGCGCTCGGCATCGACGATGAATTCGACCGTCCCCGCCGAGCGATAGCCGACCGCCTTGGCCAATGCGACCGCCTGCGCGCCCATGGCGCTCCGCGTTCGGGAATCGAGGAACGGACTCGGCGCCTCTTCGATCACCTTCTGATGGCGGCGCTGGATCGAGCATTCTCGTTCGCCGAGAAAGATCGTATTGCCATGCGCATCGGCGAGCACCTGGATTTCGATATGCCGGGGCTGTTCGATGTACTTTTCGACGAACACGCGATCGTCGCCGAATGCGGTACGCGCCTCGTTTGTGGCACCGCGAAAACCGTCCTCGACTTCTTCGTCGCTCCTCGCGATGCGCATACCCTTGCCGCCGCCGCCAGCCGATGCCTTCAGCATCACCGGATAGCCGATCGTCCGGGCGATACGCCGCGCCTCATCCGCATCGGCAATCGGCGCCAGATGCCCCGGCACGCTGTTGACCCCGGCCTTCTCGGCGAGCTTCTTGGATTCGATCTTGTCGCCCATCGCCGCAATCGCCGACGCGGGCGGTCCGATGAAGGCGATCCCGGCCTGGTCCAGCGCCTCGGCGAACTTCGTGTTCTCCGAGAGGAACCCGTATCCCGGATGAACCGCATCGGCGCCGGTCTGACGTGCCGCCTCGACAATCTTGTCGATCGCCAGATAGCTCTGGGACGATGACGCCGGCCCAATCAGCACCGCCTCATCGGCCTCGCGCACATGCAGCGCATCGGCATCGGGCTCGGAATAGACCGCCACCGTCTTGATGCCCATGGCGCGCGCGGTGCGAATGACGCGGCAGGCGATTTCACCGCGATTGGCGATCAGGATCTTCTTGAACATTCTTGTCCCGTTTCCCGTCTATTCGGCAATGATGTTGACGCTGATCGGCGTGCCTTCAACGGCGAGCCGGCTGCTGTCCTCGAACAAATCGAATTCGCGAACCTGCGTCACTTTGGTGAATCCGGACTGCGCCAGGTTAAACGTCAGCGTTTCAGTCCGGCACGAGATCGGCAATCGGCGATTTGATCGACGTGCCAACAATCCGGGCGCGCTGAGGCGTGGGTGCGGCCACGTTCATTCCATCCGCGCGGTTGTCCGTCAGACGCCGGCCACAGCCGGCTCGGATGGTCGCGCCCGCCGAACCTTCCAGCCCTTCGCGAATCCGCGGCAGCCGGCAAGATTGATCGGCTTCTCGGCAAGCTTCCAGGCTTCCACATCCTTGAATCCCGCGGATCCGACCATGTTCGCGAGCAGTTTCAGCGTCGGTACCCACCAGTTCGAATCGTTCTGCGCGTATTCGCTTCGCGGGTAGAATTCCATCACCATCTGGTCGCCATATCCGTACAGCAATCCCTTTCCGTAGGCGCTGTAGTCATTGAGGATGGCGCTCTCGACGCAGATCAGCTCATCGGTGATGGATGAAATGAGATCGAGCGCCAGCAGCGGATGGCGCAGGTGGTAAAGCGTACCAAAAAAGAAAACCACGTCAAACCGGCCGAGCCGTTCTTCCGACAGATCGTAGACGGTCATTTCCATTCGCGTGCATCGATCTTCCGACCAGCCAAGTGCCGCACGGCAGAGATCGAAAGTCTGCCAGGCATGTCGCTCTTTTGGCCCACTTTTTCCGAGAAAATCGGAGAAATCGTCGATCGCCACCACTTCGCGCGCACCGCGCTCCAGCGCCTCGAATGTCCAGTAACCGTCCCAGGCAACGATATCGAGCACGCGCTTGCCGGTAAGGTCGGCCGGAACGCCATATTTGTCGGGATCGATTGGCGCCCAGCCCGGTGTCACCACGCCGCCGGGCAGCGCGATCTTGTGATACCAGTAAGGGTGCGCCTTGATTGCCGCCTTGATCGCGTCGGCATCGGACACGTCCGCTGCACTTAGAGCGGGATGTTGTCGTGCTTCTTCCACGGGTTCTCCAGTTTCTTGTTGCGCAGCATTGCGAGCGCTCGCGCCACCCGGCGGCGCGTCGAATGCGGCATGATCACATCGTCGATGAACCCGCGCGCACCCGCGACAAATGGCGTCGCGAATTTGGTCCGGTACTCTTCCGTGCGCTGCGTAATCTTGGCGGCATCGCCGATATCCGAGCGAAAAATGATTTCGACCGCCCCTTTCGGTCCCATGACCGCAATTTCCGCTGTCGGCCACGCGTAATTGACGTCGCCGCGCAGATGCTTCGAACTCATCACGTCATAGGCGCCACCATAGGCCTTGCGGGTAATGACCGTCACCTTCGGCACCGTCGCCTCGCCATAGGCGAACAACAGCTTGGCGCCATGCTTGATGATGCCGCCATATTCCTGCGCGGTGCCTGGCAGGAAGCCTGGCACATCGACGAACGTGACGATCGGAATCTCGAAGCAATCGCAGAAGCGAACGAACCGTGCAGCCTTCCGCGAGGAATCGATGTCGAGACAGCCAGCGAGTACGGTCGGCTGGTTCGCCACGATTCCCACGGTCGAGCCCTCGATGCGGCCGAATCCAACGATGATGTTGCCGGCATAACCCGGCTGCAGTTCGAAGAAATCGCCCTCGTCGACCGTCTTGAGAATCAGTTCCTTCATGTCATAGGGCTTGTTCGGGTTGGCCGGAATGAGCGTATCCAGCGAATAATCCATTCGGTCGGCCGGGTCCGCGGTCGGCCGCACTGGAAGTCCGCTGCGGTTCGAGAGCGGCAGGAAATCGATGAAGCGCCGCAGTTGCAGCAGCGCCTCGACATCGTTCTCGAAGGCAAGATCGGCAACGCCGGAGCGCGTGCTGTGCGTGAGCGCACCGCCCAGCTCTTCATGCGTCACATTCTCATGCGTGACCGTCTTGACGACGTCGGGACCGGTCACGAACATGTATGACGAATCCTTCACCATGAAGATGAAGTCGGTCATCGCGGGCGAATAGACGGCGCCGCCGGCGCACGGCCCCATGATCAGCGAGATCTGCGGCACCACGCCCGAGCCCATGATGTTGCGCTGGAACACTTCGGCGTAACCTGCGAGCGATGCGACGCCTTCCTGGATCCGCGCGCCGCCGGAATCGTTGATGCCGATGACCGGCGCGCCGACGCGCATCGCCTGGTCCATGATCTTGCAGATCTTCTCGGCATGGGCTTCCGAGAGCGAGCCGCCGAAGACCGTGAAATCCTGGCTGAAGAGAAAGACCAGCCGCCCGTTGATCGTGCCATGACCGGTCACGACACCGTCGCCCGGGATGCGCTGGTCGTGCATACCAAAATCGGCGGAGCGATGTTCGACGAACATGTCCCATTCTTCGAAGCTGCCGTCGTCGAGCAGAAGCTCGATCCTCTCGCGGGCCGTTAGCCGGCCCTTGGCATGCTGCGCCTCGACGCGGCGCGCCCCGCCTCCCGCCCGTGCTGCCGCCCGCTTGAGCTCGAGCTGGTGAAGGATTTCCTGCATGCGTACCTATTGTTACAGTTTTGTTACAGAAATGAAGCCCGCACCCCTTTGGGGAATTACCACCAAGGGCTCTGCAAGAAAACTGAAATCGGCCAGCCGGACGGGCCGGCGCCTAGAGGCCGGGGGTGCCCAGCAAAGCGACAAACCGGACGGCGACGTCCAGATCCACCCGCATGCCGCGGCGGCGCTCGACGGCCAGCGGGTCCTCGCCCCAGCGTTCGATCTGGTAATCCTCCTCGAGCTGCGCCGCCGCCCACGCCCCGTCCGCATCGAGACGACCGGCCAGCACCGCGAGCGCAATGACAATCGAGCCGGTCACGACGGTCAGCAGATGCAGGCCGGTCAGCCGGAACGGCGTCTGGGCTTCGACCAAGGCCCTGAGCGCGGCGAGTGCCGCATCCGCCTGGCGTTGGGCGACGATGCCGGCGACGGGCTGCAGCGGCGCATCCAAAGCGAGCGTCGACCAGTCGAGCAGGGGTTGCCAGATCTCCCGTTGCCGCTCGGTCAATGCCGGCGGCTCGGGCGCCCAATGGCAGACCAGATCGGTCTCGGCATAGCCAAGGATCTCGGCCACAACGGGCGCCGGGTCTGGCGCCACCCGATCGATGGCGGTGTTGGCCAGTTGCAGCAGAGGCATACAGGCCGGATCGATCTTCTCGCCCTGCGCCCGCCACTCCACGGCGATCGCCTCGGCCAATGCCCGGCTCGGCAGCACCAGGTCGTTCTTCGCCGGCGTCCTGACCGGCCGGTCGTCGAGGACGACCGCAAAACCGCTGCCGCGCCTGACGACGCCGGCGGTCTCGTAGAACCGTCGATCGGGGCTGCGCGCGATCAGTTGCCGAACAGCCCTTCCAGCGCTTCGCCGGCATCTTCGAGGACTTCGCCGGCGCCCTGCCCGATCCCTTCGCCTGCGGTCCCCGCGCCGTCGAGCATCTGCTCCGCGCCTTCGGTGACCAGATCGGTCGCACTCGGCGTCGGTGCGGCGTCCGCGGTGCCGGTGCCTTCCAGCGCCGCGACACAGGGATTGTCGCTGGCGGCCCCGTCGCCGGTGCCGCTCGCCGTGCCGACGCCCGTCACGCCGGCCAACACATCGAACACGCCGCCGCCGACGCTGCCCACGGATCCGACCAGGCCTTCGGCCAGCGCCGCCGCATCCGGTCCGACCTGCGGCTCCGCCAAGGTGCCCTGGATGCGCACGGGAATTGCCAGATTGGCCAGATTGGTCTGTTTCGCATTCGGCACCAGCCGCAGATCCGGCCGCTCCTCGCGCAGATCGATCTCACCGCTGCCGATGATCGTGGCGCCGTTGGTGTCGAGCACCAACGCCGTGCTCTCCGCGATGCCGCCGGCGATATCGAACCGGCTCACGACACAGTTCAGGTTGGTGCCGCCGGCACCGCCGGCCGCGATCAGCTCGAACAGGTCCGACAAAACGATCCGCGCAAACCGGTCGTTGATCTGCCCGGCGCCCATCTCGAAGTTCGTCGCACCGCCCAGGCTTGCCATGATCTGCCGGATCGAATTGCCACTGCCGGCAACATCGACATTCATATTGACCCGACCGCCGGACAGCGCTTCCGAACCGACGAAGGTCTGCAGCAGAGCGCCGGCCTCAACCTGATGGCTTACGATCTGGAGCGATACGCCAGCCGGTGCCTGGCTGGAATCGATGATGCCCGCGATACCGAGCTCGCCGCCCGCAAGACCGGCATTGATGCTGTTGATCGTCAGACGCCCATTCTCCAGTACGAGATCGGCCGCGACATTCTCGAGCGTCACCGGCTCCTTGATCACGCGCGTGCCGGTGAACGTCACGGTCGCATCGACCATGCGCAACGCATCGAGCGGCAGCGGATCGTCCGGGAACAACCGCCCGTCGCCATCCGCGTCGCCCGTCCCCCCGCCGTCGCTCGCCGCCGGCGGCTCGACGCCGAAATCCTTGAGATCGAGCAGCGTCGATTGCAGGGCCGCCGTTATGCGCGGCCGGGTACCCCCGAGCGCAAGGCTCGCTTCGCCGGTCAGCGTGCTCTCGCCGATCTTCATATCGAGCCCGCCGAGATGATAGACGCCGTCCGGATTGGTGACGTGCGCGGCAAGACTGTACGGCCCGAGCTGCGGTAACACGGCGCCGCTCAGCGCACCGAGATCGGCGAGCGATGCGCCGCCAACCGTGAGCATGAGGTCGAATGCCTCGGGGCTCACCGCACCCTTCGCGGTGATCGTCGCACCGCCGCCTTCGAGCGTAAGGTCGATCGGCATCGCCCCACCTGCGCGTATCGTGGTGATGCTGGGGATCGTGCCGTCAGCCGAAATCGGGCTGTTGTTCAGCGAACCGGCAAATGCAATCGCGATCGGGTCGGACGGGCTCGCCGCGGATGCGGTCAATGACTCGATGGCGACGATCTGCGTCTCGCCGGTCGCGCCGTCGCGATAGGTGACGCGGGCCCGTTCGATCGCGATCTCGTCGACCGCGAACGAATAATCGGCGCCCCCTGTACCCGACGTCCCCGCGCTGCCATCGGTCGCGCCCGGCAGACCCCAGTTCGGTGTGCCGTTCGCATCGGTTTCGAGCAGGATGTCGACCCCGATCAGCGCGAAGCGGTTGATCCGCACTTCGCTCGACAGCAATGGAATCAGGTCGACCTGCGCTTCGAGCCGCTCGACGGTTGCCATCTCGGCACCGCTGCCCCACTCGGCATTGGCAAAGCTCACGCCATTGACGGCAAGACGCGGCTTAAACGAAATCTCCAGCTCGATATCGCCGGCCAATGTCAGATCGCGTCCGGTCGCCTCCTTGACCTTCTCGGCGAGCACCGCCTTGTAGTCGTTGAGGTCGAGGGATTTCAGGATTGCATAGCCAGTGACCACCAGCCCGACCAGCACGACGACTATCGCAATCAGAATTGTTCGGAGACGCATGAAGACCTCCCGGAAAGAATCTCGATGACTGATAGCAGGGTCGCCGGCGATTCGGCGACAGCATCCGCATAGGGCCCGAGCTCGGCTGCGTCATGATAGCCCCAAGTGGCAGCGATGGCAGCCGTCCCCGCGCGCCGCGCCATCTCCAGATCGTAAATCGTATCGCCGATCATGGCGGTTTCCGCGGGATCCGCACCGGTTTCGCGCATCGCGCGCAGCAGCATATCCGGTGCCGGCTTGCCGGGATTGTCGTCGACTGTCTGCAATGTCACGAATCTGTCGCGCAGCCCGTGCCGTTCCAGCGTCGCGATCAGACCGCGCCGGCTCTTGCCGGTCGCGACGCCGAGCAGCGATCCCGCGCGCCCAAGCCCGTCGATCACGTCGCATATACCGGGAAACAAAGGCTCCTGATAATCGGGCCGCTGCCGGAGAATATGAAACGCGCGGCGATAAGCGGCCGCCACTTGGCGATGCTGCTCGGAAATGGCGCGCGGCAGCAGCCGCGCAATCGCCTCTTCGAGCGCGAGGCCCACCACATGTCGCACCGCCGCCGCATCGGGTTCGTCAAGGCCGGCCTCTTCGAAGGCAACGTTCATCGCGGCCACGATGCTGTGCTGGCTGTCGACCAGCGTCCCGTCGCAATCGAATACGACAAGCCGGAATGGCGACACCGTCAGGCCCTCGGCTTCGCTCATATCTCGAAATCCTCGGCCCTGACGCGCGCCGGGCCGCCTTCGAAGCCGAAGAAGCGGAATGCGTCGCGGATATGCGGCGGCAATGGCGCGACCACGCGCAGCACACCGCCGTCCATTTTCGGCAGCTCGATCGCCCGCGCATGCAGATGTAATTGAGCGGCGATCTCGCCACCCGAGATATGAGCGGCCGCGCCGCCATACTTGCCGTCGCCCAGGATTGGCGTACCGATCGCCGCGCAGTGAACGCGAAGTTGATGTGTCCGTCCGGTATGCGGCAGGAGTTTCACAAACGCGGCAGCCGTCGCTGCGCGATCGAGCACACGATAGTCGGTGATGGCCGATTGGCCGCCTTCGCCGGCAACCATGCGCTCGCCCTGCGGACCGGCGAGCTTCTCGAGCGGCGCGTCGATCCGGCCCGCCGACGGCACCGGCACGCCGACCGTGATCGCCCAATAGAGCTTGCGCGCCGTGCGTCGGCGGAACGCTTCGGCCATGAACGCCGCGGCCCGCGCATGGCGTGCTAGCACCAGAACGCCGCTGGTATCGCGATCGAGCCGATGCACGAGACGCGGCCGCTCGTCGGCATCGAACTCGAGCGCATCGAGCAGCGCATCGAGATGCACGCGAATGCCCGGCCCGCCCTGTACCGGCAATCCCGCCGGCTTGTCGATCACCAGGCAGTCGCGATCGCGATGCAGCACGCGGGCGCGGATCGCCGCCGCCTCATGTTCGTCGATTTCGATCGGTGCGGCCCGAACCGGACCCGCTTCGGCGTCGGAATCGAGCGGCGGCACGCGCACCATCTGGCCCGCTTCGAGGCGGTGGTTTGATTTCGCGCGTCGTCCGTCGATCCGGACTTGCCCGGTGCGCAGCAGTTTCTCGAGACGGCCATGCGTCACGCCAGGGAAATGCCGGCGGAACCAGCGATCGAGCCGCAGCGCCGCCTCGTCGTCGGCGACACGCATCGTGCGAACTGCCGTCATGCCACCACCAGCCGCAGCAAGCGCATGCCCGCAAAAAATCCGGCCAGCGACAGCAGGACCGAGCCCGCGACATAACCGATCGCCGGCAGCCAGGCGTTGCGCTCCATCAGCAGCACGGCATCGAGCGAGAAGGCCGAGAATGTCGTGAATCCGCCGAGCACGCCGACCGTCAACAGCGCGCGGATCTCCGGGCTCGGCGACCAGGTCAACGCAAACAACTCGGTCAGCACACCCATGATCGTGCAGCCGACCACGTTCACCGCGAATGTGCCCCAGGGAAAGCCGGTGCCGGCCCAATGCCCGACCTGCGTCGCCAGCATGTAGCGCGCGACCGCACCCACCGCACCCCCGGCTGCCACCGCTGCGATCATGTTGAGGCCCATCGCCGCCTTCCCTCGTCCGGTTCAGTCGCCGTCGCGATTTGTGCGCTCGTCGCGCAGCTTTGCCCAATAATCCAGCCGCTTGCGAATCTCGCGCTCGAAGCCGCGTTCGACCGGCTGATAGAATTGCTGGCGCGCCATTCCTTCCGGGAAGTAATTCTGCCCCGAGAACGCATCCTGCGCATCATGATCGTATTCATAGCCCGAACCGTAGCCGAGTTCCTTCATCAGCCGCGTCGGCGCATTGAGGATATGCTTGGGCGGCATCAGCGACCCGGTCTCGCGCGCGGTGCGGTTCGAGGCGCCAAAGGCGCGATAGGCCGCGTTCGATTTCGGCGCGGTCGCGAGATAGATGACGCATTGCGCGATCGCGAGGTCGCCTTCGGGTGAACCCAGCCGATCATAGGCGTCCCAGGCCGCAAGCGATTGCGGCAGCGCGTCGGGCTCGGCAAGGCCGACATCCTCGACCGCGAAGCGCACGAGGCGGCGCAGGATATAGGTCGGGTCTTCGCCACCGGCGAGCATGCGCGCGAGCCAGTAAAGCGATGCATCGGTATCGGAACCGCGCAGCGACTTATGCAGCGCGCTGATCAGATTGTAATGGCCTTCCTGCGCCTTGTCGTAGATCGGCATGCGCCGCTGCACGGCAACCGTGAGCGCGGTCGGATCGAGCGGCTTGCCGCCCGGCAGCAGGAACAATTCTTCCGTCATGTTGAGCAGATAGCGCCCGTCGCCGTCGGCCATCGCGCGCAAGGCGGCGCGCGCATCCGCGGTCAGCGGCAGCGGCCGGTTCTCGGTCGCTTCGGCGCGCGAAAGCAACGTTTCCATCGCCTCGTCGTCGAGCCGGTTCAACACGAACACCTGCGAGCGCGAGAGCAACGCGGCATTCAGCTCAAAGGACGGATTCTCGGTCGTCGCGCCAACCAGGATGACCGTGCCGTCCTCGACATAAGGCAGGAACCCGTCCTGCTGCGCGCGATTGAAGCGATGGATCTCGTCGACGAACAGCAATGTCCCGCGCCCGATGCGCCGTCGCTCGCGCGCCGCCTCGAACGCCTTGCGCAGATCGGCGACGCCGGAGAAGACGGCCGAGAGTGCAACGAACTCGAGCTTGGTGTGCTCGGCCAGCAGGCGCGCGATCGTCGTCTTGCCGGAACCCGGCGGACCCCAGAGCACCATCGAGGAAAGGCGCCCCGCCGCCAGCATCCGCCCGATCGGCCCCTTGGGCCCGAGCAGATGATCCTGGCCCACCACTTCGTCGATCCGCTGCGGCCGCAGCCGGTCGGCGAGAGGGCGCGGCGCCTGGGATTCGAACAAAGTGGACAAGGACACCTCAGCCGATGGTGAAGGTCTGTACCCGGTCGCCGCGTTTGATCGTGAACTGCCAGCGGCTGCCGCCGGCATTGAGTGTATCGATCAGGGTCGCCACGCGGTCGATCGCGACGCCGTTGACTTCGAGGATGATGTCGCCGGCGCGAAAACGCATCCGCCGGGCGGTGCTCTCGGGATCGACACCAAGGATCGCAACGCCGGTCCATGAGGAATCCATCGCGAGTTCTTCGGCAAGTGCCGGCGAAAGATTGGCGACCGTCGCGCCTTCCATCGGCGAGCGGGCCTCGACCACCGTGCGTTCCGCTGGCGGATCTTCGGGCGCCGCGATCAGATCGACAGCGATGCGGATTTCCTGACCGTCGCGGAGAATCAGAAGCTCGGCCTGAGAGCCGACTGCCAATGTTGCAAGCCGAAAGCGCATCCCCTGCGGATCGACGACCTCGCGGCCATTGACCGCGAGAATGATATCCCCGGTTTCGATGCCAGCTTTTTCGGCCGGTCCGCCCGGATGCAGCCCGTTCACCAGTACGCCACCTGGCCGGTCGAGCCCGAAACCCTCGGCGAGCTCGGCGGTCACCGGTTGCCCGGTCGCACCGATCCAGGGGCGGATCACGATATTGCCGGTCTCGGCGGCCGCGATCAGCGTCGCCACCATGTTGGCCGGGATCGCAAAGCCGATACCGATCGAACCGCCGCCCTGTCGCGAATAGATCGCCGTGTTGATGCCGACCAGCGTACCGTCGAGCGCGACCAGCGCGCCGCCGGAATTGCCGGGATTAATCGCCGCGTCGGTCTGGATGAAGAAGCGATAGTCGCTAACACCGACCTGCGTGCGGGCGAGCGCCGAGACGATGCCGCTTGTCACCGTCTGCCCGACGCCAAAAGGATTGCCGATCGCCAGCACCAGATCGCCGACTTCGAGATCGTCGGAATCGCCGATCGGCAGATGCGGCAAGGCTTGGCCGCGCGTATCGATCCGCAGCACGGCGATGTCGGTGCGCTCGTCCATCAGGACCGGCTCGGCTTCGTACTCGCGGCCGTCCGACAGAACGACGGTGATCTCTTCGCTGCCGGCAACGACGTGATGATTGGTAATCACCAGCCCGTCAGATCGTACGATGACGCCGGAGCCGAGCGAATTTTGCACGCGCTCGCTTGGAATACCGAAATTGAAATCTTCGCCGAAGAAACGCCGGAAGAAGGGGTCGTCGAACAGACCGAAGCGGTTCTCGACCACGCGCCGCGTGTAGATATTGACCACTGCCGGCGCCGTCTGCCGCACGATCGGCGCAAAGCTCAGTGTGATCTGTTCCTGGGTTTCCGGCACGACGGTCTGCGCCGCCGCTGGCGCGGCCATCGCACAGACGAGCAGGAGCGCGGCGAGGGGGCCGCAGCTTTTCCTATGTCGGATCGCGTCTGCCATAGCTTCCTGGCGTTTACGGCGCCCACGGCCGACCCGCGGCCGGCGACGCCAATCTAGCAAAAATTGCTGGACCCCGGCCGAACCGGATCGCAGACGACCCCGATCAGGAGGCCGCGCCATCCTCCGCCGCCGCGGCGGCCATCGCCGCCGAGCGCTCGCGGTCTTCCACGCCCTTCACGTCGGGATCGCGGTCGACCAGCTCGATCACCGCCATCGGGGCGGCATCGCCATAGCGGAAGCCGGCCTTGATGACGCGGGTATAGCCGCCGGCGCGATCCTTGTAGCGATCGGCGAGTGCGCTGAAGAGCTTCTGCGTGAGTGCATCGTTGCGCAGTGTCGACCAGGCCTGGCGCCGCGCATGCAGATCGCCGCGCTTGCCGAGCGTGATCAACTGATCGACCACCCGACGCAGGTCCTTCGCCTTGGGCAGCGTCGTCTTGATCTGCTCGTGGCGAATGAGGGCTGCCGCCATGTTCTGGAACATCGCCTTGCGATGCGAACTGGTGCGATTGAGTTTACGACCGCTAATACCGTGACGCATGACGCCCTCCTCTTCCTGCTGCCGGGTTCATCGCGGGTCGCTGCCCGGATGAAGCCGATTGAAACAACCTGCCGCCGCGCCGACACCCGGATCGCCGGATGCCCCATGAACGGCAAAGTGAGCCCGATCGGGCCCGTTTAGTTTAGTACGGCTCGTCGAGCCGCTTCACCAGCTCTTCGATGTTCTCCGGTGGCCAGCCCGGCACTTCCATGCCGAGCGACAACCCCATCTGGGCCAGCACTTCCTTGATCTCGTTGAGCGACTTGCGGCCGAAGTTCGGCGTCCGCAGCATTTCCTGCTCCGACTTCTGAACGAGATCGCCGATATAGACGATGTTGTCGTTCTTCAGGCAGTTCGCCGAACGCACCGACAGCTCGAGCTCGTCGACCTTGCGCAGCAGGTTCTTGTTGAACGGCATCTCCGGCGCATGGCTCTCTTCTTCGGCCGCGCGCGGCTCTTCGAAATTGATGAAGAGCTGGAGCTGGTCCTGAAGAATGCGCGCCGCGAGCGCGACGGCGTCTTCCGGCGTCACCGCACCGTTGGTCTGCACCGTCAGCGACAGCTTGTCATAGTCCGTCACCTGGCCCACGCGGCTGTTGTCGACCTTGTACGAGACGCGACGCACCGGGCTGAACACGGCATCGACCGGAATGAGCCCGATCGGCGCATCCTCGGCGCGGTTCTGGCTGCCGGCGACATAACCCTTGCCGTTCTCGACGGTGAATTCCATCGTCACCTTGGCGCCCTGATCGAGCGTGCAGATGACGAGATCGGGATTCATGATCTCGATGTCGTGGCCGGTCTCGATCATGCCGCAGGTCACTTCGCCCGGGCCCTCGGCCTTGAGGCGCATACGCTTGGGGCCTTCGCCGTGCATCCGGAGCGCGATCGACTTGATGTTGAGGACGATGTCGGTCACGTCCTCGCGCACGCCGGGGATCGACGAGAATTCATGCAGCACGCCATCGATATGAACGGACGTGATCGCCGAGCCCTGCAGCGACGACAGCAGGATGCGGCGAAGCGCATTGCCGAGCGTCACGCCGAAGCCGCGCTCGAGCGGCTCGGCCACCACCGTCGCGGTGCGGCCGGAATCGGCGCCCGTCTCGATGTTCAGCTTCGAGGGCTTAATCAACTCGGTCCAGTTTTTCTGAAGAATCACGGTGCTCGTCCTCATGGCTCATGGCCAGTCCCGCCCTACGCAGGCGCCGGCCGCCTCGGAATTCTGCTGTCGTCCCGGCGCCCGCAACAGGCGGCGCCGGAACGTCGTTACACGCGCCGCCGCTTGGGCGGCCTGCAGCCGTTATGCGGGATCGGCGTCACGTCGCGAATCGCGGTGATCATGAACCCGGCCGCCTGCAACGCACGCAGCGCGGACTCGCGACCGCCGCCCGGACCCTTCACCTCGACTTCGAGGGTCTTCACGCCATGTTCCATCGCCTGCTTGGCCGCATGGTCGGCCGCAACCTGCGCCGCGTACGGCGTCGACTTGCGCGATCCCTTGAACGACATCCGACCCGCCGACGACCAGGCGATCGTATTGCCCTGCGCGTCGGTGATGTTGATGATCGTGTTGTTGAACGTCGCGTTCACATGCGCCACGCCGGAAGTGATGTTCTTCCGTTCTTTACGGCGCGGCCGCGCCGCAGTTGCTTTAACCATTTTGATCCGTTCCCGTCAGTCTATTGGCCGGCTCGTGCCGTTACTTTTTCTTGCCCGCGATCGCGCGCTTCGGACCCTTGCGGGTGCGCGCGTTGGTGTGGGTCCGCTGGCCATGAACCGGCAGGCCCTTGCGGTGACGCAGTCCGCGATAGCAGCCGAGATCCATCAGCCGCTTCACGTTCATCGCCATCTCGCGCCGCAGATCGCCTTCGACGCGATAGTCGCGGTCGATGACTTCGCGGATGCGACCAACCTCGTCATCCGTCAGCTCCTGCACCCGCCGCTCGACCGGAATCCCGACCTTGCCGCAGATCTGCTTCGCCTTGGTATGACCGATGCCAAAAATGTAGGTCAGCGCGATTTCAACGCGCTTCTGAGTCGGTATATTCACGCCCGCGATACGAGCCACCGCCGTTACTCCCGATATTTCAAATGGTTAGGCTCGACGCCGTTGGGCGGCCCCGTCCGAGGGCGCGGATTCTACGAATTTTCACCCATAGGTCAAGCATTTAGCATCGCTCCAGGGCGGCATCGATCTGGCTCGCCACCTCGGCCACCTCGGCCATGCCGTCGACCTGCCGGACCAGGCCCCGCCCCTCGTAAAAAGGCAGGATCGGTGCGGTTTGCTCCCGGTAAGCCTTCAGCCGGGTTTTCATGGTCTCCGGGTTGTCGTCCTTGCGGCGATCGAACCTGGTCCCGCCGCACTGGTCGCAAACCCCCGCCTTTCGCGGCGGGTGGAAAGTATCGTGATACCCCGCCCCGCACTGGGTGCAGGAGAACCGGCCCGCGATGCGGTCGATCAGAGCCGTCTCGTCGACCTTGAGCTCTATGACGCAATCGACCTTGCGTCCTTTGCCAGCCAACATCGCCTCGAGCGCCTCGGCCTGGGCCACGGTCCGTGGAAACCCGTCGAGAATGACACCCCTGGCTGCATCCGGCCGGTCGAGCCGCTCGCCGATCATGCCGATGATCAGTGCGTCGGGAACGAGCTTGCCCTCGTCCATGATCCGTTTGGCTTCGAGGCCGAGCTTGCTGCCAGCGGCCGCTTCCGCCCGGAGCATGTCCCCGGTCGAGAGCTGGACGAGACTCCGCGTCTTCTCCAGTCGCTTGGCCTGCGTGCCCTTGCCGGCGCCGGGAGGCCCCAGAAGGATCAGGATCATCCGCGACGACCCTTGAGCCGCGCCTTCTTGATCAGCCCTTCATATTGATGGGCGAGCAGATGAGAGTGAATCTGCGCCACCGTGTCCATCGTAACGGAGACGACGATCAGCAGGCTGGTGCCGCCGAAATAGAACGGCAACGCGAAGCGCGCGATCATGATCTCCGGCAGGATACAGATGGCGGCCAGATAGGCAGCGCCGATCACGGTGACGCGCGTCAGGACATAGTTGATGTATTCCGCAGTGTTCTTGCCGGGACGGATTCCGGGAATGAATCCGCCCTGCTTGCGCAGATTCTCGGCGGTATCGACCGGATTGAACACGATGCCCGTATAGAAGAACGCGAAGAACACGATCAGCAGGATATACAGCACCATGAACAACGGCGTGCCGTGCTGGAGCTGCGCCGTCAGTTGCTGCATCCAGCCGCTGGAGGCGCCGCTCGCGCCGAAGCTGACCACGGTCAGCGGCAACAACAGGAGCGAGCTCGCGAAAATCGGCGGGATGACGCCCGCGGAATTGAGTTTCAGCGGCAGATGCGAACTCTCGCCGCCGAACATGCGGTTGCCGACCTGGCGTTTCGGATACTGGATGACCAGCCGGCGCTGCGCGCGCTCGAAGAACACGATCGTTGCGATCGTCACGACCGCGATCAGCAGAACCAGAATGATGACCGCGGTCGAGAGCGCGCCCGTACGGCCGAGTTCCAAAGTCTGGATCAGCGCTGCCGGCAGGTTGGCGACGATGCCCGCGAAGATGATCAGCGAGATACCGTTGCCGACGCCGCGCGCGGTAATCTGCTCGCCGAGCCACATCAGGAAAACGGTGCCGCCGGTCAGCGTGATGACCGTCGATGCGCGGAAGAACAGGCCCGGATCGATCACGACCGAGGATCCGCCGCCCGACATGCCTTCGAGACCGGCTGCTATGCCGAAAGCCTGTGCGGCGGCGAGAAACACCGTGCCGATCCGCGTGTACTGATTGATCTTCTTGCGGCCGGCTTCGCCTTCCTTCTTCAGCGCCTCGAGCTTGGGTGACATGCTCGACGCGAGCTGCATGATGATGGCGGCCGTGATGTACGGCATGATGTTCAGGGCAAAGATCGCCATCCGGCCGAGCGCACCGCCGGAGAACATGTTGAACATGCCAAGGATGCCGCCGCTTTGCTGCTCGAAGAGCTGCTGAAGCGCGATGGGATCGATGCCCGGCAGCGGAATATGCGTACCGAGCCGATAAACGAGAAGCGCACCCAGCGTAAACCAGATGCGGCGCCGCAACTCGTGCGCCTTGGCGAGCGCTCCGAAATTGAATGTCGAGGCGAGCTGTTCGGCTGCCGAGGCCATCAGCGGGCCCTTCCTGCCATTCAGGCCTCAGCGGCGTCGGCCGCCTCCGCCTTGGCGTTCTGAACGATGACTTTGCCGCCGGCTTTTTCGACGGCCGCGATGGCCGCCTTGGTCGCGCCGGCCACTTCAACGGTGATCTTGGCTTTCAGGGTGCCGTTGGCAAGGAGGCGCACTCCATCGCGGCTGCGACGCAGGATCCCGGCCATCACCAGCACGTCGGCGGTAACGGGCTTCGCCGCATCGAGACGGCCTTCGTCGACCGCCGCCTGCAGCCGGCCGAGATTGATCTCGACATAGCGCTTGCGGAAAATGTTCTTGAAGCCGCGCTTGGGCAGACGCCGATAGATCGGCATCTGGCCGCCCTCGAAGCCCTTGATGGCAACGCCGGTACGCGCCGACTGACCCTTCACGCCGCGGCCACCGGTCTTGCCTTTGCCGGAGCCGATGCCGCGCCCGACCCGGATCGGGCCCTTGCGCGCGCCGTGATTGTCCTTGAGCTGATTGAGCTTCATCGTCTGACTTTCCAATCGCAATGCACAGGTCGAGGCGGACCGGCCATCATGGCCGGCCATCGCGCCGAACCTGGCAATCAGGCGCCGTCGTCGACCCTGACCAGGTGGCGAACTTTATCGATCATGCCGCGAACCGATGGCGTGTCCTCGAGCTCGCGGCTGCGATGCCGCTTGTTGAGGCCAAGCCCGATGAGCGTCTCGCGCTGATCGGAACGCCGCCCGATCGGCGAGCCGATCTGGGTGATTTTGATCTTCTTCTTGCCTGCCGCCATGACCCTACTCCCGGGCGTCCGCGCCGCTTTCCGGGCGGCCGAGAATGTCCGCCGGCTTGCGACCGCGCCGCTGCGCAACAGCGCGCAGCGAATTGCACTGGCCCAGCGCATCGAACGCCGCCTTGACCATATTATGCGGGTTCGAGGTGCCGAGCGATTTCGCCGTCACGTCCTGCAATCCGAGCGCCTCGCAGATCGCGCGCACCGGACCGCCGGCGATGATGCCGGTACCCTGCACCGCCGTGCGCATGACGATGCGACCGGCACCGTAATGACCCTTCACGTCGTGATGCAGCGTGCGACCGTCGCGCAGCGGTACGCGGATCATCCCGCGCTTGGCCTGCTCCGTCGCCTTGCGGATTGCCTCGGGCACTTCGCGCGCCTTGCCGGTGCCGTAACCGACCCGACCCTTGCCGTCGCCGACGACGACCAGGGCTGCGAAGCCGAAACGCCGGCCACCCTTCACCACTTTCGCGACGCGGTTGATGCTGACCAGCTTCTCCGTCAGCTCGACCTCGTCACGATCGCGCGGCTTGTCGCGACCCCGACGCTCTTCTCTTGCAGCACGTGCCATATCGTACCCTCTAGAACGTCAGGCCGCCCTCACGGGCGGCGTCAGCCAGGGCCTTGACCCTGCCATGAAACAGATAGGCGCCACGGTCGAACACGACCTCTTTGACGCCCGCGGCGATCGCGCGCTCGGCGATCAGACGACCGACTTCCTTGGCCGCCGCGGAATCGGCACCGGTCTTGATCTTGCCCTTGAGGGTCTTGTCGACCGACGAGGCCGCTGCCAGCGTCACGCCCTGCCCGTCATCGATGATCTGCGCATAGATATGCTGCGACGACCGGAAGACCGACAAACGCGGCCGACCGTACGCCGACCCGCGCAGGCGATTGCGATTGCGCCGCTGACGGCGCTCCGAAATGGTTTCACCCTTCGCCATGGCTCGATTCCTACTTCTTCTTGCCTTCCTTGCGCAGGACGATTTCGTCCGCGTACTTGATGCCCTTGCCCTTATAGGGCTCCGGCGGGCGGAAGCCGCGAATTTCGGCAGCGACCTGACCGACCCGCTGCTTGCTCGCACCCGAAATCGTGATCGCGGTCGGGCGCTCGCACTTGATCTGCACGTCGGCCGGGATCGGATAGATCACGTCGTGGCTGTAGCCGAGCTGAAGCTGCAGGTTCTTACCCTGAACCAGCGCGCGATAGCCGACGCCATTGATCTCCAGCGACTTGGTGAAGCCTTCCGAAACGCCGACCACCATGTTGCGCACGATGTTGCGGACGGTGCCCCACATCAGTCGCGCCTGCTTGGTGTCGTTCGCGGGCTTAACCCAGAACTTGCCATCTTCGATCCGCGTCTCGACCTGGTCGGACAGCGCGAGGTTGAGCGAGCCGAGCTTGCCCTTGGCAAGCACCGCACCACCCTGCACCTCGAGCGTCACGCCACTCGGGATCACGACCGGATTTTTACCGACACGGGACATGACTTACGAACCTCTCGTCAGAACACCCGGCACAGGACTTCGCCGCCGACATTCGCCGCACGCGCTTCATGGTCCGACATGACGCCGCGCGGAGTCGACAGGATCGAAATCCCGAGGCCGTTGAACACCGGCTGCAGGTCCGCAACTTTGCGGTACACCCGGCGGCCCGGTTTGGAAATACGCGAGATCTCTCGGATCACGGGATGACCCTCGTGATACTTGAGCTCGATACGAAATTCTTCACCGCCACCCTTGCTCCCTTCCGCGCGCTCGTACCCGCGGATAAAACCTTCGCGCTTGAGGACTTCAAGCACGTTGGCCCGCAGGCTCGACGCAGGGCTGAGGACCGCGGAAAGGCCCGCCTTCTGGCCATTCCGAATACGGGTCAGCATATCCCCGAGGGGATCGGTAAACGCCATGACGACGTTCCTCCCTTACCAGCTCGACTTGACCAAACCGGGGATCTGCCCGGTTGATCCGAGTTCTCTGAGCGCAATGCGCGAAAGACGGAACTTGCGATAGTTGCCGCGCGGACGACCGGTCAGCGCGCAACGATTGCGGATTCGAACCCGCGAACTGTTGCGCGGCAATTCGGCCAGCCGCAGGCGAGCGCCGAAACGCTCTTCCATCGGACGGCTTTCGTCGTCGGCGATCTCTTTCAGGCGCAAGCGACGGGCGGCGAACTTCTTGGTCATCCGCTCGCGCTTCTTGTTCCGTTCGATCGAGCTCTTCTTTGCCATACTCTCTCTCCTTCTGCCTTCAGTTCATGAAAGGCAGATCGAACCCTTTGAGAAGGGCCTTCGCCTCGGCATCGGTCTTCGCTGTGGTGCAGATAACGATATCCATGCCGCGAATTTCATCGATCTCGTCGTAGTTCACTTCCGGGAACACGATCTGTTCCTTGAGCCCGAGCGCGTAATTGCCGCGCCCATCGAAGCTCTTGCCCGAAAGCCCGCGGAAGTCGCGAACCCGCGGCAGGGCAATCGTCACCAGCCGGTCGAGAAACTCGTACATGCGGTCGCTGCGCAGCGTGACCTTGCAACCGATCGGCATGTTCTCGCGCAGCTTGAAGTTCGAAATCGACGTCTTCGCGCGCGTGATGACCGGCTTCTGCCCGGCGATCGCCGTCAGTTCCTTGACCGCGGCATTCAGCTTCTTGCTGTCCTGCACCGCTTTGCCGACGCCCATGTTGATGACGATTTTCGTCAGACGCGGCGCCTGGAGGGTGTTCGTGTAACCGAACTCCGTGACCAGGGCCGGACGGACGACCGTCGAATAAAGTTCCTGCAAGCGCTTCATCTCTGCCTCGCCTACCTGTCGATCTGCTCGCCGGACCGGCGTGCGATACGAACCTTTCGCTCGCCGTCCAGGATGCGATAACCGACGCGGGTCGGTTTGTTATCTTTCGGGTCGATATGCGCCAGATTCGACAAATGGATCGACGCCTCTTTCTCGACGATGCCGCCCGGGCCTGCCATGCTCGCGCGCGTATGGCGCTTCACCATGTTGATTCCGCGCACGAGCGCGCGTTCCTCGACCGGGATCACGCGCAACACCTCGCCGGTCTTGCCCTTGTCGCGGCCGGTCAGGACGATCACGCGATCGCCCTTTTTGATCTTCGATTTGAACAACGACATATCGATTCTTCCCGTCTTTCGTTCCGCGCGCCCTAGAGGACTTCCGGCGCCAGCGAAACGATCTTCATGAACTTCTTGGCCCGCAGCTCGCGCGTCACGGGGCCGAAAATGCGGGTCCCGATCGGCTCGCCCTGCTTGTTGATCAGCACCGCAGCGTTGGTGTCGAAGCGGATCATGCTGCCGTCAGGCCGCCGTACCGCCTTCGCGGTGCGGACGATAACCGCCCGGTGCACATCGCCCTTCTTTACGCGGCCGCGCGGAATCGCATCCTTGACCGATACGACGATCACATCGCCGACGCCGGCGAACTTGCGCTTCGAGCCACCCAGAACCTTGATGCACTGGACGCGCCGCGCACCCGAGTTGTCGGCGACCTCCAGGTTGGTCTGCATCTGGATCATCGTTCAGATCCCTTTCGTAACGCTCAGGCGCCCGGCGCGCCGGCCGTTCCGATCACTTCCCAGGTCTTGCGACGGGAAATCGGACGACATTCCTGGATGAGCACTTGATCGCCCACCTTGAAACGGTTGTCGGCGTCATGCGCCATGTAGCGCTTCGAGCGCTTGATGAATTTCTTGTACAGCGGGTGCATGACGCGACGTTCGACGCTGACCACGATGGTCTTGTCGCCCTTGTCGCTGACCACGACCCCTTCCAGAACACGCCTCGGCATCGTCTTGCTCGCTCCTCAGGCGCCCGCAGGCGTCTTTACGTTCAATATCGTGCGAATGCGGGCGATATCGCGCCGCACTTCGCGAACCCGGGCGGTATTTTGCAACTGGCCGCTCGCCTGCTGGAAACGCAGGTTGAACGCCTCTTTCTTGAGGTCGACGAGCTGTGTCTTCAACTCGTCCGCCGTCTTGGTGCGAATATCTTCCGCCTTCATGGCCTTAACCTTCCTCGCCCAGACGCGCCACGAAGCGCGTCTTGATCGGCAGCTTCGCCGCCGCCAATTCGAATGCCCGTGCCGCCACTTCGCGCGGCACGCCATCGATCTCGAACATGATGCGGCCCGGCTTCACCCGCGCCGCCCAGAATTCAGGCGTGCCCTTGCCGCTGCCCATTCGGACTTCGGCCGGCTTCTTGCTGACCGGCACGTCCGGGAAAACAAGGATCCAGACGCGGCCGGCGCGCTTCATCTGGCGCGTGACCGCACGCCGCGCTGCCTCGATCTGGCGCGCGGTGACCCGGCCCGGTTCGACCGCCTTCAACCCATAGGCGCCAAAATTCAGCGACGTGCCGCCCTTGGCATTGCCGTGAATCCGGCCCTTGTGGGCCTTGCGGTACTTGGTGCGCTTCGGCTGAAGCATCGTTCGTCCTCGTCGTCTTCTTCGTTAGGTCGGTTAGCCGCGCGTCGGCTGCTGCTCGAGTGCCCGCTTGTCCTGCGCCATCGGGTCGTGCGCCAGGATTTCGCCCTTGAACACCCACACCTTCACGCCGCAGGTGCCGTACGTCGTCTTTGCCGTCGCCTCGCCGTAATCGATGTCGGCACGCAGCGTGTGCAACGGAACGCGGCCTTCGCGATACCACTCGGTGCGCGCGATTTCGGCACCGCCGAGGCGGCCGCCGCAATGAATCCGGATGCCCTGGGCACCGAGCCGCATCGCCGACTGCACCGCCCGCTTCATCGCACGGCGGAACGCCACGCGGCGCTCGAGCTGCTGGGCGATGTTCTCGGCCACCAGCTTCGCCTCGATCTCCGGCTTGCGGATTTCGACGATATTCAGCACGACGTCGGTTCCGGTCATCTTCTGCAGGTCGATCCGCAGCTTTTCGATATCCGCGCCCTTCTTGCCGATGACGACGCCCGGGCGCGCGGTGTGAATCGTCACGCGCGCGCGCTTCGTCGGCCGTTCGATCACGATTCGGCTCACACCGGCCTGCAGCAGACGCTTCGTCAGATAGCGGCGCAGGGCGAGATCCTGGTGCAGCAGGTTCGCGTAGTCCTTGCCCGCATACCAGCGCGAATCCCAGGTCCGGTTGATCCCGAGCCGCAGCCCGATCGGATTTACTTTCTGACCCATATCAGGCCGTCTCCTCGCGTTCCCGGACGATAACCGTCAGGTTGCTCCAGTATTTCTGCACATATGACACCCGACCCCGGGCTCGCGGATGAAAGCGCCACATCGAGAACGCGCGACCGACCGAGGCCTCGGCCACATAGAGCCGATCGACGTCGAGCTGATGGTTGTTCTCCGCATTCGCCACCGCCGACTGCAGAACCTTCTTCACTTCGACCGCGATGCGGCGCTTCGAGAAGGTCAGCTCGTTGAGCGCGCTCTGCACCGCCATGCCGCGGATCTGCTCCGCAACGAGGTTGAGCTTGCGCGGGCTGGTGCGCACGACCCGTGCGACCGCCATTGCTTCGTTGTCTGCCGCGCGACGCGGTGCTGACTTCTTGCCCATCTTCCGATCCTTAGGCCTTCTTGACCTTCTTGTCGGCGGAGTGACCGGTGAAGGTACGCGTCGGCGAGAACTCGCCGAACTTGTGCCCCACCATGTTTTCGGTCACCAGCACCGGCAGAAACTTGTGTCCGTTGTAGACGCCAAACGTGAGGCCTACGAACTGCGGCAGAATGGTCGAACGTCGCGACCAGATCTTGATGACCTCGTTGCGGCCGGAGCCGCGCGATGTTTCCGCCTTCTTCAGGAGGTAACCGTCGATGAACGGGCCTTTTGATACTGAACGAGCCACGGTGTCTACGCTCCTTCCAGCGTCAATTCTTTTTGCGACGACGGCGGACAATCATGCCGTCCGTCTTCTTGTTCTGGCGCGTGCGCTTGCCCTTAGTCGGCTTACCCCACGGTGTCACCGGGTGACGGCCGCCCGAGGTACGGCCTTCGCCGCCGCCATGCGGGTGATCGATCGGGTTCATCGCAACGCCGCGGACATGCGGCCGGCGACCGAGCCAGCGACTGCGACCGGCTTTGCCCAGGCTTTCGTTCTGACGGTCCGGATTCGAAACGGCACCGATCGTCGCCATGCACTCGCCGCGCACCTTGCGGACTTCGCCCGAGGTCATGCGCAGGAGCGCGTAACCCTGGTCGCGTCCGACGAGCTGCACATAGGTGCCGGCCGAACGGGCGAACTGGCCGCCCGCACCGGGACGAAGCTCCACATTGTGGACGATCGTCCCGACCGGAATGCTCTTCAGCGGCATCGCGTTGCCCGGCTTGATGTCGGCACGTTCGCCCGACATCACCTTGTCGCCGGTCTTGAGCCGCTGCGGCGCGAGAATATAGCTCTGCTCGCCGTCCTCGTAGCGGATCAGCGCGATGAACGCCGTCCGGTTCGGGTCGTACTCGAGCCGCTCCACCGTCGCAACCACGTCGTACTTGCGGCGCTTGAAATCGACCTTGCGATAGCGCCGCTTGTGACCGCCGCCCCGCTGATACGAGGTGATGTGGCCATGGTTATTGCGGCCGCCGGTGCTGGTCAGACCTTCGGTCAGCGCCTTGACGGGCTTGCCCTTGTACAGCTCGCTCCGGTCCACGAGGACCAGCTGCCGGGTGCCGGGCGTGACCGGCCTGTGTGTTTTCAGTGCCATCGTACCAATCTCTCCGTCACACGCCCGTCGTCACGTCGATGCTCTGGCCTTCCGCCAAAGTCACCATGGCCTTCTTGGTGTCCGACCGCCGCCCGAGCGCACCGCGAAACCGCTTGAGCTTGCCCTTGGAGCGGATCGTGTTCACCGCGAGCACCTTCACGCTGAAGATGCCTTCGACTGCCGCCTTGATCTCCGGCTTGCTCGCATCGAGCGGCACGCGGAAGACCACTTGGTTGAACTGAGATGCCATGGTCGACTTTTCGGTCACCACCGGCGAGCGCACCAGGTCGTACATGCGTTCCTTCGAGAGCGTCACTGCTGGCTTTTTCATCGTGCGCTCCCTATTTCAGCCGCGATTCGAGATGCTCGACCGCAGCCCGGCTGAGCACCAGCGTGTCGTGGCGCAGGATGTCGTAAACATTGGCACCCTGCTGCGGCAGCAGATCGATCCCCGGCAGATTGGCAATCGCCTGCTGCAACTTGGTGTCGACCTCCGGCCCGTCGATCAGCAGTACCGTGCCCCAGCCGAGCTTCGCGAACTGATCGGCGACCGTGCGGGTCTTGCCGTCCGCGCTGGTGAGCGCATCGACGACGACTAGCTTGCCGTCGGCCTGCTTCGCCGAGAGCGCCGTCTTGAGCGCGAGGCGTCGCACCTTCTTCGTCAGACCATGTTCATGCGAGCGCACGACCGGGCCGAAGATCACCGCGCCGCCGCGGAACTGCGGCGAGCGCAGGCTGCCTTGACGGGCGTGGCCGGTGCCCTTTTGCTTCCACGGCTTGCGGGTCGTGCCGCTGATGTCGCTAATGCCCTTGGTCTTGTGCGTACCGGCGCGCCGCTTCGCGAGCTGCCAGTTGACCATGCGCGCAAGAATGTCGCGACGGACCGTCACGCCGAACACGTCGTCCGACAGATCGATATCGCCGACCTTCTTGCTTTCGAGCGATGTAACTTCACACTTCATCGCCGTTATTCCTTCCCGCTTTCATCGCCCGCTTCGGCCGGCGCGTCGGCCGGTGCTTCAGCCGCCGCCGCCGCGGCACCGCCGCGCAGCGCCGCCGGGAACGGCAGATTGTCCGGTGCCTTGCGCTTCACCGCATCGCGCACCGTCACGAAACCGCCTTCGGCACCCGGCACCGCGCCGCGCACCAGGATCAGTCCGCGTTCCATGTCCGTGCTGACGATGCGCAGGTTCTGCACTGTCACGCGGCGATCACCCATATGGCCCGCCATCTTCTTGTTCTTGAAGACGCGGCCGGGATCCTGCCGGTTGCCGGTCGAACCATGGCTGCGGTGCGAGACCGACACGCCGTGGGTCGCACGCAGACCGCCGAAATTCCAGCGCTTCATCGGACCGGCGAAGCCCTTGCCGATGCTCGTGCCGGTCACGTCGACGAACTGGCCGGCCACGAAATGCTCGACCGTGAGCTCCGCGCCGATTTCGAGCAGCGCGTCGTCGCCGACGCGGAACTCGACGAGCTTCGTCTTCGGCTCGACGTTGGCTTTGGCAAAATGGCCCCGCATCGGCTTCGACACGTTGCGCACCTTGCGCTTGCCGACCCCGAGCTGCACGGCGTTATAGCCCTTGCCGTCCTCGCCCGCCTTGCGGACGCCGACGACCTGGCAGTTCTCAACTTTGAGCACCGTAACCGGCACATGTTCGCCCGCGTCGTTGAAGACGCGGGTCATGCCCAGTTTCTGTGCGAGGATACCCGAACGCATGACCTGATCCTCAACCCTTCAACTTGATCTCGACGTCGACGCCGGCGGCCAGCTCGAGCTTCATCAGCGCGTCTACCGTTTGCGGCGTCGGGTCCACGATATCGAGTAACCGCTTGTGGGTGCGGATCTCGAACTGTTCCCGGCTCTTCTTGTCGACGTGCGGGCCACGCAGCACCGTGAAACGCTCGAACCGCGTCGGCAACGGGATCGGGCCGCGCACCCGCGCACCCGTCCGCTTCGCCGTGCTCACGATCTCGCCAGTCGACTGATCGAGGACGCGGTGATCGAACGCTTTCAAACGAATGCGGATGTTCTGATTATCCATGACCCACGTCCTCGTTAATTCTGCCGGTCGTTTCCGACTACTCGATGATGGAAGCGACGACGCCGGCACCGACGGTGCGGCCGCCTTCGCGGATTGCGAAGCGAAGACCCTCGTCCATCGCGATCGGCGCGATCAGGTTCACTTCCATCGAGATATTGTCGCCCGGCATAACCATTTCCGTGCCTTCCGGAAGCGCGATCGTCCCCGTCACGTCCGTCGTCCGGAAATAAAACTGCGGCCGGTAGTTCGAGAAGAACGGCGTGTGACGGCCGCCCTCTTCCTTTGTCAGGATGTACGCCTCGGCCTTGAACTTCGTGTGCGGCGTGATCGAGCCCGGCTTCGCCAGAACCTGACCGCGCTCGACTTCTTCGCGCTTCGTGCCGCGCAGCAGCGCGCCGATGTTGTCGCCGGCCTCTCCCTGATCGAGGAGCTTCCGGAACATCTCTACGCCCGTCACGATCGTCTTCGTCGTCGCCTTGATCCCGATGATCTCGACTTCGTCGCCGACCTTCACGATCCCGCGCTCGATACGACCCGTCACAACCGTGCCCCGGCCCGAGATCGAGAACACGTCTTCGATCGGCATCAGGAACGCCAGATCCTTCGGACGCTCCGGCTGCGGAATGTAGCTGTCCACCGCTTCCATCAGCTTCAGGATCGCCTGCTTGCCAAGCTCCGGCTCGCGATCTTCCAGCGCGCACAAGGCCGAACCACGGATCACCGGAATGTCGTCGCCCGGGAAATCGTAGCTCGACAGAAGTTCGCGAACCTCGAGCTCGACCAGATCCAGAAGCTCCGGATCGTCGACCATATCGACCTTGTTCATGAACACGACCAGCGCCGGCACGCCGACCTGGCGCGCCAGAAGGATGTGCTCGCGCGTCTGCGGCATCGGGCCGTCCGCGGCCGACACAACCAGGATGCCGCCGTCCATCTGCGCCGCACCCGTGATCATGTTCTTCACGTAGTCCGCGTGACCCGGGCAGTCGACATGCGCGTAGTGCCGCGCCTTCGTCTCGTACTCCACATGCGCCGTCGCGATCGTGATCCCGCGCGCCTTCTCTTCCGGCGCCTTGTCGATCTGATCGTACGCCGTGTAAGTCGCGCCGCCCGACTCCGCCAGGATCTTCGTGATCGCCGCCGTCAGCGACGTCTTCCCATGGTCGACATGCCCGATCGTGCCGACATTGCAGTGCGGCTTGTTACGCTGAAATTTCGCCTTCGCCATCGTACCTTCTCCGTAACTACGTGCGTTCCTGCTCGATCCTGATCGACCTCAGGCCATCTTCGCTTTGACTTCGTCGGCGATGGCCTGCGGCACTTCGGCGTAGTGATCGAAATGCATGGTGTACTGCGAGCGCCCCTGACTGAGGGAACGCAGGTTGTTGACGTAACCGAACATGTTGGCGAGCGGCACCATCGCGTCGATGACGCGGGCATTGCCGCGGCTGTCCATCCCGCCGACCTGACCGCGCCGGCTGTTCAGGTCGCCGATGATGTCACCCATATACTCTTCCGGCGTCACAACTTCGACCTTCATGATCGGTTCGAGCAATTTCGGCCCGGCTTTGCCAATCGCTTCGCGGAAACAGGCGCGCGCCGCAATTTCGAACGTCATGACGTTCGAGTCGACATCGTGCGCCGCGCCGTCGATCAGCGTCGCCTTGAAATCGATCACCGGGAACCCGGCGATGACGCCGGTATCCTTGGCGCTTTCCAGACCCTTGGCCACGCCGGGCACGTACTCGCGCGGCACCGATCCGCCAACAACCGCGTTCTCGAACTCGTAACCGACACCGGTCGGCTGCGGTTCGAACCGGATCTTGACCCGCGCGTACTGGCCGGCGCCGCCGGTCTGCTTCTTGTGCGTGTAATCCTGCTCGATCGTCTTCGAAATGGTTTCGCGATAGGCGACCTGCGGCGCACCGACATTCGCCTCGACTTTGAACTCGCGCTTCATCCGGTCGACGATGATTTCGAGATGCAGTTCACCCATGCCCTTGATGATGGTCTGGCCGCTCTCGTGATCGACGCTGACGCGGAACGATGGGTCTTCCTGCGCCAGACGATGCAGCGCGGTACCCATCTTTTCCTGGTCGCCCTTGGTCTTCGGTTCGACGGCGACTTCGATGACCGGCTCGGGAAATTCCATCCGCTCGAGAATCACCGGATGAGCAGAGTCGCTGAGCGTATCGCCGGTTGTGGTGTTCTTGAGACCGGCGAGCGCGACGATGTCGCCGGCGCGGGCTTCCTTGAGGTCTTCGCGGTGATTCGCATGCATCTGCAGCATGCGGCCGACGCGTTCCTTCTCGCCCTTGACCGTATTGGTGACCTGGGTACCGGTCAGCAGCACGCCCGAATAGATACGGACGAACGTCAGCGAACCGACGAACGGATCGGTCATTATCTTGAACGCCAGCGCGGACAGCGGCTCGTCGTCGCTGCTCCTGCGCTCGATGCTCTCGTCGCTGTCGACCTTGGTGCCGATGATCGACGGCACGTCGGTCGGGGCCGGCAGGAAATCGACCACGGCATCGAGAAGCGGCTGAACACCCTTGTTCTTGAACGCACTGCCGCACAAAACTGGCACGAAATGCGCTTCGACCGTGCCCTTGCGGATGCAACGGGTCAGCGTCGCCTCGTCGGGCATGTTGCCCTCGAGATAGGCTTCGGTCGCCGCATCGTCGGTCTCGACCGCGAGTTCGATCAGACGCTCGTGGGCCTTCTCGGCTTCGGCCTTCATGTCCGTCGGAATCTCGCCATAGACGAATTCGGCGCCCAGCGCTTCATCCTTCCAGATGATGCTGCGCATGCGGATCAGGTCGACGACGCCGGCAAAATCCGATTCGGAGCCGATCGGCAACTGCACCACAAGCGGGCGGGCGCCGAGACGCTCGGAAATCATGTGGACGCAGCGCGGGAAATCGGCGCCGATCCGGTCCATCTTGTTTACAAAGCAGATGCGCGGAACGCGATACTTGTCGGCCTGCCGCCACACGGTTTCCGATTGCGGCTCTACGCCGGCGACGCTATCGAAAACCGTCACGGCACCGTCGAGCACGCGCAGGCTGCGCTCGACTTCGATCGTGAAGTCGACGTGGCCCGGGGTGTCGATGATGTTGATACGGTGGTCGTTCCAGAAGCAGGTCGTCGCGGCCGACGTGATGGTGATGCCGCGCTCTTGTTCCTGCTCCATCCAGTCCATGGTGGCAGTGCCTTCATGGACTTCGCCGATCTTATAGGAACGGCCCGTATAAAAAAGAATACGCTCGGTCGTGGTCGTCTTGCCGGCATCGATGTGCGCCATGATGCCGATGTTGCGATAACGCTCGAGTGGAGTAATGCGGGCCATAATTCTGACTTCCGAATATCTTGCCGTTACCAGCGGTAATGGCTGAAAGCGCGATTCGCTTCGGCCATCTTGTGTGTGTCTTCGCGCTTCTTCACCGCGTTGCCGCGATTATTCGCCGCATCGAGCAGTTCGGCCGACAGGCGCTCGACCATCGTCTTTTCGGGACGGGTCCGGGCGGTGCTGATCAGCCAGCGAATCGCGAGTGCCTGTGCGCGGTCGGGGCGAACCTCGACCGGAACCTGGTACGTCGCACCGCCGACGCGGCGCGAACGAACTTCGAGCTGCGGCTTCACATTGATCAGAGCCTCGTGAAAGACGCGGACCGGATCCTGCTTCGCCTTGCGCTCCATGGTGTCGAACGCGCCGTAGACGATGCTTTCGGCGACCGAACGCTTGCCTTCAAACATCAGCGAATTGATGAACTTCGTAATGACCAGATCGCCGAACTTGGCGTCCGGGAGGATCTCGCGCTTTTCAGCCGCATGACGACGAGACATTCGGGGCGCTCCTTACTTCGGCCGCTTCGCGCCGTACTTCGAACGGCGCTGGCGACGATCTTTGACGCCTTGGGTGTCGAGCGTGCCGCGGATGATGTGATAGCGCACGCCGGGAAGGTCCTTCACGCGACCGCCGCGAATCATGACGACCGAGTGTTCCTGAAGATTGTGCCCCTCACCCGGGATGTAGCTCGTGACTTCGAACCCGTTGGTGAGGCGCACGCGCGCGACCTTGCGGAGTGCGGAGTTCGGCTTCTTCGGCGTCGTCGTGTAGACGCGCGTGCAGACGCCGCGCTTCTGCGGACAGGCCTGCAGCGCCGGCACCTTGTTGCGCGCCACGATCGGCTGACGCGGTTTGCGGATAAGCTGGTTAATCGTCGGCATGAGCCGTTTCCTCAACTCCAGGCGCGAGCGAATAACTCGCTCGACCGCGATGCAAAAGACCGCCACGAAGCAGCACCCGGCTCGCTCCGCGCGGTTCACGAAAAACGCCGCCCGAGGGCGGCTATGTATCCCGTTGTACCCGGAAGCTCCGTCTAGGCCGCAAACGGACCTACCACGAGCCCCCCGAAAGGCGCGCGGATACTAGTCACGGGGCCCTACCCCGTCAAGCGGCACAATGGCCGAAAACAAGGAAAATCCGGGCCGAAACGGGGTGCCGGACGCCTTTCGGCCGGCCGGCACCCCGGGATCGGATAATCAGGCGACCGACTGCTCTTCCGCAGGCGGCAACGCCTCGGTCCGGACCTCGTCCGGGGCCGCGATCGCTGCCTTGTCCCGATCGGCGGCGATCTGCCGCAGGCGGTTCATGACGCGACCGGTGCCGGCCGGGATCAGGCGGCCGACGATGACGTTCTCCTTGAGCCCGATGAGCTGGTCGACGCGGCCGGAAACCGCCGCTTCGGTCAGCACCCGGGTCGTTTCCTGGAACGACGCGGCCGAGATGAAGGACCGGGTCTGGAGGCTCGCCTTGGTGATGCCCTGCAGGACCGGACGCGCCACGGCGACCTTGCCGCCTTCCCCCAACACCTTGAGGTTTTCCTCGTCGAACTCGGTCCGGTCGATTTGTTCGCCGACCAGCAGCGTGCTTTCGCCGGCATCCAGGATTTCGACCTTCTGGAGCATCTGCCGGACGATCACCTCGATATGCTTGTCGTTGATCTTCACGCCCTGGAGTCGATAGACCTCCTGGATCTCGTTGATCAGGTAGTTGGCCAGCGCCTCGACGCCCATGACATTGAGGATGTCATGCGGCACCGGGTTACCGTCCATCAGCAGGTCGCCCTTCTGGACATAGTCACCCTCCTGCACGGAGATGGGCTTGCCCTTCGGGATCATGTACTCGACCGGCTCGTGCTCGGCATTTTCCGGCACCACGACGATGCGTCGCTTGGTCTTGTAGTCCTTGCCGAATTCCACGCGGCCGGCGATTTCGCTGATGATCGCGTAGTCCTTGGGCTTGCGGGCTTCGAACAATTCAGCCACCCGCGGCAGACCGCCGGTGATGTCACGCGTCTTCGACGATTCCCGCGGAATGCGCGCGAGGATGTCGCCCGCTTTCACCGGTGCGCCGTTCTCGATCGACAGAATGGCGTCGACCGACATGAAGTAACGCGCTTCGAGACCGTTCGGCAGCGTGATGATCTCGCCCGATTCGTCGCGCAGCGTGACACGGGGCCGCAGTTCGTTGCCCTTCTGCTGCTGCTTCCAGTCGATGACGACGCGGTTCGAAATGCCCGTCGTTTCGTCGACGACTTCGCGCATCGAAACGCCGTCCACGAGATCGACATAGTTCGCGGTACCGCCACGCTCGGTAATAATCGGCAGCGTGTACGGATCCCATTCGGCCAGACGCTGGCCCTTCTTCACATCGACCCCGTCATCGACCAGGAGCTTGGCGCCATAGGGAATACGGTGCCGGGCGCGTTCGCGACCCTTCTCGTCGAGCAGCACGAGTTCGCAATTGCGGCCCATGACCACGGGCACGCCCATGCTGTTGACGACGACGTTGCGGTTGCGGATCGAAACCTTGGCATCCAGCGCCGCTTCCACGCTCGACTGCTCGGCACCGCGCTGCACCGCACCACCGATATGGAAGGTGCGCATGGTGAGCTGGGTGCCCGGCTCGCCGATCGACTGGGCCGCGATGATACCGACCGCCTCGCCCATGTTGACCGACGTACCGCGCGCGAGATCGCGTCCGTAGCACTGGGCGCAGACCCCGCCCTTCGACTCGCAGGTCAGCACCGAACGGATCATGACCTGGTCGACGCCGGCCTGGTCGACCATTTCGACCAGCTCTTCGTCGATCAGCGTGCCGGCCGCCAGGACCAGAGCGCCCTTCAGCGGATCGACGATGTCGACCGCCGCGGTACGTCCGAGAATGCGCTCGGCCAGCGGCGAGATCACTTCGCCGCCTTCGACGACCGCCTTCACGCTCAGACCCGACCGTGTACCGCAATCCGGCTCGACGATGATGCAATCCTGCGCCACGTCGACCAGGCGGCGGGTGAGATAACCCGAGTTCGCCGTCTTGAGCGCCGTGTCGGCGAGACCCTTGCGGGCGCCGTGCGTCGAGTTGAAGTACTCGAGTACGGTCAGGCCTTCCTTGAAGTTCGAGATAATCGGTGTCTCGATGATTTCACCGGAAGGCTTCGCCATCAGGCCGCGCATGCCGGCGAGCTGCTTGATCTGGGCTGCCGAACCGCGCGCACCGGAATGCGCCATCATAAAGACCGAGTTGATGTTGCGGCCGGTCGATTCCTGCGACATGACCGACATCATCGCATCGGCCACCTTTTCCGTGCAGTTCGACCAGACGTCGACCACCTTGTTGTACTTCTCGCCCTGCGTGATCAGGCCGTCGAGATACTGCTGCTCGTATTCCTTGACCCGATCCTGGGCCTCGGCGACCAGCGTGACCTTCTCTTTCGGGATGATCAGATCGTCCTTGCCGAAGGAAATGCCGGCGCGGCAGGCATAGGAGAAGCCCATGCCCATCATGCGGTCGGCGAAGATCACCGTCTCCTTCTGACCGCAATGGCGGTAGACGATATCGATGACGTTCGAGATTTCCTTCTTGGTCAAAAGCCGGTTGACCAGCTCGAGCGGCACGTTCGGATGCTTGGGCAGGATCTGCGCCAGCAGGAGACGTCCCGGCGTCGTCTGGATGATGCGGATCACCGGTTCACCGGTCGAATCGACCGTGTGTACGCGCGCCTTGATCGGCGTGTGCAGCGTGATCGCGGTGCTGTGCAGCGCATGCTCGACTTCACCGAACTCGGCGAAGCTCATGCCCGTGCCCGGCTCGTCCTTGCCCTCCATCGTGAGGTAATAGAGGCCGAGGACGATATCCTGGCTCGGCACGATGATCGGCTTGCCGTTGGCGGGCGAGAGGATGTTGTTGGTCGACATCATCAGCACACGTGCTTCGAGCTGGGCTTCCAGTGATAGCGGCACGTGGACCGCCATCTGGTCGCCGTCGAAGTCGGCATTGAACGCGGTGCAGACCAGCGGATGAAGCTGGATCGCCTTGCCTTCGATCAGCACCGGTTCGAACGCCTGGATGCCGAGACGGTGAAGCGTCGGTGCACGATTCAGCAGCACCGGATGCTCGCGGATGACCTCTTCGAGAATGTCCCAGACCTCGGGCCGTTCCTTCTCGACCATGCGCTTGGCGGCCTTGATCGTCGTCGCCATGCCATAGAGTTCGAGCTTCGAATAGATGAACGGCTTGAACAGCTCGAGCGCCATCTTCTTTGGCAGGCCGCACTGATGCAGCTTCAGCTCCGGGCCGACCACGATGACCGAACGGCCGGAATAGTCGACGCGCTTGCCAAGCAGGTTCTGCCGGAAACGGCCCTGCTTGCCCTTGAGCATGTCGGAGAGCGACTTCAGCGGCCGCTTGTTCGCACCGGTGATGACCCGGCCGCGACGGCCGTTATCGAACAGCGCGTCGACCGCTTCCTGCAGCATGCGCTTTTCGTTGCGTACGATGATGTCAGGCGCGCGCAACTCGATCAGCCGCTTCAGCCGGTTGTTCCGGTTGATGACGCGGCGATAGAGATCGTTCAGGTCGGACGTCGCGAAGCGGCCGCCATCGAGCGGCACCAGCGGACGCAGCTCGGGCGGAATGACCGGAATCACCTCGAGCACCATCCACGAGGGATTGGTGCCGGATTCGGTGAAGGCCTCGACAATCTTCAGCCGTTTGACCAGCTTCTTCCGCTTGGCCTCGGAATTGGTGTCCTTGAGGTCCTGGCGGATCTGATCGCGCTCATCGGTAAGGTCGAGCCGGTCCAGCAACAGCCGCATGGCCTCGGCGCCGATCATCGCCTGGAACGCATCGGGGCCAAACTCGTCCTGCGCGTTGAGGAACTGCTCTTCCGACAGCAACTGGTGCATCTTGAGCGCGGTCAGGCCCGGCTCGGTCACCACGAAGCTTTCGAAATAGAGAACCCGCTCGAGATCCTTCAGCGTCATGTCGAGCAGCAACCCGATGCGGCTCGGCAGCGACTTCAGGAACCAGATATGCGCAACCGGCGAGGCCAGTTCGATATGGCCCATGCGTTCGCGCCGCACCTTCGAGAGCGTCACTTCGACGCCGCACTTCTCGCAGATGACGCCGCGATACTTCATGCGCTTGTACTTGCCGCACAGGCACTCATAGTCCTTGATTGGACCGAAAATGCGCGCGCAGAACAGGCCGTCGCGTTCCGGCTTGAACGTACGGTAGTTGATCGTCTCGGGCTTCTTGATCTCGCCGAAGGACCAGGAGCGGATACGCTCGGGGCTTGCGATCGAGATGCGGATCTCGTCGAAGCTCTGCGGTTCCTGCACCTGGGTGACGAGATTCATAAGTTCATTCATGACTTGCTCCCGGACATCGGATTTCGTTCGTGTATGGATCGCACAGGATTACTCAGTAGCCGGTCTGCTTCAGTTCGACATTGAGGCCAAGCGAGCGCAGTTCCTTCACCAGCACGTTGAAGGACTCCGGAATGCCGGCCTGGAAATTGTCGTCGCCGCGCACGATCGCCTCGTAGGTCTTGGCACGACCGGAGACGTCGTCCGACTTGACGGTCAGAATTTCCTGCAACGTATACGCCGCGCCATAGGCTTCGAGCGCCCAGACTTCCATTTCGCCGAAGCGCTGGCCGCCGAACTGCGCCTTGCCACCCAGCGGCTGCTGGGTGACGAGGCTGTAAGGACCGATCGAACGCGCGTGGATCTTGTCGTCGACCAGATGGTGCAGCTTCAGCATGTAGATGTAACCAACCGTGACCTTGCGCTCGAACGATTCGCCCGAGCGGCCGTCGGTCAGCGTGACCTGGCCCGACACGTCGAGCCCGGCCTTCGCCAGCAATTCGACGATGTTCTCCTCGCGCGCGCCGTCGAACACCGGCGAGGCGACTGGCAGGCCTTCCCGCAGGTTGCTCGCGAGCTCCATGAACTGGGCATCGTCGAGATCGGCGATCTGCGCCTTGTAGACCTCTTCGCCGTACAGCTCGCGGATATGCTTGCGCAGCTCCCCGACCTTGCCATTGCTGGCGACCTGCTCGACGATCTCGCCGATCTGGCGGCCGATATTCGCGCAAGCCCAACCGAGATGCGTTTCGAGAATCTGTCCGACGTTCATGCGCGAAGGCACGCCCAGCGGATTTAGCACGAGATCGACCGGCGTGCCGTCATCGAGATAGGGCATGTCCTGGACCGGAACGATCCGCGACACCACGCCCTTGTTCCCGTGCCGGCCGGCCATTTTGTCGCCCGGCTGCAATTTGCGCTTCACCGCGACGAAGACCTTGACCATCTTCATCACGCCCGGCGGCAATTCGTCGCCGCGCTGCAGCTTCTCGACCTTGTTCTCGAAGCGCGCCGTCAGTGCATCGATGCCCTCTTTGTAATGCTTCTTCAGGGCTTCGATTTCCGACATGCGCTTGTCGTTTTTCACCGTGACCTGGCGCCAGTGCGACGGCGTGATATCCGCCAGCACCTTGTCGGTCAGCTTGGTCTCGGGCTCCATCGCCTTGGGGCCGCTGACCGCATACTGGTTGATCAAGAGTTCCTTCAGCCGCGCAAAGAAGCTGCGCTCGAGGATCGCCTTCTCGTCGTCGCGGTCCTTGGCGAGACGCTCGATTTCCGCCCGCTCGATCGCGAGAGCGCGCTCGTCCTTGTCGACGCCGCGGCGCGAGAACACCCGCACCTCGACGACCGTGCCTGACACGCCCGGCGGCAGCCGCATCGACGTATCGCGAACGTCCGAGGCCTTTTCGCCGAAGATCGCGCGGAGCAGCTTTTCTTCCGGCGTCATCGGCGATTCGCCCTTCGGCGTCACCTTGCCGACCAGGATATCGCCCGGCCGCACTTCGGCGCCGATATAGACGATGCCCGCTTCGTCCAGATTGCGCAGCGCATCTTCGCCGACATTCGGAATGTCGCGGGTGATTTCTTCCTGGCCGAGCTTGGTATCGCGCGCCATCACCTCGAATTCTTCGATATGGATCGAGGTGAAGACGTCGTCCTTGACCAGCCGTTCGGAAATGAGGATCGAGTCCTCGAAGTTGTAGCCCTGCCACGGCATGAACGCGACGAGCACGTTGCGGCCGAGCGCCAGCTCGCCGTACTGCGTCGACGGACCGTCCGCCAGGATGTCGCCCGCCTTCACCAGCTCGCCGACCTTCACCAGCGGACGCTGGTTGATGCAGGTGTTCTGGTTCGAGCGCTGGAACTTCAGCAGGTTGTAGATGTCGACGCCCGAGGTATCGCTCGACGTGTCTTCGGTCGAACGCACCACGACGCGGGTCGCGTCGACCTGGTCGACGATACCGCTGCGCCGCGCCACGATCGTCACGCCGGAATCGCGCGCGACGGTCTCTTCCATGCCGGTGCCGACGATCGGCGCCTCGGCCTGGATCAGCGGCACGGCCTGCCGCTGCATGTTCGAACCCATCAGCGCGCGGTTGGCGTCGTCGTTCTCGAGGAACGGAATGAGCGCCGCTGCGACCGAGACGAGCTGCTTGGGCGACACGTCCATATAGTCGATGTCTTCCGGACGGCCGAGCACGAGATCGCCGCCGCGCCGGCACGGAAGCAGGTCCGCCACGAAGCGGCCCTTCTCGTCGAGCTCGGCGTTCGCCTGTGCGATCGCGTAGCGGCCTTCTTCCATCGCCGACAGATAGTCGACCTGCTGCGTCACCTGGCCCTTTTCGACCCGACGATAGGGGCTCTCGATGAAGCCGTACTGGTTGATCCGCGCATAGGTCGCGAGCGAGTTGATCAGACCGATATTCGGACCTTCCGGAGTCTCGATCGGGCAGATGCGGCCGTAATGCGTCGGATGCACGTCGCGCACCTCGAAGCCGGCACGCTCGCGCGTGAGACCGCCAGGCCCGAGCGCGGAGAGACGCCGCTTGTGCGTCACTTCGGAGAGCGGGTTGGTCTGGTCCATGAACTGCGAGAGCTGCGAGGAGCCGAAGAATTCCCGCACCGCCGCGGCCGCCGGCTTGGCATTGATCAGATCGTGCGGCATCACCGAATCGATCTCGACCGAGCTCATGCGTTCGCGGATCGCCCGCTCCATGCGCAGGAGGCCGATGCGGTACTGGTTCTCGAGCAGTTCGCCGACCGACCGCACCCGGCGATTGCCGAGATGGTCGATGTCGTCGATTTCGCCGCGCCCGTCCTTCAGATCGCAGAGCGTGCGAACGATCGCGAGGATGTCTTCCTTGCGCAGGACACGGATCGTGTCTTCCGCCTGGAGGTCGAGGCGCGAATTGATCTTCACGCGACCGACGGCCGAGAGATCGTACCGCTCGGAATCGAAGAACAGGCCCTGGAACAACGCTTCCGCCGTATCGAGAGTCGGCGGCTCGCCCGGACGCATGACCCGGTAGATGTCGATCAGCGCTTCCTCGCGGCTCGCGTTCTTGTCGATCGCCAGCGTGTTGCGGATGTACGGACCGACATTGATGCTGTCGATCGCCAGCGTCGGCAGGACGGTGAACTTCACCGCCTCGAGCTCGACCAGCAGCTTCTCGGTGATCTCGTCGCCGGCTTCGGAATAGATCTCGCCGGTCGCTTCGTTGATCATGTCCGAGGCGATGTAGCGGCCGTACAGTTCCTCCGGCGCCACGAGCACTTCCTTGAGGCCGGATTCCTGCAGCTTGCGTGCGGTCCGCGGCGTCATTTTGGTGCCCACTTCGGCCACGACGTCGCCGGTCTTCGCATCGACCAGGTCGTGCATCAGCTTGACGCCGCGCATGCGCGTCGGGTCGAACGCCGTCTGCCAGCCCTTCTTCGAGCGGGTGAAAGTGACTTTGTCATAGAAGAAATCGAGGATTTCCTCGTTCGACATGCCGCCGAAACGCCGATCCTCTTCCGAGAGATCCTCGCCCTTCGCCATCTTGGCGGCGGCGCGCGATCCCCAAAGCGCAAGCAGCAGCGTCGTCGCCGGCAGCTTGCGGCGACGGTCGATGCGCACATGGGTGATGTCCTTGGCGTCGAATTCGAAATCGAGCCACGAACCGCGATAGGGAATGACCCGCGCCGCGAACAGATACTTGCCCGAAGAATGCGACTTGCCGCGGTCGTGATCGAAGAACACGCCCGGCGAACGATGCATCTGGCTGACGATCACGCGCTCGGTGCCGTTGACGACGAACGTACCGTTCGACGTCATCAGCGGCATGTCGCCCATATAGACGTCCTGCTCCTTGATGTCGCGAATCGAGCGCGCGCCGGTATCCTCGTCGACGTCCCACACGACGAGCCGCAGCGTCACCTTGAGCGGCGCCGCAAACGTCATGCCGCGCTGCTGGCATTCCTCGACATCGTATTTCGGATCTTCGAGTTCATAGCGCACGAACTGCAGCTCGGCGCGCTCCGAAAAATCCTTGATCGGGAAAACGGAGTTGAAGACTTCCTGCAGCCCGCTCATACGCCCTTCATCGGCCGCAACACCGATCTGCAGAAAAGCGTCGTACGAGCTTTTCTGAACTTCGATCAGGTTCGGCATCCGCGTGATTTCGGGAATGCGTCCGAAGGTCTTGCGGATTCGCTTGCGACCGGTCAACGAAATTGTCATCGTGGTCCTCGTTCGTTTCTCAATGGCGCGGGCACCAGAAGTCTTGTCCCGCGTGCCGATCGGCGCCGGCTGCACCGGCCCCGCCTATGTATGTCGCCGGATATCGCCGGCCCGTTCCGAACTTATGTGGCCGCCCTGGCGGCCTTTTCAGACGGCGCATGCCGCGCCGCCGCGGAACGCCTGTGCGCTCCGCGGCTGGTCACGGCTTGCATCGTCAACCCGATAAAGAGAGCGCAACGGGAGCTACTTGAGCTCCACCTTTGCGCCAGCTTCCTCGAGCTTCTTCTTGATCTCTTCGGCCTCTTCCTTCTTCACGCCTTCCTTCACAGGCTTCGGCGCGGCCTCAACGAGATCTTTCGCTTCCTTCAACCCAAGACCCGTGATCGCGCGAACTTCCTTGATCACGTTGATCTTCTTTTCGCCGGCAGCGACGAGAACGACGGAGAACTCGTCCTTCTCTTCGACGGGCGCGGCAGCCGCACCGCCAGCCGCCGCGACGGCGACCGGTGCTGCGGCAGAGACGCCCCATGCCTCTTCCAGCTTCTTGCTCAATTCAGCCGCCTCGAGAACGGTGAGTTTCGAGAGTTCGGCTACGAGATTGTCCAAATCGGCCATGTCTTCTTCTCCTGGCTTGAACGTCCTGACGTCAGGTTGCTTCAGATCGGCAACGGCTTCACGCAGCGTCGCTCTTGGTTGCGTAGGCCGAGAACACTCGTGCGAGCTGGGCCGCCGGCGCCTGCAACACGCTCGCCACCAACGTGGCGGGCCGTTGCACCAATCCGGCGAGCTTTGCCCGCAATTCGTCGAGCGATGGCAGGGTTGCCAGAGCCATGATCCCGTCGGGACCGAGCATCTGACTGCCCATGGCGCCACCGATGACGGTGAGCTTCTCGTTCTCCTTCGCGTAACCCACCGCGACCCTGGCTGCGGCAATCGGATCTTTCGAATAGGCGATTGCCGTCGGACCGGTGAACAGGTCCGCCAAAGTCTCAAACTGGGTTCCCTCGACCGCACGACGCGCGAGCCGATTTTTGGTAACGCGGAAACCGGCACCTGCCTCCATCATCCGGCGGCGCAAAACGGTCGACTCAGCGACCGTCAGCCCGACAGGGCGGGTAATCACCACCAATTCGCTTTCAGCGAACGTCTGGTGGAGGCGAGTGACGACATCCTTCTTTTCGGATCGGTCCACGTGTCGTCTCCGATGCCTCGGACCGCCGACTGCCGCGCATGGCGCGCCGCCGGTCCGGTTGCGTCTGGACATCCCGGGTTGGCCCCGGAACGTCCGGTTCAGCCTGTCCCAGAAGTTCAAGCCATTGCGCTCCGAAGCCTCGCGGCTGTCGGACGTTGCAACGGTTTGCCTCCCGTCTATGCAGGCGCCGCTCGGGCATTACATCCCGGGGCGGTTTCCCGACCCGGAGTACCTGCAGTCTCGGACAGGTCGACAGGAGCGGGACCGAAATCCCGTTCCTGCCCGCCGCCGCCTCCGTTACCGGATGCGGCGGGCTTTCGTGTCAGGTGCGTTCCTGCTGTTGCTGCTGGAACGAACCCAGATCCAATTTCACGCCCGGACCCATCGTGGAGCTGACGCTCACCTTCTTGATGTATGAGCCTTTTGCTCCCGCGGGTTTGGCGCGGGTAATCGCATCGATGAAGGCGCGCACGTTTTCCTGCAGCGCTTCCAGCGAGAAACTTGCCTTGCCGACGCCGGCATGAACGATGCCGGATTTTTCGGCGCGGAACTCGACCTGCCCGCCCTTTGCCGCCTTCACCGCTTCGACGACGTCGGCGGTGACGGTGCCAAGCTTCGGGTTCGGCATCAGGCCGCGGGGGCCGAGAATTTTGCCGAGCCGACCGACCACGCCCATCATGTCGGGCGTCGCGATGCAGCGATCGAAATTCATCTCGCCCGCCTGAATCTTTTCGGCGAGGTCTTCGGCGCCGACCAGATCGGCACCGGCCTTGCGGGCCTGTTCCGCCTTGTCGCCCTTGGCGAACACCGCAACGCGAACCGATTTTCCGGTGCCGTGCGGAAGCTGCACGACGCCGCGCACGTTCTGGTCCGCATGGCGCGTGTCGATGCCGAGATTCATCGCCACTTCGATCGTCTCGTCGAACTTCGCCGTCGCGCGTTCCTTCACCATCGAAACCGCTTCGTCAACCGGATAGCTCTTATCGCGATCGATCTTGTCGTAAGCGGTGCGGAGTCTCTTGCCTGGTTTTGCCATGATCGTTACTCCACCACCTCGAGGCCCATGGAACGCGCCGAGCCGCGGATCATCTGTACCGCCGCGTCGACATCGTGAGCGTTCAAATCGGCCATCTTCTGCTGCGCGATCTCACGTACCTGAGCCATCGTCACACTGCCGACAAAGCCGAGACCGGGCGTCTTGCTGCCCTTGTCGAGCTTCGCGGCGCGCTTCAGGAAGAAGCTCGCCGGCGGCGTCTTGGTTACGAACGAAAACGAACGATCAGCATAGACGGTGATGACCACCGGGATCGGCATGCCGACTTCGAGGCCCTGGGTCTGCGCATTGAACGTCTTGCAGAATTCCATGATGTTCAGACCGCGCTGGCCCAGCGCCGGCCCGATCGGCGGCGAGGGATTGGCCTTCCCCGCCGGTACCTGCAATTTGATGTAACCGTCGATCTTCTTCGCCATGTCCTTACCTCAGTCGTTCCGACGCCGGGTCGTGCCGCCGCCGAAACCGCTGCTCCGTTCCGCCAATGCGGCGCGGAGCGTTACCGGGGTGATGCGGTAAACGGCCCTGGCTGGCCTCCCGCAACGAAGCGACCCGACGGAAACCCCAGCACCCGCCGGACGCCTTCTCGCAGTCAGAGTTTCTCCACCTGCGAGTATTCCAGTTCGACCGGCGTCGACCGGCCGAAGATCGAAACCGAAACCTTGAGCCGCCCGCGCTCTTCGTCGACATCCTCGACGAGACCGTTGAACGACGTAAACGGACCGTCCGCAACGCGCACCTGTTCGCCGATCTCGAAAATGACCGACGGCTTCGGCCGCTCCACGCCTTCCTGCACCTGATGCAGGATGCGCTGCGCCTCTTCGTCGGAGATCGGCTGCGGCTTGCCGCGGCTGCCGAGAAAACCGGTCACCTTCGGTGTGTTCTTCACCAGATGCCAGGTCTCGTCGGTCATCTCCATGCGGCAGAGCACGTAACCCGGAAAAAACTTCCTCTCCGCATTTACCTTCTGACCGCGCCGCAGCTCGACCACTTCCTCGGTCGGCACCAGAACTTCGGGCATCAGATCCTGCATGCCGGTCTTGGCAACCTGCTCGCGGATCGACTGCGCAACCTTGCGCTCGAAGCCGGAGTAAACGTGAACGACATACCAGCGATATGCCATCGCTCAGCCTCCGAGCCCGAGAATTTGCCGAACACCAAACGACAGCACGATATCCGCCAGCATGAAAAATATCGCCGACACGATGACCATCACGAACACCATCGCGGTGGTGATCAGTGTCTCCTTGCGTGTCGGCCAGGTGACCTTGCGAACTTCCTGGCGAACCTGGGAGAAAAATTCCGTCGGGCTCGTTCTTGCCATCGTTCCTTGAACTCGTTGGTAGCTCGTTACCGGCTCCGGCACTGGCAGGAGTGGAGGGACTCGAACCCCCAGCCCCCGGTTTTGGAGACCGGTGCTCTAACCAATTGAGCTACACTCCTATCGCCATCCCGGGCTCGAGCCTTGCCGCAGAACGGCGTCGACCGGTCCCGATATTCTTCAGTCCGGCCGACCGTTACTCGATGATGGAAGCGACGACGCCGGCACCGACGGTGCGGCCGCCTTCGCGGATTGCGAAGCGAAGACCCTCGTCCATCGCGATCGGCGCGATCAGGTTCACTTCCATCGAGATATTGTCGCCCG
>Ga0163153_10000578_pt1 | contig 64276 bp, 78 predicted proteins | sample OliLakLV19MP6IB1_FD_148629 | JGI IMG/M metagenome (GOLD analysis project Ga0163153, IMG submission 148629) | Freshwater microbial mat bacterial communities from Lake Vanda, McMurdo Dry Valleys, Antarctica - Oligotrophic Lake LV.19.MP6.IB-1 | ecosystem: Environmental > Aquatic > Freshwater >... | reverse complement strand
CCGACGGTCACAAACTCCATCCGCCGCACTGGGCTGATGATCTCGTCGCTAGGCGTATCACTAGTCATACGACTAGGCGTGACGCCCTCGCGCCGTTCTCACAAGACGGCCTTCGGCGTGGGAATACGGTGTAGAGGATCACGCCGTTATTAAACGTCACGCCGCCGCGCTGGATGATCATGGCGCCGGTGATTGCGCGGGCGGTGTTGGACGACGCTTTGTAGTCCCCGCTAAGCGCCGTGTATTCGCCGGTGGGTGTCTGCGGCGCGACGGCCTGAGAGCACGCGGTGAGTGCGAGCAGGAACAAGGAAACTGCAGCGAAACGCATCGCCGCCTTCCTACTCCCGCCCCACCGCACTCGCGACCGCTCCCCATCGCAAAAGCGGCTTGGTTGGTCGCCTCGTCGCCGAGAGATGGCGATCCGTCGCCGCGGCGCTTAGCTCAGCGGTGCGTAGTTGAAGATGCCGCAGAGTTGCGTGTCGTGCGCGTTTGGACCTGGCGCGTCTGCGCCGGAAAAAACGAGCACGGAGAGAGTTTCCGTGCCGTTGGCCAAAATCACGTGCGTGGCGGCGACACCGCCGCACAGATTGGGATTAGGCGCATCGGCCGCGACGCGCACGAGATCGATGCGGCGGAGTTCTACGGTTTGAACACTTGTGTTGCCGCTTCCATCAGCGATCGTGCCGCCGCCGGCGGATAGGTCGGTGTCTGGGCCGAGCGTTGCATCGATGCGATCGCCTTCGATGCGGAAGCCTTTGCCGAAGCTCAACACGTCTGCCTGCACATCGAGATTGCCGGTGATCGCCGTCGCCGTGTTCGACATAGCTTCGAATGAGCCAGTCAAGGCGGGCCGCGCTGGCGCGGCGGATTCGGTGGCGGGCGCGGGCGGCTCGCCACAAGCAACCAATGCAAGGGCGGCGAAGGCGGCAAGAACGGCGCGCATATGCATCTCCTGTAGGATCTGAATTTTCTATAGCAGCGACGCCGCTCGTGACACACTGCCGAAACTGGACATAGCGATGCGCCGCTCGCGGGTGCAGCGGGTTCGGAACCCTCCCAGATGGGAGCCGGGGCGCGCGATCCGCGCTGAGTAGTCTCTGTAGGGTGCGATGATTGTCTCCAATCAACGCTGCACGCTTCGCGCGCCCCGTTTTTCGCGATCGTTTTTCCCGGCTTGAGTCCGAGGAGTTGTAGAACGCCAGCGTTAACTGGCTCGCCTCCTGAGCGGTGCGCTTTCCGGCGTAACCCATCACCGAAGGATGACGCCTTGGGGCTTAGCTCCATGCTCTATTCGCCGGTGCAACGGGCAGAGCGTCCGTTCGCTCTGGACTTTGCGGTTTCACCCCCCGCAAACAAAAGTCCCGCCGATCGTTGCCGCACATTCCAAAGTTTCGGAGCTCTTCGAAATCTCCCGTGTGCGACGGGCAGAGTGTGCATCAGTTTTGGAGGTGTAGGATAAGTTTGCGCGTATCCATGAAAGTTGGAGCGCGGGCCTCCGGCCCGCGTATGGCGCTATCGCTTGATACACTTGGAAAAATGCGGGGCGGAGCCCCGCGCTCCAACCTGCAAAGGCCGGCGCGTATGCGGAGGATAGATGTCATCTCACCTCTCCCCCTCGCGGGGGCGAGGGCTAGAGCTTCAAGCTCATAAACACCGTGCTTTCGATCGGCGTGTCGTAATAGGCGGCGATCTCGGTGAAGCCGAGCGCGCGATAGAGCTTTTGCGCTTCGTGCATGGTGGCGAGCGTGTCGAGACGCATTTCGCGATGACCAGCGGCGCGGGCGGCTTCGATGATGGCGAGCGCGAGGTGTTTGCCCAGGCCCTGGCCCCTGCCCGCTGACGCAACGTAGAGGCGTTTCATTTCGCAGATTCCGGGTTCATCGAGCGGACGCATGCCGACGCAGCCGAGTGCGTCGCCGTTAGCGTCGCGCGCGATCAGCAGCGCGCCTTTTGGTGGTGCGTATTTGCCGGGGAGCGACGCGAGTTCGCCGTCAAAGCCTTGGTAGCCGAGATCGATGGGGAGCGACGCGGCGTAGGCGCGGAAGAGTGACGTGATGGCGGGGAGATCGGTGGGGAAGGATACGCCGGTGATGCTCACGGCTTCTGTGCCGGACCCAGCTGAAACATGGTTGCCGGGATGAACATTCCCACTTGCCCGTCCGTACGCGGTTCTATCGGTGCGTCAGCATTGGCCTCATCTGGCGCCTCATCGCAGGGCCAGATGCTCACAGCTCCGGATGCGGACGGCGTCCAAAGCCAGATTTCGTCAAACACAACGTTCGACAGAGGACGAAGCCTCTTTCGGGCAAACAGTATATTGCGTGACGTTCGCTTGGCGCCGTTCTCGAACCAAACTGTGTGAAGCCCCTGGTAGGTCGTCCATATTAGGAGCCAGAATTGTCGCTTCGGTTTTGCGTAATTCTTCCCGAGCTTGAGTGCGATCTTTTCCCAAATCACCGCGCGCTGTCTCTCCGCGTCAATTCCCCAGATCTCATCCGACCCAAGCTGCGCAACGCTATCAAACTTGTGACGACGCTGCTTCCAATCTTCAGTCGGAATGTGCACGAGAAAATCGCGCTTCGCGGCGATCTCGACGGCCTGAACTTCAATTTCCCCGGTCGGCCCGACGAGCAGGAAATCATGCCCACGTTCGGGCAACGACTCTACGCACCACTTGCCGGACGTCTGCTCCGAAAGGGCGGCGGCAAACCGCCTCCCGATTTCCTCCTCTTGCCCCTCTTTGACCGCTGGAAGAGTCTCCACCACTTTCTGCATCGTGCCACGCGCGGAAGCTCCCACGTGACCAAACTCATCCGTTGGTTTTCGAGGCGGTCTCCGCGCCATTGGTCCCATTCTCACAACGGAATGTTGTCGTGCTTCTTCCAGGGGTTCTCTAGTTTCTTGTTCTTCAGCGTGCCGAGGGCGCGGATGATGCGTTTGCGGGTTTCGCGGGGCATGATGACGTCGTCGACGTAGCCCAGGCTTGCCGCCACGAACGGGTTGGCGAAGCGGTCGGAATATTCCTTGGTGCGGGCGGCGATTTTTTCCGGATCGCCGATGTCGGCGCGGAAGATGATTTCGACGGCGCCCTTGGCGCCCATCACCGCGATTTCGGCTGACGGCCAAGCGTAGTTCACGTCGCCGCGCAGGTGCTTCGAACTCATGACGTCATAGGCGCCGCCATAAGCTTTGCGCGTGATCACCGTGACTTTCGGCACCGTCGCTTCGCCGTAGGCAAACAAAAGCTTCGCGCCGTGTTTGATGAGCCCGCCGAGCTCTTGCTTGGTGCCCGGCAGGAAGCCCGGCACATCCACGAACGTCACGATCGGAATGTTGAAGGCATCACAGAAGCGCACGAACCGCGCGGCTTTGCGCGAGGCGTCGATGTCGAGGACGCCCGCGAGCACCATGGGCTGGTTCGCGACGATACCGACGGTTGAGCCGTCGAGGCGGACGAAGCCGGTTAAAATGTTTTTGCCGAACTCTTGACCGATCTCGAAGAACTCGCCTTCGTCGGCGACCTTCTCGACCAGCTCCTTCATGTCATAGGGCTTGTTCGGATTGTCGGGGATGAGGCGATCGAGCGAGGTGTCTTCACGCATGACATCATCGAAGTGCGGCCGCGTCGGCGGCTTGTCGCGATTGGAGAGCGGCAAGAAGTCGATGAGGCGGCGCATCTGCGCCAGCGTCTCGAAATCGTTCTCGTAGGCGCCATCGACGACGCCAGATTTGCTCGCATGCACGCGCGCGCCGCCGAGCTCCTCGGCGGTGACGACCTCGTTCGTAACGGTCTTCACAACGTCAGGACCGGTGACGAACATGTAGCTCGTATCTTTCACCATGAAGATGAAGTCGGTCATCGCCGGCGAATAGACGTCCCCGCCCGCGCACGGCCCCATGATGACGCTGATCTGCGGAATGACGCCGGAGGCCAGAATGTTGCGCTGGAAAATGTCGGCATAGCCGGCGAGCGATTCCACGCCTTCCTGGATGCGCGCGCCGCCGGCGTCGAAGATGCCGACGATGGGCGCGCCGTTCTTCATCGCCATGTCCTGCACTTTGCAGATCTTGGCGGCGTGCGCGCCCGAGAGCGAACCGCCGAAGACGGTGAAGTCCTTGGAGAAGACGTAGGTCAGGCGGCCGTTGATCGTGCCCCAGCCGGTGACGACGCCGTCGCCCGGGATTTTGGTTTTCTCCATCCCGAATTCGTGGCTGCGATGTTCGACGAACATGTCGAACTCTTCGAAGCTGCCTTCGTCGAGGAGAAGTTCAATGCGCTCGCGCGCGGTGAGCTTGCCCTTGGCGTGCTGCGCCGCATGGCGTTTCTCGCCTCCGCCCTGACGCGCGGCTTCGCGCTTGGATTCGAGGGCGGCGATGATGTCTTTCATGGGCAGCGGGCTCCCGGCGCAATCTATGCGTCAGGGGGTAGCTTCCGCTAGGGGGTGAGGCAAGCGCCCGGTTAGACCCGCTTGCGCGCTGCGGCGACGCGGTCCTGCAGGTGCGGCAGATTTGGCCAGCGGCGGGCGGCTTCTTCGTACGCGGCTTTGGCGTCGGCTTTGCGGCCAAGCGCTTCGAGCGCGGCGCCGCGGTTCATCGCGAGGATGGGCAGATCGATGCCGCGGCTGCGCAGCTCGTCGAAGATCGCGAGCGCGTCTTGCGGGCGCTTCAGCTCCATCAGCGCCGCAGCTTTCGCGTGCGCTGCGTTGGGATCTTCCCGGTTGAGCTTCAGAGCTTCGTCAGCGGCTGAGAGCGCCTCTTGGGCTTTGCCCTGCGCCCGCAAAGCGTTCGAAAGCGCTTCCCAGGTAGACGACGTCGGCGATGCATTCGCTTGGCGCGCGACGCGTTCGGCGTCAGCGAAACGCTCGGTGATGTAATAGGCTTGCGAGAGAACGACGAGCAGGCCTGGCCAGGTTTGATCGATGCGCGCGGCGGCGGTGTAGGCTTCGATGGCGCCGTTGTGGTCGCCGATTTCTGTCAGGATGTGCCCAAGACCAATGTGGTGACGAAGTGCGTTTGGCTCCGCGCTAACGGCGCCGCGCATCACGCGCACACTGTCGGCGGGACGCCCCTGCGCCATGCGCACCATCGCCATCGTGTGCTGCGCATCCGCAGGCGCACGCGCAAAGTCCGGCCATGTCTGCGTGAGCACTCGCTCGGCGCCGCTCGGGTCGCCATTCTTGAGAGAGAGTTCGGCTAGGTTGAGGGCGGCGTCGTTGCTCATTTCGGTCTCCGTGACGCTCGTTTGCAGCATCGTTTGCCGCCGCACAAGCGCGTGTTTCAGGCGGGCACAACATCAAAAGGCGCGGTAAGCCGTTCGCCTTGGGAGAACGGGATGGTGCCGTGCCACATGTAGGAGGGGAAAAGCACGAGACGGCCCTCTTTGGGCTGCACCACCTTCTCCACGGTGCAGTGCGGAACGGGCCAGCGCGGCTCTCCGAATTTGATCCAGCCTTCCTGGCTGTCGCCAGTCTTCGTTACCTCCGGCAGCGAGACGTAGAAGGCGGAACTGATCCAGCCTTCAGGATGCAGGTGGTTCACGTGGTAGCCGTTGGGCTTCAACTTTACTGACCAGCAGCCGGATAATTTGAACTTGTCGGCCTTGCGCCCGCTCCAGGGATGGTTGGGGGCGCGCATGGTCGAGATGTACGCGCGGATTGGGTCTTCGAGCGCTCGCAGATATTGCTTCACGATGGGATCATCGTAGGTGAGCAGGCTGCGCGTGGTTTGCGAACCGTGGCGTAGCGATTGATCGAGCGGATGCGTTTCGAGCACGTGCAAACGCTCGAGGCTTTCGCGTAGCGCGGCGTTGAAATCCGCGAATGTTGCGAAACCTTGCGGCGCTTCGAGATCGTAGGGCTGCACCATCAAATCGTAGTCGCAGAGCGCGTGGTAGCGATCGTCGCCGAGCTGACGGTACGCCATCGACTGATAGCAAATCCAATCGCCATTGAGCGGTTGCGCCTTCAATAGCGGCGCCAATTCGCGCAGAGCTTCATCGCCTCGGCCAAGCCGCAGCAGAGCACTTACGAAATTGCCGCGCACGAAAGGCACGTGCGGCGCATTAGCCACCGCTGCGCGCAACAGCGGCAGGCCCTCTTCCGTACGCCCCTTTTCATCCAACAATACGCCGAGCGCGCCTTGGAGCGGGCCGTTCGCGGGCATGCGTTGCAAACCCTCGGCGAGAACCTGCTCGGCGCGCTCACGCTGATCGGCGCGGCGCAGAATGTCGGAATAGCCGATCCGCAGATGGAGCGAATCCGGTTGGCGCTGGAGGGCAGCTTCGTAGTCGCGCGCGAACCCCTCGCCCGCGCCGCGCATCCAGCGCACGCTGGCGAGCATGCTTTGCAGGCCTTGGTCTTGCGGCCAACGCTTTACGGCGTCCGCTAAAGCCGCTTCTGCGTCGGCATCGCGCGTGAGGCCGAGCAACGCCACGGCGCGGTTGAGCAGTATCTGGGGCGGCGTCACGCCGCGCTGGATTAGCTGATCATAGATCTGAAGCGCTTCGGTTAAGCGCCCTAGCCTGCCCAAAATGAACGCGCGGCTGTGCTGAGCGCTGGCAATCTGCGGCGCGCGCGCCACGGCCTGGTCGGCCGCGGAGAGCGCATCCTCCAAGCGATCCTGCGCGCGCAATGCGTTGGCCAACACGTCGAACGCTTCTGCGCTTGGCGATTGGGCGATCGACATGCGCGCAATCTGTTCGGCGGCAGGCGGATTGCCGGCGCTCATTGCAGCTTGCGCCTGTTTGTGCGCGTCGGGGTTCATCCGAGCGCCTCAATGTAGCGGGCGATGGCACGGAATTCCGTCTGCTGACTAATGAGCCGCGCGCGCGCCTCATCGTCCTCGCCCCACTTCTCCAAACTCCAGAGATTGTCGAGCGCGGCCGCATGAAACGCTTCGTCCGCCGTGAGCCGATTTCGGAGGAGCGCAAAGCCAATCAGCACCGACCCCGCCGCGCCAGTCGCTTGCGACAACGCTGTCAGCGCAAAGTCATCCAGCGATAGCGCGTGCGTCCGGATCGTTGCGAGCGCTTCGGATTCAACGCGCGCTGCGACGATACCCGTCACGACCGGTAGCTCAACGCCAAGCGCCTCACCGGCCCAAGCCACGATCGAATCCCAATGCTCGGCTTGCTTGGCGCGCAAATCAGCGGGCGAATCTGCGCGGTGACAGCAGAGGTCGGTTTCGCCGAAGGCCGTTACATAGTCCGCGAGTTGTTCACGGCTCTTGGCGGTCCAATCGAGCGAGGCGAATGCAAGTTGGCTGACCGGCATTGAGGCCGGCACGATGTGCTCGCGCTGGGCGGTCCATTCATTCGCACACAATTGCGCCAGCGCGCGCGTCGGCGACACGAAGACTGCGCCGCCTGGCGTTCTCAGGTTTCGTGCATCCAGCGCTACGCCGTAGCCGTCGCCGTTCTCAACGACGGTGGCGGTTTCGTAGAACCGGCGAGGCAATGCGAGCGCGTCTGTCACGTCATCTTCCTAGCGGATCGCGCGTGGCTCCGCATCTGGACGCGCCGCCGCATCATCAGCTCGGCGTCAAATCGAACGCCAGGCTGAGGCGCTCGGCGCCTTCGAACGGCACAGTACCGTGCCAGATATAGGAGGGAAACAGCACCAGCATTCCAGGCTGGGGTTCGACGAACTTCTCAGGACCGCAGCCCGCTGGCGGGCGGTTCGGCTCGCCGAATTTCAGCCAGCCGGCCTTCGGATCTTTCGGGCGCTCGCCTGGCATGATCGAGACGAAATACGCCGAGCTGATCCAGCCACGATCGTGCACGTGATTGGGCAGATAGCCGCCGTCCGTTAGCCGCGCAGACCAAAGGCCCGTATAGCGCGAGTTCTTGGTGCGCCTGACGCCGACAGGATCGCTCTCGCGCAAACGCCCTGCATAGTCGCGAACCGCCACATCCATGGCCGCTAGGAAATGCTTGATCACCGGCTCGTCGAGACTGAGTAGACTCCGGTTCGTTTGTGAGCCGTTGGGAATGTATTGATCCAGCGGATGTGCGTTGGTTTTGTGCTGCGCGCGCAGGAGTACTGCGAGGCCGGCGTTGAAGGCCTCGGTTGTGAAGAACCCTTGTGGCGGAGGTATCTCGTAGCTGCGAACGAAGCGGTCATAGTCGCACCAGATGCGATACTCCGGGTGCTCCAACATCCGCATTGCCGTTGTCGCGCATGCGATCAGGTATTGCTCGTCGGGTTGCTCGACACGCAGTTCGTTGACAATCCGCAGCACTTCATCCGGCTGGCCTGCCCGCAAAAGAGTCGAAAGCAGATTGCGCTGCGCCGCGCGTGATGGCGCAACCTCTGCCGCGCGCCGCAGCACGCGTAGACCGTCAAGGGGACGATCAAGCTCGTCGAGCACCACGCCCATAGCTGTCAGCAGCGCCGGCACATCGGGCGCGAGCCGCAGCGCCTCGTCCAATACGGACAGCGCCTTGGTATTGTGACCGCCGCGGTGCAGCGCATCGGCGCACGCAAGGCGTAAGCCCAGATCGTTGGGCCGCGCTTGAATCGCTGCTTCGTTGGCGGAGACGCTTTTCTCGCCTTGTCCGCCGAGCCAGCGTATGCGCGAGAGCGTGCCCTGAAGCGCGTTCACGGTCGGCCAAAGCCGCACGCCGTGTTCGGCGATTTCTTCAGCGTCCTTTTTTCGACCTTCCGCATAGAGCGCGCGGGCGAAATGGTGCGCGAGGTCCGGCGTGTCCATTTCCTGGCGGGCTAGCTTCTCAAACACAACCAACGCTTCAGTATTCCGCCCGACTTTTTCCAACGCCGTGGCGTGGTTGTATCGCAGACCACGTAAGCTGGGGCCGTATTTTAGCGCGGTTTCGGCCGTCACCAGCGCATCTTGGTGGCGTTCTTGTGCACGCTGCACTGTGCCGAGCAGTGTCCAGCTCTCGGGTCCGGGCGCGATGGCGATATACTCGCGCGCCTCGCGCTCGGCCTCCGTGAGTTCGCCTAGCGACATCAGGCAGCGCACGATGCTGACGCGTACCATCAATAGTCCCGGCACAAGAGCCGATGCGGCGCGAAATAGCTTGATCGCGTCTTGGTAAGCGCCGCGCGCCTGAAGGACGAGCCCGAGTTCGTTGTAGTATTGGCCCGAGCGTAAGTCGTGTGCGATGGCGGCACGGAAGTAGCGCTCCGCTTCTGGCAATTGACCCTGGGCCTTCTTGATCTGTCCCATCAAATGCTGGACTGGCGCGTCCGCCTTAAACTGATGGATCACAGGCGCGAGAATTCTCTCAGCGCCCACTGCATCTTCCTGGTTCAGCAATTCACGCGCGGCATTCACGAAAGCATCCGCTTCCAGCGTGCCCTTCATCGCGTTGCCTCGAAGGGCTTGAAGGGATCGCGCATCTCGCTCTCCTCAAAACCGAGCGTGTTGAACGCGGCTTTGATGTGACCGGTCAGTTTGGCGATGACTTTGAGTTCGCCGCCAGACGGGTGCGGCATACGAATAGCGCGCGCGTGCAGGAGCAATGAACCGCCGAGATCGTTCAGCGTTGGGCGATCGCATTTGTATTTCGGATCCCCGACAATCGCGTGGCCCATCTCGGCCATGTGGAAGCGGAGTTGGTGCGTGCGGCCGGTCACCGGCCTCAGCGCGACCCAAGTCGCTCGCTGCCCCGCCTCGGAAACCACCGCATACTGCGTGATGGCATGAACTGCGCCTTCTTCGGTCTGTAGCGCGCGCACCATCATTTCACGATCGGCGTCGCGCGGCCCCGGGGCCTTGCGTATCCATGAGCGCAACTCGCCAACTTTTGGGCGCGGCGAGCCAACGACGATGGCCCAATAGATCTTGTCCGTATCCCGATCGCGGAATGCTTCCGCCAGAAACGCCGCGGCGCGTGGGTGACGCGCGAGCACCAGACAGCCCGATGTGTCGCGATCAAGACGGTGCACGAGCTTTGGTTTTTTCTCGGCGTCGAACTTCAATCCGTCCATCAGCGCATCGAGATGACGCGGCGTCTTGGCGCCGCCTTGGACCGCGAGCCCATGGGGTTTGTTCAGAACGATGACGTCGTCGTCGCGGTGGATCACCAGCGAGCGGACGTACTCCGCGTCCTTCTCCGAGATCGCGCCTGGAACCGGTCGCGTCGGCGCATCAGGCAGCGGCGGGATGCGGACGCTTTGTCCGGGTGTCACACGGTCAGAAGCTTTCACGCGCGCGCCATCGACACGCACCTGGCCGGTGCGCAGGAGCTTTTCGACCTGCCCTTGTGTCAGTTGCGGGTAGCGACGGCGCAGCCAGCGGTCGATCCGCGGCTCACCATCGTCTGCGCCAACTTCGACGGTCTCAACCGACCTCATACGCGTCCCACACTCAAACCCACCCAACAGGCGCCAACACTCAATACGACCGAAGCGGCAGCATAGAGCAAAGCAAGTCCGGGTTGATGCTCCATGAGGCGCACCGTCTCCAGCGAAAACGCCGAAAACGTGGTGAAACCTCCCAAAACACCCACGCCAAGGGCGAGGCGGAGCGTCTCCTGCTCAGGGCCGACACGCACCGCCAGCAGCCCCATGGCGAGACCACCCACGACGTTCACTAGGAGCGTGCCCCAAGGAAACGCCAGCCCCAGCACACGCGCCGCGCCGATGCCCACGCCATAACGGGCGACTGCGCCCAGCGCGCCGCCAGTTGCCACCAGCAGCAAGTTCATCATCCGACGGTCGAAATCCGGCTGCGGATCGCCAGCGACGTTGAACGTGCATCGTAGGCATTGGCGTCATCTGGCTTCGGACCTTCGCCGAAGCGGATCTCGTACGTTGCGCCACGCGCGCGGGCGACCTGCTGTTGGTTGCCGAGCGGAAAGTTGAACCCGACGCCGACGCTTGCACCGCTGCTGCGGCCGTAACTGCCGCCGCCGATGCCAACGCCGAGGCTAGGACCGCTTGAACGGCTCGCGCCCTGCTGATCGAGGGAGCGGCGATCTACCCAGAACCACTCGCGGCCATTTTGCAGCGTGAGCTCGGCGGCGCGGAGCATCGCGTAGTCCTCAAGTCGCGCCGCCTCGGCGCCGCTGGGCGCGCGATAGGTAACGAAGTAACGGTTCGATTCAATCTGGGTTTCGGAATAGCCGGCGCTGGTTGCGGATGTGGCTGGGGCATAGGGCGGCGCGGCTGGCGTGCTGGCGCATGCAACAAGAGCGAAGGCCGCCGCGACGAAGCTCAGAACTCTTATCATGGTCGTTCCTTTGGAATCCCTCACCGCTACCTTAGCAGGTTTCTCAGTGCGTGGGCGTCTCAAGCCCTAGTGATCAGGCCAAGAGATTGCGCGAGGGCGTCAAAATCCGGGGGTAACGGCGCAGTGAATGTCCTGCGACCGCCGTCTGGGTGAGGCACTTCAAGCGCAGCGGCGTGGAGCAGAAGGCGCGGAATTTCTGTTCCACCAATGCTGTAGAACCCGCCGTACTTGCCGTCGCCGGCGATAGGGCGCCCGACCGCGGCCATGTGCGCGCGTAATTGATGCATGCGGCCCGTTTCCGGGCTGAGTTCCAGGAGTGCAGCCTCCGAGGTGGCCGCGAGTGTGCGGTAACGCGTCAGAGCCGATTGGCCGTCGGCGGCGACTTCCATGATGTCGAGGCCCTTGCGGGAGGATTTCTTCAACGCAAGCGCGACCTCACCGGTTTCCGGCGAAGGAGCGCCGCCGCAGACGATGGCGAGGTAGGTCTTCTTCACGTCGCGCCCGGCGAAGGCCTCAGAGAGAAACGCTGCGGCGGGCTTGGTTCGAGCAGCGACAATGACGCCCGAAGTTTCACGATCAAGGCGGTGCACGAGCCGTGGTTGTTTGCCGTTCGACTTGGCGAACGCCGTCAGAAGATCTTCCAGACTTCGCGTGACCCCGGAGCCGCCCTGCACGGCAAGGCCTGACGGCTTGTTGAATGCAATGAGCGTCGCGTCCTCTTCGAGGACGAGCGAGCGCGCGAGCGTGGCGTCTTCGGGTGAGATTGATCGCGTCATTGGTTATGCGTCATCGCGTTCAGCGCGGATCTTCGCCCAGTGCTCAAGGCGCTCTTTGATGGCGCCCTCGCGGCCCCGGCCTTCCGGCGCATAAAACTGGCGGCGTTTCATCTCGTCCGGAAAGTAGTTCTGGCCGGAGAACGCGCCTTCGGCATCGTGGTCATAGGAATAGCCGGAGCCGTAGCCGAGCTCCTTCATCAACTTCGTCGGTGCATTGCGGATGTGCATTGGCGGTCCAAGCGCGCCGGTTTCCTGCGCCGCTTGTTTGGCCTGTTTCCAAGCGGTGTAGGCGGCGTTTGATTTAGGCGCCGTCGCCAAGTGGATCACGGCTTGCGCTAGATGCAGCTCGGCTTCGGGTGCGCCAATGAAATGCACCGCGTCTTTCGCGGCATTGGCGATCAGCAGCGCTGTTGGATCGGCGAGACCGACATCCTCCGCCGCCGCACGCACGAGGCGGCGGGCGATGAACAACAAGTCCTCGCCACCGGCAATCATGCGCGCGAGCCAATAGAGCGCCGCGTCCGGATCGGAGCCGCGGATGCTTTTGTGGAGCGCGGAGATAATATTGTAGTGCTCCTCACGATCCTTGTCGTAAGCGGGCGCACGCTTTTGCAAGAGCTCACCAAGCGCTCGCGCGTCCAGCAGCGCCCTTGCTTGCAGCGCGAACAATTCTTCGCTGAGCGTCAGCAGATAGCGGCCATCGCCGTCAGCGAGGGTGGTAAGTGCAATTCTCGCGTCGTCTGTTAAGGGCACTTTCTTGCCAAGGAGCGTTTCCGCGCGCTGCAGCAATAGATCCAGTGCGCCATCGTCCAGACGCTTCAGCACGAACACTTGCGCGCGTGAGAGCAAAGCAGCGTTGATCTCAAAACTCGGGTTCTCGGTTGTGGCGCCGACGAGCGTCACTACGCCCTGCTCCACGTACGGTAAAAAGCCGTCTTGCTGCGCCCGATTGAAGCGGTGAATTTCATCGACGAACAGCAATGTCGATTTACCGGACGCACGGCGCCCGCGCGCTGTCTCGAACGCCTTCTTCAGATCAGCGACGCCCGAGAACACGGCGCTGATCTGTTGGAACTCAAGACCGGTTTCTTCGGCCAACAAACGCGCGATCGTCGTTTTGCCGACACCGGGCGGCCCCCACAAAATCATGGACGCCAAGCGTTTTTGCGCCACCATCCGGCCAATCGGACCTTCTGGCTTCAGCAGGTGATCTTGGCCAACGACCTCATCAAGCTTGCGCGGCCGCAGCCGCTCTGCCAGTGGCGTTGGCGCACCCTGGTCAAGGCCAGCGGCTTCGAACAAATCGCTCATGCTGGGAGCATAGGCTTTCCCAAGGAGAGAAACGATGGCTGAAGCGACATCCACAATACCCGTTGGCGTCTATCCTTACCTTTCGGTCAAAGGTGGGAAGGCCGCGATCGATTTTTACACGCGCGCATTCGGCGCGACCGAAGAATTCCGGAATTACGGCCAGGATGGCGAGCGCATTATGCATGCCCGCTTCCGCATCAATGGTTTCGCGATATTGCTCTCGGACGATTTTCCCGAGTTCCGGGGCGGCGCTGGTGCGCCGGCGCCTTCAGGCGTGACGATCCACCTTGAGGTCGATGACGCTAACCGTTGGTGGGAACGCGCCGTTGCCGCAGGCGCCACCATCACCATGCCGCTCGCGGATCAGTTTTGGGGCGACCGCTACGGACAACTCAAAGACCCGTACGGCCATTCATGGTCGATCGGCGCGCCGGTGAAGACGTAGCGCGTCGAGCTAGCGTCAGAAGCGCAACTCTGCACGCTGGCCGTTGCGCTCTACGGCGATCACCCAGGTTCGCGATTGCGCCATCGTCCGATCAAGCTGGGCGGCGTCACGAATGGGTGCGCCGTTCACTTCGTCGATGATGTCGCCAGGGCGGAAGCCGATGCGGGCCGCAACGCCGCGCGTGTCGAGCGCTTGAATAAACACGCCGTCAGCAAACGGATCGAGACCCGAGGCTTCAGCGGTCGCCGGCGTGAGCGTCACGACGCGCGCTCCGGACAGCGGATGACGTCCAGAGAGCTCGCGCGGATCGGGCGCGCCACCGGGGGGCGCTTCGGCGTTGGCGGTGATCGTCACCTGCCGCCCATCACGCAACACGACCAGTGGCACACGTGCGCCGGGCCGCTGCGTTGCGAATTGATAGCGGACTCCGCCCTCATCGCGGACGTCGATGCCGCCGACACGGAGGATCACGTCGCCCGTCCGTAGGCCTGCGCGTTCGCCTGCGGCGCGCGGGTAGAGGTCGCTGACCAGTACGCCCTCGGGGCGCGGCAAACCAAGCGCACGCGCTTGCTCTTGCGTCACCGACTGCATGCGCGCCCCGAGCCAGGGACGAATGACGGTACGCCCACCGGACACGGCGGATTCCACAACGCGGCGCACCATCTCTGCCGGGATGGCGAAACCGATGCCGTTGGAGCCGCCGGTTTCGGAGAAGATCGCGCTGTTGATGCCGACGAGCGATCCGCTCATGTCCACGAGCGCACCGCCAGAATTGCCGCGATTGATGGCGGCGTCGGTCTGAATGAAGAAGGCGTAGTCGGAGATGCCGACGTCCGTGCGCGCCAGCGCCGAGATGATGCCGCTGGTGACCGTTTGCTCGAGGCCATACGGGTTGCCAATGGCGAGAACGAGGTCACCGACTTGCAGATTGCTTTGGGTGTTCGCGAACGCGAGCGTCGGCATGCGTTCATTGTTGGTATTGATGCGCAGGACGGCCAGATCCACACGCGGATCGGCTAGAACGAGCTCGGCATCGAACTCGCGCCGGTCAGACAGCACAACCTTCAGAGACTGTGCGCCGTCGATGACGTGGTTGTTGGTGACGATGATCCCGTCTTCACGAACGATCACGCCCGAACCGAGCGAGTTCTCAACACGCGGCGCACTGAACCGCCCGAAGAATGGATCGCGCGCCATCGAGCGCGACACGCGCTGTGCGTACACGTTGACGACGGCGGGACCAGCCCGCGCTGCAACCGGCGCGAAGGATAGCTGCACTTCGCCGCGATTAGAGGGCGCCGCGCGCAATAGTGGCTGCGCCTGTACGAGTTGGAGATAAGGTTCGTCACTGCCAACGGCCCGCGCATCACGCTGCCCAGTCAGCGGCGAAATCGCCAACGCCCCGCCAGCGAACCCCGCCACCAGCGCGATGAAAGGGGACGCCTTCAAAAGAATGGATCGCGTGATTTTCATATGTCCGCCGCCTCGATAAATCACTGCCGGATCATGCGCCGGGACGGGGCGGAAACATGGCGAAACTCAGGGAGATGCGACGGTTCGTGCAGCGATCGCGGCTAGCAGCGTGCGCCAATGCTCGCTGAGGCGCATCTGCGTCGCCGCCAGGGGAAAGCCGTGCCTGGCGACATGCTCTTGCGGGATGGTGTCCCAGCCACGGTGCTCAACGGTGACACGCGTTTCATCCGCAACGGGCTCGAAACGAACTTCCACCGTCGTTACCTGCTCTGGAGCGAACGTTGCCTGGCGCCAAGTGAATGCGAGCAGCTCGCCTGGCCGCCATACCATGATGCGGCCGATCTCGAAGGTTTTGTCATTGGCCAGGTCGGTAACGAGCCGGCCGCCTTCGCCGGGCTCGAAGCGCAACGCACCATCGCCGCGCGGCGTAAGCTCGAAGAGCCCGCTCGGGCGCCACCACAACGCGATATCTTGAGTGAACACATCGAACGCCTGCTGCGGCGTCGCCTTCACGCGCAGGGAGACGATGACCGCGCTCACTTAGACTTCTTTTCCACGTGCGTTTTGAACGACGCGAGTTGGTCGCTCCACATCCGTTCAGTGTCGGCGAGCCACTTTTTGAGGTCAGCCATCGCGCCATCTTTCAGCGTGTAAATGCGAACGCGCGCATCGAACTCAGGATGGGTTTCCTCAACCAGCCCACTCTGCTTGAGCGCACGCAAATGCCTGCTCATCGCTGGCGCCGGCAAACCAAGCGCTTCCGCGAGTTCGCCCGCGCGCCGCGGCTTTTGCCCAAGCAACTCGACCGCGCGCCGCCGATGCGGATCGGCGAGCGCGGCAAGCGTCTGATCGATGTTGCGCTTCACAGACTGGTTTGCGTGCGCATGCTTCCGCCCGCGGCCTTGTCCCATTCGGCAGTCGTCATTTCCTGGATCGTGACGCCGAAGGTCCAGATATGCCCCTCGCCATCACGCGCGCGATACGTGCGGTCGCCATAGAACTGCGTTGAGGGCTCCTGCATGATCTCAGCGCCAGCTTTTCGCGCACGCTCACAATGCGCGTCGAGGTCATCGCCGCGCGTTAGCTGCACGTGGACAGTCTGCGTGTTTTTGCCGGCGATCGATTTCGGGCTTTTGTGATCAGCGCTCCATTCGTTGCCGACCATCACGACGCTATCGCCGTACTTCATCTCGGAATGGGCAATGTTGTCGTTCTCATCGAGGATGACCATCAACGGCTCAAACCCGAACGCTTCTTCAAGAAAGCGGAACGCCACCTTCGGATCGACGTAACAGACCGCGCTGGAAAACCCTTTCGGGCGGTAGAGATCGGACACCGTAACCTCCTGCTCATATCTGCAATATTTCTATTTTGTAGCAAATATTGAGTCAAGACCTCGGTGACGGTGAGTGCTATCGCCCGCAACGAAAAAGCGGCGCCACTTTCATGACGCCGCTTCAAATAAGACACGCCTGCGAGGCGGATTAGTTTTCGGTGTAGATCGCTTCCGGGCGCGTGCCGCTGTCCTTGCCGAGCGCGTCTTCGTCGCGATCAACAAATTCGATGACGGCGAGCGGGGCGTTGTCGCCGTGGCGGAAGCCGGCCTTCAGAACCCGGGTGTAGCCACCGGCACGGGCCTTGTAGCGCGGCGCAAGCGTCTCGAAGAGCTTCTTGGTCTGCGTCTCGTCGCGCATGCGCGACAGAACAAGCCGGCGTGCGCCAAGGTCGCCCTTCTTTGCCAGCGTCACGAGACGCTCGACGACCGGACGAAGCGCCTTCGCCTTAGGCAGCGTCGTCACGATTTGCTCGTGCTTCACCAGAGCGGCAGCCATGTTGGCGAACATCGCCAGACGGTGGCTGGCCGTGCGGTTGAGTTTCTTATGTCCTGAGCCGTGACGCATACTACTTCCCCAAGCCGGGCCTAGCCCGGCTCTCCGTTAGATTTGATCTTCGTACTTCTTGGCGAGATCTTCGATGTTGTCCGGCGGCCAGTTCTCGACCGCCATACCCAGATGGAGACCCATCGAGGCGAGGACTTCTTTGATCTCATTGAGCGACTTGCGGCCGAAATTCGGGGTGCGAAGCATTTCGCCTTCCGACTTTTGGATGAGGTCGCCGATGTACACGATGTTGTCGTTCTTCAAGCAGTTTGCCGAACGCACCGAGAGTTCGAGTTCGTCGACCTTCTTCAGCAGCGCCGGGTTGAACGGAAGATCTGGCTTGTCGCCGCCTTCCTTCTTTTGCTTCGGCTCTTCGAAGGTGATGAACACTTGCAGCTGGTCCTGCAGGATGCGCGCTGCGTACGCGATCGCATCTTCCGGACGCACAGCGCCGTTGGTTTCAACTTCGATGATCAGCTTGTCGTAATCGAGCACTTGGCCTTCGCGCGTGTTCTCGACGCGATAAGCAACGCGGCGAACCGGCGAGTAGATCGAGTCGATCGCGATCAGGCCGATCGGCGCATCGTCGGGACGATTTTGTTCGGCCGGGACGTAGCCCTTGCCGTTGTTGATCGTCAGTTCCATGCGCAGGTTCGCGCCGTCGTCCAACGTGCAGATCACGTGGTCAGGATTCAGGATTTCCATGTCGGAAACCGTCTGAATGTCGCTGGCCTTCACTTCGCCCGGGCCTGTCTTCATCAACATGACGCGCTTGGGGCCTTCACCGCGCATGCGGATGGCGACTTGCTTCAGGTTGAGCACGATGTCGGTGACGTCTTCGCGGACGCCCTGGATCGAGCTGAACTCGTGGACAACGCCGTCGATTTGCACCGACGTGATCGCAGCGCCTTGCAGTGACGAGAGCAGCACGCGACGCAGCGCGTTGCCGAGCGTGAGACCAAAGCCCCGCTCAAGCGGTTCCGCAATCAAAGTGCCACGCTTGGACGCGTCATACGCGTGCTCAATGACGGGCTTCTTCGGGCGGATCAGTTCAAGCCAATTTTTTTCGATCGACATTCATCGCTCTCAATCAAACGGCGCAGCGGAGGATCGCGCGCCAGTACAGTATTCCGTTTAGACCCGGCGGCGCTTCGGCGGACGGCAGCCGTTGTGCGGGATCGGCGTCACGTCGCGGATCGACGTCACGGTGAAGCCGACAGCTTGCAGTGCGCGCAGCGCGCTTTCACGGCCCGAACCTGGACCAGACACGTTCACCTCGACGGTGCGCATGCCGTGCTCCATCGCCTTGCGGCCCGCGTCTTCAGCGGCGACCTGCGCGGCGTACGGCGTCGATTTGCGCGAGCCCTTGAAGCCCATCGTGCCGGCGCTCGACCACGAGATCGTGTTGCCTTGCGCGTCGGTGATCGTGATCATCGTATTGTTGAACGACGCATTCACGTGCGCAACGCCAGTGACGATGTTCTTACGTTCACGCTTCTTAACTCGCGTGGATTCCTTAGCCATTGCGGCGTGTCCTTACTTCTTGGTCGCTTGTTTTTTGCCGGCGATTGCTTTTGCCGGACCCTTGCGCGTGCGCGCGTTCGTATGCGTGCGTTGACCGCGGACCGGAAGGCCGCGACGGTGACGCAGACCGCGATAGCAGCCCAGATCCATCAGGCGCTTGATATTCGTTGCGGTCTCGCGACGAAGATCGCCCTCGACGTTGTAGTCGCGGTCAATCGCTTCGCGGATTTGGAGAACCTCAGCGTCCGTGAGTTCGCTTACGCGGCGCTCCGGCGCGATGCCGACCTTCTCAGTGATTTCTTTGGCGTAGTGTTGGCCGATCCCATGGATGTACTGCAGCGCGATAACAACGCGCTTTTGGGTCGGGATATTTACGCCGGCGATACGAGCCATGTTGGCAGTGCTCCAAACGCAATAGGCGCGACGCCTCCGAACCGTGTGGTTCGGGGAGCATCGCGGTTAGGTGTTCGCGAAGTTGGCGGTTATAGCGGGGCGAAATGCCGCGTCAACCAGCCGAAACGCGTTCCTGTTGCGGCGTTTGCGCCGCGTCGGCAGCGTCAAATCGTGCGCGAGACGCCTCAATACAAGGGGTATGCTGGATGGCCCACTGCCCGAGGGCCGAAACTGGGATCAACAGGTCCCTTCCGAGGTCGGTCAGGGCGTAGTCCACCCGCGGCGGAACTGTCGGCGTGACGGTTCGGCTGACCAAGCCGTCGCGCTCGAGATTGCGAAGGGTCAACGTCAGCATCCGCTGGGAAATCCCGCCGATGATCCGCTTGATTTCGTTAAACCTTCTGGACCCCTCGCCTAGGCGCTGAATGATCAGCACGCTCCATTTATCTCCGATCCGGCCAAGAATGGCGCTGACCGCCCGGCAATCGTGGGACTGGATGTCGGATACAGCGGTGTGACCTAGTGAGGTCTGTGTGCGTTCTTGAGCGGTCTTCATAGGCACTCATATAGTCCTAGTTACCAACCGTTACTAGGGGATCAAAAATGACCACCAAAGTCGCCGTCGTCGTCGGGAGCCTCCGAAAAGGCTCCGTAAACCGCATTTTCGCGCAAGCGCTGGCCAAGGTCGCGCGCCCGAAGCTTGACCTCCAGATCGTCGAGATCGGCGATTTGCCGCTCTACGACCAGGATCTTGAAGGTGAGCTTCCGGCGCCAGTCGTTCGCTTCAAACACCAGATCGAAAGCGCCGACGCGGTGCTGTTCGTGACGCCCGAATTTAATCGCACGTTCTCTGCCGCGCTGAAGAACGCGATCGAATGGGGTTCACGTCCGTGGGGCAAAAATTCTTGGGCGGGCAAACCAGCGGCGGTCGTTGGCGCAACTCTCGGCGCGGTGGGCACCGCCGCCGCGCAATCGCAACTTCGCTCGGTGGTTAGCGCCGTGGGCGCTGCGCTCACGGCGCAACCTGAAATCTATCTCAACTATCGCGACGGCTTGATCGTTGATGGCGAGATCACGGACGAAGCGTTCCGCGGCGTGCTTGTCGATTGGTCAACGAAGTTCGCGGAGTGGATCGCGCGACTGCGCGCGCCCGCGCTTACTTTCTAGCGAGCGTCGATCGCGGCGGCGATGGACGTGGCCACATCCTCGATGCCGGCCATGCCATCTACGCCGCGGAGCTTGTTCTGCTTCTCGTAGTACGGGATGAGCGGCGCGGTTTGCGCGAGGTAGGCATTCAAACGCACTTTGTACGCTTCGGGATTGTCGTCGGCTCTGCCCTCTTCGGCGAAGCGCTTTGCAATGCGCTCAAGCAATTGCTGCGAGTCGACTTCCAGCTGCACAACGCGATCGATTTGCGTGCCGTGCTTCGACAGCATCGCATCGAGAGCTTCAGCTTGCGCAACGGTGCGTGGAAATCCGTCGAAGATGAAGCCCGGAGCAGCCTTGTTTTGCGCAAGGGCGTCTTCAATCAGCGCAATGACGATCTCGTCCGACACCAGCGAGCCGGAATCCATGATCGCGGCGACCTTTTGGCCAAGCTCTGAACCGGACTTGCGCGCAGCCCGCAGCATGTCGCCGGTCGAAAGCTGGACGTAGCCCCGTTCGGCGGTGAGACGCTTCGCTTGCGTACCTTTGCCAGCGGCCGGAGGGCCGAACAGGATCAGATTCATTTCTTGACGATCCCACCGCCCGAGCCACGCAGTTTTGAGCGCTTGATCAGACCTTCGTATTGGTGCGCGACCAAATGCGACTGAATCTGTGCGACCGTATCGAGCGTCACCGAGATCACGATCAGGATCGAAGTACCGCCTAGATAGAATGGCACCGCGTAGTACGCGATTAGAATTTCAGGCAGCAAGCAGACTGCCGTGATGTAGGCGGCGCCAATAACTGTGAGACGCGTCAGCACGTAGTCGAGATATTCCGCTGTCTTTTTGCCAGGACGGATACCCGGCAGGAAGCCGCCGTACTTGCGTAGATTGTCCGCGGTTTCTTCCGGGTTGAACACGATAGAGGTGTAGAAGAAGCAGAAGAAGATAATGCCAAGCGCGTAGAGGATCATGTGGCCGGGCTGGCCGTAACCGATGAAACCCTGCAGCTGGCTAACCCATTCCGGTGCGTTCGTGCCCATGCCCATGAAGCCAATGACGGTCGTCGGCAGCATCAGTAGCGAAGACGCGAAGATCGGCGGGATAACGCCTGCGGTGTTGATTTTCAGCGGCAAGAACGAGCTCTCGCCCATGAACATCCGGTTGCCCTGCTGCCGCTTCGGATACTGAACTACAAGCCGGCGCTGCGAGCGCTCGATGAATACAACGAAGACAACGACCGCGAGCATGGCTGCAGCGATCATGAGTAGACCGAACGGATTGACATCTCCAGTCCGCGCCAAAGCCAAGGACTGCATCACGACACGCGGCATTTCCGCGACAATGCCCGCGAAGATGATGAGCGAGATGCCGTTGCCGACGCCGCGCGCCGTCACCTGCTCGCCGAGCCACATCAAGAACATCGTGCCGCCCGTGAGCGTGATCACGGTGGAGGCGACGAAGAACAAGCCTGGATTGGTGACAACGCCAGCGCTGGACTGCAGGCCAATCGCGATGCCGTAAGACTGCACCAGCGCAAGCACCAGCGTGAGATAACGCGTGTACTGGTTGATCTGCTTGCGGCCGACTTCGCCTTCCTTCTTCAAGCGCTCAAGCGACGGGATCGACGTCGACAGCAGCTGCATGATGATGGACGACGAGATGTACGGCATCACGTTCAGCGCGAAGATCGCCATACGCTCAACGGCGCCGCCGGAGAACGTATTGAACATGCCGAGGATGCCGCCGGCTTGGGTCTGGAACGCTTGCGAGAACGCAGCCGGATCAATGCCGGGGATCGGGATGAAGGTGCCGATGCGATAAACGATCAGTGCAATGATCGTGTACCAAATGCGTTTTTGTAGCTCTGTCGCCTTCGCGAACGCCGCAAAGTTAATGTTTGCGGCTAGCTGTTCTGCGGCTGATGCCATGTGGGCGCGCTTCTCCGAATGTGATCCGGCGAGGCCGGAATACTCCCCGTCCGGAGAGCGAACCTTAGGCTGCTGCTTCGTCCGCCGCAGGCGGATTAAGCAGCGTCACCTTACCGCCGGCTTTTTCTACCGCGGCAATAGCCGCAGCAGAGGCGCCAGAAACGGTGATGTTCACTTTGGCTTTCAGCTCGCCGCGCGCAAGGAGGCGCACGCCGTCTTTCTTGCGGCGCAGCACACCGGCCTCAACCAGCGTGTCTTCGGTAATATCGTTCTTCGCGTCGATCTTCTTGTTATCGATCGCGTTTTGCAGCGTGGTCAGGTTGAGCCACTGATGCGTCTTGCTGTTCAGCGCGTTGAAGCCGCGTTTCGGCATGCGCATGTGCAGCGGCATCTGACCGCCTTCGAAACCATTGATCGACACACCGCGACGGGACTTTTGTCCCTTCACGCCACGTCCGCCGGTCTTGCCCTTGCCAGAGCCGACGCCGCGTCCAACGCGCATCAGCTTCTTGGTTGAGCCCGGATTGTCGGCCAGTTCGTTCAGTTTCATCGTACTTGCTCCGACGGCGAGGCCGTCTGTTATTTCACGACTTCGACCAAGTGGGCGACTTTGCGGATCATGCCTTGGATCGAAGGCGTGTCCTCAAGTTCGACAACTTGGTTGGCGCGCTTCAGGCCGAGACCCAGAAGCGTGGCGCGTTGATCAAATTCACGACGGATCGGGCTGCCCACGCGGCGAACCTTAACCGTGCCGCCGCTCGCGGCCTTTTTCTTAGCGGTAGCCATCTATCAACCCTCCGCCGCGACTTCGCCGAGGCTCGCGCCGTCCTTACGGCGGCCGACGAGATCGGCAACCTTCAGGCCACGGCGGTTCGCAACTTGGCGCGGCGAGCTTTGTTCTTTCAACGCGTCGATCGTGGCGCGCACCATGTTGTACGGGTTCGATGAACCCTTCGACTTGGCGACGACGTCAGACACGCCCAACACTTCGAGCACAGCGCGCATCGGACCACCGGCGATCAAACCAGTACCAGCGGGCGCTGCACGCAGCATGACCTTGCCTGCGCCCCAACGGCCATTGCCGTCATGATGCAGCGTGCGGCCTTCGCGAAGCGGAACGCGCACGAGAGATTTCTTCGCTTCTTCCGTCGCCTTGCGGATCGCTTCCGGCACTTCGCGCGCCTTGCCATGTCCGAAGCCAACGCGGCCCTTCTTATCGCCGACGACGACGAGTGCGGCGAACGCGAAGTTCTTACCGCCCTTCACGACCTTTGCGACGCGATTGATAGCGACGAGCTTGTCGACCAATTCGCCTTCAGCACGTTCTTCGTTGCCGCCACGATTGCGGTCATCACGGCGCGGGCCGCCACGGTTGCCGCCTGGGCCGCCGCCACGTCCGCCGCCCGGGCCACCACCCGGACCACGGCCAGCGCCGCCGCCTGGACCGCCACGGCGCGGGCCGCGCGGGCGAGCCGGTCGCTGATCTGCGCCTGGTGCGTCGGCCGGTGGGCCGCCTGCGGTTTCGTCCGTCATCTCAGCTTCCTCAGAATTCGAGTCCGCCCTCGCGGGCGGCGTCGGCCAGGGCTTTTACCCGGCCATGAAATACATAACGGCCGCGGTCGAACACGACTGACTTCTTGCCGGCGGCGACCGCGCGTTCGGCGATCAGTTTGCCGACAGCAGCCGCGCCGTCTTTGTCCGAGGCTTTCTTGCCCGTGCTCTTGAAGGCTTCATCGAGCGTCGAAGCGGAAGCGACGGTCACGCCCTTCTCGTCATCGATCAGCTGCGCCGAAATGTGCTTCGACGAGCGGAAGATGGAGAGGCGCAGCCGGCCTTCGCCAGCGAGCTTCTTCAGCCGGGTGCGGTTGCGCTGAGCGCGGCGCTCGGTGGGGTTAAGCTTGCGGACCATGGCTTACTTCTTCTTGCCTTCCTTGCGGCGGATATACTCGCCGACATAGCGCACGCCCTTGCCCTTGTAGGGTTCCGGCGGACGGTAGGAGCGGATTTCAGCCGCGGCTTGGCCGACGACTTGCGGATCAACGCCGCTGACTTTGATTTCGGTCGGCTTCGGCACCGCGATCGTGATGCCTTCCGGCGGCTGGTAGATGATCTCGTGGCTGTAGCCGAGTTGCATCTGCAGATTCTTGCCTTGCATCGCGGCGCGATAGCCAACGCCGGTCATTTCCAGGTTCTTTTCGAACCCTTCCGTGACGCCCTTCACATTGTTCGCAAGAACAGCGCGCGTCGTGCCCCACAGCGCGCGAGCGCGGGTGGTTTCATGGCGCGGCTTCACCGAGAGCGCGCCGTCGCCGAACGCAACTTCGACATCGTCGTGCGCGCGGAAGTTCAGCGTGCCCTTCGGACCCTTCACGCTCACCTCTTGGCCCTTCACCGTAACGGTGACGCCATTGGGAGCGGGGATCGGTCTTTTACCGAGGCGGGACATTAGTAGACCTCGCAGAGGACTTCGCCGCCGACGTTCGCGTCACGGGCGGCATTGTCGCTCATCACGCCTTTAGGGGTCGAGATGATCGAAATGCCGAGGCCGTTGCGGACGAGGCGAAGATCTTTAATCGAAGAATAGACGCGGCGGCCCGGCTTCGAAACGCGCGTGATCTCGTGGATCGCCGGCGCGCCTTCGAAATACTTCAGCTCGATCTCGAGTTCCTTGCGGCCCTCTTTTTCGATCTCGCGGAAGTCACGGATGTAGCCTTCGTCCTTCAACACTTGAAGCACGCGGTTGCGAAGCGTCGAGGCCGGCGAATGCGTCTTCGAACGGCCGCGCAGGTGCGCGTTGCGGATGCGGGTGATCAAATCGCCGACAGGATCGTTGATGTTCATCTATCGACGCTCCCTTACCAGCTCGACTTGACCATGCCCGGGATCTGACCGCTTGAGGCCAGTTCACGGAGCGCGATACGCGAGAGTTTCAGCTTACGGTAGAATGCGCGCGGACGACCCGTCAGCTCGCAGCGATTGCGGATGCGCGTCGGTGATGAGTTGCGCGGCAGCTGCGCCAGCTTCAGGCGGGCGGCGAAACGCTCCTCGAGCGGAAGGGCTTCGTTCAGCGCAGTGGCGCGCAACTTCGCGCGGCGTGCTGCGAACTGCTTCGAAAGCCGTTCACGCTTCTTGTTGCGTTCAATAGAACTGGTCTTGGCCATACTCTCTACTCTCTCCCGGTGCGTTCTGGGGTGGATCGCTCGCGCGATCAGTTCCGGAACGGGAAATCGAATTCTTTCAACAAAGCTCTGGCCTCGTCATCGGTGCTCGCGGTGGTGCAGACGACGATATCGAGACCCCAGATCTGATCGATCTGGTCGTAATTGATTTCAGGAAACACGATGTGTTCCTTGATGCCCATGGCGTAGTTGCCATGGCCATCGAAGCTCTTGCCATTCAGACCACGGAAGTCCTTCACGCGCGGCAGCGCGATCGTGACCAGGCGGTCCAGGAATTCGTACATCTGATCTTTGCGAAGGGTGACCTTCGCGCCGATGCTCATGCCTTCACGAAGCTTGAACGCGGCAATCGACTTACGGGCCTTCGTGGCCACCGGCTTTTGGCCGGAGATTGCAGTCAGCGCTTCGATCGCGGACGTGAGCTTCTTGGAGTCAGCGGTCGCTTCGCCGACGCCCATGTTCAACACGATCTTTTCAAGACGCGGAATCTGCATCTCGTTCGTGTATTTGAACTCGTCCTTCAGCTTGGCGCGAATTTCTTTGGTATAGCGCTGCTTCAAGCGCGGCGTGTAGCCGGCAGGCTTCGGCGCGCGCGGCTTTCCGGCGCCGGCCGCAGCCTTCGCCTTCTTTTCCGCGGCGGCCGCTTTGGCCTTCGCAACCTTATCGGTTTGCGGGTCAGACATCGATCTCAACTCCCGAGCCCTTGGCCACACGGACCTTCACGCCCTTGTCGTTCGTCTTGAAACCAACGCGCGTCGGCTTGCCCGTCTTGGGGTCGCGCAGCGCAACGTTGGAAAGGTGAAGCGAGGCTTCCTTCGCAATCACGCCGCCATTCGGATGCGTGACGTTCGGCGCGGTGTGGCGCTTCGCGAGGTTCAGGCCTTCGACGATAACCCGTTCTTCCTTCGGCATCACCTTCAGAACGCGGCCAGAGCGGCCCTTGTCCTTACCGGCGATGATGATGACGGTGTCGTCCTTCTTAATGCGGGCGGTCATTTATAGAACCTCCGGCGCGAGCGAGATGATCTTCATCTGGTTCTTCGCGCGCAATTCGCGCGGCACCGGTCCGAAGATACGCGTGCCAATCGGCTCGCCTTGGTTGTTGATCAGAACCGCAGCGTTCGAGTCGAAGCGGATGGTCGAGCCGTCCTTGCGCTTGATGTCTTTCGACACGCGCACGACGATCGCCTTGCGGACATCGCCCTTCTTAACGCGGCCGCGCGGCATCGCTTCCTTTACGGACACGACGATGATGTCACCCACGCTGGCGTAGCGGCGCTTAGAGCCGCCAAGCACCTTGATGCACATCACGCGCTTCGCGCCGGAATTGTCGGCGACCTCGAGATTGGTTTGCATCTGGATCATAGGATTATGCTCCGACGCGTCCGACGACTTCCCAGCGTTTCAGCTTGGACTTCGGCGGGCATTCTTGAATGTTGACCTTCTCGCCCGTTTTAAAGGCGTTGGCTTCGTCATGGGCGTGGAACTTCGCAGACCGGCGAACGGTCTTCTTCAGGAGCGGGTGCAGATAGGTGCGCTCAACCTGCACGACGACAGTTTTGTCGCCTTTGTCGCTCACGATGGTTCCGGTCATTATGCGGCGCGGCATCGCTTAAACCTTCGCTTTCGGTGACTTCTCGCGCAGCACCGTCTTCGTGCGCGCGATCGCGCGACGAACTTCGCGGATGCGCGACGACTTTTCGAGTTGCCCGGTCGCTTGCTGGAAGCGCAGGTTGAACTGCTCTTTCTTCAGCGACGAGAGATCGCCTTTCAGAGCGGCGGAGTCCTTATCACGGACGGATTTGACGTCTTGGTTTGCCATAATCAGAGGCCCTCAATCCGCGCGACGATCTTGGTGCGAACCGACAGCTTCGCGGCGCCGAGGCGCAGCGACTCACGCGCGACCGTTTCCGGCACGCCGTCGATTTCGAACATGATCCGGCCAGGCGCGACGCGCGCGGCCCAAAACTCAACCGCGCCCTTGCCCTTACCCATGCGGACTTCGACCGGCTTTTGCGAGACCGGCACGTCCGGGAAGATGCGGATCCACACGCGGCCTTGGCGCTTCATCTCGCGCGTGATCGCGCGACGAGCAGCTTCGATTTCTCGCGCGTTCACGCGGTTAGGCTCCAGCGCCTTCAGGCCAAACTGGCCAAAGTTAAGGGCGCTGCCACCCTTCGTGTTCCCTTTGATGCGGCCCTTGTGGGCGCGCCGGAACTTGGTTTTCTTCGGCTGCATCATGGTGAGTTATGCCTCCGGCTCTGAACCAGCTTCGCCACCCGGCGGACGGCGGCCACGACGCGGACGATCACCCGGCGGACGATCATCGCGCGGACCGCGCGGACCACGATCATCGCGATCGCGGCGCTCACGGCTCTCGCCGGTTTCCAACGAGCGCTTATCTTGCGCCATCGGATCATGCTCGAGGATCTCGCCTTTGAAGACCCAGACCTTCACGCCGATCTTGCCGTACGCGGTGTCAGCTTCGGTGAAGCCGTAATCGACGTCAGCGCGCAGCGTGTGCAACGGCACGCGGCCTTCGCGATACCATTCCATACGCGCGATTTCCGCACCGCCGAGACGGCCCGAAACGTTAATGCGGATGCCCTGTGCGCCGAGACGCATGGCCGACTGCATCGCGCGCTTCATGGCGCGGCGGAACGCAACGCGGCGCTCAAGTTGTTGAGCCACGCCTTCGGCCACCAACATCGCGTCGGTTTCCGGCTTGCGAACTTCGACGAGGTTCAAGTGAACTTCGGCGCCCGGAGCCATCTTCGCGAGTTCCTTGCGGAGCTTCTCGATGTCAGCGCCCTTCTTGCCGATGACGACGCCTGGCTTCGCGGTGTGAACCGTGACGCGGCACTTCTTCAGCGGACGCTCGATGATGATCTTCGAGATGCCGGCAGCGTTAAGCTTCTCGCGAAGGAACTTGCGGATCGCGATGTCCTGATGGAGCAACGTCGCGAACTGAGTGCCGCTAGCGTACCAGCGGCTGTCCCAGGTGCGGTTGATGCCGAGCCGAAGCCCGATCGGATTGACTTTCTGACCCATTAGGCGGCCTCCGCCTTTTCGGGCTGCTTGGTCGTATCGCGCAGCACGATGGTGAGTTGAGAGAACATTTTCACGATATGGACGCCGCGACCGCGAGCGCGTGTATGCATGCGCTTCATCGCGATGTTCTTGCCGACGTGAGCTTGCGCAACCACGAGGCCGTCAACGTCGAGGCCGTGATTGTTTTCGGCGTTATCAATCGCCGACTTCAGGCACTTCAGAACGTCCTTGGCGATGCGCTTCTGGCTGAAGCGCAGCTCATTCACGGCCTTTTCGGCCGAGAGACCACGGATCGATTGAGCGACCAGGTTCAGCTTTTGCGGGCTGATCCGGAGCGAACGCAGGATCGCCTTAGCTTCGTTAGAAGCTTCACGGCGGCGATTCTTGCCGTCCGGCCCGCGCTGTTTTTCTTTCGCGACCAACATGGCTTACTTCCTCTTGGCCTTCTTATCGGCGCCGTGGCCGAAATAATTCCGCGTCGGCGCGAACTCGCCGAGCTTATGGCCGACCATGTCTTCGCTCACGAGCACCGGCGTGAATTGCTTGCCGTTGTGAACTTGGAACGTGAGGCCGACGAATTGCGGCATGATGGTGGAGCGGCGCGACCAGGTCTTGATGGTCTCGCGACGGCCGGAGCCAGCAGCCTTTTCGGCCTTGGCGATCAGATAACCGTCGACGAACGGGCCTTTCCAAACAGAACGCGGCATCTGGATTAGCTCACTTTCTTCGAGTGACGACGACGGATGATCAAACGATCCGACGGCTTGGTTTTGCGGGTCTTCGGACCGCGGGTTTTCTTGCCCCACGGCGTCACTGGGTGACGTCCGCCGGAGGTTTTGCCTTCACCACCACCGTGGGGGTGGTCGACCGGGTTCATGGCGACGCCGCGAACGCTCGGCTTGCGGCCGAGCCACTTCGTGCGTCCGGCCTTGCCCCAGACTTCGTTCATGTTGTCAGGGTTCGACACGGCGCCGATCGTGGCCATGCAAACGTCTTGGACCATGCGGACTTCGCCGGAAGCCATGCGCAGCTGAGCGTAGCCAGCGTCGCGGCCAACGACTTGAGCGTAGGTGCCGGCCGAACGCGCCATCTGGGCGCCTTTCAACGGCTTCAGCTCGATGTTGTGAACGATGGTGCCGACCGGGATCGACTTCAGCGGCATCGCATTGCCAGGCTTCACGTCGACGCGCTCGTTGGCGATGATCGTGTCACCGACCTTCAAGCGTTGCGGCGCGATGATGTAAGCAAGCTCGCCGTCCGTGTACTTGATCAGCGCGATCCAGGCCGTGCGGTTCGGGTCGTACTCAAGACGCTCGACCTTCGCTTCAACGCCCCACTTGCGGCGCTTGAAGTCGATCTTGCGATACGTGCGCTTGTGGCCACCAGCGTGACGGAACGCTGTGAGGCGGCCCATATTGTTGCGGCCGCCGGACTTGGTCAGTCCTTCGGTCAGCGCCTTCACGGGCTTGCCTTTGTGCAGCTCAGCGCGATCAACGATCACGAGCTGACGGCGGCCCGGTGAGGTTGGGCGGAAAGTCTTCAACGCCATCTTAGAGCCCCGTCGTCACGTCGATTGAGTAACCGTCGAGCAGGGTTACGACCGCGTTCTTGTGGTCGGAGCGTCTGCCCGGCGTGCCGCGGAAGTTCTTCGCCTTGCCCTTGCGGACGATGGTGTTCACCGCGCCCACTTTGACTTTGAAAAGAGCTTCAACAGCTTCCTTGATGTCCTTCTTCGTCGCCGTAAGCGGAACGCGGAATACGACCTTGTTCAGCTCGGAGAGCAGAGTGGCCTTTTCCGTGATCACTGGCGCGATGATGGTGTCGTAATGTTTGTTGAGCGCGCTCATGCTGCGGCCCCTTCAGCTTCGGTTTTCTTGGCAGCGCGCTTCTTCGGAGCGGCTTTCGCCTTGTCCTTGAAGCGCTCGTGGATCGCGTTGACGGCATCTTGCGTCAGCACCAGCTTGTGGGCGCGCAGGATGTCATAAACGTTGAGGCCGGCGTTCGGCAGAATGTCGATATACGGAATATTGCGAGCAGCGCGCGCAACATTCACGTCGACTTCGGCGCCGGCGATGAACAACGCCTTCTCGAGCTTCAGATTGCTCAGCGACTTCTTCAGCTCGGCCGTCTTGCCGTCCTTCAGCGTCAGCGCATCGATCACGATGATGTCGCCAGCGTTGGCTTTCGCCGAGAGAGCATGACGAAGCGCGAGAGCGCGGAATTTCTTCGTCAGATCGTGCGTGTAATCGCGCGGCAGACGATTGTGCGCGTGACCACCGCCGCGGAAGATCGGAGCGTTCTTCGCGCCGTGACGCGCTTGGCCCGTGCCCTTTTGCTTATAGACCTTTGAGTGCGTGACCGAGACTTCGCCACGCGACTGCGTCTTGTGCGTGCCGGCGCGACGCTTGGCGAGTTGGTACTTCACCATGCGCTGCAGAATGTCGGCGCGGATTTCCGTGATGCCGAAAATGGCGTCGTCCAGATCAATCGATCCGGCCGCCTTGGCATCGAGGGTTTGAATGTTGAGTTTCATGTCCGCCCTCACTCAGCCGCGGCTTGCGCTTGGCGGACGCCGGCGGGCTTCGGCGCTTCGCTCGGAAGCGCGACCTTCGCAGCGTCACGCACTTCAACCCAGCCGCCTTCGGCGCCGGGCACTGCGCCACGAACAAACAAAAGTCCGCGCTCGGCATCGACGCGGACGATTTGCAGATTTTGAACAGAGACGCGCTCGTCACCGAGGTGACCGGCCATCTTCTTACCTTTGAAGACTTTACCCGGATCCTGGCGCTGACCGGTCGAGCCGTGCGAACGGTGCGAAACCGAGACGCCGTGCGTTGCGCGCAGACCGGCGAAGTTCCAGCGCTTCATGGCGCCGGCGAAACCCTTACCAATGCTGATGCCAGCGACATCAACCTTTTGGCCCGGGACGAAGTGTTCAGCGGAGATCACCGCGCCAACCGGCAGCAGGTTATCTTCGCTGACGCGAAACTCACGAACGATCGCCTTCGGCTCAACCTTGGCGCGGGCGAACTGGCCGCGATCAGCAGCCGTCTTGTTCTTTGCCTTCGTGGCCCCCGCAGCGAGCTGAACGGCGTTGTAACCGTCACCCTTCGCTTCACGCGCGGGCGGGGCGTTCTTCTCATTCTTGCGCGACTTCTTCGGCTTCAACGCAACCGCTTCGCCAGCAGAATTTTTGAACTCTTCAGCGTTCACGGTGCGGCGACCGACAACTTGGCAACCAGCGAGATCAAGCACGGTGACCGGGATGTGCGCGTTGTCTTCACCGAAGACGCGCATCATGCCGACCTTGCGCGCGATGACGCCAGTGCGACGGGATTGTTCTTGAGCCATCGCTATCAACCCAGGACTTGGATTTGAACATCGACCCCGGCCGACAGATCGAGCTTCATCAGAGCATCGACCGTTTGCGGAGTCGGTTGAACGATATCGAGCACGCGCTTGAACGTGCGGATTTCGAACTGCTCGCGGCTCTTCTTATCGACGTGCGGCGAACGGTTGACGGTGAACTTTTCAATGCGCGTCGGCAGCGGCACCGGGCCGATCACGGTCGCGCCCGTGCGCTTTGCAGTCGACACGATTTCCTTCGCCGACAGGTCAAGCGTGCGGTGATCAAAGGCCTTGAGCCTGATCCGGATGTTTTGCTGCATCATCGCAAAGTCTTCCCAATTCACCTGCGCCGCGGCCTACGCCGCTGAACGCAAAACACGGCGGCGCGCCCAATTTGGATGCGCCGACGAGAAAAACACCGCCCGAGACCGACGGCGCTTTGAAAGAGTTGGATCGCAAAAAACGCTGGTCTTACGGAGCCTTTGACCCCGCACGCTCGACCCCATTAAGTCCGAGGAAGCTGCCGCGTAGCTTGCGAACCGCGTCTAAGCATAAGCTTACAGCCAGCTCGAAGGGGCGTTTCCTACAGAGGTGAAACCAGGGCGTCAAGGCGCGTTTTGCGCGGCTGTCATTGGCCTACGGATACCTCGCCTGAGCCGAAGACCTCCTGACGGACGGAGCCCGTTGCAGATGGGGCAGAAACGTTGCCGGAACCCGCAATTTCCGCGTCAATATTGCCAACTGGCGCCGTAACGTCGACTCCGCCAGAGCCCACGATCGAGACGTTCAGATCCTGCACGGTGGCGCCGATCGACACATCTCCAGAGCCGGCCAAATCGATGCTGGCGATAGTGATCGCACCGCCGCGAATTGTGACGCTGCCGGAGCCTGCGCCATCCGAATTCAGCTCGCCTATCAGGGAGGCCATGGTGACCGAACCTGACCCGGCGATATCGATCGTGGCGCCGTTCGCGATCGCGCCGGTAACTATTGCGGCCGAACCCGCGACGTCCGCGTCGAGGCTGTCAGCGGCGCCGGCAATCAAGTTTCCCGAGCCCGCGATATCCAGAACCAGACCGCCCGTGACGTCGCCGGCTGTTGTCGTGCTGCAACCACTTACCTCAAGCTCCAGTGATTGGGTCGCGCTAATTTCCGTTGAGCCGGCGCCGCTGCGATCCACGTTGAGCGTCCGGGGCCCGCGAATCGTAATCCGGGGCAGCTCGTCGGTGGTGAAATCGCCATCGCCGTAACCGCGAACGTCTGCGCCGCCGTGTTCGCCACCACAGCCGCGCACCCGGCCACGCAGTTGGCCGTCAATAATGACGCGGCCATCAGCTGAGGTGACGGTCGGCATAGGCAGTTGGCCCGCTGTATTGCTGATTTCGATGGAATAATCTTCGCGATCTTCTGGCGTGATCGTCACGATCGCGGCGAGATTTCTAATTCGGAGCGTGCCGCCTGGGAACGTCTCGGCGGCCATGGCGCCCGCACTGGTCGCAACGATCGGGGCGGTGCCGCCACCGCCGTCGTCATCTCCGATGTGGACGCTGAAATTCGACCAGTTGGGACCACCAAAGACGGCGCTTATCCCAAAGATAATCGCCACAGCTATCGCCGCCACAAACACAAAGCGTTCCATCCACGTCTCCCTCGCGCCGGTCAGGGCGATTCATCCGCTTAAGGAGATGCGGACTCAACCCGGTTTGGATGCGGCAAGCGAGCCAACGCCAGCAAGCCCTCAAAGACCCGGAACGGCCCTGGTCAGTGTGGCCTCTACCACACGTATCCCCCGTTTACCGCTTCGCTACCGCAGAGGGCGGTTTCGCCAGGCGGGCGATCTTGGCTGGAGGATTTCCCATAGGGACGAACTTCTGGGTCGCTGGGTCGTCGAGGGTAAAGGTAATGAAAAAGACTGCATTGTTTGCGGCAAGCCGGGGCGTTTTTTCGCTGGGCGAGAAACGCCACAAACAAAAAAGGGCCGCCCAGAAGGCGGCCCTTTCGTCTTAGCGCTTTGCGCCTCGAACTATTCGAGCACCTTCGCCACGACGCCCGAACCAACGGTGCGGCCGCCTTCGCGAATGGCGAAGCGGAGACCTTGGTCCATGGCGATCGGGTTGATCAGTTCGACGACCATCTTAATGTTGTCGCCCGGCATGACCATTTCGACGCCCTCAGGCAGCGCAACGATGCCCGTAACGTCGGTGGTGCGGAAGTAGAACTGCGGACGATAGTTCGTGAAGAACGGCGTGTGACGGCCACCTTCTTCCTTCGTCAGCACGTACACTTCGGCTTCGAACTTCTTGTGCGGCGTGATCGAGCCTGGCTTGGCCAGAACTTGGCCACGCTCAACGCCTTCACGGTCAACGCCGCGGAGCAGCGCGCCAATGTTGTCGCCAGCTTGGCCCTGATCGAGCAGCTTGCGGAACATTTCGACGCCCGTGCAGACCGACTTCACAGTTGGGCGGATGCCGATGATTTCGATTTCTTCGCCGACCTTCACGATGCCCTTTTCGACGCGGCCAGTGACGACCGTGCCGCGACCCGAGATCGAGAACACGTCTTCAACCGGCATCAGGAACGGCAGATCCAGCGGACGCGCCGGTTGCGGGATGTAGGTGTCGACGGCGGTCATCAGGTGCATGATCGCGTCTTCGCCAATCGGCGGATCACGGCCTTCAACGGCCGCGAGAGCCGAGCCCTTCACGATCGGAATATCGTCGCCCGGAAAGCTGTACGAAGAAAGCAGTTCGCGAACTTCCATTTCGACGAGGTCGAGCAGTTCTTGGTCATCGACCATATCGACCTTGTTCATGAACACCACGAGGGCGGGGACGCCAACCTGACGGGCGAGCAGAATGTGCTCGCGCGTTTGCGGCATCGGGCCGTCCGCAGCGGACACAACCAGGATCGCGCCGTCCATCTGAGCGGCGCCGGTGATCATGTTTTTCACGTAGTCAGCGTGGCCGGGGCAATCGACGTGCGCGTAGTGGCGCGCCTTGGTCTCATACTCGACGTGGGCCGTATTGATCGTGATGCCGCGGGCCTTTTCTTCGGGCGCGGCGTCGATATCGGCGTAGGACATCGCCTTGGCGCCGCCCTGCTTGGACAGAACCATTGTAATCGCCGCTGTCAGCGTCGTCTTGCCGTGATCGACGTGGCCAATCGTGCCGATGTTGCAGTGCGGCTTGTTCCGCTCAAACTTTTCCTTGGCCATTGTGAGGTCCTGTCTCTCCGGCGTGTCAAATAGATCATCGACGCTAAGGCCCAGCCAAAGCGCGCGTAAGGTGCGGGTCTTTAGCGGTAGCATTGCGCACGTCAAGCCCCACAACGGCTTGGCGAAGCGTTCCGGCGCGGCTAATGGTCTCCGCGCGACGGTCGTCCGATGAGGACGCGAAATGGGAACGCGGTGCGAGGTTTCCAACCTTAAATCCGCGGCTGTGCCCGCAACTGTAAGCGGCGAGCGCTCCGCCATCACGCCACTGGGCTCAAAACAGCCTGGGAAGGCGGCGGAACGCGATCGAGCCGTGAGCCAGGAGACCTGCCGTCGCACGTCGCTCGTTCGCCCGGCCGGGATTCAGCCGTCGAACCGGATGTCTCCGCAGCAGCGACGCGGGCGGCCCCGCGCACCTTTGCGCCCCGCTTGTCGCTGCATTGCGCGCCCAAGGGGTTGGGGCGTCGCTCAAAATGGGGACGCTCCTATGCGTTATCTCTTCAAGGCCGCCTTGTTGGCGGCTGCATCTCTGTCTGCCCTTCCCGCTTATGCGCAGGAGGCGCCGGACGATCTTGTGATTACCGCCACACGTGTTCCGGGAAACGCTGAAACGCTGCCAGCTGATGTCGATGTCATCGATGTCAACGAAGCACGCAGCCGCGGCATCAATAGCATCGCCGGCTCACTCGCCGAGGCGCCTGGCATGAACGTCATGCAGAGCGGCGGCTTCGGACAGCAAACGAGCCTCTTCTCCGGCGGCGCGAACTCGAACCACACTCTCGTGTTGTTTGACGGCATGCGGTTGAGCGATCCCTCGTCGCCAGGCTCGTCGTTCGACGCCGGTCAGGACACACTGGGCGGTCTCTCCCGCATCGAAATCGTGCAAGGGCCGATGAGCGCTGTGTATGGCTCCGATGCAATTGGCGGCGTGGTCAACATCCTGCCGCGCCGCGGCGGCGACGGGCCGCTAAACGGCCAGCTCGATATCTGGGGCGGCTCGTTCAACACGCTTGCCGCGACAGCCGGGATCGACGGGACGCTTGGCGACTTTCGCTATGCGATCACCGGCGAAGGCTACGTCACCGACGGCTACGACCTGGTGCCCGAACGCATCGTCACAAACACGGGCGATAACGACGGGGCAGAATCGGCAACTTTGACAGGCGTTTTCGACTTAAACGTCACCAACAATCTCGCCCTCGATTTGCTGGTGCGTCACCGCACCGCCCGAGCCGATTTCGACGCATTCAACTATGAGTTGACTTTTCCATTCCGAGAATTCCGGGATGACGATGCGGATCTTGAGGTCTCAAAGAACGATCTCACCATTGCGCGTCTCGGCGCCACATGGCGGTTCTCCGACGCCCTTTCATTGCGGGCAGCTGGCGGCCAACTTGAGCAAGACCGTGAAGAACAAAACGAAGGTTTCACAACCTCTGTTTACGCAGGCGAACGGCGGTTCGCTGATCTGACACTCGACTGGCGCGCGGGCGACACTGGCGTCCTCTCAAACACGGGGGTTGCGGTTGGCATCGAAACCCAGACGGAGGAAGTGAACATCGATCAAGGCTTCGCGACAGTCGTCGCCGAGCAGGAGCATCAAGGTGCGTTCGTTACTGCTCAAGGCAGTCTCGCCAATGTCACTTTGACAGGCGCCGTGCGCATCGATGACTTCGAAGGCTTCGGCGCGGAAACGACATGGCGCGTCGGCGCATCGGTAAATCTCGTCGAAGCACTTCGCGTTTATGCCGCCTATGGCGCCTCCTTCCGCGCGCCGACGCTCTATGAGCGCTTCATCTATTTCGGCAATCCAAGCCTAGATCCCGAGCGCGGCGCGGCGTGGGAAGTCGGCGGAGACGCGCGCTTTCCCGCGTTCGGCCAAGCCGAAGGCATCGAGTTCGGCCTGGTTTATCGCAGCGCCGAAATTGAGGACCTGATCGATTTCGACTCGTTCTTCACCTACGCGAACATCGATCACGCTGACATTGACAACGCTGAGGCGCGCTTCGCTTTGCGGCCGACGTCCTGGCTCACGGCGCGTCTCTCATACGTCTACACAAACGCCGAGGACGCCGCCGCCGGAACGCAGCTCCTTCGCCGTCCACAAGACGTGTGGAGCGCATCGCTCGACTTCGATCGGGGACCATTCTCTGGTCAGTTGGGTTGGCGCCGCGTGGGAGAACGTTCTGATCAGATTTACGGCGATGACAGCTTCTACGCCGGCGTCGGCGTGACGCCCGAATACGATGTCTTCCGCGCATCTGCGGCCTGGGACGTTGCGCCTGGCGCGCAAATCTACGTCGCCGCCGACAATCTGGCGGACGAGGACTACGAGCCAGTAAATGGTTTTGCCGGCGCGCCGCGCAACATCATGCTCGGCGTGCGTTTGCGACCAAATTCGTAGCGAAAGATGGGCGGCGTGCGCTCATGGCGTACGCCGCTCAATCGGCCTAGCGTGATGGCGTTCCACAAAGGAGGACATCATGGCAGTCGCAAAAGTGATCGAAGTCACCGCTGGCTCCGCGAAGGGCCTGGAAGACGCCATCGAGCAAGGCATGGCGAAGGCTTCTGACTCGCTCGAAAACATCGAAGGCGCCTGGATTCAAGACATCAAAGTGACCGCGAAGAACGGCAAGATCAGCGAGTGGCGCGTCAACATGAAGGTGACGTTTGTCCTGAACTGATCACTGGGCGTTGAGGTTCAAATCGTCGCCAACGACTTGGCGAGAGTCATCAAGACATAGCGAGCGTAGAGCGCCGCTCTGAACACCGGGCGGCGCCGCGCCTTGTACGAACCATTGCCGTCCAAGCGTCACTGTGCCCATCAGAGGCACGGACGGCGGGGCCCACGTTGCGTCGAGGCGTTCGCGCGCTGCATTCGTACGGGCCCACGTGGGCCAAGTGTCCGCAACATGAGTGAACGTTACACGCACGCTACCGCACGGATATTGCCCGAACTGCGTGTCAGTGACTTCAACCATGCGCCGCTGCGAGTTTGCGCAAAATTGCGGCCGGGCGCCGCCATAGGGCGAGCCCCGCAAGAACGCGACGCCGTCGCTCGTGAGATTGTATTCAACAACGCCGGCGCCAATGTCGGGCCGCTCCCGCGCAATAAGAAAACCGAGATCCACGAATTCCTGCATCCGGGTTTGGCTCGCAGATGTTACATCGCTGCCCCAATCCCGGGTCATCAGGTCGTACCTGGCGAAATAGACGTTGCGGCGGTCGCTGGCATTGAGCCACAGGCCAGGCCACGGATAACAAAGCGGCGCCGCTGTCACGATGGTCTGAACGGCGGCAGCGATTTCCGCACGATTGACCGTGCTCTCGACCCGCTCAATCACGCTCTGCGCTGCGCCGGTTCGAATCTCGCGAGGGACACGCATAAATTCATCGCGCGTCGGGACATCGCCCATCCCGACGCAGCCGCCGAGAAGCAATGCAATCGAACCCAATGCGATCCGCCGGATCGCCCCTGCCATCGACATCGACGCCTCCCCGTCAAGGCTAACGATAAGCGCCATTATTAGCCGGTATCGCCTTCCCGCAAACCCGCGCTCGCATGAGGCGTTCGCTTTCCCGGGGAAAAGTGCAGCTAGCGGCGGTTGTTGGAGCTCCGGCGCCTATCTCTGCGGCGCCGTAGGATGGATTGGAGCGGGTAGAGGGAATCGAACCCTCGTCTTCAGCTTGGAAGGCTGCGGCTCTACCATTGAGCTATACCCGCAACCGCTCAGTCAGCTTCAATTCGTCTTGGCGTCCGCCATCCGAAGCTCGCAAATGGCATAATGCCCTCCTTCGCCGAGGCTTCGGAGGACACCATCCCACACGCGCTTCGCGAGCGTAGGATGGTGGAAGGGGGTGGATTCGAACCACCGTACGCTCGCGCGGGCAGATTTACAGTCTGCTGCCATTAACCACTCGGCCACCCTTCCGGCCATGCTTCCGTGAAGGCCAAAGCACCTGTAAGCCAGGGCCCTGATTTCACGGAGCGCGTCCTATACCCAAGCCCCCTCCCCCACTCAAGTCGGACCGTGCGCGACCGATAAACCCGCTGCCTCGCCGTGAATTCGAGGCTGAGGCAGGCGGCCCGTCCTGGATTTGGGGCGTACATGCCTCGCTGGCGGCCTTAGCGAACCCGTCTCGACGGATCGAGCGCGTCGTTGCGACTCGCAACGCCGCGTCGCGCCTGCCCGATGGCATCGACACGCAGATCCTTGAGCCCGACGCGATCGACGGCATGCTGCCGCCTGGCGCCGTGCACCAAGGCTTGGCCGTGCGCGCCTTTCCGATTGAACCGCAGGAGTTGGAGGCGATCTGCACGCCGCCGGACCGACGCAGCGTACTCATGCTCGACGGCGTGACCGATCCACAAAACGTCGGCGCGGCGTTTCGCTCCGCGGTCGCGTTCGGCGCACGCGCTGTCATTTTGCAAGACCGCAAGTCGCCGCCGCTGACAGGCGTGCTTGCGAAAGCTGCGGCAGGCGCAATCGAAACAGTGCCGCATGCGCGCGTCGTGAATTTAGGTCGCGCAATCGAGACACTACGCGCGCACGGCTACGTCACCATCGCACTTGAAGGTGAAGCGGAGCTTGGCTTGGCGGAAGCGCTCGAAGGCAACCGGCCAGCGCTTATTGTCGTTGGCGCAGAAGGAAAAGGCTTACGGCCAGCGGTTGCCGAAGCGTGCGAGAAGCGCGCACGAATCCCAATCGCGCCGGCGCTCGAGAGCTTGAATGTCTCGGTCGCCGCCGCAATTGCGCTCTATGAGGCGAAGCGTTCGCGCTAATGCGCGGCGGAGGATTTTCTAAACAGCAAGCTCTTCAGCAAGAAGAAGATGCCGACAATGATCAGATAGCCGAGGAAGAGAACGAGGACTTGCGTCCAGAACGCTTCTTCCATGAGCGGCGGCAGCGTAACGTCGCCGCCTTCCCCGGCGAGCACCGGTGCGAGGCGCTCAATCGCGATGTGAATGATGGTGGCCACCAGCCCTACTGGTATCCATTGGCGCCACGAGCCCATGAACAAGACTGCGGCGAGCGCAATCAGAAGACCTTTTGGATTGTTGATGTTCGCGAAGCCTTCGCGAAGGTAGACCACTGACTGATCGACGTATTCCATTCGCCCCTCCGCGATGCCCCGAGTTCCGTGTCCCGCCGGTTCCCACCTCAAATGTTAGGCGCCATCGGAGGTTCCGTCTAGCGCTTTGGGGTTACTCTAACGTCGGCAATTCGAGGCTCATGAGCACATCATCAACGAAGACGCCGGCGATTTTGATACCGCCTGGAATGTGGCCAGTCTGACGGAAGCCCATGCGCTCGTAGAGGCTGCGCGCGTGAGAGTTCACGCCATTGACCCAGAGTGCAATGCGGCGCGCGCCCTTGCTTCGCGCACTTTCGATTGCGGCGCGGATGAGTTTGCCACTGGCGCCCGTGCCGCGCGCGTCCGGGTGCAGATAGACGGCGTGGATCCAGAACGTGTGCGCAAGCGAAGGGTAAGGCAGCGCATCAACGGTGAGCTTGCCGATGAGGCGATCGCCGTCGAAGGCGCCCCAGCCATCGCCGCGCGCGAGCATCGCCACAACATCAGAGTCCGGACGCGCGGCATCGGTTGCCGCCACATCGACGAAACCATCGGGCGATTCTGTCATACCGAAGCGATGCAGCTCACGGTACGCGACAAGGTCGCTTGCGCTGAGCTGACGGATGATCACGCGCCGCCGCCACCGAAGCGAACGGCAAGATCGGCGACTTGTTCGTCTTCGATTTTTTTGAAGAGCACATCAGGCGGTGTGAACTTCAGGCCTCGCGGCAACGCGTCCCAGACGGTTCGATCGTCGGGGTTCGGCCACATGCGGTTCTTTTCCGGCACGCCGATTGCGTCGAGCACGGCCTTGGCGGCGTCTGGAATGAAGGGCTGAGCAAGGATTGCAAAAAGTGCGCAGGCGTTGAGACCAGTGCGCACGCTGACCGCCGCTGCATCGCGATCAGTCTTCAGTGCCGTCCACGGCGCTGAAACCTGCAGATACTCGTTGCCGGCAACCCAAATGGCGCGGAGTTCCGCAGCGGCTTTGCGATACTCCATCTGATCATGGAATTGCGTCAGCGCCGTCAGGCGCTCCGCAAATTCGTTGGCGAGCTTTTCTTCGTGAGGACCACGCGCGCCGCCATCAGGCACTTCGCTATCGAATTTCGACGCCGCAAATCGCGTGATGCGGTTGATGAAGTTGCCGAACACGTTCGCCAGGTCAGCGTTGATCGTCTGCTGGAATTGCTCGAGCGTGAATGCAGCGTCCGAACTCTCCGGCGCATTCGCCATCAAGTACCAGCGCCAATAATCGCTTGGGAGAATGTCGAGTGCTTGGTCCATGAAGATGCCGCGTTTCTCAGACGTCGAGAATTTTCCGCCGTACCAAGTCACCCAGTTGAACGCCTTCAAACGATCAACGAGCTTCCACGGCTCCTGGCTGCCCATGATGGTCACGGGAAAGCTCACCGTATGGAAGGCGACGTTATCTTTGCCCATCACTTGGATGTAGGTGACGTCGTCCGCGCCCTTATCGGTGCGCCACCAACGCTCCCAATCGTTGCCGGTGCTTTCGGCCCATTCGACCGTCGAGCCGATGTATTCAACCGGCGCATCGAACCAGACGTAAAACACCTTGTTCTCAAAGCCCGGACGCGGCTTGCCGTCCTGCGTGACTTTGATCCCCCAGGAAAGATCGCGCGTGATCGAGCGGTCGATCAGACCGTCATCCAGCCATTTGTATGCGATCGAACGCGCCAGCGTCGGCCACTCCGTCGCTTTATCGACCCAAGCGCGAATTTGCTCCTGCATCTTGGATTGTTTGAGGAAAAGATGCGCGGTGTCGCGGGGCTCAACGTTCGTGGAGCCGGAGATCTTTGAGCGCGGATTGATGAGTTCGATCGGGTCGAGCAGCGTCCCGCAATTATCGCACTGATCGCCGCGTGCACGTTCGAAACCGCAATTCGGGCACGTGCCTTCAACGTAACGATCCGGCAGGAAACGCTTGTCGTCGATCGAGTAGATTTGCTGCGAAACGCGCTCTTCGATCAGGCCGTTCTTTTCCAACACCTCGCAGAAATGCTGCGTCAGCTTGTGGTTCGGCGGGTTGGACGAGCGGCCGAAATGATCGAACGACAGCTTGAAGCCATCGCAGGCGTCCTTTTGGATTTGATATTGCTCCGCGCAGTAGGCGGCAACGTCTTGGCCGGCTTCGGCTGCCGCCAATTCCGCTGGCGTTCCGTGTTCATCGGTCGCGCAGATAAACAGAACCTCGTGGCCCTGCAGGCGGCGGAAGCGCGCGTGAATGTCGGCCGGCAGCATCGAACCGGCGAGATTGCCGAGATGCTTGATGCCGTTAATGTACGGAAGCGCGGATGTGATGAGGTAGCGGGCCATGGAGCCCGCTACCTAAGACGCTTCCGAACCGCCAGCAAGCAGCGCTATGCGCCGCGTCCACGTCACGATGTCGGTGGGTTCTTCAAGCGCGTGTACGCATCGCGCATCAGTCCGCTGTAGCGCTCGACTTGGCCGCTGCCGTTATAGCCGCGCGCGAAGCCTTCCCAATCCTTACGGACCAGTTCGTCGGCCAGATTGTTGGCGCGCACAAAGGCGGTGAACGCCGTCAGCTGCTGTGGCTGGCTCTTGGCCATATCGGTGACGAACGACTTAGGATCGGCGAAGCCGCACGCGGCGTGGTTGAAGCCCATGATCTGGAACAGACCATAGCTCGCCGACGCCACCGCGTTTTGCGGATCGAGTGCGTAAGCCGCCTTCAACTGGTTCCAACGATCGTCCTGCGCACGCGGGTACTTTGATGCATCCCACGTCGGATACGAGACATTCGGGTGGCTCGCGTCGAACATGCGGTTGGTGCGGCGCGAGAAAATGTGTGGTTCGAACAGGATAACCGGGCGCCCGTCGGCAGCGAAGGCGCCAAGGCGCCCGCTTTCGACTTCAACGACCGCCTGCACGGCTTCAATTTCACATCCGAGCGTCGCAGCGGCGGCTTCGTAATCAGCGCGCGTCAGCGCAGCGTTGTTCTGCGCTTTCAGAGACGTGATGTAGCCGTCGTCGCCTGACGGCGGCAGCGCTGCGTAGGCGGCGGCGAGTGCGGCCGCGTAACTCGCGGCATTAGGCCCGCCTTCATACTCACCAGCGAACGTCGTCCAATCACGCCGCTGTAGTTCGTCCGCGAGCCCAGCGCGGCCAACATAAGCTTCGAACGCCGCCAATTGGCGCGCTTCCGACTTGGCCATGTCGTCCACGAAGACGAACACGTTTGCGTATCCGGCAGTGGCAAAATAGCGGCCCGGCAATTGGAAGGCGCCCCAACTTGTCGCGCCGAGGGCCGCAGCCGGATCAAGTGCGTAAGCTTCAGCGACCTTCGCCCAGCGCGCGGCTTGGTTGCCACCAGCTGGTGCGCGATTGCTGCTGCTCGAAAGCGCCGGATGCGAGGCGTCGAAACGATGGCCTGTCAGTTCGCTGAAAAAGAACGGCTCAAATGAGATCAGAATCTTACCGCCCGAAAAGCCCGGACCCGCACTCTCAACACGCAAGATCGCCTTCACAACATTCGCATCTGCGCCGAAGCGTTGCGCCAGAGCAGCGATTTCGGAGTCAGCAACGCGGGCTGCATCCTGCGCCCGGAGCGTGTCGAGCGAGAAGCCGGTGGGCGGCCCCGAAACCGGGGGCGGTTCTGGCGGCGGCACAGGCGGCGTTGCCGGAGGCGGCGCTGGCGGTGTGACCGGCGGCGGCGCTGGCGGCGTTACCGGTGGCGGTGCGGGTGGCGGTGCGGGTGGCGGTGCGGGTGGCGTTACCGGCGGTGGCGCGGGTGGCGTTACCGGCGGTGGCGCGGGTGGCGCCGCAGGCGGTGGTGCGGGCGGCGTCCGTGGCGGTGGCGGCGGCGGCGGCGGCGATGTGGGACGCGTGCTGCCGCGGCTACCGAATACGGCGCGGAAAATTGAGTCCCAAAAGCTCATGTTCGTCCCCGATTTTAACAGTCCAGCCACACGCCGCATTCGGCGGCGCGCCGCACAGGCAGCCGCCCGCATTAGCCATTTCTATGGCGAGGGGCAAACCACAACTCGGCGAAACGGCGCTTTCGCAGGCGCTCACAAAGTGGCAAAAGCCCGCTCCGCACGCCGCGTTAGCTCAGCTGGTAGAGCACCTGATTTGTAATCAGGGGGTCAGGGGTTCGAGTCCCTTACGCGGCACCACTTTTCTAACGCGCTGTTTCGCTGGCCCTTTCTTTTCCACAATCGGAACCTGGGACGCTTCGCCCGATTGCGTCTGGCGATTTGCTGGCGAGAGTGTGCAGCAATCCAAGCCGAGGAACCTCGATGCGCTTTATGCTCGCCGCCGCTTTGCTCACACTCGCGGCATGCGGATCGCCCGAGGCGCCTCCTTCGGAGCCAACGGCAGCCGCTCCAGCGCCGAGCACTGAAGAATTGCAGGCAAAAATCGCCGCACTGGCGCCGCCCTACAATGAAGCGAGCTACGACGCCGGGCGCCGCGTGTTTGCGCAATGCCGCTCCTGCCACGTGATCCAAGCCGGTGCGCCGCATCGAGTGGGGCCGAACCTGCACGCTGTGTTCGGCCGCGAGATCGGAACGGCGGAGGGCTTCACGTATTCGCAGGCGGTTCAGGACGCGAACTTCGTCTGGGACGCCGATCATCTCGATCACTGGCTCCAGAACCCGCAGACATTCTTGCCGGGCAACCGCATGGCATTCGCTGGCGTGCGCGATGAAACGCAACGCCGCGACCTGATCGCCTATCTGATGGTTGAAGCTGCCGAGTAATTATTCGGCGGGACGCGCGGCGGCTTCACCTTGCTCAAACGCCTCGATCTCTTTCGCCGTCGCCTCGGGCGACTTCGTATACCGCGCAAGCAGATCGTAAAACACCGGCACCACGAACAACGTCAGCAAGGTCGCCACCAGCAGGCCGAAGAAGATCACAACGCCGATCGTGAACCGGCTCTCGGCTCCAGCTCCATGTCCGGAAATAAGAGGGATGGCGCCCACGATAGTCGCCACTGAGGTCATCAACACCGGGCGCACGCGTAAATCCGACGCTTCGATAATGGCGTCACGAATGTTGCGCCCCTCGTCCCGTAACTGATTGGCGAACTCGACGATCAAAATCCCGTTCTTCGCCGCGAGCGCGATGAGGATGATGAGGCCGATCTGGCTGTAGATGTTGAGCGTGCCGTTGAACAAGAATAGCCCAAACAGCCCGCCTGTTAGTGCGAGCGGCACCGACACCATGATAACGAGCGGGTGGACGAAGCTCTCGAACTGCGCCGCCAACACCAGGAACACGACAACCAGCGCGAAGGCGAAAGCGAAGGCAATAGCCCCTGTTGACTGCTTGTATTGCCGGGCGGCGCCTGTGTAGTCGATTGTGACCGGCTCATTGCCAATCTCTGCGCGTGCAAGCGTCTCAAGCTCGTTCAGCGCATCACCGATCGCATAATCGCCCGCGATCGAAGCGGAGATTGTCACCGACGCTTGGCGATTCATGCGCCGGCGCTCGGCGGAGTCACCGACAGTGTTGACATTCACCAGCGTCGATAGCGGCACCAATTCGCCAGTGCGATCCGACCGGACGTACTTGTTGGCTAGATCGGCGATGTTCGACCGCTCATCGCGCTCGGCTTGCAAGTAGACGTAGTATTCCTCGCCGCGGTCCGTAATCGTGTTCACACGGCGCGATCCCATCGTCGCTTCGAGTGTGCGTCCGATCGCTTGCACCGAAACACCGAGCGCCGCAGCGCGCTCACGATCGATGTCGACGAGTACACGCGGCGACGTCGGCTGATAGTTCATGCGCGGCCGCTGAAAGTTCGGGCTCTCACGCATGCGGTCCATGACGCGCTGGGCCACTACCGCGAGGCTCTCATAGGTGGAGCCCAACAGCACGATTGATGCACCGTCGGCGCCGCCGCCGCCGCCTCCGCCACCCTGGAAAGGGTTCTGCATGCGCGCGCGCACCGTGGCGCCTGGGATTTGCGCAAAGCGCGCGTTCATCTCGGTTTCAATCTCGGCGCCGCTGCGCTCACGATGCTCCCAGTCGGCAAGGAACACGCGCGCTAGACCCGACGAGAAGCGGTTGGCGCCGGCGTCGCCGAAACCAGGCGCAACCACCATGACACGCTGCGCCTCGCCGTTCTCAACGTACTCAAGCAGAATATCTTCCACCTGACTCATCACGCGGCTCATATATTCGAAGCCCGCGCCTTCGGGCGCCTGCGCGAAAACCGCTAGATTGCCGCGATCTTCCGGCGGCGTGAGTTCCGACGAAAGCTGGGTGAAGAGGTAGCCGCCGAGGATCACGACGCCCACGAACACGGCAAACACCAACGCCTTCGCCTGCATCGCCGCTTCTAGCGAGGCGCGATAGGAGGCACGCAGGGCATCAAGCAGCCCGTCGACGAAGCGTGATAGCCTCGTGCTGGTCTTCACTGGCTTGATGAGCTTCGAGCACATCATCGGCGACAGTGAGAGCGCCGCAAACGCGGAGATGACAACGACGCCAGCGATAGTGACCGCGAGTTCGACGAACAAGCGCCCGACGTATCCGCCGACAAACAGCAACGGCAAGAAAACCGCGACCAGCACCGCCGATGTCGCAACAATGGCGAAGAACACCTGACGCGATCCACGTTCCGCCGCCACCAGAGGCGGCTCGCCGAGCGTGTCCACGCGCCTCTGCACGTTTTCCAGAACGACAATGGAATCATCGACGACCAGACCAATGGCGAGCACCAGCGCCAACAGCGTCAGAAGATTTATCGAGAACCCAAAGATCAGCAGGATCAGGAACGCACCAATCAAACAGACCGGGATCACTGCCGCCGGGATAAAGGCGGCGCGCCAAGAACCGAGGAAAAGAAAGATTACAAGAATGACGAGGGCAGTAGATTCCAGCAGCGTCTGACCCACGCGACCAATGGCGCGATCAATGAACACCGTGGAATCGTAGCTGATCACAATGTCGGTGCCCTCCGGCAGCGTGGGCCGCAGCCGTTCGACTTCCTCTTTAACGAGTCGCCCGACATCGAGGGCATTCGAGCGCGATTGGCGGACAATACCGAGCCCGACCTGCTCCACGCCGTTGCCGCGAAAAATACTACGCCGCTCTTCCGGCTCGATCTCGACCCGGGCGATGTCGCCGAGGCGAACCACGGCCTCTTCCGGGCCGCCAGCGCCGGCAATCGGCAAACGCTGAAATTGCTCAGGCGTCTCGAAGGCGCGCGCGACGCGGACTTGGTAATCGCGTTCCTCGCTTTGCACATAGCCGGCAGGAAGCTCGATATTCTGGGAGCGCAGCGCGCTCTCGACGTCCTGAACCGTTATGCCGCGGGCGGCCATAGCGTTGGTGTCGAGCCAGATGCGCAGGGCGCGGCGAAAACCGCCGCCAATCTGCACGTTGGCGACGCCGTTCAGGACCGCAAGGCGATCGACGACGTAGCGGTCGGCGTAGTCAGTGAGGGCCATACGATCGAGCGTCGTCGATTGCAGGCTGAACCAGATGATGGCGTCCGCGTCGGCGTCAGCCTTGCGAATCACGGGCTCGTCGATATCGGCGGGCAGCTGCCCGCGTGCGCGGCTGACGGCATTGCGAACGTCATTGGTGGCGTCTTCGAGATCGCGATCGAGCGTGAACTCGATGTTGATGGACGAACGCCCATCGCGGCTCGCCGAGTTGATGACGTCAATGCCGTCGATCCCGGAGAGCTGATCCTCGATGACGCGCGTGATCTGATTTTCAACGACCTGCGCTGAAGCGCCGGGATAGCTGGCATTGACCGACACAACGGGACGATCGACGTCAGGAAGCTCGCGCAACGGCAGACGCGTGAACGCAATCAAACCGAACGCGATAATGATGAGCGAAAAAACCGTCGCCAGCACCGGGCGGCGAACGGAGAGATCCGAAAGCGTCATCTTACCGGCCGCGTGGGCGCAGAGCCCCTTCAGCGGCGGGAGGCGGCGCGCCTAATTGCACCGGCTGGCCGGGACGAACGCTTTGCACGCCTTCGGTAATCACCTGATCCCCGGCGTTCAAGCCTTCCAGAACTTCCGCCATCCCGCCGGAGCGCTGACCGGTGCGAATTTGCAGGAGTTCGACCGTCTGCACGCCTGCTTGCGCGACGACGCGATAAACATACGCGCCGTCAATCTGATCCAGGATCGCGATCTCAGGAATGGCCAGCGCCTGGCGCGGGTTCGAGCGCACATCGACTGTCATCAGCATGCCGGGACGAAGCGTGCCGTCGCCATTCGGCAATATGGCGCGAACACGAACCGTGCGCGTGTTTGGATCGACACGGCTGTCGACGTTGGCGATGTTGCCGGTGAAGGTGCGGTTCGGATAAGCGGCCGTCCGCGCAACCAGCTCAACCCCAGCAACGACCCGCGAGAGCTGGGTTTCAGTCACGGTAAAATCTAGTTTGATCTCCGAGACGTCATCAAGCGTCCCGATCTGATCGCCCGGGCGCATGTACTGACCGGGGCTTGCGGTGCGCAGTCCAACGACGCCGGCGAACGGCGCACGGATGGTGCGATCAGCGATGCGCGAACTGCCGGCATCGGCTCGCGCTTGAGCGGCGTCGGCTGCGGCGCGAACGGTATCGAGACGGGCCTGTGAGGCGAAACCGCGATCATACAATTCTTGATAGCGGCGCATATCTTCCTGCGCCGCGGCGTTCGATGCGTTGACCTCGGCAAGATCAGCCGCCTGCTCCACGCTCGACATCTCAACGAGCACCTGCCCTGTGCGCACGCGGTCACCGCTCTCGAAACGGATGCGGCGGATCGTGTCGGCGACTTTCGGCGTGAGGACGATGCTTTCGCGCGCTTGCGCCGTGCCGATCGCTTGAAGGCCGTCGGTAAAGGTGTGCATCGCAACTGGCGCCACTATGACGGGCGAAGGCGCGCCACCGCCGCCGGGGCCGCTGCCGCCGGACGCGGTGGACGCCGTAGCCGCGCCGCCACCTCCGCCGAACACCGCATCGGTCGCAGACTTGCCAACGACCGCAACCAGCATCAGCGCGAGGCCGACAACGACAACCGCCGCGAAGCCAAAGCGTTTGAAGAGGCCCACCAACATCCTGTAACGGTTCCTACACACCAAGTTTTGCGGATGTGTGACTAAGTATGTCGAAAGTCCACTGCGCTTGCGACTAATCGCGCGGTGCAGCCCACAAACCTAGCACAAGCGCCGGTTCCGGTTCGCCGCCGTCAATGCGCGCACGCACCCCCAGCTGGATTCCCATACCGCTACGGCCGAAACGCACCAGGGAAACCTGTGCTTTCAGGGAGTCATCACCCTCGACAGGGGAGTCCATGAACACCTGCCCCATGGCCAGCCAGTTTTCCGTGGGACGGTAGCCCGCCGAGACTTCGACACGCGCGCCTTCGCAGCCGCCGCTTAAGGTCCGGGCGCTGGTTTCGACATTTGCGAAGGCGCGGCCGCCAGCTAACGAATGGCCAGCGAGGAAGCGAAGCTCGCCGCCCCCCTCGCTGCATCCCTCGTCGGGGTTCGAGACCCAGAGCGCTCCGGCCTGCAGGGCCATCACGCTTTCTTCGGTGCGGTAAAAAGCGTGCTTGAAGGCAAACACCGCCTCGCCACGCCAGCCATCCGAGACAAGATGATTGCTCTCGAACCACGGTGCGAACACGACTGATGTGTCTGTTGCGACCGGCGCCTCGTAATAGGTGGCGCCTTCGTAGTACGGCGTCTCGTCTTCGCGCGCGCCTAGCGCCGTCGTTGTGATGTGTTGGCCGCCTTCAGGCGCGATCCAGGCACCGGCCGCAGCCGGTGCAGGACTTAACGCTGCGACGACCGCTAGGAGTCGTAGCCCGGCAATTGCCGGTCGAGTTTCCGCTTCAGTCCCGGCCACGCCAGCCCCGACACCATGCCCATGCCCTTCGCGGGTCCGTTCCGCGTGTCCTCCTGCGCTTCCTCCGGCGCAATCAACACGTTTTCCCGTCCCGCGCTTAACGCTGCGACCTGCTGCGCGCACGCGCGCTCCAGGAAGAAAATTCCGATGAACGCTTCCGCCGCGGTCGAGCCGACAGCCAGCGTGCCGTGATTGCGCAGAAGCATGAGCTTCTTGTCGCCGATGTCTTTCACCAAGCGCTCGCGTTCATCGAGATTGAGCGCAACGCCTTCGTAGCCGTGATAGGCAAGGTTCGGGATCATCAGCAGCGAGTTTTGCGTCAACGGCAGCAATCCATCCTTTTGCGCCGAGACGCCAACGCCAGCATCAGTGTGCAAATGAATGACGCACAGCGCGTCCTCGCGCGCGGCGTGAATCGCAGAGTGGATCGTGAAGCCCGCCGGATTGATGTAGTACGGCGTCGGCGAGACGATATTGCCCTCGAGATCAACCTTCACCAGCGATGACGCGGTGATCTCTTCAAAGAACAACCCATAAGGGTTGATGAGAAAATGGTGGTCGGGGCCGGGCACGCGCATTGAAATGTGCGTGAAGATCATGTCGTCCCAACCGTGCAACGCCACCAGCCGATAGAGCGCGGCGCAATCAATACGCGCCTGCCATTCTTCCGCGCTGACGCGGCCTTTTAGGGATGTTCCGGCATCATCGGCCATCGGTCGCGCTCCGCTTCTGGGTATGTTAGGAAATCCTAGGCCCGATGGGGCGATAAGCAAAGAGCGTCCAACCTCCCCATGAAGCTCTCGTTCACCGCCAGCGCCCGTCCCGAGGCGCAAGAAGCCTTGCGCCGCCTTCGGCATACCTATGGGGAAGCCGGGGAAGACGCCGATGTTATCGTTGCCCTCGGCGGCGACGGCCACATGCTCGACACCCTGCGCCGGCGGCTGAAGGACAAAAAGCCGGTCTACGGCATGCACCGCGGCACCATCGGTTTTCTGATGAACGAGTTCGACGAAACCGACCTCCCGGAGCGCGTAACAAAGGCCGAGCCGATCCGGGTGCGGCCGTTGGTGGCAAAGTGCGAAACCGCTGCCGGGATCGTCGAGGAACGGGCGTTCAACGAAGTCTCGCTCTTTCGCCAAACGGCCCAGACTTCAAAGCTTCGGATATTTATCGACGCCGCCGAGCGCCTGCCGGAGCTTTCTTGCGACGGCTTGATGGTGGCGACCCCAGCGGGTTCGACGGCCTACAATTTCTCAGCACACGGCCCAATCCTGCCGATCAACTCGCGGCTTTTGGCGCTTACTCCGATCAGCGCCTTTCGCCCACGGCGGTGGCGTGGCGCTTTGCTTCCACACCGTTCAGTGGTTCGCATTGAAGTGCTGGAGGCCGATCGCCGTCCGGTCAGCGCCACGGCGGATAATGTAGAGACGCGCGACGTCACGGCGGTGGAGATTAAAGAAGACACGGCCGCGGCGCTCACGCTTTTATTCGACCCAGGCCACGCATTGGACGAACGGATCGTGCGCGAGCAATTCGTCGTCTGACGGCGCGTCAACGCTCTGTTCACCATCCACGGCCCACTCTCTGCGACGCTATGGCGAAGCCCAAAGTTGAACTCATCAATCCGCGCGACACCGGTTTGCGCACGATCGAGCTGAAAAAGCCGATCTTCGATTCAGGCGCTGTCGCTCGCGCCGATCAGGCGCTCGAATCTATCGGCGACGAGCTTCAGGTTTGGCTCGATGCCGATATCGAGCGACTGCAATCGTCGCGGCTCCGGGCCGACACCGCCAACTGGTCGCCGCTTTCACAAGAAGATGTCCACGCCATCGCACACGACCTCAAAGGCATGGGGACCACTTACGGCTCGGTGCTCGCTACGCAGATGGCGGCCTCGCTCTGCCGCCTCATCGAAACCGACGCCGGCAAGGCGCTCGCGCAGCGCGATCCCTCGCTTGCGCGCGCCCATATCGACGCCATCCGGGCCTCGGTGCGCGATGACATCCGCTCAGCCGATCACCCCATTGGCCGCGCAGTGCTGCGCGCCCTTGAGGTTCGCGTCGCTGAGCTGGGCGTAGCGCCGCGCTGAGTACTAACGTCAGTTTTACCTTCTTCGTCCGCCTGGTTTTAACCGTGGCGCGTTATAAGCGCGCCTTCCATGAACGTGATCCCGTTCCGTCCCCGGCCTCAAGCAGAGCCGCTTGCCTTCGCGATCGGCGCACGCGTCGATCTGCGCGTGGGCGCGCTGGCGACTGGTGTCGTCCGTGCATTTGGCGAGCCAGAAGACGCGTTCCTCTATTCCAACTTGGCGCGCCTGGTTCGTGGGGCGCGTATGGCGTGGCTCGAGCGTGGTGCGCACGCGGCGCTCACTCTAGCTGTACCGGCCGAAGTCCAAAATACGCTTGAAGCAGACATGCTGAGCGAAGCGGCAATCGAGGCGGGTTGCACGCGGCGCAACTTCAATTTTCAGCTCAATGAACGCGAACTCGTCGCAGCCGGGCCCGCCCTCGCTGAAGACTTGCGCGCACGCGGCTGGAACGTGGTGCTGCGCGGTGATCCTGACTGCCCGCTTCCGTTCGGCGCTCGTGCTCGCAATCTCTACTGCGAACTCGTAGTGCAACCACCGCCAACACCAGACCCGTTTTTGGCATTGGACGACGGCGACCGCTCGCCGCTAGGACGCCGCCTGCTCGCAGCCAAGGCAGCCGGTCTCGTCATCACCGCAGAGTCCGTACTGACGGCCTCACTGGCGCGCACTCTCGCGATTGCCGGCTTCGACCGCGGCGGCGGACCGTTTGCTGAAGCTGGCTTGCGCTAGATCGCGACCCGCTCGACCTGCAAACCCGAAGCGTCGAGCTTCTCAAGCAAGTAATCAAGATCGTCTTTCGGCACGGACTGAAAGAGCGTCAGCGTGCGCTCCAGCATCCGCTTACGGAAAGTGATGCGATCACGCACGACACCCTCTCGATCAATCGAATGATAAACATCGATTGCGGCGCGGAAGGATGGGAAAAGCCGCGGCGGCAGTCCGGCGCGATCAAAGGCCGCCTTCAACCCCAGAGGCCCGCTATCATGCATCAGAAGCCACATGCGCTGATGCGAGATACCGCCCAACTCCGCCATCGCGTACTCAACGAAATCGATCTGCCCTAAGCAAAGACCGCGCATGAGAAGCGAAGGCGTGAGGCGTCCATTGAGATTTAGCTGCTGCACAAATTTCGGCAGATCGCGCTGGCGCCCGGCCTGCTCAACGATGTCGAGCGTCGCACGCTCGCGCGCGCCCATGGCGAGATCGATCGCCATCTGCGGCGGCAACTCATGATTGTTGACGAGGTGATCGAACAGCTCGCCGGTCACCATCGCAACGAGCTTCTCAGTGACACCGACCGGGAGCTGTTCGCGATACACCATCGCGGTCGTGATCGATGACAGGCCCTCGAAGCGCGTCAGCGCCGTATCGAGCGCCTCCTCATCAAACACAGCGTTATCGTTTGCAAGCGCCCGCTCAACCGCTTCGGAAACAGCGTAGGACGAGATAGCTCCCGTCACCGTAGTGCTGAGCTCTTCGCGGCTCGCAACGGCGATTTGCTTGTTCGGCGGACACGCGCGCACGATCGCGACCAAATCCGCGTCGGTCAGCGACGGCGAGTTCATGATCACTGGCAGTGAGATCGTGTCCACGTCGCGCGCGAGCTTGTTGGCAATCTCGCGCGGCAGCTTCGGCGAATTCTTGAGTGCGATTGCGAGCGCGCGGCGCACCAGCACCGCAGCATCTTGCGCCATGATCGCGATGATGCCCTCGGCGTGAGCGCGTTCCTCTGGGGAAAGCTCCGCCTCCTCGATACAGCGACAGATCTTGTGGGCCGCATGGGCGCGTTCATCCTCGCCCGGCGCCTTGATCAAGGACCGGATGTCGCTATCGGTGAGATTACCGCGCATCGTGACGATCGACATGTGCGCTTACGCTCCAGGGCCGGGCTGCGACTCGCGTCGCACCGTTTCAGGGCAGCCTCGCGGGCGTCCCTTAACGAAGCCTTGATTACGAATATTGCGAGAGGGGAAATGGCGATGCTCGAAGGCCTAAAGATCGTCGAGATGGCCACCTACGTGGCCGCACCCGGCGCTGGCGGCATTATGGCTGACTGGGGCGCCAAGGTAATCAAGGTCGAGCCGCCAGGCGGGGACCCGATCCGCATGTTCTTTTCCTCCCTGGGCGTAGAGGAGGCGGCGAATCCGGTCTTCGACATGGACAATCGCGGCAAGCGCGGGATCATTCTCGACACCTCGAAGCCCGACGGCCGCGAGGCGCTTTTGAAGCTGATCGACAGCGCCGACATCTTCCTCACCAACGTCCGCCCCGGCGGCCTGGCGCGCTCGGGGCTCGATCCGGACACTGTCATGCAGCGGTGTCCGATGCTGATCTACACGACGCTCACCGGCTACGGTCTCGAAGGCCCCGATGCGGATCGCCCCGGCATGGATCAGGCCGCGTTCTGGGCGCGCTCTGGTTTGGCCGCGATGTTTCGGCCAAAGGGAGGCGATCCCGTGATGCTCCGCACGGCGTTTGGCGATCACGTCGCGTCGCTCGCGATTGTCGCCGCCGTGATGGCCGCGATTTACGAGCGCCAGCAAACCGGAAAGGGCCGCCTGATTGACGCTTCGCTCCTGCGCGCAGCGCACTACGCAGGCTCCACGGATCTGGCGATCCAACACACGCGCGGCCGCATCGCCTCAAACCGGCCGCGTCAGAACGCACCCAATCCCCTGATCAACTATTTCCAAACCGGCGGCGGCCGCTGGATCAGTCTGTTGCAACGCCAGGGCGAGAAGGATTGGCCAAAGCTCGCGCGTGCATTGAAGATTGAAAACCTCGTCACCGACCCGCGCTTTGCCAACGGCCGCGTCCGCCGTGAGAACGCCGCGCAACTTGTGCCGCTCCTCGACGAAGCATTCGCAGCACGAGAGTTCGACGACATCGCCGCTGCGCTCGACGCTGAGGAGATGATCTGGGCGCCAGTGCTGACAGCGGCGGAAGCCATCGCGGATCCACAAGCCATCGCCGCCGGTTGCGTCGTGCAAACGCCGACGCACGATGGCGGTGTAATAAATGCTCCGGCTGGGCCCGTTCGGTTTCCGGGGGCAGATGACGGCCCCAAAGGTCCGTCACCACGCGCGGGCGAACATACACGCGTGGTGTTGGCTGAAGCGGGCTTTAGTGCTTCGGAGATCGACGCCATGTACGCAAGCGGCGCAGCAGCCTAACTTGCATTCGTCCGCGCGTACGCAGTGAGCGCTTCCATTGGATTGCGCTGATCCGCCCGTTCGTCGCTGCTATTCTTAAGCAACGGCAGCAATGCGAACGCAAACAGCGCCTGCGCAAGCGCCGGCGACATCGCCTCGCCCTCTCGGCCATACTCAAGACGCCCGCCGCCCTGCGTCTGCTGAGCGGCGCCCATGCTAGCGTCAGCATCAAGCCCGAGCCGATCTAGTAGCGCCTGAGCGCTGCGCGGCTGTCCGTTTGCGTAGAAGAGACCGCGATTGGCCGCTGCCTCGCGCGGAAACAGTGACACAGCATTTGACACACCCTGCTGTGCCGCTTCGATCAAACGCAACGCGCCGCCCGGACCCATCACGTGCGCCGCGTAGAGTTCGCCGGCGTTTGGCGAGCGGCCAAGCCGCGCTTCCAGTGTCGTCGCATTTTCGCGCGCCAACTCGCCCGCCATGCGCGCCGAAATCTCTGGATCACTGCGCAGCGCCAGAATGTCCCGGCGCGTCTCCGCATTTGCGCCGCTCTGAAGTGCCGTCGCTTGCGCACCCAAGCCGTGCCCGGCGCCATGGCGGCGGACCATGTCGAGCCACGTGCTCTCGATGAATTGAAACAGACCGGATGCACTGGACGTGCTCGCGCGTGCGTTCGGATTGAGCGCGCTCTCGCGGCGTGCAGTCTCGACGAGCAACGAGAAGTTCACGCCCGTCGCATCCGCAGCACGGCGGATCGCAGAGTGCACAGCGTCCTGCCCGGCTGGCGCGATCGGACTTGTCATGATTTCCGGCCTCGGCCGCTTTGGTAAATGGCGCGTTAACCCGTGCGGCGCCGTATCCACCCCATTCGATACGGAATCAGAACGAAACCGCCGAGAAGGAGCATCAGAGCCGTGAAAGTTGTGAGGATCAACAGGCCCGTGTTGAAATTCTCATGGTCGCGCCAATCCATGATGTGCAGCGCCCAGAGCGCATCATAGACACGCCAAAGGTCCGAGCGGCGGGCCGTGACGCGCGCGGTGTCGGCGGCGACGTAAACGGCAAGCCCTTCGCCATCGTCGAACGCGATGCGCCAGGCCGGCAGCGGGCCCCGATATTCGGTCGTCTCTTCCGTGACCAGCACGCGCTCACGCACGCGCGCGTTGTCGGCCACATGCGCCTGAGCGATCTGCGCGGCGGCGTCCGCACTAAGCGGTGACGCGACCCTCCAATTTCGTAGGTCAATGAGTAGTGGCCGGCGCTCCGCAAACTCCGCGACTGCGACCGGCTCACCAAGTGCATCTCGCTCGTAGGTGACGCGCGTCGGCGCCTCGGGGAGAAGCTCGCTCACGTCTTGAAGAGGCGCGCTCAGCGCCGTTGGCGCTTGCTCCGCTATGCGGTGTTCGCTGCGCACCTGCGCGATCGGAAAAATCGCGAAAAAGAGTCCCGAGCCGACCCAGAAGAGCACCTGCACCCCGACAATGAGGGCGAGCCATTTGTGAGTCCACGAGGCGAGCGCTTGCACTTTCATAGCCAAGCACATTCCCAAGGGAGCTCACGCGGTCAATGGGTTAGTTCGACTTTCGCCGTCAGAGCGCACATAGGGGCTTCGCAGCCAAAAAACTTCCGCGCACGCGCTGAACGGGCCAAAAACTGGACGCCCGCTCAATCAGTAGCTCTTGGGCAGCCCCAGAACGCGTTCGGCTATGAAATTGAGGATCATCTCCCGGCTCACAGGCGCAATACGAGCGATCATCGCCTCGCGAAAATAACGCTCCACGAAGTACTCCTTCGCGTAACCCATGCCACCGTGCGTAAGCACCGAGGTTTCGCACGCCCGGAAGCCAGCTTCGGCGCCAAGATACTTTGCGGCGTTCGCCTCCGCGCCGCAGTCCTTGCCGGCGTCATAGAGCGCGGCCGCCTTAAACGTCAGCAGATTGGCCGCCTCGAGTTCAGCCCACGACTTCGCCAGCGGGTGCTGGATGCCCTGGTTCTGGCCAATCGGGCGGCCAAACACCACGCGCTCCTTCGCATACTGCGCGGCTCGCCGCAGCGCTGCGCGACCAAGGCCAATCGCTTCAGCAGCAAAGAGAACGCGCTCAGGATTGAGGCCGCTCAACAAAATCTTGAAGCCCGCGCCCTCTTCGCCAATGAGTTCGGCGTTCGTAACCTCAAGGTCCTCGATGAAGAGCGTGTTGCACTCCACGGCCTTGCGACCCATTTTCGGGATCGGCTGCGCCTCGATGTGCTTGCGGTCGAAGTCCGCATAAAAGAGCGAAAGGCCTTCCGTCGGCCGCTTCACCTGATCCTTGGGCGTTGTTCGCGCAATGATCAAAATCTTGTTCGCGCGTTGCGCGTTGGTCGTCCAAATTTTGCGGCCATTGATCCGATAGCCGCTGTTGGTGCGCTCAGCGCGCGTTTCTAGGCTCGATGTATCGAGACCGGAGTTTGGCTCGGTGACCGCGAAGCAGGCCTTGTCAGTGCCGTTGATCGCCGGCGGCAAAAAGCGCTGCTGTTGCTCGGGTGTGCCGAACTTCACAATCGGCATGAGGCCGAAGATATTGAGATGGATGGCGCTGGCGCCAGAGAAACCAGCGCCAGATGCAGCCACGACTTGCATCATCATCGCGGCTTCGGTGAGTCCAAGGCCCGCACCGCCAACGCTCTCTGGCATGGCAACGCCAAGCCAGCCGCCCTCGGCAATGTCGTTGACGAACGCGTCGGGGAAATCGCCAGAATTGTCTACGTTCAGCCAGTAATGGTCATCATACTTGGCGCAGATCTCTTCCACCGCGTGCTTGATCGCGGCTTGCTCTTCGGTGAGGTCGAGGGCGAACGTCATGGGTTCTCAAATCTCTCAGGCGATAGCGCCGCCCATGCGGGCGGGATCTCATTGCCGAACACATACGCGGTTATGATCTCCGCCGTAATAGGCGCCATGAGCCAACCATCGCGCGAATGGCCGGCGGCCAACAAAATGCCCTCGCCGGTCGGCCCAATCATCGGCCATCCATCCGGCGACATCGGCCGAATTCCCGCCCACGCCTGCTCCGTGAGCTTTACCTCACCAGGCAACATCTTTTCGGCGAACGCGTGAAGCTCTGCGATCTTGCCGCGGTCGACTTTGCGATCGAAGCGATCGTACTCGAGCGTGGCGCCAAGCACTGCGTCCTCGCGGCGCTGGCAAATGTAGAAATCGCCAGCACGCAAATTGGGGCCGAGCGTGCGCCCGAGGTCCACCGCCGCCACCATGCCTTTGCCGGGACGAATCTGCTTCAGAGCAGGCGCCGCGCTCATGAGCTTCTCTGTCGCCCATGCACCCGGCGCCAGCACAACTGCATCCGCTTCCAGCACACGACCCTCGTGCGTCGTTACGCTTGTCGCTGTGACTTCGGAGGCGTCCGTGTCGTAAGCGCGGAGCACGCCTAGCGCATGCGCCTGCATCGCGAGCCCCGTAAGCACGCGCAAAGGATCGGCGACGCCCTCGGCTTCGACGAAGAGCGCATGATCCACTTTCGTGCGAAACCCCGTGCGCTTGCGAAACTCGCGACCAGAGAGGCTCACGGCCCTTTGGCCGAGCCGAGCAGCGTTCGCCGCGAATGCCGTTGCCTCTGCATGATCCGGCCGGACAACCACCGCGCCGTCAAACCGCACGCCATCGGCCCACTCGGCGCCGGCGCGCATGCTCTTCCAAAGCTCAAAAGATTCGAGGGCAACTCGCTCATGGGCGCTCGCGGCTTCCGCGATCGGCGCCAGCATACCGGCAGCCGCCGCCGATGCGATCGGTGTGTAGTAAGTCGGATGCTCGGGCCCGCTGTCGAGCAACCACACGCGTGCGCCGCCCTTGCGCAGGCGCACCGCACAAAACAGCCCAATCACGCCGCCGCCGACGACAATCACGTCCATCATGTCCGGCATGTCCAACGAAAACGCGCCGCGCGCAAGGCGGCGCGACGGTGGGCCGCGTGCTAGCGCTTCTTGGTTTTTGCGGCGACCTTCGAGACAGCGGCTACCGCCTCAGCGCCGGCAACGATTAGAGCCTCCACCGTAACGTCATGCCCGAGAACCTTGGATAGATTTTTCGCGGCAGTTTCGAGCCTGCGCCATGTCTTGGCGTCAAGGCGTATGGTCGTACTCGCTGTCGCCCTTTTTCGGACAGCCTTTGATTTCGGCCCAACTGCACGCAACGCAGCCTTCATGCGGTCAACGTGCGCGCGATCCTTGTCCTTCTCAACGTCTGGCAAGCGCCCGTACGCTTTGAACAACGCTTTCGGCTGGCTTCGATCCGACTTGTTTCGCACCATCCATCGTTGATGCACATAGTCAGACGCCGCCTCGCGATCGTCAGGAAAGCGCGTCACCGCGTCAAAGGCATCGCGCGCCGCGCGCTTGTTATCGATTTTAGCTTTTAGGTCCAACGACGCCCATGGTTTATTGATATCAACCATGACGCCGCCACGCGGACGCATGCGTGGCTGGCCACGTTGCTCCGGATTTGTTTCGAGCAGGCGCTTGCGCCACGCGTTATGCGAACGCGCGGAAAAGTACTCCACCGCCGCTTCCCGTACAGGATGGGCCTTCTTGCCTTTGGCGGCTCGTGCCATCCGGCCACCCTATCAATAAGCTGTTAGGAAAGCGCAAATCGCTTCGCCGATTAGGCGCCCCGCCACTCCGGCAAGTCGAACTTCGGATCCGGATAGGCGCTGTCAAAATAGGTACGGCCAGCCGCCGTCCCGACTTCCAGCAGCAAGTCCAAATTTACCTTCTTGCCATTGTCCATGTGGTCGAGCGCATCCAAGCTGTCGGGATCAACCTCCCTGCCAAGCATCCGCTCAAGCGGCGTCATCGGCGGCACGGGATCGCCCCTGCGTTTCGCCTTTGGCTTGGTATCAAGCATGACGTCGACGCGCTGATAGTCCAATACTGGCGCGCCGCTGACACAGACACCGCGCATATCACCGATCTCTGAATTTACGCGCCAAGGTTTCCGAGGCTCCGAGAGCGCCTGCAACATCATCACGCCCTGCACCTGCGTGTCGTACACCATTGCGCGCAACGCATGGACGCCGCGCAGGCCGGGCGGCAGACCCTGGAAGCTTTTGCCATCTACACTCGGCCGGCGTGAACCTGTGCCGCAAGACGTCATCATCAAATTGTCCGCGCCGGACTTCCAGCCAAACTTATATGAGGGCTCGAGCGCGAGCATGAACAGCTGCATGCCGGGGTTGTTGTTTGCGCTCACGGCGCCATCGACGAAGTACCCCTTTTGAATGGGGCGGCGTTTCTCATCAAACTCGATGTCGATCACGATCTCGTCGAAGAAAGTGGGCGCAGCGGCGCTCGCGAGCACGAGGTCCGTCAGCCGGTAGCGCTTGTTTGGGAAAACGTTGCTCTCGGCGGGCGGATCATAAAAGACGCCAAGCGGATGATTGGTGATGACCCAGGCAGACCCGGTGTCGATGCGCTTTGCATGGATTGCGAGTCCGGTTTTGAGGTCCTCCGAGCCCATCGTTTTGGTGGAGAGCGCCGAGTGCAACGCACGCCGCAGGTTTTTCGATTCAAACCTCGACTGCAGGAAGACGCCATCGCCAGCGCTTTTGCCAAACACCTCGGGCCCGAGCCGCTGATAGAGCGCGATCAACTCGTCAACGCTCATTCCAAGTGCGAGGCCGGCGGAAATGATCGCACCGGTCGAAGTGCCGCCGATAAGGTCGTAATAGTCGCTCAACCGAAAGGTCGCGGCGCCGTGCGCACGCCGCCGCAACTCATCTTCGAGCACTTTCAGCATTCCAAGTGTGAGCAGACCTTTCACACCGCCGCCATCCAGCGCCAGGATGCGCTTCGGCCCCGTGTCCGGTGAGAGATGCTCAAAGAGCGTTTTCGACATTTGATCCCCGCGCCCCTCTTTAGCCGCGCGGCGGCTTCAAAAGAAGACCAGCGATCCAGGATCGCGGCCCAAATGCACTGCTTTGAACTCCGCCGCGAAGAATAATCCACCGGCAACATAGACGGCGCCGCCGCGCGCTTTCGTCAAAGCAAGCCGGCGAGCGTCCGCGACAGACTCCGCCAGGGTGATTTCCGCGGTGGGGTTCGCGTGTTGCGCGTGTGCCGCGATGTCAGCCACTGGCGCTCCCTTGTGTACGGCGCTGGCGCAAACAATGACGTTGAACGCTGGCGCCAGCCGTCGGACAATATCGCCGGCAGCCTTGTCTTGGGACACACCACAAACGAGCACCGCTTGGCGATCTTCGCTCATGTGCTGGAAGCCGGCGAGCGCGGCCGTTACCCCGTCCGGCGTGTGTCCCACGTCGATGACGACGAGCGGGTCATCGCTCAGAACTTCGAGGCGGCCGGGCCACCGCGTCTCGGCGAGGCCCGCCGCGATTTGCCGCTCGCTCATTGGCGAGAGAGCGCGCGCCAAGCTTACGGCGAGCGCCGCGTTGCTCGCCTGATGGGCGCCAGGAAGCGGCAGAGGAAGGTTCAACGACTCTACAAATTCAACCCCGATCGATCGATCGGCGCAAAACTCGAGGATCGCCTTGCGCGCCTCAGAGCCGGCGGCCGCTGCGGTGTCGCTTACGACCAAGCGCGCGCCATTTGGGGCTGCAGCGATCTTCTCAACGGCAATTGCACTCAACGTATGGCCAAGCAAAGACGTGTGTTCAAAGTCGAGCGCCGTAAGCGCCACGTTGCGCGCGCCGATCAGCTTGACCGGATCAAGCCGCCCGCCGATGCCAGCTTCCCAAACTGTGTGCACGCATCCGCGCGCCTGGAACCAACTCGCCGCAATCGAAAACAGAAACTCGAAGCCACCGATCACTTGCTCAAGGCCACATTCACTGATGGCCCCGCGCACCCTCGCCCAGTGCTCGCCGAGTTCATCATCGGAAATATCATCATCCCCGATGCGAAAGCGCTCGTGCAGCGCAAACAAGTGAGGCGACGTGAAGAGACCGACCTCTCTTGTCTTTTGCCTTAGCACCGACGCACACATCGCGGCGGTCGAGCCTTTGCCATTGGATCCGACAATAATTGCACCGTGCTGACCAAAACTGCCGAGGTCGATGCCGAGCCGGTGCGCAACCAGCGCACATCGCTCCAGGCCTGGTCCCGCGCCGAACTTCGGATACGGCACGCGCCAGGTCTTCATCGCAGCGCCGCTTCGAAATTGGCGCGCCAGATCTCAATGATCAGATCCCACCGGCCGCTCTCCTCCAATGTTGCGATCATTGGATTCGAGTTGACCTCGATCACCGCGAGGCTCTCGCCCAAATCGAACAAATCGACAGCCGCAAGTGAAAGGCCCACGGCGTGCGTTGCACTTATCGCGAGGTGCGCCATTGCCTCCGGCGCTCCGTCACGCAGGTCGTTTGCCCCGCCGCCTGCCGCACGGTTCGCCGGCCCTTCGAGGATGATGACCGCGCCATCGGGGGGAATATCCGCGCTAGCCAGCAGATGACCGCTCGCATTGCGGCCCCGCGCTTTGAGCGCCGGCGCCTCAACATCGCGCGGGACCGCTTCAACGAGTTCACTCAGCGTTCGCCGTTCGTCGCCGATCACCTGCGGCGACACCTTGCGATAGGAAAACAGCGCCCGGCCATTGAGCACGAACACGCGATACTCGGATGCGCGCACGTAAGGTTGCACAAGAATTGCGAAATGCTCGCGCGCCACACGGACGATGTAGTCGGTGAACTCCGCGGCACTCTCTATGATTTCAGCGTAGAGCCCGTTCGAGGCGGAGAGCGGCTTGCAGAAAAGCGGGTATTTGGCGCTCGCCGCAAATGCCAAGGCATCTTCGATCTCACGCCGCGGCGAACGCATCTCCGCCCAGCGCTTTGTCACGAAAAACATCTGACCCGGCAGCACCGGCACGCCGGCTTGGCGCAGCACTTCCGCACAAAAGGCCTTATCGCGCGCAATCGACGCCGCCCGAGCATCGTTCAGCGCGTATGGTGTGCCAGCGCCTGCGGCGAAGATGGCAGACCGCGTCCCATCGCGCACTTCAAAGAGATAGCCGTCATCGCCATCGAGCGACCGAAACGCATAACCACAGGCCTCGGCGGTACGCGCCGCATAGCGCGCTTGCGCGCTGAGCAACTTCTTTGAGTTCGAGTGTGATGCGCCATCCGAGCCCAATGGTACCGCCTCCCGGGCTCGAACCGGGGACCCCTGGTTCCACAAACCAGTGCTCTAACCAACTGAGCTAAGGCGGCATTGCTCGGGGCGCGGAACCTAGCGCCGCGCCCTCGCCGAAGCAAGACGGAGCTAGGTTCGTGTTTTCAAACAGTTAGACCGGACCCCAGCCCTGCTCGTTGATGTAATTGCGGATGCGCTGGATCCGGTTGTCGGGATTCGGGTGGGTCGACAGAAACTCCGGCGGACGCGATCCGCCGGCGCCGCTTTCCATCCGCTGCCAGAACGGGATCGCTTCCTTCGGGTCGTATCCGGCGGTGTGCATGTAACGAATGCCGAGAATGTCAGCCTCCGATTCCTGCTCGCGAGAGAACGGGAGGCTGATGCCCACTTGGGCGCCGAGGCCAAGCGCGGCCGCGGCGAGGTCGCTGTTGGTCGCAGCGCCCGCCACCTGCACGACCGTCTGTGTCGCGACTTCGCGGCTGTAGCGCTCAGCGGCGTGACGGCCGGTTACGTGGCCGGTTTCATGGCCGAGAACGGTCGCGATCCAATCGTCTCGCTCGCTGATTTCGTAAAGCCCGCGATAAAAGCCAACCTGCCCGCCCGGCAACACGAACGCGTTCTTCTGCGGGCTATCGAACAGCACAAATTCCCAGCTCTGATTGCCGCGACCCGCCGCCTGAACGATACGACCGCCGACGGTTTCGAGCCGTCTCTGAGCCGATGCATTGCGCCAAGCCGGTGTTTGCTGACGCACTTGCGCCCACGATTGCAGCGAAGCCTGCACAAGTTGCGCGTCGTCGACGATAATGAACTGGTTGCGGCCGGTCTCGGGATTGGTGGTTGAGCAGGCACTCAGAGCCACTGCCCCGGCGCTGGCGGCGGCGCCCATCAAGAGTCCGCGGCGATCCAAATAACGCAGCGAGGAATGGACGGCATCCGTCCCGCAAAGGTGTTGGCACATAGTCGAGTTATCCTCCTCGGGCGCTTGGACCGCCTCGTCAGGAGCATTTTCGGCCTCTCAGCGAAGGAGGCAAGACCCGCTTGGTGTTGGGGGCCAATATGCGGGGAAAGAAATGGTGCCTGGGGCCGGAATCGAACCAG
>Ga0163153_10000576_pt1 | contig 64416 bp, 60 predicted proteins | sample OliLakLV19MP6IB1_FD_148629 | JGI IMG/M metagenome (GOLD analysis project Ga0163153, IMG submission 148629) | Freshwater microbial mat bacterial communities from Lake Vanda, McMurdo Dry Valleys, Antarctica - Oligotrophic Lake LV.19.MP6.IB-1 | ecosystem: Environmental > Aquatic > Freshwater >... | reverse complement strand
TCCTGGCGCTGGTCCTCATTGACCATGCGTTGAGGCAGAGGGCACAGAACGGGGATGTGTTGCAGCGGGTGAGGGCAGTTTCGGCCGGGGCGGGAAGCGTGGGTGGAAAAGAAGAGGGGCAAAGGCTGGAAGACCCGGATCCGCAGGAGGCCTGACGGGCAACAGCGTCCTCACCGAGCTCGTGTTAGTTCATCGCGGAATGCCAAGCAACTCGAATAGCGAGTGATAATCCTTCGCGTCGGCTGATCGCAAGCCCTCAAGGTACTTCTGACGAGCTTCCCCATCTTGAACCAGATCGTTTCCCCAAGTAAACCTGCTCTTGCCGCGCTGAACTAGCAGGAGATCCGTAATCATCCTGGCTAGTCTGCCATTCCCATTGGGAAACGGGTGAATTGAGACCAACCTATGGTGGAAACGCGCAGCAATTTCTTCCATTGCCAATGCCTTTCCGTGGATCTGAGTCGATACATCCTTCCAAAGATTGGCCAAGGCGACTCTTATTTGCTCCGGCGGGCTTCCGACTGGAAGAGTCTCCTTTTTGCGTATCTTCCCTGCCCATCCCCACGTATCGGCGAACATCCGCTTGTGAAGCGCCTGCATGAATTCAGTCGAGAGAATGTCCTCGTGCACTCTCCCGAATGCCCATTGTTCCGCCTTCGTGATGTTTAGCTGCTCCCATGCGTCGAGTTGCATTCTTGTTGTTATGTGACTGGGTAGGAGCTCGTTCGCGTCATCCGGATCTAGTGGTGTTGCCCCAACTGGGTATTCGAAATTCATCCCCATAGCTTTCTTGGGCTGCCGGCCAAGATTTGCTGGGTTAGAAGTTTAAGTTGTCTCTGCTCTTCTTCGGCGCTCAATCCCTGGGCTTCCAATTTCATTGAATGTGAAACCGGTCGTAGAGCTTGCATGGCCTTCCTTCTCGCTTGGTTCTCTCGGAGTTCGGATAATGAAAGGGAGTCTGCGGGAACGAGCGCGTAGACCACTTTGCATCCCATTTCCCTCGCTACCTGGCGCAGGGTGTTTAGTTGAATCGTTCCATTGACTTCCGATTTTTGAATGTCTTCGATCGACTGAGATTGCATGCCTAAGCGTTTTCCAAGCTGAGCGCTCGACATCCCCAAGGCGTCGCGGATGGCTCGTAGCCAACCTCCACGAGGGATTGGAGAGTTGGCAACTTGAAGAAAGGGCCGGACGGTTTCGTCCATATGCTCAAGTCGTAGCAGGTCCTTTTCCTTCATGGTTACGCTTCCTCTTTAGGGTGGTCCGAAGGCGGAATATAAAAACCAGGCTACAGCCTGGTAATTCCCAGCGCCTACCAGGCCCTAGCCTGGTGATTATTACAGTTTACCAGGCTGAAGCCTGGTTTTTTATAGCCATTTACCAGGCCAGAACCTGGTAAATGAGGGCAACCAGTTGACAATAAAATGAATAATTTCTACAATCGCCATGGCAGCACCCGGGGGTGCCAACAGGATCCAGAAGCGGGGTCCAAGAATGCGAACAGAATTCAGAGGCTGAGTCCTTTCGCAAGAGGACGAGGGGCGCCTCCGCACCCCATGCGAGCGAAGTGGGCGCGACCACCCAAAGCGAAACCCGCTGCGCGAGGCCTAGCGCCTTTTCCTTAGCGACTTGTCGAGCCGCTGCGCAACTCTATCCGACCGTGATACCTCGCATGGCGATGTCCCGTTGCGTGTTGAACGAAGTGCGGTGACGGGTCCGGGTTTGCATGTTACGCGGCCTTGCGATCGCTGGTGACGATTGGGACGTTGCGTTGGCGTTCAAGCGCAGCGCAGAGCTTGCGCAGATCTCGATGACCTCGTATGCGGCGGAAGCCTCGTTGCGCTTCGTGCAGAGCGGCGCCGACCCAGCGCAGCAGCATCTGGGCGTCGCGCCAGCGCCTGACGTTGCGTGTGTGGTGGGCCACCGCGCCGTTCATGTTCTCGATCGGGTTGGTGGTCTTGAGCGTGCGCGCGAGCGCTCCATCGATGCCCAGGCGCTGTACGGTGAGGGTTTCCGGCAGCCCCTCGCGCAACGAGCCGGCGGCGCCGGGGTGCTCGCGCTCCAGGGAGCGTGCCAAGCGCTCGAGTTGCCGCAGGCCGAGTGCGGGATCGCGGCTCGCCCAGGCGTCTTGGATCGCCCGGCGCACGCTCGCATGCAAGGCCTTGGGCAGGTGATCGAGAACGTTTCTGAGCTTGTGGACTTGGCATCGTTGCACGAGGGCGGAATCACCGAAGAGATCGCGGATCGCACGGCGCAGCGCCTTGGCCCCGTCGATCACCCACAGGCGCGGTCGCTCGGGATCGACGCCGCGATCGACGAGATCGCCGATGAGGGCGCGTACCACTGTGGCGTTCTCGGTCCCCCTGCGTCAGGATAGTTGTCGCCTCGATAGAATCTGATCTTGGGGGCGATAAAGGAACGACGTGGCTCGATATGGACAAGCATTCAGGGACCGTGCGGTAGCGCGGTTGTTGCCGCCGGAGAGTGCGCCGGTGGCGAAGGTTGCGCGTGAGGTGGGTGTGGTGGTGGCGACGCTCGAGCGCTGGCGCTCGGATGCGCAGTCCAGGCCGGCTCGCGAGAAGACGTGGACTGCGGGAGCTCGACTGGAGGCGGTGATTGCCACCGCGGCGATGGACGAGGCCTGCAAGAACGCGTGGTGTCGCAAACACGGCCTCTACCCGGCCGATCTGGAAATGTGGCGTGGCAGTGCCATTGCTGCGTTGGCTGAACCCGAGGAGGAGCGCGCCAGCCCGCAGCAGACGCGGCAAGACCGGCGGCGGATCAAGGAGCTCGAGCGAGATCTGCTGCGCAAGGACCGGGCCTTGGCCGAGACCGCGGCTCTCCTGGTGTTGTCAAAAAAGGTCGCGGCGATCTTCAACAAAGGCGAGGCCGAATGATCAGCCTCGAAGATCGCCGGGCTTTGGCCCGAGACATCCACACCGCACACACGGCAGGCGCGCGGCTCAAGCCCGCTTGCGAGCTCGCCGGCATCGAGCTGCGCGCGCAACGCTCCTGCAGGTGGCCAACGAGCCGCGCTTCGCGGCAGTCCTACCGGCGCGCATCGTTCCCATGCTGGCTGACGAGGGCATCTACCTCGCCAGCGAGTCGACGTTCAGCCGGGTGCTGCGCGAGCATGGACAAACCGCCCACCGCGGGCGTGCCAAGGCGCCCAGGACCGTGCGCCCGCCGACCACGCACATCGCCACCGAGCCGCGTCAGGTGTGGTGCTGGGACATGACGTATCTGCCCGCACAAGTGATGGGGCGCTGGTTCTACCTGTACCTGATCCTGGACCTGTACAGCCGCAAGATCGTGGGCTGGGAGGTGCATGCCATGCCGGTGAGGACCATGCCATCCTGGCCGCGCGGCATGCGCTCTACATCCAAGCGCGCGACCTCAATCCGGCGCGCTGGTCCGGCGCCACTCGCAACTGGTCGCCAATCAGCGCCGTGACGCTCAATCCGGAACGTGACTCGATCATCAAGGCGCAATCGAGCCGCATCGATAAACAGTCGTTGGCCGCATGAACCAGGCGACAACTACCTTGACGCGCGCCGGGGGTGATGGTCGGCTTTCGTGGCTTTGCATGGCCGGTTTGAGAAGGCACCCAGGCACGCTGCGGGTGGGGTTCGGGCCCTTCTGCATCTCGCCAATGGTGATGGTAAAAAATCCGACGAAAAAGTAACATCCGACAATCACTTAGATCGTTTGATGCCCTGCCTTGCGAGGTGCCCATCCGACGCACAATGCAAGGCGCAACAGGCAGCTCACGAGCGCTTCAGGAGCCGATAGATCGCGATAGATCTCGAAAGGTGCGCTTTCGCCGGATCGGCCGCAAACCCGCGCCAATGCTGGAGCCCGGATTGACGGTAGAAATGACTATCGAGGTCTATCGAAAACGTACGATAAATCACTGTCAAGTATTCGTGAAATCGAGCCTTGAAATGGAAAGCAAAACCCGCTTGTCGAGCCCCGGCACGGTCATCTCGGTGCGCGGAAGCGTCGTCGATATGAGGTTTGATGAGCATTTGCCGCCGATCCACTCGGTGCTGCGCACGGGAGAGAAAGGGCAAATCGTCATCGAAGTGCTGGCGCAACTTGATGCGCGTCACGTGCGCGGGATTGCCTTGACACTCACGCAGGGTCTCGCACGCGGCATGGCGGTGGAGGACACGGGTGGGCCGCTGAAGGCGCCGGTCGGCAAGGCAATTCTCTCGCGCATGTTCGATGTTTTCGGAAACGCCATCGACCGCCACGCGACACCGACAGATGTGCAATGGCGCACGGTCCACCGAGCTCCGCCGGTGTTGGCGAGGCGTTCTACCAAGTCCGAGGTCTTCGAGACGGGAATCAAGGTCATCGATGTGTTGATGCCGCTGGAGCGCGGCGGCAAGGCGGGCCTTTTCGGCGGGGCGGGCGTGGGCAAGACGGTGTTGCTCACCGAAATAATCCACAACATGATCGGGCACCAGGAGGGCGTAAGCATTTTTTGCGGCATCGGCGAGCGTTGCCGCGAAGGCGAGGAACTTTACCGCGAGATGAAGCAAGCCGGCGTGTTGCCGAACATGGTGATGGTCTTCGGCCAGATGAACGAGCCGCCGGGCGCCCGCTTCCGCGTCGGTCACGCCGCGCTGACGATGGCCGAGTATTTCCGCGACGACGAGCACCGCGATGTGTTGCTGCTCATCGACAATATCTTCCGCTTTATTCAAGCCGGCTCGGAAGTGTCCGGCTTGATGGGGCAGATGCCGTCGCGCCTCGGTTATCAGCCCACCATGGGCACCGAACTATCGCAGTTGGAGGAGCGTATCGCCAACACCGATAGCGGCGCCATCACCTCGATCCAGGCGGTGTATGTGCCGGCGGACGACTTCACCGATCCGGCGGCGGTGCATACCTTTTCCCACCTTTCGGCGTCCATCGTGCTGTCGCGCAAGCGCGCAAGTGAAGGGCTTTATCCGGCCATCGATCCGCTGCAGTCCAGTTCCAAAATGGCCACACCGGGCATCGTAGGTCCACGCCATTATGGCCTGGCGCAGGAAGTCCGGCGGACTCTGGCGCAATACACGGAACTCAAGGACATCATCGCCATGCTCGGACTGGAGCAGCTTTCGCCGGCGGACCGCAACGTGGTCGCCCGCGCCCGCAGGCTGGAGCGTTTTCTCACCCAGCCGTTCTTCGCGACCGAGCAATTCACCGGCCTGCAAGGCAAGCTGGTCAGCCTCGAAGACGCGCTGAACGGCTGTGAGCGCATCCTGCGCGATGAATTCAAGGACTTTCCGGAAAGCGCGCTCTACATGATCGGAACAATCGACGAGGTGAAGACCGCCCCTGAGACCAAACGGGAGGTCGCACATGCAGCAGCCGACACTCATGAATCTTAGGATTCTCCTGCCTTTCGGGATCTTTGCCGAGAAGGGCGGCATTTCGCGCATCATCGCCGAGACGCGCGAGGGCTCCTTCGGACTGCTGCCGCACCGGCTCGATTGCGTGGCGGCGCTTACGCCGGGAATCCTGGTCTACGACTCGGATGCGCAGGGCGAGGTCTACGTGGCTGTGGATGAAGGGATGCTGGTCAAGACCGGTCCTGATGTGCTCGTTTCCGTACGCCGGGCGCTGAGCGGAACGGACCTCGGGCGATTGCGCGATGCGGTGGAGCGGGAGTTTCTGACGCTGGACGAGAACGAGCGCAGCGTGAGGTCGGTGTTGGCGAGAATGGAAGGCGACTTCATCCGTCGCATGGCGGCCTTTCACAATGAATGACGGGCTCCAAACCAGGCCATCGAAGCCCAAGCCGTCGCTCGGCCAGGAGGTCGGCGCGAAGGCGGCGCGCAAGCTCAAGGCACGGCGCAACGCGGTGCCGGGCGTCTGGTTCGGCCTCGGCATGATGGGAATTATCGGCTGGTCGGTAGCGATTCCGACGCTGCTCGGCGCGGCGCTCGGCCTGTGGCTGGACCAGCGTTATCCGGGCGGCCGCTCGTGGACATTGGCACTGCTGGTGGCCGGGCTCACAGTCGGCTGTTTCAACGCCTGGCACTGGGTCACCAGGGAAGACAACGCCATGCGCCACGACCAGGAGGACGGGGATGAATGAATGGCTGACGCTGGTGCCGGCATTGGCGACGGGCCTGTTGCTTGGCGTCATCTTCTATGGCGGACTTTGGTGGACGGTGCGCAAGGGCGTTTCGCTCCAACGGCCGGCGCCCTGGTTTCTGGGCAGCTTGCTGTTGCGCACAGGTATCGTGGTCGCCGGGTTTTATGTCGTCTCGGACAGTCATTGGCAGCGGCTGCTGGCAGCTCTGCTCGGATTCGCCACCGCACGGCTCATCGTGACCCGGTTCGCCGGCCCGCCGCTCGAACACCACGACGCTCCAGCACATGAGCCCGGTCATGCGCCTTAGTCCCGACCAGATCATCTTCTGGCAACAAGGGTTTTTCAAACTCAACGCCACCATTGTATTCACATGGGGGTTGATGCTCGTGCTGGCCGTGGGCGCGAAGCTCGTCACCCGCAAGCTGTCCATCGGGCTGCAACGTGCCCGCTGGCAGAATCTGCTCGAAATCATCGTCATCGCCATCGAGAAGCAAATTGGAGAAGTCGGCTTCAATCAGCCGAGAAAATATCTCGGCTTCCTGGCAACGCTCTTCCTGTTTCTCGCCATGGCTGCCATTTGCACCGTCATCCCCGGCTACCAGCCGCCGACCGGTTCGCTCTCGACCACGGTAGCGCTCGCCCTGTGCGTGTTCGTCGCGGTCCCGCTTTTCGGCATCGAGGAGCGGGGTTTGGGCAACTACCTAAGGTCCTACGCGCAGCCGACCTTCATCATGCTGCCGTTCAACATCATCAGCGAAATCTCGCGCACACTGGCCCTGGCAGTCCGTCTGTTCGGCAACATGATGAGCGGAGCGATGATCATCGCCATCCTGCTCAGCATCACGCCCCTCATATTTCCGATCGTCATGACGGCGTTGGGCCTGCTCACCGGCATGGTGCAGGCCTACATCTTCGCCATCCTGGCCGCGGTCTACATCGCGGCGGCGACGCGTGTCAGCAGGCTTGAATCCGAATCGTCGGGCAACCACTGAACGCAAGTAACCGAAGGAGACACCATGGACAGCATGACGCTCATCGCAGTGGCATCAATTGTCACCGCCGGCATCACCACCGGTTTCGGCGCGCTCGGCCCGGCACTGGGCGAAGGCAGGGCAGTCGCGACAGCGCTGACTTCGCTGGCCCAGCAGCCCGACGCCTCCGCCACCATCACCCGGACCCTGTTCGTCGGACTCGCGATGATCGAGTCCACGGCCATCTACTGTTTCGTGATCTCGATGATTCTCATCTTCGCCAATCCATTCTGGAATCACGTCATCGCACAGACCACGGGAAAGTGAGTCCATGCTGATCGACTGGTTCACCGTCGCTGCGCAAGTAGTCAATTTCCTGATCCTGGTGTGGTTGCTCAAGCGCGTTCTTTACAAGCCCATCCTCCATGCCATCGACGCGCGGGAGGAGCGGATCGCCCTGGCACTCGCGGACGCGGACGCCAAGAGGACCGACGCCGAGCAGGAGCGCGGAGAGCTCCAGCACAAGAACGCGACGTTCGACCAGCAGCGCGCCGCACTCCTGAAGAAGGCGACAGACGAGGCAAATTCCGAACGTGGACGGCTCCTGGACCAGGCGCGGCAGGCAGCCGATGCATTGAGCGCCAAGCGGATGCAAACGTTGAGTAACGACACCCACAGCCTGAATCAAGCCATCGGTCGCCGCACCCAGCAGGAGGTGTTTGCCATTGCGCGCAAGGCACTGGCCGATCTCGCCACGGCGAGCCTGGAAGAACGCATGGGTGAGGTTTTCACTCGCCGCCTGCGAGACATGGACAGCCAGGCCAGGGAAGGCTTCGCCAAGGCCCTGAAGACAGCAGCGGAACCCGCGATCGTGCGCAGCGCGTTTGACCTTCCCGCGGATCAACGCACGGCGATACAGAATGCGCTCAACGAAACTTTCTCGGCTGAAATCCGCGTCAAGTTCGAGACCGCGCCCGCTCTGGTCGGCGGGATCGAGCTCGCCACGAATGGATGGAAGATCGCCTGGAGCATTGCCGATTACCTCGCTTCGCTGGAAAGAAGCGTCGACGAGCTGCTGAAAGTGCAACCCGAACCCGACCCAAAGCGCCGATGAACGTGGAGCCCGAGAGCATTCAGGGCGTTTTCGATGGCGCGTTCGCCGGCATAAGCCAGGCGCGGGACGCGTTCACGCCGCAACTGAGGCCACGCGAAGTCGGCACGATCGCCAGCATCGCGACAGGCATCGCAAAAGTCTCGGGCCTGCCCGGCGTGGGCTCCGAAGAGGTATTGAAGTTTCCCGACGATGTGTATGGCATCGCGTTCAACGTCGACGAGGACGAAATCGGCGTCGTTCTGCTGGGTGACTATTCGCGGTTGCATACCGGGGACGAAGTCGAACGCAGGGGGCACGTGATGGACGTGCCGGTGGGGGACGGACTGATCGGACGCATCGTCAATCCGATGGGGCGGCCCCTGGACGGCTACGGCCCCGTGGTTTCCGGCGTGCGCCTGCCTGTCGAGCGACCCGCCGCGCCCATCATGGACCGGGCGCCCGTTACCGTACCCCTGCAAACGGGAATAAAGGTCATCGACGCACTCATTCCCGTCGGGCGCGGCCAACGCGAGTTGATTCTCGGTGACCGGCAAACGGGCAAGACCGCCATTGCGATCGACACCATCCTCAACCAGCGCGACAAGGATGTGCTGTGCGTATATTGCGCCATCGGCCAGCGCGCGTCCGGCGTGGCCAAAGCGGTCGCCACCCTGCGCGAGAAAGGCGCGATGGATTACACCATCGTGATCGTCACCGAGGGCAGCGATCCACCCGGGCTCGCCTACATCGCACCCTACGCCGCGACCAGCATCGCCGAGCATTTCATGGAGCAAGGCCGCGATGTGCTGATCGTATACGACGATCTCACGCATCATGCGCGCGCCTATCGCGAGTTGTCCCTGCTGCTGCGTCGCCCGCCTGGCCGGGAAGCCTTTCCCGGCGACATCTTCTATATCCACTCGCGGCTGCTGGAGCGCGCAACGCACTTGCGTCCGGAACTCGGTGGCGGATCGCTCACTGCCCTGCCCATTATCGAGACCGAAGCGCAGAACATTTCCGCCTACATTCCAACCAACCTGATTTCCATTACGGACGGGCAGATCTACCTCTCGCCGTCGCTGTTCGAATTGGGCGTGCTACCGGCGGTCGATGTCGGCAAGTCGGTTTCGCGCGTGGGCGGCAAGGCGCAACGGGCGGCCTACCGCGCGGTGGCGGGGGACCTCAAGCTCGCCTATGCGCAGTTCGAGGAGCTCGAGAGCTTTGCCCGGTTCGGCGCCCGCCTGGACGAAGACACTCGCAGGATCATCGAGCATGGACGGCGAATCCGCGCCTGCCTCAAGCAGCCGGAATTCGCGCCCGTGTCCGTGGCCGCACAGATCGCCATCCTGCTGGCGTTGACCGCCGGCTTTTTCGACGACGTACCGCCTGACCGCATGGCGGACGCCGAGCAGGCCGTGCGCGAGGCCGCCGCGGCAGACATCCCGGCGGAGGTGAGCGAGAGATTGAGTGGTGCCGGCAGGTTCAGCGACGAGGATCGCGAGGTGATTGTCCAGATCGCTCGCCAAGCGCTTGCTCGCTTTCAACCCAAGCCGGATTCCAAGCCGGAGGCGGTACCCAGGGAGCCGTTATGAGCGAAACGACAGCCGGCCTGCGTCGAAAGATCAACAGCGCAGGAGATCTGCAATCCGTCGTCAGGACCATGAAGGCCCTGGCCGCTTCGAGTATCGGCCAATACGAGCAATCGGTGCGCGCGTTGGGCGACTACTATCGCACTGTGGAGCTGGGGTTGAACGTCTGTTTCCAGGGCACCGGCCCGGCCGCATCGATGACCCGTGGGGCGAGACGAACAGAAGCGGGTGCGATTGGCGCGGTGGTGTTTGGCTCGGACCAGGGACTGGTGGGCCAGTTCAACGATGTGGTGGCCGATTACGCGGTCAAGACGCTGGCGGCACTGCCTGCGAAGCCCGAGGTCTGGGCCGTCGGCGAGCGCGTTCACGCGCGCCTGGCGGACGCGGGCCTGCCGCTGAAGGGCCTGTTCACCGTGCCGAACTCCGTCAAGGCCATCACCCCGCTCGTCGGGCAGGTTCTCGTGGAGAGCGAGACGCGCCGCAGCCAGGGAAAACTCGCTGAACTGCACCTCTTCTACAACCGCCCCACCTCCGGGGCGTCTTACGTGCCTGTCAGTCAGCGACTGTTACCGCTGGACGAAAACTGGCGCCGCAAGCTGGCCAAGCGTCCCTGGCCGACCGGAAACCTGCCCGAGGTCGTTGGGGGCGGCACCGCGACCCTGCGGGCGCTCATTCGCGAATATCTTTTCGTCTCGCTCTTCCGCGCGTGCGCCGAATCCCTCGCGAGCGAAAGCGCGAGCCGCCTCGCGGCGATGCAACGTGCCGACAGGAATATCGATGAAATGCTGGGGGAGCTCAAAGGCACATTTCACCGTTTGCGCCAGAGTGGTATCGACGAGGAACTGTTCGACGTGATCTCCGGCTTCGAGGCGCTGGTCGCGGCGCGGTAGTGCCGAGGCTGGCAGGTAGAGTCGCGTGGAGGATGTGCCATGGATCTGACGAAGCAGCAGGCCGGCCGCCGCGGCCAGGGTTCGACATGAGTGGTGTCGTTCCCGTCACCACGCTATCGCCGCGCGACTACGACGCTGTCTTGTTCGATCTTGACGGCGTCCTGACCCGCACGGCGAGCGTGCATGCCGCGGCCTGGAAGAAGCTGTTCGACGGATTTCTCGAACAGCGTTCCGCTGACGCCGGCGAACCGTTCGTGCCCTTCGACATCGATGCCGACTACCCGCGCTACGTCGACGGCAAGCCGCGTTACGACGGCGTGGCGGCCTTCCTCGAGTCGCGCGGCATCGAGCTGCCGATGGGCTCGGCAGAAGACGGCCCCGGCGTGCAAAGCATGCGCGCGCTCGGCAGTCGCAAGGACGAGCATTTCCTGGAACACCTGAAACAGCGGGGCGTCGAGCCCTATGACGCGGCGGTCACGCTGGTGCGAGCACTGCGGGCGCAGGGGATCAAGACCGCTGTCGTGTCCTCCAGCAACAACTGCGCGGTGGTGCTCGAGACGGCGGGTATCGCGCAGCTGTTCGACACGCGCGTCGACGGGAAGGACGTCACCCGGCTCGAGCTCGAGGGCAAGCCGGCGCCGGATGCCTTTCTGGAGGCGGCGCGGCGCCTCGGGGCGGAGCCTGCGCGCGCCGTCGTCGTGGAGGACGCGATCGCGGGCGTCCAGGCCGGGCGCGCCGGCCGATTCGGTTGCGTCATCGGCGTCGATCGCCGCGGGCAATCGCAGGCGTTGCGCGAGGCCGGCGCCGATGTCGTGGTGACCGACCTGGCGCAGGTTCGGGTGGCGCCGGAGCCCCCCTCGGCGTGGTCACTCGTATTCGAGGGTTTCGACCCGGCGTGCGAGGGAATCCGCGAAGCCCTGTGCACCCTGGGGAATGGCTATTTTGCGACGCGCGCGGCCGCGCCCTGGGCGGTGGCGGATGACATTCACTATCCGGGGACCTACCTCTCCGGCGGCTACAACCGGCTGCGCACAGATATCGCCGGCCGGGTGGTCGAGAACGAGGATCTCGTCAATTTTCCCAACTGGCTCGCGCTCGAATTTCGCATCGGCGATGGCGACTGGTTCGACGCAAGGACAGTCACGCTCCATTCGTACCGCCAGGAACTCGATCTGCGGCGCGGCATGCTGTTGCGCAGCCTGAGTTTCGAGGACGACCAGGGGCGGCGCGGCACGCTCAAGGAGCGACGACTGGTGTCGATGGGCGACATGCACCTGGGCGCGCTGGAACTGGCGCTGACCGCGGAGAACTGGTCGGGAAGTGTCACGGTCCGTTCGGGGATCGACGGGCGCGTCGTCAACGCGGGTGCGAAGCTGTACCGCAAATTCAACAACAAGCATCTCGAGCCGCTGACAGGCGAGGTCGCCGGCACGGACAGCGTCTGCCTGCTGGTGCGCACTCGTCAGTCGAATATTCATGTCGCCCAGGCAGCGCGAACGCGAGCGTTCCTCGACGGACAGCCCATCGATGTTCGGCGCCGGATCGTCGAGGAACCTGGATACATCGGACAGGAGTTCGAAGTCGGCCTCGAGCAAGGTGAGACGCTGGTACTGGAGAAGCTGGCCTCTTTTTATACCTCGCGCGATCACGCCATCTCGGAGTGCGGGCTCGAAGCGCGCAAGGCCATTGCGCGTGCGGCTCACTTCGACGCATTGATGACGGATCACGTTCTCGTCTGGGAGCATCTGTGGCGCCGTTTCGACGTGCATATCCAGCCGGCCGATCCCGGCTTCAAGTTTGACGTCCAGATGCTGCTGCGATTGAACATGTTGCACCTGCTGCAGGCCGTGTCGCCCAACTCGATCGGACTCGATGTCGGCGTGCCCGCGCGGGGCTGGACCGGGGAGGCGTATCAGGGCCATATATTCTGGGATGAACTCTTCATCTTCCCGTTTTTCAACTATCGGATGCCCGAAATCACCCGCTCGCTCCTGCTGTACCGCTTCCGGCGACTGGGCGAGGCGCGCGCCGGCGCCGCGGCTGCGGGGTACAAGGGGGCGATGTTTCCGTGGCAGAGCGCAAGCGACGGCCAGGAGGAGACGCAGGCGATCAACCTGAACCCGCGCTCGCAGCGCTGGGTACCCGACAATTCCTACCTGCAGCGCCACGTCGGCAGTGCCATCGCCCATAACGTCTGGCAGTATCTCCAGGTCACTCGCGATGTCGAGTTCCTGCATGCCCACGGCGCGGAGTTGATCCTCGATATCGCCCGTTTCTGGTCGAGCATCGCGAAATTGGATGAAAAGAGCGGGCGCTACGCGATCCGCGGCGTAATGGGCCCCGACGAATTTCACGACGGCTACCCGGATTCGGCCACGCCCGGCCTCGACAACAACGCCTATACCAACATCATGGCGGCGTGGGTTCTGTGCCGGGCGCTGGAGGTGCTCGAGCTGCTGTCCGACGTGCGTCGTGCCGAACTCACGACGCGGCTTGAAATATCGGCGCAGGAGATCGCGCGCTGGGACGATATCAGCCGCAGGATGTTTGTGCCCTTCCATGACGACGGCATCATCAGCCAGTTCGAGGGTTACGAAAAATTGCGTGAGCTCGATTGGAAGGCCTACCGCACCCGGTACGGAAATATTCAGCGTCTCGACCTGATCCTCGAAGGGGAGAACGACAGCGCCAACCGCTACAAGCTGTCGAAACAGAGCGACGTGCTGATGTTGTTCTTCCTGTTTTCCGCCGAAGAACTCGGCGGGTTGTTCGAACGCCTGGGCTATGCGTTCGAATACGAGACCATTCCGCGCAATATCGCCTACTACAGCGGCCGCTCGTCCCACGGCTCCACCCTGTGCCGCGTCGTGCACGCCTGGGTTTTGGCGCGGTCCGACCGACCGCGCTCGATGCAGTTCTTCTCCGAGGCGCTGCAAAGCGACGTGGTCGACATCCAGCAGGGCACCACGGCGGAAGGCGTGCACCTCGGCGCGATGGCAGGCACGGTCGACCTGGTGCAGCGGGTATGGACCGGTATCGAAGTCAAGGGCGACGTCCTGCGGCTCAATCCGGAATTGCCGCAGGACATCGAGCGCCTGGATATGCGTATCCGCTATCGCGGGCATTCACTCGATCTGCGGCTGACGCGCGAGTCGCTCACGGTCCGCTGTCGCGATGGTGCTGCGGCGCCAATTGCCCTGTGCGTCGACGGCGAGATCAGCGAATTCATCAGCGGTACTACCCGCGTGTTTCGAACACAGGCAAAACGCCAGCAAGTACGGTGAGATCTGCTGCAGATTCCGAATCGGACGAGGAGGCAACCGCAAATGAATGCGCGGAGCTTGCGTACCGCAGGGACGCTGGTCGCCGGCGACATGGGCCTGCTGGCGATGGATGAAAGCAATCCGACCTGCAACATACGGAAAAGAACGTGGCCACGTGTGCCCCGGCCAACCGCCAGCCGTGCGATTTGGCAGGCCGCGACAAACTTCCGGCGCGATGGACGGAATTGATCGTGGCTGCATGGGAGGCGCTCCTCGCGCAGTCCATGGGCAATGTGTGGCATCGAACAGACTGACGTCAGGCGCGCCGCTAGGCTGAAACCAGCCGCTTTTACCTGCCGTCCGCGTGCCCGACGGCTATCTCGTAAGAACCGCAATTGAGGCGGGCCAGTCCGGCGATTACAAGAACGTAATCCGCCTGTAATCGGAGATGCAAGCCGAACACCTCTGGGGCGAGTTGCAGACCTCAACCGGGCAACTGATGTCCTCCGTGCAGCGCGAAGGCTACAGCGTCGAAGCCGACAGCGGGGCTCGAGGCGGCAAGGCAAAGGGCGGTTGCTGCGGCTGAAGCATCGGCTTTCGTTCGCGAGGATCAAGCGATGGATTGGCTTTCGGAAAACTGGGTCTGGGTGCTGTTCGCCATCGCGATGGTCGCGATGCATATGGGCCACGGCGGGCATGGCATGCATGGCGGACATGGCGGAGGTGATCGCGATGATGCCAAGCCCCCGGGCAGGAGCGATAACGAGCCTGCTCCCAAACATGGGTGCGGTCATCAGCATTGACCGTTGGATATCGGCGCCGAAGCTGGAGCGCAAGAATGTTGAACTTCAAAGTCGTGACATGGTCTCTGGCGATATGGACGGCGTTCAGCTACGTGTTTTGTGTGGTGTATGGGTTGCTTACGCCGTCCGGCGTGCACATGTCCGCGTTTCTCCTGCAAGTCCTGCCGGGGTATGAATTGAACGCAGGCTCCAGGTGGAGCTCGTCAAGCTGCAGAGGCACTTCAACAGGTTCCTCACCTGCCCGCGGCCCGGGAGTTCGTGCTGACCCCCGGACATCGCTTTCGAGCTCAAACCGGATTGCATCCAGTCGCAGCGCCTGGCGCGCTGATCTCCACTCACAAAGGACCCGCCATGAAAACCAGCGCCATTGAAGTGCGCGACATGTTGTCGGTGTTCAGCGTCGATGAAGTCGAAAAGCGAATCGGCGAGGTGCCCGGAGTCCAAAGCGTGACGGTGAACTTTGCTGCCGGCAACGCCACCGTGCGTTATGACGAGACACAGCTCGAAGCGACAGATATCAAGTCGGCCGTACGCCAGCGCGGATTCGATCCCGCTGCGCCCGATGCCCCGGCCTCTCCCGCCGCCGCCGGCGTCGCAGCACCTGACAAGGTGGGCGCCCCCGCGGCTCCGGAGCCTCCCCCGGCCGAGCCGCCCGCCGCTGCCGCAGGCGACGAGCCGAAAGACAAGGTGGCACCGGAGAAGAGTTAGCGCGCCATCTCGTCGCCTGAAGACGACGCCCCCCGTCAAGCACAAGATGGCCGTGCGGACCTGATCTTCTTCAACCTCTGGGCTGCTTCAGTGCACCGGCAAGGACGAACGAACATGAAGCAGACGAAGGGAAAGCGATGAAGACCAGCGTCATTGAAGTGCACGCGATGCTGTCGGTCCTGAGCGTGGACGAGGTCGAGAAGCGCATCGCCGAAGTGCCCGGCGTCGACAGCGTGACCGTGAACTTCGCGTCGAAGAACGCCACCGTGCGCTACGACGAAACCCGCCTCGACGTTGCCGATATCAAGTCGGGCGTGCGTCTGCGCGGGCATGAAGAGGCCACGTCTGGCGGCGCTTCCGAGGGCCAGGGCCATGCGGTGCCGGGGGCTGTGCCACCGGCCACCAAAGCCGCGCCTGAAAGTGCGGCTGCGGCGCCGGCAAGCGCAGCGAAAGTGCCTCCTGCCGCGGCGCCGAAGCCCGATACCGCAGCCATGCCCGCCGGCATGCGGATGCCGGACACGCCGGCCGCGGTGGCACCCCAGCCGGACACCACGCCCAGGCCCGCCGAGCCGGACACGCCGTCACTCCTGCAGCGACTGCGGTTGTGGCTGTCGCCGACGGCGGCGCCAGCGGACCCGAAGACGGCAACACCACCTCCTGCGGCAGCCGACAACAAAGGCCACGCTGGCCACGGCGCCACATCGTCTCCGATGTCGTCAGACATGGCCCAGGAGATGGGCCACGGTGGCAACATGGACCTGCCGGCCATGGTGCGCGACATGCGCAACCGCTTCTGGATCTGTCTCGTCTTCGCCGTGCCCGTCTTCATCTATTCGCCGATGGGCGACCTGTTCCCTGCGCCGGCGCCGCCCTTCGGACTTCCGCTCAACCAATGGCTGTTCGGCCTGGCCAGCGCCGCCGTTCTCTACCCGAGCTGGCCATTCTTCGTCGCCGCCTGGCGTGCGCTCCTGAAGGGCAAGCTGAACATGGCGACGCTGATCGTGCTCAGCGTGGGGACCGGCTACCTGTTCAGCGTCGGCGCCACCTTCTTCTTCGAGAGCGAGCAGTTCTTCGAAGCGGTTTCCGTGCTGCTGGTGTTCATCCTGCTCGGTCACTGGCTGGAGATGCGCGCCCGCGCCGGTGCGTCATCGGCCATCAAGGCGCTGATGAATCTGACACCGGCCAAGGCTTTCGTGCTGCGCAAAGGCGCCGAGGTCGAAGTGGCGACCGCTGAAGTGGTGGTGGGCGACATCGTCGTGATCCGACCCGGCAACAAGGTCCCGGTGGATGGCACGGTCGAGTCGGGCGATTCACTGGTCGACGAATCGATGCTCACCGGCGAGTCGATGCCGGTGCAAAAGGGCCCCGGAGCGAAGGTGGCCGGTGCCACCATCAACACCAGCGGCACGTTCCGCTACAAGGCCACCAAGGTCGGCTCCGACACGGCACTGGCGCAGATCGTCAAGCTGGTACAGGAGGCGCAGAACTCCAAGGCGCCTGCACAACTGCTGGCCGACCGGGCGGCACAGTGGCTGGTGGTCGCCGCCATCGTCATCGGGCTGACGACCTTCGGCGTATGGTTCTGGTGGATCGGCCAGCCCCTGCTGTTCGCAGTGACGCTGACCATCACGGTCTTCGTCATCGCCTGCCCCGATGCGCTGGGGCTGGCCACACCGATGGCGGTGATGGTGGGCACCGGCCTGGGCGCCGCCAACGGCATCCTGTTCAAGAACGCCTCGGCGCTGGAAGACGCCACCAAGCTCAACGTCATCGTCTTCGACAAGACCGGAACGCTCACCGTCGGCAAGCCGGAGGTGGTGGACATGGTCATGGCCGAAGGCATCAGCGAAGAGGTGCTGCTGCTGGCGGCAGCGGCCGTCGAGCAAGGGTCGGCCCATCCGTTGGCGCAGGCTGTCTTGCGGCGCGCTGCAAAGTTGAAGGTCGTCGCCCCGACGGGCTTCAAGAGCATCGACGGCCAGGGCGCTCAGGCGTTGACCGCCGCCGGCATGGTCTTCCTCGGCAACCGGTTGCTGATGGACACCCAGAAGCTTGCCCTCGGGCCGTTGGAGGCTCAAGCCGCGCGGCTGCAAGGCGAAGGCCGCACGGTGGTGCACGTGGCGCAGAACGGCAAGGTGATCGGGCTCATCGCCATCGCCGACGCCGTGAGGCCGACGGCCAAGGCTGCCGTCGCCAAACTGCGCGAAAGCGGCGTCGAGGTCGTGATGCTCACCGGCGATAACGCCGGCACGGCCAAGCGCATCGCCGCCGACCTGGGCATCGACAGCGTGCTATCCGATGTATTGCCTGGCCAGAAGGCCGCCAAGATCAAGGAACTGCAGGCCACGGGCAAGAAGGTCGGCATGGTGGGCGATGGCGTCAACGACGCGCCCGCACTCACCCAGGCCAACGTGGGCTTTGCCATCGGCGCAGGTACCGACGTGGCGATGGACAGTGCCGATGTGGTGCTGATGAAGAGCGACCCTTACGACATCGTCGGCGCCATCGAACTGTCGCGCGCGACCTTGCGCAAGATGCACCAGAACCTGTGGTGGGCGGTGGGCTACAACGTGATCGCCTTCCCGCTGGCCGCAGGGGTGCTCTATCCCTTCACGCTGTCGCCCGAGATCGCGGCGCTGTCGATGTCAGGCAGCTCGGCGGTAGTGGCCATCAACGCGTTGCTGCTCAAGCGCACCAAGCTGGCCGGGATCAAGAGTGCCAGGCCCAAAGCCACCGCTGCGGCGGCGCCCGCTACTGCAGGGGCGATCGCATGAACGCGAAGACGCCGCGGCTTCCAATTACGGCGGCAGATACCGTCCCATCGCTCGGCCCCGATTCGATGGAGGTGCTGAACGGCGAATGCTTCTGCATCAGCCTCGATACCGCGGCGCTGCGCCAGGCACTGGAGTCCGAGATCGGCCAGCCCGGCCTGTTCGAATTGATTCAGCAGCGCTGTCCCTACCTGTTCGCGGCGCGCCCCGTCTTTCTGTCGCACGCGCACATGACACGCATGGCGCGGGTGGTGCAGGCCGTCGAGTCGGTGGTCGCACTGCCGGCCTATCGCGACGAAGTCCTGGCCACCGCACCCGCCATCGCGCGCCACGATCCGGGCGGCGCCAAGGGCGTGTTCTTCGGCTACGACTTTCATGTCACCGAGGGCGGCTTCGGGCTGATCGAGATCAACACCAATGCGGGCGGTGCCATGCTCAACGCCGTGCTGGCACGGGCACAGCGCGCATGTTGCCCGGCAATCGATGCGCTGCTGCCTGCACCGACCAACGCGATGGAGTTCGAAGACAGCATCGTTTCGATGTTTCGTCGCGAGTGGGCTCTTTGCGGGCATGACCGGCCGCTGCGCAGCATCGCCATCGTCGACGAAAGTCCCGAGGAGCAGTACCTGTATCCCGAGTTCCTGCTCTTCCAGCAATTGTTCAGGCGGCACGGGCTGCAGGCGGTCATTGCCGGGCCGACGGAATTCATCTTGCGTGCCGGCGTGCTCTGGCACGGTGAGGTGGCCATCGACCTGGTCTACAACCGCCTGACCGACTTTTCGCTGGCTGAGCCCGCCAGCGCGACGCTGCGCGAGGCGTACCTGGGCAACGCGATGGTGCTCACGCCACACCCGCAGGCGCACGCGCTGTACGCGGACAAGCGCAACCTGGCCTTGCTCGGCGATGCAACGCGGCTGCAGGCCCTGGACGTGCCGCAGGCCACCCAGGACGTTCTGCTGGCCGGCATTCCCCATACCGAAATCGTGGAGGCGCAGCATGCAGAGCGCCTGTGGCGCGAGCGGCGACGCCTGTTCTTCAAGCCCTTTGCCGGGTTCGGTGGACGCGCTGCATACCGCGGCGACAAGCTCACCCAGCGTGTCTGGCAGGAGATCCTTGCCGGTGGCTATGTGGCGCAAGCGCTGGTGGCGCCCGGCGGGCGGGTGATCTCGAACCAGGAACCCGTGCAGGTGCTCAAGTTCGACCTGCGCGACTACGCCTATGACGGTCGCGTGCAATGGGTGGCGGCGCGCCTGTACCAGGGCCAGACGACGAACTTCCGCACCCCCGGTGGCGGCTTCGCACCGGTATACGAAGGACCGGCTGAAGGGCGTGCCGGATGGGCGTCAAAAGCCTGCACGCCGGCTGCGCATGAAAGCCGCTTGTTCCTGCTGGATCAAGACAAGGTGCAGCCGCTGGCCCACGACCGCTACGTCGCGCTCGCCCGTGGCGAAGCGGCTGCGGCCGAGTTCGCCGGCCGTCGTTTCATCCTCGTCGACTGGTACTTGCGCTTGGCCTGCGGTCAGCCCGAGGCCATCGCCAACGAAACCTGCAGCTGGCTGGTGTTCGACGCCCAGGGAGCCATCGATCCGCACGCGGCGCATGCGATCGATGCGGTGGCTGTGCCGACCGAAGCACAGTGGGCCAAGCTGCGCGCACTTGTGTTCGGCAACGTTCGCGCAACCACCCACACAGAGACCACACCATGAGCCTGACGCGCAATTCCGAGTCGATCGATCCCGCCGCCGCCAAGAGCGACCAGCTGGTGGTGCTGCTTGAAGGGATTCACGCGTCGGCCGTCGAGGATCTGCGCCACGGCGGCTACACGCGCATCGTCACACATGCCAAGTCGCTGGCCGGCATCGAGTTGCGCGCGGCGCTGGCCGAGGCGAGCTTTCTGGGCATACGCTCCCGCACGCAGCTGACCGAAGAAGTTCTGCAGCGCGCGGGCCGGCTTGCGGCCATCGGCTGCTTTTGCATCGGCACCAACCAGGTCGATCTGGGAGCCGCCATGCGCCTGGGTATTCCGGTGTTCAACGCACCGTTCTCCAACACCCGCAGCGTGGCGGAGCTGGTGCTGGCGCAGATCATCATGCTGATGCGCGGCATTCCGGAGAAGAACGCGGTCCTGCACCGTGGCGGCTGGGTCAAGAGCGCCGCGAATTCATACGAAGTACGCGGCAAGACGCTGGGCATCGTGGGCTACGGCCACATCGGCACGCAGATCGGCGTGCTCGCGGAACAGCTTGGCATGAGCGTGGTGTTCCGCGACATCGAGGCGAAGCTGCCGCTCGGCAATGCGCGCGAAATGGCCGGACTCGACGAGCTCCTGAAAGTCTCCGACGTGGTCAGCCTGCATGTCCCGGAAACCGCGGAAACAGCCAACATGCTGGGGCCCGCGCAACTGGCGGCGATGAAGCCGGGAAGCCACCTGATCAATGCGTCGCGCGGCACCGTGGTCGACATCAATGCCCTCGCTGCCGCGCTGGAGAGCCGCCACCTGCACGGTGCCGCGATCGATGTCTTCCCCCTCGAACCGCAAGGCAACGATTCGGCCTTCGTCTCGCCGCTGACGCGTTTCGACAACGTCATCCTGACGCCGCACATCGGTGGCTCGACCTCGGAGGCGCAAGTGAACATCGGCAGGGAAGTCGCAGCCAAGCTGATTCGATATGGCAACAACGGTTCGACTACGTCGGCGGTGAACTTCCCCGAAGTCGCGCTGCCCGAGCGCGCCGGACGCAGCCGGCTGTTGCATATCCACAAGAACGTGCCCGGCGTGCTGGCACACGTCAACGAGAAGCTGTCGGCGGCAAATATCAACATCGCCGCGCAATACCTGAGCACCAACGAGGATGTCGGCTATGTGGTGATCGATATCGACCACGCGGTGACGCGGCCGGCACTGGCCGAGTTGTGCACGGTGCCCGCAACGATCCGCTGTCGCATTCTGTATTGACCCCGCCCGATAAGTACCTCGAGATGATCACACCCATATGAAACCAACCCGGCAGTTGCACGATCTCGGCCAGAGCCTGTGGCTGGACAACATCACCCGCACCCTGCTCGACGACGGGACGCTGGCGCGCTACATCGCCGAGGATTCGATCACCGGTCTGACCTCGAATCCCAGCATCTTCGATGCCGCCATCGGCGGCGGCGATGCCTACGATGCGGCCATCCATGCCAAGACCTCGGCCGGGCTATCCGGCGAGGCGCTGTTCACCGAGCTGGCGCTGGAAGACCTGCGCCGTGCGGCCGACCTGTTCAAACCGGTATTCGACGCCACCGACCAAACCGATGGTTGGGTCTCGATGGAGATATCGCCACTTCTGGCCGCCGACACCGCAGGCTCCGTTGCAGCCGCCGGGCAGATTCACGGCCAGGCCCAGCGCGCCAACCTGTTCGTGAAGATTCCCGGCACGCCGCAAGGGGTGGCGGCGATCGAGCAGGCGATCTTTCGCGGCATCCCCATCAATGTGACGCTGCTGTTTTCCTGCGCCCACTACCAGGCCGCCGCCGAAGCCTATCTGCGCGGCATCGAAAGGCGCCTGGCGGCGGGGCTCGATCCACGCGTGGGCTCGGTCGCCTCGCTCTTCATCAGCCGCTGGGACGTGGCCGGCAATCCGCAGCTGCCCGTGGAGCTGCAGCACAAGCTCGGCATCGCGGTGGCGCGGCAAACCTACCATGCCTACCGCGAACTGCTGGCCTCGACGCGCTGGCAGAAACTCGCCGGCGCCGGCGCAAAGCCGCAGCGCCTGCTGTGGGCCAGCACCGGCACCAAGGACCCTGCGGCACCCGACACGCTCTACGTCAGCGCGCTGGCCGCGCCCGACACCATCGACACGATTCCCGAGAAGACCTTGCATGCATTCGCCGACCACGGCCGGCTGCAAGGCTTGATGCCGGCCGATGGCGGCGACGCCGAAGCGGTGCTACTACAGATCAGCCGTGCAGGCGTGGATGTCCAGGCGTTGGCCGCCCAACTCCAGCAAGACGGGGCGCACGCGTTCGTCAAGTCGTGGCAGCAGTTGTTGGAGCGAATCGCCGAGAAGTCGGGGGCCCCCGAGCGCGGGCACCCATGACGCAGCTCATCAGCCCCCTCGCCGGCAAAGCGCTGCCGGCAGCGAAGCTTGTCGACATACCGGGCCTGCTGGCGGCGTACGGCGACGTGCGGCCCGACCCCGCCGTCCCATCGCAGCGCGTGGCATTCGGCACCTCGGGTCATCGCGGCACCTCATTCGACGGCAGCTTCAACTCGTGGCATGTGCTGGCGATCACGCAGGCCCTGTGCGAGCACCGCTTGGGCCAAGGCATCGACGGCCCGCTGTTCATCGGTGTGGACACGCATGCCCTGTCGCAGCCAGCGTTTGAAGACGCGCTGCAAGTGCTGGCCGCCCAAGGCGTGCAGACCATGGTCGCGCGTGGCGGCGAGTTCACGCCCACGCCCGCGGTGTCACATGCGATCCTGGTCTACAACCGGGGCCGAACCAGCGGGCTGGCCGACGGCATCGTCATCACGCCGTCGCACAACCCGCCCGACAGCGGCGGCTTCAAATACAACCCACCCCATGGGGGGCCGGCCGACGCCGAGATCACCGGCTGGGTGCAAGAGCGCGCCAACACCTTGCTCGAAGGCGGCCTCAAGGGCATCAAGCGCATGGCACTGGCCCAGGCGCGAAAAGCCGCCACGACGCATGAACACGACTACCTTGGCGCGTATGTCGCCGACCTCGGCAGCGTGATCGACTTCGAGTTGATCCGCAGCGCCGGACTGCACCTGGGGGTCGATCCGCTCGGCGGTGCCGGAGTGCACTACTGGGCACGGATTGCCGAGCATTACCAGCTCGACCTGACAGTGGTCAATGCGCAGGTCGATCCGCGATTCGCGTTCATGACGGCCGACTGGGACGGCAAGATTCGCATGGACCCCTCGTCGCGCTACGCGATGCAGCGGCTCGTCGCGTTGAAAGACCGTTTCGACATCGCCTTCGCCTGCGACACCGATCACGACCGCCATGGCATCGTCACGCGCAGCAGCGGTCTGCTGTCGCCGAATCACTACCTCAGCGTCGCCATCAACTATCTGTTCCAGCACCGGGCGCTGTGGGGCGTGACGGCGTCGGTCGGCAAGACGGTGGTCAGCAGCACGATGATCGATCGCGTGGCTGCCCGCCTCGGCCGCAGCTTGTTCGAGGCACCGGTCGGCTTCAAGTGGTTCGCAGCCGGCTTGCTCGACGCCAGCCTGGGCTTCGGCGGTGAAGAGAGCGCCGGGGCATCCTTCCTGCGCCGCGACGGCCAGGTCTGGACCACGGACAAGGACGGCATCGCGGCGGCGCTGCTGTCGGCCGAAATCACTGCCTGCACGGGGCGCGATCCCGGTGTCTTGTACCGCGAGCTGTGCACTGAATTCGGCGAGTTCTTCGCAGATCGCATCGATGCCCCGGCAACCCAGGCGCAGAAGCAGGCGTTGGCGAGGCTGACGCCGGCGCAGATCACTGCGACCGAGCTGGCAGGCGAGCCCATCACCAGCGTGATCGACAAGGCGCCTGCCAACGGCGCGCCGATCGGCGGCATCAAGGTCAGCGCAAAAAGTGGCTGGTTCGCTGCGCGGCCATCGGGCACCGAAGACATCTACAAGATTTACGCGGAGAGCTTTCGCGACGACGCGCACCTGCGCCGCCTGCTCGCGGAGGCACAGCGCATCGTCGATGCCGCACTCAACCCCAAGGAACCATCATGACCACCCTGACCCCCGACCTCCTGCGCAAGATGCACGCCTGGTGGCGGGCTGCCAACTACCTCTCGGTGGGGCAGATCTACCTGCACGCGAACCCGCTGCTCGAAGAGCCGCTGACGCTGGCGCACATCAAGCCGCGCCTGCTCGGGCATTGGGGCACCACCCCCGGACTGAACCTGCTGTACGTGCACCTGAACCGCCTGATCAGGGAGCACGACCTCGACATGATCAACGTCATCGGCCCGGGCCACGGGGGCCCGGGGCTGGTGGCGAACACGTACCTTGAAGGCACCTACACCGAAACCTATCCAGACATCTCGCGCGACCGGGACGGCATGCGCAAGCTGTTCCGACAGTTCTCGTGGCCCGGCGGTATCCCGAGCCACGTGGCACCGGAAACGCCGGGCTCGATCCACGAGGGCGGCGAGCTGGGCTATTCGCTCGCGCATGCCTACGGCGCGGCTTTCGACAATCCCGGGCTGATCGTGGCCTGTGTCATCGGTGATGGCGAAGCGGAAACCGGCGCGCTGGCGACAAGCTGGCATTCGAACAAGTTCCTCAATCCTGCGCGCGATGGCGCGGTGCTGCCGATCCTGCACCTCAACGGTTTCAAGATCGCCAACCCCACCGTGCTGGCGCGCATCGGCCGCGAAGACCTGACGGCGTTGCTGCGCGGCTACGGCCACGAGCCGCACTTCGTGACCGGCGACGACCCCATGACGGTGCATGAGCAACTGGCGCGGACACTCGACGTCGTCCTGGCGCAAATCCACGCCATTCAGGCTGCAGCGCGCGCGCCGCATCCGCCCAGCCCGCCACCGCTTCCCCGCTGGCCGATGATCGTGTTGCAGACGCCCAAGGGTTGGACCGGCCCCAGGGAGGTCGATGGCCTGCCGGTGGAAGGCACGTGGCGGGCGCACCAGGTACCGATCACGCAGTTCACCAACGCCGAGCACATCCGCCAACTCGAAGACTGGATGCGCAGCTACGCGCCGCAGGAACTGTTCGACGCCAATGGCCGCTTCCGCGAAGAATTTGCGGCACTCGCGCCCGTCGGCAACGGGCGCATGGGTGCCAATCCACATGCCAATGGCGGCGCATTGCTGGCGCCGCTGGTCATGCCCGACTTTCGTGAATTCGCCGTCACGGTGGCGGCGCCTGGCGGCACGATGGGTGAGTCCACGCGCGTACTGGGCAGCTTCCTTGCCGAGGTGATGCGCAGGAACACAGGGAGTGGCAACTTCCGCCTCTTCGGCCCGGACGAAACCGCCTCCAACCGGCTAGGTGCGGTAGTGGAAGTCAGCGGCAAGGCGTGGATGGCCGAGATCGACGCGGTCGATGTGAATCTGTCCGCCGATGGCCGTGTGATGGAAGTGCTGAGCGAGCACTTGTGCGAGGGCTGGCTCGAAGGCTATCTGCTCACCGGGCGCCACGGCCTGTTCTCTTGCTACGAGGCGTTCGTACACATCATCGACTCGATGTTCAACCAGCACGCCAAGTGGCTGGAGGTGTGCCGGAAGATCCCGTGGCGCAAGCCCATTGCGTCGCTCAACTACCTGCTCACCTCGCATGTCTGGCAGCAGGACCACAACGGCTTTTCGCACCAGGACCCGGGCTTCATCGACGTGGTGGCGAACAAGAAGGCCGACGTGGTGCGCATTTACCTGGCGCCCGACGCCAACTGCCTGCTGTCGATCACCGACCATTGCCTGCGCAGCCGCAACTATGTGAACCTGATCATCGCCGGCAAGGCGCCCGCGCTGCAGTGGCTCGATATTGAAGCGGCGGCACACCACTGCAGCGTCGGCGCCGGCATCTGGGCGTGGGCCGGCAACGATGCGGGTGGCGAGCCTGACGTGGTGATGGCCTGCGCCGGCGACGTGCCGACGCTCGAAACGCTGGCTGCCGTCGCGCTGCTGCGCGGGTACGTGCCGGACATCCGCATTCGCGTCGTGAATGTGGTCGACCTGATGGCGCTGCAGCCGCCGTCCGAGCATCCGCATGGCCTGGACGACGACGCGTTCGACGCCATGTTCACGCGCGACAAGCCCATCGTGTTTGCCTTCCACGGCTACGCCGGGCTGATCCACCGCCTGACCTACCGCCGCCACAACCACGACAACCTGCACGTGCGTGGCTACAAGGAAGAAGGCACGACGACCACGGCGTTCGACATGGTGGTGCTGAACAACATCGACCGCTATCAATTGGCGCTCGATGCGATACGTCGCGTCCCGCGTTTGGCGCACCTTGTCGAGCAGGCCACGCAGCGCTATGACGCAAGCATCGCGCGCCACAAGGCCTACATCAGCGAACACGGCGAGGACTTGCCGGAAGTGCGCGACTGGCGTTGGCCCGCATGAGCAAGCCGGTCGTAGCCCGCACGCTGCCCATCCCACGCGAGCTTGGGGCGCTGGGCATTCAACGCTACGGTTTTCACGGCCTGTCGGTCGAATCGATCGTGCGGCAACTGGGCCAAGATGTGCCGCCCCGGATGGTGATCGCCCACCTCGGCCACGGCGCGAACGTCACCGCGGTGCCTCGGTGGACACGAGCATGGGCTGACGCCGACGGGTGGCGTGGATCATGAGCACACGCTGCGGCGACATCGACCCATGCCCGCGCAGCGACACGCAATTTCGCTGAACTTCGGTGAGGCACGGCTGGACGCATTCCAGCGTCACTCCTTCGAATATTTCCTGTGCGAGACCAACCTTGCGAACGGTCTCGTCGCCGACAAATCACAACCCGGATCGCCCGCGAGCATCGCGGCGGTGGGGTTTGCGCTGGCGGCCTATCCGGTGGGTGTCGAGCGTGGATGGATGACGCGCACGGATGCGCTGGCTCGCACGCTGGCGGTGCTGCGGTTCTTCTGGGCCAGCCCGCAAGACACGACGCCCGAGGCGACCGGGCACAAAGGTTTCTACTACCACTTTCTCGACATGAGCACGGGCCGCCGCGCAGGCTTGTGTGAGCTGTCCACCATCGACAGCACCTTCCTCTTCGCCGGCATGCTCGCTGCCGCTGCGTACTTCGACCACGACGATCAAGACGAGCATGCCGTTCGCACCCTGGCCGACGCGCTGTACCGCCGGGCCGATTGGGCATGGGCGTGCGACGGTGCCGCGACGGTGACGCATGGTTGGACGCCCGAAGGCGGCTTCCTGCCCTACCGCTGGAGCGGTTACGACGAAGCCACCTTGCTGTACGTGCTCGGGCTGGGCTCGCCGACGCACCCGCTGCCGGCCGAGAGCTACGCGGCCTGGACGTCGACCTACGAATGGAAAACGATCTACGGCCACGAGTTGGTCTACGGTGGCCCGCTTTTCATCCACCAGTATTCGCACATCTGGCTGGACATGCGCGGCATCCAGGATGCATTCGCGCGCGACAAGGGCATCGACTACAGCGAGAACAGCCGCCGCGCGACCTACGTGCAGCGGGAGTACGCCATCCGCAATCCGCTGGACTTTGCAGGCTACGGCGAAAACTTCTGGGGCCTGACCGCGAGCGACGGGCCGGGATGGACGACGCGCCGCCACAGAGGCATCGAGCGCAGGTTCTTCGGCTATGCGGCCCGCGGCGCGCCGTACGGACCCGACGACGGGACGATCGCCCCCTGGGCCGTGGCAGCATCGTTGCCGTTTGCGCCCGAGATCGTGCTGCCGTCGCTTCAGCACTTTCAGGACGTCTATCCACAAGTCACTGGCGAATATTGCTTCAGGTGCAGCTTCAATTTGAGCGTTTCGGACGAGCCCGAAAGCGATGGCCATGCGGGCTGGACATCGCCCTATCACTTCGGGATCAACCTCGGCCCGGTAGTGCTGATGTGCGAGAACCACCGCTCCGATCTGCTCTGGCGCTTGATGCGCGCGTGCCCCCATGTCGTTGCGGGGTTGCGGCGGGCGGGATTCACGAAGGGCTGGTTGTGACGATCGACACGCCGGCGGCTCCAGAGCAACAGCAGTCGGGACCTCGCCGGAGCCAGTCCCGTCGTACTCGGAGTCCACTGGGCCTGCGATGTCGCGGGCTGCCGGGCGCTCGGCCGCGGCGAACAGCGCGACGGCGGCAATGGCGAGGACGAGGAAGATCGCAAGCTGAGGCACGCCGTGACATCGGTGACTGCGTGGCCACCTGCTTGCCTCTACTTGCCTTGCAGCAAATCCACTATTGGGGGGAAGGTCAGCGCAAACCCGATTGCCAGCAGCACGAACGCCAGCGCGCTGATACGGGCGACCGCGACGTCCCGGCCGCTCCACATCTTTGCCAGCACGAACCAGGCTCCCAGCCAAACGACGATCGCCGATGTGGTCACGCCCGACAACGGGCCGGTCGGACTGTAAAACTTGAAGAACTCGCCTACAGCTTTGAAGGCGTCACCCATCAGGCCAAACACTCCCAGGACGGCACAACCAATCCCCGCAGCCAGAATTGCGGCCGCCCCCGCGCCGCTCGGCACGTCCGCGATCGTCAAGGTTTCGCTGGTCTTTGCCATGATCATTTTCCCGTCATGAGGTGGATCGTTTCGCCGCCGCGCACCGGCGCATACTTGTTGATCATGGCGCCAAAGCCGCCAGCCACCGCTGTGGCCACAAAAGCGGCTACGGCGAAGACCAGTGCCGCCCTACGCAGGCTGCGGTGCTCCGAAAGGCTCGACCCGTACTTGAGGTAAACGTAGGCAACCATCGTCATGCCTATCGGCGCGATCCAGGCCACGTGTTCCTTCCATTCCATCCCCAGGGAATGCCACCCGCTAGTGGAGGGACTGGACAGCAGGAGGTTTCGCGGGAAAGCCGAGAGATCGATCGTTCCGATGGGGGGCACCGCCCGATACCACGGATAGACGATATAGGTGCCCGACAGCACAGTGAGCCAAGCAAGAATCACCATGCCAATCAGATAGAACCGCAGCAGCGCCGAATGCCTGAGGTTCGGCAAGGTGGTCGAACCGGGGGCCGACATTCGGTAGAACTCCGCAATGGCCCCGCTGAAGGCCAACATGAACAGCGCGCCAAAGCCCATACCGTGCGACATCGTCCATAAATCGCGCCAACTGATTTCCATATCAAATTCCTATGTAGGCCGGAGCCGCGGGCAGGCCGGTTGGCCTCGGGAGCCATGGCCGGTTGATGAGGTGTTCGTTCGACACGGCGAAGCGCCAAATTAGGCTGATCCGGTCAGTTCGAATTGTCGGTGCGCCACCGAACACAGACTTCGAGGGAGTGACGAGGTCGTAGCATGATTCGGATGCTCTGCCATGAGCACCCGCTGCCGGGCCGGAGCAGATCAGCGGATCAACGGGTTTGACGCCAAATGCAGCCAGATCTCGTTGCGGCGCATGAACCAGGGCGTGAAAGGCGCGTTGTAGCGCGCGTACACAGCATCGCCCGTCCAGGCCACGTCGGCCGCGCGCAGCGCCGCCTGCAACCTGGCCAGGTGTTCGTCGTAATTGGCTGATGACCAGAAGCCCGAATAGCGGATGACGGCCACTTCCCTGGGCGAAACTTCGCGCAGTTGAACGCGCGCATCCAGGGGCTCGGGCGCACTGGCCACCGTCACCCCTTTGGGCAACACGAACTGCACCACGAAGCCGTTGGGTGAGGCGGTCTGGCTGACCGGCGCTGTCATCTCCAACTTCACCGGAGCGGCCGCCTGCGTCACTGGGGCCGTCATCGCGAACTTCCGCTCGCCTTTGTTCTTGCCAAAGATGTAGCCGGCCAGAATCGGGAACGCCTGGCTGCCCGCGTCAGCCGCTGGGCCGGCGACCGCGACCTCGGCCACGGCGTAAGCGGCGTATTGGCGCACCTCGACATCGCCGAGCTGGCGAACGACTCGGTACTCAGGCTCTTGTGTGGCGTGACTGGGCATGGCGAACGATGTCAATGCGAGGGCCAATGAAACCGCAGTCCCGAATGTTGCGGCCGGACTGAGAGATCTGAGCAATGAATGGAATTGCATGGGCTCATGATAGTCCTGCACGCCGCTACTCCACGCTGATCTTCGCCTCGCGCACCACCTTGCCCCACTTGGCGATGTCGCGACTTACCAGGTCGCGGAATTCCTCCGGGCTGGAGCCGCCGGGCTCCGCGCCGAGCTTGAACCAGAGCTCCTTCATCCCGGGATCCTCGAAGGCCTTCGCGACCGCCCCCTGCAGCTTCGCAACTATCGGGCGCGGCGTGCCCGCGGGCACCCACAGCCCATACCAGGAGGTGATCTCGAACCCGGCGAGCCCGGACTCGATTGCGGTCGGGATCTCCGGGAACGAGGGCGAACGCTTCGCCGACGTGACCATGATCGGCTTCACCGAGCCGGCGCGAATGTACGATGAGGCGCTGCCGAGCGCCTCGAAGATGTAGTCGATCTCGCCGGCGAGGAGCGCCGTGGTCGCGGGCCCCGTGCCCTTGTACGGCACGTGGGTCGCCTGCACGCCGGCCTGCAGGTTGAAGAGCTCGCATGAGAGGTGGCGCGAGGTGCCATTGCCCGCGGAGCCGCAGTTGATCTTGCCGGGATTCGCACGCGCGTAGGCGAGCAGCTCCGGCAGTGTCTTCGCCGGCACGCGGTTCGCCGCGACGAGCACGTCGGGAAAGATCGCCGCCGTGGTCACCGGGACCAGGTCGCGCTCGAGGTCGTAGGAGAGGTTCCTGTAAGCCGAAGCGGCGACCGCGCCGTGCACCGAGTAAAGCAGCACGGTGTAGCCGTCGGGCGCCGACTTCGCCGCCACCGCGGCGCCGATGGTGCCGCCGGCACCGCCACGATTGTCGATCACGACCTGCTGGCCGAGGATCTGCGAGAGCTTCGCCGCGAGCGGACGGGCGACCGTGTCGGTGCCGCCCCCGGGAGGGAAGGGCACGATCATCTTGATGGGCCGCGTGGGATAGTCCTGCGCCATCACCGGAAGTGCCGCAAGCAACACCATCGCCAACCCGACCCGCAAGCTCTTCGCCATCGTTCGCTCCTCCTCGTGGTTTTCCAGAACCATACACCACGCCGCCCGCGCAAAGGTTTGTGGGCTACCCCGCGCGGGCGACATCGAAGATGGCACGGGATTGAAACACCGAGGCATCGAACGGCTTTCCGTCGATGCGAAGAAGGCGCTTGAGCGCGAAATCGAACAGCAACGGATTGTGGCCCTGGATGTGCGCGATCTGCCGGGAATCATCGGGATCGAGGAAGCCCAGCTCGACCAGCCTGGAAGCGGAGGTGAGGAAAGGGGCGCCGGGAAGTGGATAGTCCGACCCGTTCACGAGCCGGCCGCGCCAGCGTTCGTCCAGAACCAGCTCCCGGATCATCTCCGGCTCACGCCAGGAGCTGACGACGCCGGAAATGTCCCCGAAGAGCTTGCCGCGATAACGCGGCTCATCGATGAGGCGCCGAAGAAGATGGAAAGCGGGCACCAGTGGCGCGCCTTGCAGGTCATCGTCGCGCATATCGCCCTGCGTCGCGCAATGGGCCGCTATGACGGTTACGCCGGCAGCCAGGGGGCGACGCAGGCGCAGCGGATTGCCCCACTCCTGGTCGGCTCCCGGGATCAGCTCGTGTTGCCAGCCCGAATGCACGATCAGGGGCAGTCTCAGCGCCGCCATGCGCGCGTAGAAGGTGTCGCACTTCGGCGACGATGGGTCGATGCCCATCAGGAAGGGAATCCACTTGACCGCCGAAGCACCCTCGCCGGCCGCCCTGTCGAGAGCGGCCATAGCATCCTTCCGATACGGATGAATGGAGGCGGCCCACGCGAATCGATCGCGGTACCGGCGTGCGACGCCGGCCACATACTCGTTGCTCACCTTGAGCACCGTGTTTCCCGGCAGCCAGGCGCCCGAATCGTCGTGCCAGCCATCGAGGGCCAGCAGCAAGAAGCGCGCGCCGTCGGGGAATTCGTCGACCAGCTCCACCAGCCGTTCCACGTAGGCCGCGCCTATCGCGCTCCGATGCCCGATGACGCAGCTCGCGTCGGCGAAAATCGCGAAATGCGCAAACAGAAAGGGATTGTAAAGGCGAGTCATCTCGGGATTGACCCACGACTGCGCACCAGCGACGTCGGAGAGGTTGCCCACGACATGCACGTGCATATCGATGAACGCCCGGGGATCGATTCCGCGCCAAAGCCTCTCGCGCAGGGATGCGGAAACCTCATGCGCGGGATCCCGGCGGCGCGCGCAGGGATTGCGCATGGAGTTCAGCGCCCAATAGGCACTCGCCCCGGCCCCTCCCAGGAGAAGCAATCCGGCGCCAGCCCTCAGGAACCTGCGACGAGCGTAGTGCCGGGGCCGCGGCTCATCGGGCAAGGGGGTCAATTGCGCGCGACTGCCGCGTCCGATCGCCCGCAAGGCCGCAGGCGCCCGTTCCAGTCTCTCCCGGACACGCACTTCAATTGCGATCGATCTTGTCCGTTCCGGATCAGGATTTCCTCAAGCGCAGCGCGTTCGTGACCACCGAAACGGAGCTCAGGCACATGGCGACGGCGGCTACGAGCGGCGACAGCAACAGGTCCGAAGACGCCGATGACGCGGTCTCCCCCACATGGACATGGGCGCCGCGATGAGGATGCGTGGCACAAATGACTTCCCAGGCGGCGGTTTTCAGTTCGCCGCGACGACGATCGAGCCCTTCATCCCCGCCTCCCAATGTCCCGGAATGAGGCAGCCGTACATGAACGTGCCGGCCTTGTCGAAGGTCCAGGCGATCTCCTGCTTCTTGCCCGGCTCGACGTGCGCCATGTAGGGCGCGTCGTGCTCCATGCCGGGGTGCTTCTTCATCACCTCAGCGTGCTTGGCGAGTTCCTCCTGGGTGCCGATCACCATCTCGTGCATCGTCTTGCCGGTGTTGCGCACCACGAACTTCACGGTGTCGCCGCGCTTCACCTTCACCTCCGAGGGCGAGAAGCGCATGGTATCCGCCATGTCGATGGCGATCGTGCGCGAGGCCTTGCGCGGGTCGCCCTCCCGTCCCCACGCAAACTCGTCCTTGGAAATCTCCTTCTTTGCCGCGTCGGCGTGTTTCTTCTCGCCGTGCGCAAAAGCGTCACCGGCGCCGTGCGCGAGCGCCGCAGCGACGAAAGCCATCGTGATGCGTGAATTCATGGAATTTCCCTTCGGTGGTCGAAAAGTTCTCAATGGGAGCCGTGGCCCCCGGGCTTGCGAACGTTGAGAATCACCTCGCGCTTGCCGGTGGAGCGCCCGGTCGTGGGATTGATGTCGGTCGCGCGCGAGGTGGGAGCGCGCTGCGCATTGAGCGTCTCGCCGGTCCATTCGTAGGACACGGTTCCGGCGGGATTCCTGTACGGCCCGGGATCCTTGAAGTCCGCCTTGCCAAGCCCCTCGCGCACCTTCACCACGGTGAACATCCCGCCCATCTCTATGGGGCCGAACTGCCCCTGGCCCGTCATCATCGGCAGCGTGTTGTCGGGTAGCGGCATCTCCATCTCGCCCATGTCGGCCATGCCGCGCTCGCTCATCACCATGTAGTCGGGGATCAGCTTGTTGATCTTGTCCACCACGCCCTTGTGGTCCACGCCGATCATGGTGGGGACGTCGTGACCCATGGCGTTCATGGTGTGATGCGATTTGTGGCAGTGGAAGGCCCAGTCCCCAGGCTCGGTCGCCTCGAACTCGAGCGCGCGCATCTGGCCCACGGCCACATCGGTGGTGACTTCCGGCCAGCGCGCCCCCGGCGGCACCCAGCCGCCATCGGTGCCGGAGACCACGAACTCGTGCCCATGCAGGTGGATCGGATGGTTGGTCATGGTGAGGTTGCCGACGCGGATGCGCACCCGGTCCCCCGCGCGGCACACCAGGGGATCGATGCCCGGAAAGACGCGCGAGTTGAACGTCCACAGGTTGAAATCGAGCATCGTGTTCACCTTTGGGATCGCGGCCCCCGGCTCGATGTCGTAGGCGTTCAGCAGGAAGCAGAAGTCGCGGTCCACGTCCTGGTATCCCGCCACGCGCTTCGGGTCGCGCGGGTGGGTCACCCAGAATCCCATCATGCCCATCGCCATCTGCACCATCTCGTCGGCGTGCGGGTGGTACATGAAGGTGCCCGGGCGGCGCGCCTCGAACTCGTAGACAAAGGTCTTGCCGGGCTGGATGTGCGGCTGGGTCAGGCCGCCGACACCATCCATGCCGTTGGGAAGGCGCTGTCCGTGCCAGTGGATCGTCGTGTGCTCGGGCAGCTTGTTGGTCACGAAAATCCGCACGAAGTCGCCCTCGACCACCTCGATCGTGGGGCCGGGGGACTGTCCGTTGTAGCCCCAGAGGCGCGCCTTCATTCCGGGCGCCAGTTCGCGCTCCACCGGCTCGGCCACCAGGTGGAACTCCTTCCAGTTGCCTTTCATGCGGAAGGGCAGCGTCCAGCCGTTGAGCGTCGCCACCGGGTTGTATGGGCGCCCGGCGCTGGGCGCGAGCGGGGGAGCCATGAGCGGGCTCGTCTGCGTCGCCGCTTCGGGCACCGCGCCCACTGCGGCCTTGCTCACCGCGGCGGCGCCGAGCATCAACCCCGCGCCGGACAGAAAACCTCTGCGACTCGTCATCGTGATTCCCGTGTTGGCCTCAATGCCCGCCCGTCGTTGCGGAGGGAGCTTTCATTTCCATGGCGACCCCGCCCAGCGGCCGTCCGACGATGGTGGCGCGCAGCGCCGCGTCGGCGAGCCAGAAATCGCGCTCCGCGTCGATCGCCTGGATGACGCTGGCGATCTGCGCGCGTGAATCCGCCAGCAGCTCGAAGACGCCGATCAGCATGCCGTTGTACTTGAGCAGCATCTCGTCGGCGATCGTTTTTCGCATCGGCACCACCTCGTCGCGGTAGTGGCGCGCGATGTCATAGGCCGTGCGGTACGCGCCGAAGCTCTCGCGGACCTGGGAGGTCGCCTGCGCGCCCGCCATCGCGGCACGGTTCAAGGCGGCCATGTAGGTCGCCTCGGCTTCGGCGCGGCGCGCGTCGCCGAAATCGAAGATCGGCAATGGCATCTCGATTTCGTAGCCCTTCTGCACCGGCTTGCCGGTTTCGTTGTTGCGAACCGCCGCCACATGCAGGCCGTCGATGAAGCTGGTGATGCGGGTGAGGCCCTGCTGCCGCGCCAGGTAGTCCAGCTCCGCGCGCGCCATGCGCACGTCGAGCCTTTCGTCGAGCGCGGTGCGCGCGAGCGCCGATTCGTCCTGCGGCGCGGCCGGAAGCTCCGGCAGGCGCTCGGGCAGGCGCAGGAGCGCCGCCTCCCCCGCGTCGAGCCCGAGCACGCGCACCAGCGCCTCGCGCGCGGAGCGCGCCGCCTGCTGCGCGCGGGCGAGTTGTGCAACTGCATCGGCATAAAACGCCTGCTCGCGCGCGCGCTGCAGCTTGCTGAAATTGCCCACCGCCTGCATGCGCCGCGCGAGCTCGGCGCTGGCGTCCGCCGCGTTCTTCACCTGCTCGGCATACGCGGCCGCCTGCTGCGCCGCCACTGCCCGCACCCAGGCCTGCCGAGCCTCGGCGGCCGCCTGCACGATGTCGGAAGCCGCGCGCAGACGCAGGTGGCGCTGCTGGAAGTCCGCCGCACGCAGCCGCGCCGGCAGCAACAGCACGTCGAAGACCGAGAAGGCGAGCATGCGCCCGATGTCCTTGTCGATGCCGCCCTCCTCGCGCCGCAGCAGCCGCTCGAAGGTGAACACCGGATTGGGCAGGCGCGCCGATTGCACCGCTGCGGCCGAGCGCGCCGCGCCGTCATGAAGAGACGCCTGCATCGCGGGGCTGTATGCCACGGCGATGCGCACGGCATCGTCGATTGCGAGCGGCTCGGCGAGGATTTTCTGCACCGTGGCGCGAGCCTCGCGGCGCTCGTCATCCGAGCGAAGCAGGCGCGGCGCGGCGCCCACGCTGTCGCCGGCGAGGGCCACGGCCTCCTGAAGATCGCGGGCAGGGTCGATTGTCGCGCACCCGCCGACGAGGAGCACAACCGTAAGCGAAGCCACGCGTGAGGCGCGCCTCATTGTTTGCCTTTCATCAGCCCCACATGACCACCACTGTCCCGCACCTCGTCGTTCGCAGCGCGCCATTGCCTCATCGGCTCGTCGGGTGTAAACAGCCGGTAGCCGGTAAAGGGCGAACGATAGCTGGCGGAGTCGCGGGGCATCACCACCGGCGGGGCGGAAGCCGGCTTTACCTCAGGCGCCTTCATGGCCGGCTTGGCGTGCGACTCCTTCGCGGCCGGCTTGCCGTGGGACGAGTGCGCGCCTTGCGGCCAGGCCGCGGCCGAGTGCAGCAGGGCAAGCAGCCCCACGGCTGCCAGAAAACGTTTCATGCCGATCCTTCGCGAGAAAGCGGCGATTCGCCATGCGAATTGCAGATAGTAGACCGCGGACCGACGCAAAGTTTCCGTCGCCAAGATTACGGATTCGTAAGGATCGGTGTGCCTATCGTCTTCGGGCTACATCCGCTTGAGGTCCGAGTGGAAACCGCTCACTCGCAGCTTGATGACCACTTCAGTGGGAGTCGGATTCTTCCAATACCAGCCGTGTGTCCCCGTGAATGGCGCCCGCAGGGAACCGGCCGATTTCGCCCCCGAGCCCTTCTTGAAGGTCAGGAACATCCCGTTCGGCCCGGCCGAGGGCTCGCCGTGAAAGTCGAATGTAATGTCCACACCGGCGGCGTCCCAGTCGAAGACGATCGAGTCGCCTTCGGCAAGGACCGCCTTGTATTCGATTTCCGCATTGGCGGCGAGGCGCACCTCGACGGCATCGATTCGTAGCGCTCGAGGGGATTCGCTGGCGTAGCGTTCGTCCGCGCCCTGCCTCTTTGCTTCCGGCGCCGGCCGGGCTGGAGGGCTCGCAAGCGCAGCCTTCGCCGCCGCGACCTTGCCTTCCCCCATGCTTGCGAGTCCCAGCACGCGCCCCGCACCGGTCCAGTCGATTCCATATTCCGCGGGCAGCACGATAGTCACCAGGATCGCCGCTGCGAGGACGATTGCCCATAGCGTCGCACGCGCCGGATTCCCGGCAATCCCTTCAGGTCCCTCGCTTGGATAACGCATGCTTTCCCTCATGAATTGAGAACGTAACCGACCATCTGGTAACCGGCCAGCACAAACCCGGCAGCCATCAGCGCGGTGTTGGCCAAATAGGCATTGCGGATGAATTTCGTGGACCGACGCAGGTAGCCCATCACGATCAGCATCACCGCCAGCGCGAGCAACTGCCCCAGCTCGACCCCGACGTTGAACGCCAGGATGTTGGCGACCAGCCCGCTGGCCGAGAGCTCGAACTCCTGCAGCTTCGTGGCAAGACCGAAGCCGTGCGCCAGGCCGAAGGCCGCGACGGCCACGCGGGGATCCGGCCTGAAGGCGAGCCACCGCTCGCACGCGCCGAGGTTGTCCAGCGCCTTGTAAACCACGGAGAGTCCGATCACCGCATCGACGAGGTAGGCATTGGCATGCGTCCCGGCAAGCACGCCGTAAAGCAGCGTCACGCTATGGCCCGCGGCGAACAGCGTCACGTACAGAGCCACATCTTTCATCCGGTAAAGGAAGAAGATGACCCCAAACAGGAACAGCAGATGGTCGTAGCCCGTGACCATGTGCTTCGCACCCAGGTAGGCGAATGCCACGAGTTGGACCCCCTGGGATCGCTCGACGAATCCCTTGTCGCCTTCCGCCACGCCATGCCCCCAGGCAACTTCCGGCGAGCACAGCGCGGCGATGCCGATCCAGAAGGCAAGGTAGAGAACTTTTCTCATCGCCGGGGTCGGGGCACTTACGCCCTCCTCGGGCTCGCTACCGGGAAACGCAGCACGAAGCTCACCCCATCGCCGCGGCTCGCGGCCTCCACCGCTCCGCCCAGCAGCTTCATGATCGAATCGACGATCGCGAGCCCCAGGCCCGCACCCTCGACATCGCGCCCGCGCGCGCTGTCGCGGCGTGCGAACCGCACGAACAGGCGGCGTAGCTCTCCCTCGGCGATCGCTTCGCCCGGATTGGAGACCGTGACGCTGCAGCCTTCAGCCTCGCTGCGGACCTCCACCTCGATGGTGGCGCCCCGCGGCGAGTAGCGCACCGCGTTCGACAGCAGGTTGGTCAGCGCCCGGCGCACCAGCAGCCGGTCGGCGGCGAGGCGCCCCTCTCCGCGCACGGCGATGCTCTGCGCCTTCTCCGCCGCGGCCGCCTCGAAGTATTCGGCGACGCTATCGATCTCGGGGCGCAGCTCGATCTCCTCGACGTTCAACTCGATCATGCCGCGGTCGGCGCGCGCGAGGAACAGCATGTCGACCACCATGCGCTGCAGGCGCTCGAGCTCCTCCAGGTTGGAATGCAGCGCGTCGTGGTATTCGGCCGCGGCGCGCGGGCGGCTCAACGTGACCTGGGTCTGCAGCAGCAGGTTATTGAGCGGCGTGCGCAGTTCGTGCGCGATGTCGGCGGAAAACTGCTCGAGGGCCGCGAAGCTCTCCTCGAGACGCTCGAGCATGCGGTTGATGCTGTCCGCGAGCCCGTGGACCTCGCGCGGCGCATCCTCGAGATCGAGCCGCGCGCCGAGGCGTCGCGCCGTTACCTCCTCGGCGCGCGCGGCCACCTGGGCGAGGGGGGCGAGTCCCCGGCGCGCCACCAGCCACGCGAGCAGCGCGCTTGCGACAGTGCCCAGGAATGCCACGAGCGAGGCGACCGCGGCGTGCTCGCGCAGCAGCTTGCGCGTGTCGGTGGTCTCGATAGCCAGCACCACTTCGGCGAGCCCCGGGTCGGGACCCTTCCACGCGTGGCGAATGCGATGCAGCAGCCAGCTGCGCCCGCTCGCCTCGATCTCCTCGTTTTGCGCGTAGGCAAGCCGCGCGGCGGCCGAGGTCACTTCAGGCGGAAGCTCGAGCAGCCAGCGCCCCGAGGCTTGAACGCCGATCGAGAGGTGCGGGTGGCCGACCGGCACGTCGCGGATGCGATCCAGCGCCCCGGCGAGCGCGCCCGGGCCGGCAAGCTCGCCCAGCAGTTGCCCCACGAGCTGCGCCTTGCCGGAAATCTCCGCCACGTCGTTCGCTTCGAGCCGCATGCGCAGCGCGTGATAGAGCGAGTACCCGGCGCCCGCCATGATGATCGCCGCCCCCAGCACGAAATGCAGCACGAGGCGCGCGACCAGCGATCGGGCGCGGGCGTGCCTGCTCACGCCGGGCGGTCCTCCATCACGTATCCGAAACCACGCACGGTGTGCACGAGCTTCTTCGCGAAGGGATCGTCGATCTTGCCGCGCAGGCGGCGCACCGCCACCTCCACCACGTTGGTGTCGCTGTCGAAATTCATGTCCCACACTTGCTCGGCGATGAGGGTGCGCGAGAGAACCTCCCCGCTGCGCCGCATGAAGAGCAGCAGCAGCGAATATTCCTTGGCGGTCAGTTCGACCCGCTGCCCCGCGCGCTCCACGCGGCGACGCAGCAAGTGGACCTCGAGATCGGCGATGCGCAGAATATCGCCCTCGCGTTCCTTGCCGCGGCGCATGAGGGCACGCACGCGCGCGAGCAGCTCGGAGAACGCGTAGGGCTTGACCAGGTAGTCGTCGGCGCCGATCTCGAGGCCGCGCACGCGATCCTCGACGCGGTCGCGCGCGGTGAGGAAGAGGATCGGCGTCTGGTGGTGCCTGCGGATCTCCTTCAGCACCGTCCATCCGTCCATGCCGGGCAGTCCCACGTCGAGGATGATGAGGTCGTAGGCCGACGTGGTCGCGTGATGCACGGCGTCGATGCCGTTTCGCACCCAGTCGACCACGAAGCCGTTCTCGCCGAGTCCCTTGACCAGGTACTCGCCAGCGTGCGCCTCGTCTTCGGCCAGCAGCAATTTCATCCCCACCCCTTGTATCAGCAAAGCGTACCGGAAGCGTGCACGAACGACGCCCGGATGACAGGTTTGTAATGTTCGCGTAACCGAAACCAATCAGGGCCACCCCTATCCTAAGGATGACGAATTCCCCTTTTCCGGAGGTCCCATGAATCTATTTGCCGTCCTGGTCACCGCCGCCTCGCTCGCGGCAATCCCCGCCCTCGCGTCGTCGCACCGCGCGGCGATGGCTCCCGACAAGCCCGCGGCTGGCGCGGAAGCGCTCTCCCACGGCGAAGTGAAGAAGGTCGACAAGGACGCGGGCAAGGTCACCATCAAGCACGGCCCGCTCGCATCGCTCGACATGCCCGCCATGACGATGGTCTTCCGGGTGAAGGATCCCGCGATGCTCGACCAGATGAAGACCGGCGACACGATACGATTCAAGGCCGAGAAGCTCGGCGGCAACTACACCGTCACCGAACTCCAGCCGGCCAGGTGAGGGTGGGCCGGGACTTTTTCCACGGACGCTTCGCGCAGGCCTGAGACGGGCGAGTACATTGCCCCTCTGCGCCATCGCGCGCTCACCCGGGTCGGGGTGTGAGAACATCTCGGCATGGTTTCGGATGAGGTCTTCATGCAGGAGGCGCTGGTGCTTGCGCTGCGCGCCGCCGAGGCCGGCGAGGTGCCCGTCGGCGCCGTGGTGGTCCGCGAGGGACGCATCATCGGGCGCGGTTTCAACCGGCCCATCTCCACTTCCGATCCCACCGCCCACGCCGAGATCGTGGCGCTACGCGAGGCGGCCGCCTCCGAGGGCAATTACCGCCTTCCCGGCTGCGAGCTCTTCGTGACCCTCGAGCCGTGCGCGATGTGCGTGGGCGCCATGGTCCACGCGCGGATCGGCCGCGTGATCTTCGGCACCCGCGACCCCAAGACCGGCGCCTGCGGCAGCATCGTCGACCTGCCGGCCATCGCCCACTGGAACCACCACGGCGTCTTCTCGGGCGGCGTGCTGGCCGAGGCGTGCGCTGGCGTGCTGCGGCGATTTTTCGCCGACCGGCGCGCGTAGAATTGGGGCTCGCCGCCCGCGCTTCGAGCAGCATGACCGCACCCCGCTTCGTCCACCTCCGCCTCCATACCGAATATTCGATCGTGGACGGCATGGCGCGCGTCGACGATGCGGTAGCCGCGGCCGCCGCCGACGGGATGCCGGCGCTGGCGATCACCGATGCGGGCAACCTCTTCGGCGCGATCAAGTTCCATGAAGCAGCGCGAGCCGCCGGCGTCCAGCCCATCATCGGCGTCGACCTGTGGCTCACCAACGAGCGCAATCGCGACGCGCCCTATCGCCTGACACTGCTGGCCCGCAACAGCGCGGGTTATCTGGCCCTCTGCGACATCCTGACGCGCGCGCACGCGCAAAACCATTGGCGCGGGCGTGCCGAGGTCCGGCGCGAGTGGCTGGCGGGGTTGCAGGGGCTGATCGCGCTGGCGGGAGCGGACCATGGCGACGTCGGTGTGGCCCTTGCATCCGGCGCCCGCGACCAGGCCCTGGACCTTGCCCGGGGGTGGGAGAAGGATTTCCCCGGCGCCTATTACCTCGAAATACAGCGCGTGGATCCGGCGCGCAGCGCGCCGATGGTCAACGCCATCGTGGGCCTGGCCGCGCAGCTCGGCCTGCCGGTCGTGGCCACCCATCCGGTGCAATTCGTGAAGCGCGAACATTTCCAGGCCCATGAGGCGCGCGTGTGCATCGCCCAGGGATACGTGCTCGGGGACAACCGGCGGCCGCGTGAATTCAAGCCCGCCCAGTACTTCAGGACCCAGGCGGAGATGGCGGATCTCTTCGCCGACCTGCCGCAGGCGCTGGAGAACTCGGTCGAGATCGCGCGCCGCTGCGCTTTCGAGTTCTCGCTGGGCAAAAGCAGGCTGCCGGCCTTCCCCACGCCCAACGGCGAATCGATCGAGGATTACCTGCACACGCAATCGCGCTCGGGCCTGGAAACCCGGCTCGAATCGCTCTATCCCGACCCCGCGAAGCGCGAGGAGGTGGCGCGAACCTATCGCGAACGCCTCGAGTTCGAGGCGAAAACCATCATCCAGATGGGGTTCCCGGGCTACTTCCTGATCGTGGCCGACTTCATCAACTGGGCGAAGACCCACGGCGTGCCGGTGGGGCCGGGCCGTGGCTCGGGGGCGGGTTCGCTGGTTGCGTATTCACTCGGCATCACCGACCTCGATCCGCTTCGCTACGACCTGCTGTTCGAGCGCTTCCTCAATCCCGAGCGCGTCTCGATGCCCGATTTCGACATCGATTTCTGCCAGGACGGCCGCGATCGCGTGATCGACTACGTGAAGGCCAAGTACGGCGCCGAGTGTGTCTCGCAGATCGCCACCTTCGGCACCATGGCCGCCAAGGCCGTGGTGCGCGACGTGGGCCGCGTGCTGTCGATGCCGTACGGCGAGGTCGATCGCATCGCCAAGCTGATCCCGTTCGAGCTCGGCATGACGCTCGACAAGGCGCTGACCGTCGAGCCGCAGCTCAAGGCGCTGATGAAGGAACAGGAAGAGGTCTCGGAGCTGATGGGCCTCGCACTCACGCTCGAGGGCCTCGCGCGCAACGTCGGCATGCACGCGGGCGGCGTGCTGATCGCCCCCGGCAAGCTCACCGACTTCACGCCGCTCTACAGCGCCGAAGGCTCCACCGCAATGGTGAGCCAGTTCGACAAGGACGACGTGGAGAAGGCGGGCCTGGTGAAGTTCGACTTCCTGGGCCTGACCACGCTCACGATCCTCGACTGGGCGGTGCGTTACGTGCACCTGCTGGGGCAGAAGGACTTCAAGCTCGACGACATCCCGTTCGACGACAAGGCCACCTTCCAGCTGCTGACCAAGGGCGCGGCGACCGCGGTGTTCCAGCTCGAATCGCGCGGCATGAAGGACCTGCTGAAGAAGCTCAAGCCCGACCGCTTCGAGGACGTGATCGCGCTGGTGGCGCTTTATCGCCCGGGTCCGATGGACCTCATCCCCGACTTCATCGAGCGCAAACACGGCCGCCAGAAAGTGGTCTATCCCGACGCGCGCCTGGAACCGATCCTGGGCCCGACCTACGGGATCATGGTGTACCAGGAGCAGGTGATGCAGATCGCGCAGGTGCTGGGCGGCTATTCGCTCGGCGGCGCGGACCTGCTGCGCCGAGCGATGGGCAAGAAGAAGGTCGAGGAGATGGCGCAGCAGCGCGCGATCTTCAGGGAAGGCGCGGCGAAAAACGGCCTTTCGGCGGCGAAGGCCGACGAAATCTTCGACTTGATGGAGAAGTTCGCCGGCTACGGCTTCAACAAGTCACACGCAGCGGCCTACGCGGTGCTGGCCTACCAGACCGCGTACATGAAGGTGCACCACCTCTCCGCATTCATGGCGGCCAACCTGTCGCTCGTGATGGGCGACACCGACAAGGTGCAGATCTTCCACGACGATGCGCGCGAGCACGGCCTGGAGATCCTTGCACCCGACATCAACGCGTCGGACTATCGCTTCACGCCCCTCGACGGCAGGCGCATCCGCTACGGCCTCGGCGCCGTGAAGGGCACCGGCGAGCAGGCGATCGAAAACATCGCGGCCGCGCGCAAGGCCGCGGGCCCGTTCAAGGGGATCGCGGACTTCTGCCGCCGCGTGGACCGGCGGGTGGTGAACCGGCGCGCCATGGAAGCGCTGGTGCGGGCCGGCGCCTTCGATTCCATCGACGCCAACCGCGCCTCGCTGCTCGCAAGCCTGGGCAACGCGGTGGAGGCGGCCGACCGAGCGGAGCAGTTCGCGGCGCAGTCGAGCCTCTTCGGTGGGGCGGGCGGCGAGCCCGATGCGTTCGAGATGACGCCGGCCGCGCCGTGGAACGAGCGCACCCGGCTGGTGAACGAGAAGCAGAGCCTGGGCTTCTACCTGTCGGGGCATCCGTTCAACGCCTATCGCGACGAGCTGCGGCGCTTCGCCCGCACCTCGCTCGCCAGCGTGGCCCCGACCTTCGAACCGGTGATGCTGGCCGGCGTGATCTACGGCGTGCAGGTGCGCAACGGCCGGCGCGGGCGCATGGCGATCCTCACGCTCGACGACGGCACCGCGCGCGTCGAGGTCGTGGTGTTCGGAGAGCTCTTCCACGAAAAGCGCGCCGTGATCCAGGAAGACCAGGTCGTTGTGGTGCGCGGCAAGGTTTTCCCCGACGAGTTCTCGGGCGGGTTGCGCATCACCGCGGACCAGGTGATGGATCTTGCGGAGGTCCGCGGCGCCCACGCGCGCCTGCTTCGCCTTTGCATCAACGGCCAGGCCGACTCCGCCAGGCTCAAGTCGATCCTCACGCAGTACGGCGGCGGCCAGTGCCACGTGGCGATCCGCTACCGCACCGCGCAGGCCGAATGCGATATCCGCCTGCCGGAGAACTGCAAGGTCAAAGTCTCGGCGCCACTTCTCGACTCGCTCAACCAGTGGCTCGACGAAAAAAACGTGGAGGTCGTCTACTGATGGACCTGGGGCTCACGGGCAGGGCGGCGTTGGTGACGGGCGCCAGCGCCGGCATCGGACGCGCCATCGCGATGGGCCTGGCCCGGGAGGGCGCGCGCATCGCCGTCACCGGCAGGCGCCTGGCGGAACTGGAATCGCTTGGCCACGAGATCACGGCGGCCGGTGGCACGGCGCCGGTGATTGTGGTCCACGACGCGCTGAAGGACACCTACGTCGAGTCGATCACGCAGGCGATCACCGCGCTCGGGCCGCTGCAGATCCTCGTGAACAACGCCGGGGGCAGCCGCGCCTTCGGCATGGAAGGCGGGCCCCCAGGGAGCGAAGCGTGGGGCACGGAAGCGCAGTGGGATGAAGCGCTGACGCTGAATTTCACGCGGCACCGACAGCTCACGCACCGCGTGCTGCCGCAGATGATCGCGGGCGGATGGGGCCGCGTCATCAACATCACCGGCAAATCGGAGCCCGAGGGGCTCAACGGCGCCTTCTGCGCCAAGGCGGCGGTAACGGCGTGGGCGAAGGGACTTTCGCGCGAGTTGGGCAAACACGGCATCACCGTGAACTGCATTCCACCGGGTCGGATCATGAGCGATCAGATCCGCCGCAACTACACATCGGAATATCGCGCCTGGCAGTCGGAGCACGAGATCCCGGTGGGGCGCTACGGCGAGCCCGGGGAACTCGCGGACCTCGCTGTGTTTCTGGCATCTCCGCGCGCGGGCTACATCACCGGCGCCGTGCTGCCGGTCGACGGCGGGTTGCGGCGCTACCAGTACTAGCCGAAGCCCTCAAGGGTTTCAGCAGCGCGGGATCGATCTCGACGCCGTCGCGCCGGTGCCGCGTCCATAGATGCGATCGCCTTCCATCGTCACCTTCCACGAGCCCAGTGCCTCGCGCCAGCTCGCGTCCTGCCCGCGGATCACGTCAGCATGGCCGTGGGTGAACACCGTGGGCAGCGCCGGATCCTCCATGCGGGCACCGACCAGGAACGGGCCGCGATTCTCCGCCGGGTTGGGGAAGACCTCGCACTCGAAGCCCATGCGCGCGAGTGAATCGGTCATCTCGCCCTCGAGGCACCGGAATCCTCACGCTTGAAGCTGAGGCCGGGCGCCATCGCGGCGATCACAAGGCCGAACGCACCGGCGGGCGCGAAGGCTGTCCACGCCACGCCCGTGCGGTCCCACACCCAGCCGCCGAACACGGGGACGATCAGCGCGCACAGGTAGCCGATGGCGAACATCGCCGCGGACACGCGGTGTACGGAGTCCTTCTCGACCAGTTGCGACGGCAGCGCCAGCGTGAGGATCAGTACCAGCGCGGTGCAGAACCCGATGATCCCCGCCCAGAACACGATCCAGCCCGATTGCGCCGTGCACAGACCCACCATCGCGATCACGGCGAGGATTCCCGTCGCCACGAAGGGCCAGCGCCGCAGCATCAGGCGTTCGTTGAACGCGATGAGCAGGAACGAAGCCGGAAGCTGCACCCAGTTCAGCGCCGACAGGGCCGGGCCCACGAGATCCTTCCGACCGAGGTGACTCAAGTAGTCGGGCAGGAACGCGTTCGTGGCGAAGTACAGGGTGGAAGAGCCGCCGGCGATGAAGCCCAGGCGCCACGTGAGCGGCGAGCGCCAGTCGGGCCACCAGAGCCGCGCGGCGGCGCTTCGCGTCGTGGCCAGCGGCGGAAACGCGCGCCACGTGGCCACGGCGATGACCATGACCGGGATCGACCACGCGACCAGGCTCATTCGCCAACTGTCATCCACCGCGGGCAGCAGGAAGGGAATCGTGAGCGACGCGCTCAGCGCCTCTCCCACGAGCAGCCCGTTGGAGAAGACGGCGGTGCCGAGCCCCACGCGCGCGGGAAGGCGCTCGCGCACGAGGGCGGGCAGCGCGGGCTGCATGAATGCGATGCCGACGCCCATGAGGAACGTCGTGGCGAAGAGGGTCGGCAGGTCGAACGAAGCGCCACGCAGTCCCGAGGCGAGGCCGGTGAGCGCGATGCCGCCCGTCAGCACCGCTGCGGCGCCGAAGCGCGCGATCAGCAACGATCCGGGAACCGCGGCGATCGAGAACATCAGCACCGGCAAGCTCACGAGCGCACCGACCTGCGCCTGCGTGAGCTTGAGGCTCTCGTGGATCATCGGGATGACCGGCGGGATGGCGAGGACCGTAAGCCTCAGGCACGCGCCGGCGAGCCAGAGGACGACGAGGGACTTCCACATCGGGCCGATGTTACCGACTGCCCGGCGGAAATCAGGCCATAACCGGCGATATCACGAAATATGATTGGCCATGATCGGGTCGGCAACTCAGGCTTGGATCCTGGCGGCCACGGACACGCAAGCATGATCACGCAGCGGCACGAGACGGACGTATTGGTCATCGGGGGAAGCGCTGGCGGACTCTATGCCGCGATCACCGCGCAGGAGCAAGGCGCAAGCGTGATGGTGGTCGCGAAGGCGCTCCTCGGCCGCGGCGGATGCTCCGCGACGTTCGGCTACCTGGGCGCCACGTATCAGGAGAAGGACAAGGACCGCAAGCTCGTCCAGCTGGACTCCACGCAGGACAAGTCCTTCCCGGACAAGATCAAGTACTACGGCCATTTCCTCGTGGACCAGGAGTTCGCGAAGAAGGCGTGGTCCTATACCGACCGCTTCTTCCACCGCATGGAGGAATTCGGGCTGTACATCCGCAGGACCGACGACGAGCGCCCGCTTGGCGAGGCTCGACAGCTCGACTTCGGTCATTCGCCGGTGATCTTCGCCTCGCGCACGACCTTGCCCCAGGTCTCGGTCTCGCGTTCGATGTAGCGCGCGAGCTCTTCGCGCGTGGTCGGCATCGGCTCCAGGCCGTGTCTGGCCAGCTCGGAATTGACAGCGGGGTCGTTAAGCACCTTCACGAGTGCGCGGTTCCAGTAGTCGAGGATCTCCTTCGGCACCTTGCTCGAGGCCACGAACGCGTACCAGTTGGTGGCCTCGAAGCCGGGATAACCTGATTCGGCCACCGTCGGCACGTTGGGCATGGTGGCGCTGCGCTTCGCGCCCGTCGTCGCCAGCGCGCGCAGCTTGCCGGCCTCGATGTGCGGGGCGGCGGTGGAGGGAACCGAGGGATACATCGTGACGCGGCCACCCAGGAGATCGGCCATGGCGGGCCCGCCGCCCTTGTAGGGAACGTGGACGATGTCGATGCCCGCGCGTTGCTTGAAGAGCTCCCCGGTGAGGTGCCCCGCGCCTCCAATGCCCGAGGAAGCGTAGTTCAGTTCCCCCGGCTTGGCCTTGGCGAGCGCGACGTATTCGGCGAGCGTCTTCGCGTTCACGCTCGGGTGCACCACGATCACGTTCGGGAAGACCACCCCCATGGTGAGGGGCGCGATGTCCCGCTTCGGGTCGTAGGGGAGGTTCTTCGTCATGGCGGGCGCGACCGACATCGGCCCCACCGAGGTGAGGTGGATCGTGTAGCCGTCGGGTGTGGCGTTGGCCACGTGCTGCGCGGCGATGTTTCCGCCGGCGCCCGCCTTGTTCTCGACCACCACCGGCTGGCCGATGTTTTCGGCGAGTTTCCTGGCGACGATGCGCGCCGCGGTGTCGGTCCCCCCGCCCGCGGCGAAGCCCACGGTCAACGTCACCGCGTGGTTGGGAAATCCGGATTGGGCGGAAGCGGCGCCAGCGCCGCCGCGGAAAGCAACCATCGGGTGGTGCGGATCATCGTCTCTCCTTCGCTTTTTTCTGGGTGGGATGGGACTGCTATTCGCGGTAGAAGACGCCCTGGACGCGCCCGCGGATCGTCAGGCCGGTGGGTGACGCGTTCACTCATCGCCCCGAACCCGGCCGCGGGCCTGCTTCTTCACCCCGGTCTGTTTCTTGGCGCCCAGCCGGCGCTCGCGCGAGGCGCGCGTGGGCTTGGTGGCGACGCGCTTCTTCGGGACGTGGTTCAGGCGCGTGAGCTTCTCGACCAGGCGTTCGTAGGCGATTTCGCGGTTGCGGTGCTGCGACGACGAGTCCTGGACGGCCACCACCACGCCCGAGGGCAGGTGGCGAAGGCGCAGGGCGGATTCGGTCTTGTTCACGTGCTGGCCTCCGGGACCGCTGGCACGGAAGACGTCGACCTCCACCTCGCGCTCGAGGGTCTCGCGGTCGGTTGCGTAGGGCGGGGGGCTCAGGGGGACGCGTGTAGCCATGACGTGATTCCAGTGAAGATGGTTACAGCTGTATTCGCGCGCGGTTACGGCTGTATTTGCCCGGCGTCGCGTTTGTGAACGCCGTCACAGGCAATAGTTTCCCTCCGGATGAAGATGGGCCGTCAATCAAACGCGGCGACACGCAGGGGAGCGAAATGAAAACGAACCAGAAAAAATCGGCACGGTGCTGGCGTCGCTGATGCTCGTGGCCACCCTCACGGCGTGTGCGGTAGCCAGGGATTCGAACCTGGCCGCGACGGCCCCGCCGGTGGTGCAGGCCTATTCGCACGACGTCTACTTCTACTAGATTCCTCCCCGCAAGGCGCACTTGAGGGGCGCCCGCCGAAATCCGGCGGGCTTTTTTTTCATTTCACCCGCATGCCCGGCATCGCTCCGGATTCGGGTGAGAGCAGGTAGATCGAGCTGCCGTCGCCCGCGGCGAGCACCATTCCCTGGGATTCGCCGAAGCGCATCTTGCGCGGGGAGAGGTTGGCCACCATGACGGTCAGGCGGCCCACCAGCTCCTTGGGGGTGTAGGCCGAGCGGATCCCCGCGAACACGGTGCGGCTCTCGATGCCGATGTCGAGTGTCAGTTTGAGCAGCTTGTCGGCATCCGGCACCAGCTCCGCGTCCACGATGCGCGCGATGCGCAGGTCGATCTTGCCGAAATCGTCGATCGAGATGGTTTCGCCCACGGGCAGGATCACCGGGGGCTTGGGCGGCTCTACCGGTTCGAGCTTGAATTCGGGCGCGTCGGGGGCGGCCGCTGCGGGCTTCGGCCCTTCCGCCTTCGCTTCCGACGGCGGTTCCAGCAGCTGGTCGATCTGCTTCTGGTCGATGCGCGATACCAGGTGGCGATAGGCCTGCACGGTGAGGCCGGGCTTGAGCGGCGTGCCGACGTCCTCCCAGGCAAGCGGCTTCTGCGCCAGGAATTCCTCCACGTCTTCGGCCACCTTCGGCAGCACCGGCTTGAGATAGATCGTGAGGATGCGGAAGAGCTCCAGGTAAAGCGTGCAGAACCACTGCAGCGCGCCGTCCTGGCCGGGCTCCTTGGCGATCTCCCACGGCTTCTGCTCGTCGACGTATTGGTTGACGCGGTCGGCGAGGAACATGATCTGGCGGATCGCCTTGCTGAACTCGCGCGCCTCGTAGTCGGCGGCGATGGCGTCGGCGAAGCTGCGCACCTCGAACAGGATCGAGGGCGCCTGGTCGTCGGCGGCGGCGGGTGTGGCCGGGGCGGCGAGCGCGCCGCGCATCTTGTGCCTGAGCTCGCGTCCGGCCGTGAGCGGCTCTTCCGACAGCCTGCCGGCGAAGCGCTTGCCGATGAAGCCCGCCGCGCGCGAGGCGATGTTCACGTATTTGCCGACGAGGTCGGAGTTCACCCGCGACAGGAAATCGTCGGGATTGAAGTCCAGGTCCTCGACGCGCGCGTTGAGCTTGGCGGCCAGGTAGTAGCGCACCCATTCCGGGTTCAGGCCCAGGTCGATGTATTTCTGCGGGCTGACCGAGACGCCGCGCGACTTGGACATCTTTTCGCCCGACAGCTGCAGGAAGCCGTGGACGTACACGTTGTCCGGCACCTTGCGATCGGAGAACTTGAGCATCGCGGGCCAGAACAAGGTGTGGAAGTAGATGATGTCCTTGCCGATGAAATGGATCTGCTCCACGTTCCTGTCGGCGAGGTACTTGTCGAAGTCCTGGCCCTTCCTGTCGAGGTAGTTCTTGAGCGAGGCCAGGTAGCCGACGGGCGCGTCGAGCCAGACGTAGAAGTATTTGCCCTTGGCGCCGGGAATCTCGATGCCGAAATAGGGCGAGTCGCGCGTGATGTCCCAGTCGTTGAGCCCGCCGTCGAGCCACTCCAGGACCTTGTTGGAGACTTCCGGCTGCAGCTTGCCGTCCTGGGTCCAGCCGCGCAGGAACTCCACGCAGCGCGGGTCCGAGAGCCTGAAGAAGAAATGCTCCGACTTCCTGAGCACGGGCTTGGCGCCGGTCAGGGCCGAATACGGGTTCTTCAGGTCCGTGGGCGCGTAGACCGCGCCGCAGTTCTCGCAGGAATCCCCATACTGGTCCTTGGTGCCGCACTTCGGGCAATCGCCCTTGATGTAGCGGTCGGGCAGGAACATCTTCTTCACCGGATCGAAGAACTGCTCGATCGTCTTGGTCTCGATGAAGCCGCTTTTCTGCAGGGCGAGGAAAATCGCCGAGGAGAGCTCGACGTTTTCCGCCGAATGGGTCGAATGGAAGTTGTCGAAGCTGATGCCGAAGCGCTGGTAGTCGCGCTTGTGGCCCTCGGCCACCTTCGCGATCAGCTCCTCGGGGCTCACGCCTTCGGCCTCCGCCTTGAGCATGATGGGGGCCCCGTGGGTGTCGTCGGCGCACACGAAATGCACCTTGTGACCCTGGAGGCGCTGGAACCGCACCCAGATATCCGCCTGCACGTATTCCATGATGTGCCCGATGTGGAACGGGCCATTGGCGTACGGCAGTGCCGTGGTGACGAAAAGCTTGCGGGGCATGTATGGGATTTTGGAGGCTCCGCGATCATAACAAATTGCTTTAAGATTCCATTGATTTCCCGCAACTTTCCGAGCCCACCCCCTATGGCCATCACCGACAAGGACGTCCTCGCGGCGCTCTCCGAACTCATCGACCCGGTCACCGGGCGCAACTACGTCGAGTCGAAGGCGGTGAAGAACGTGAAGGTCGAGGGCGACCGCGTCTCGCTCGACGTGGCCCTCGGCTACCCCGCCCGAGGCGTGATCGAGAAGGTCCGCGCGCAGGTGTCCGAGCGGGTGCGCGCGCTGCCCGGCGTCGCCCACGCGAGCGTCAACGTGTTCTCCAAGATCGTCTCGCACGCGGTGCAGCGCGGCGTGAAGCTCGTCCCGGGCATCAAGAACATCATCGCCGTGGCCTCCGGCAAGGGCGGCGTTGGCAAAAGCACCACCGCGGTGAACCTCGCGCTGGCCCTGGCCGCGGAAGGGGCCACCGTGGGCATGCTCGATGCGGACATCTACGGACCTTCCCAGCCGCTCATGCTCGGCATCACCGGGCGCCCCAGCTCGAAGGACGGCAAGTCCATGGAGCCCATGGAAGGCCATGGCATCCAGGCGATGAGCGTGGGTTTCCTGATCGAGCAGGACACCCCGATGGTCTGGCGCGGCCCGATGGTCACCCAGGCCCTCGAGCAACTGCTCAACGAGACCAAGTGGCGCGAGCTCGACTACCTGGTGGTGGACCTTCCGCCCGGGACGGGCGACATCCAGCTCACCCTGGCGCAGAAGGTGCCGGTCACCGGCGCCGTGATCGTCACCACCCCCCAGGACATCGCCCTCATCGATGCCCGCAAGGGGCTCAAGATGTTCGAGAAAGTCGGCATCCCGATTCTCGGCATCGTCGAGAACATGGCGATCCACGTCTGCTCGAACTGCGGCCATGCGGAGCACATCTTCGGCGCCGGGGGCGGCGCGCGCATGTCGAAGGACTATGACGTGGAGTTCCTGGGCGCCCTGCCGCTCGACATCCGTATCCGCGAGCAGGCCGATTCGGGCAAGCCCACCGTGGTGGCGGACCCGGACGGGGCCGTGGCCGCGATCTACCGCGACATCGCCCGCAAGGTGGCGGCGCGGATCGCGCACGCCTCCGAGGACCGCACGTCGGTTTTCCCCAAGATCGTCATCCAGAACAATTGAACACCCGCTTTGGCATGAAAGACAGCGGGGCGATCATTGGAGCGGACGGCAAGCCGCCGCTCGATTCCACGGGCAGGACATCATGAACATCAAGACGGCATGAGCATAAAGAGTGACAAATGGATCCGGCGGATGGCCGCCGAGCACGGCATGATCGAACCGTTCGAAGCCGGGCAGGTGCGCGAGGTCGACGGCAAGCGCATCGTCTCCTACGGCACCTCGAGCTACGGCTACGACATCCGGGCGGCCGCCGACTTCAAGATCTTCACCAACATCAACTCCACCATCGTCGACCCGAAGGCCTTCGATCCCAAGTCGTTCGTCGACTTCAGCGGGCCGGTGTGCATCATCCCGCCCAACTCGTTTGCGCTGGCGCGCACCGTGGAATACTTCCGCATCCCACGCAACGTGCTCACGGTGTGCCTGGGCAAGTCGACCTACGCGCGCTGCGGGATCATCGTGAACGTGACGCCTTTCGAGCCGGAATGGGAAGGCTACGTCACGCTCGAATTCTCCAATACCACCCCGCTGCCGGCGAAGATCTACGCCAACGAAGGCGTAGCCCAGGTGATCTTCTTCGAGTCCGACGAGGTCTGCGAAACGTCCTACCGCGATCGCGGCGGCAAATACCAGGGCCAGGAAGGCGTCACGCTGCCCAAGATGTAGGCGGTCGCGAACCCGGTTGAACTTGCCGGCCCGGCGATGCACGAAGAAATGCAGCGACAAGTGCCAAGAATCACGTCCGCCGCCCTTGTTTTTGTCCTATACTGCGCGCACTTTTTTGCGAATTGAAGGCGTAAGGGACTCTTTCTCAACGCCTTTTCGAGGCCCCTTCGCCGGGGATACAAGGAGGTCATCATGACAAGAGCGAGGAACTGCTGCGGCTCGAATGCCACCGGCCCGGCCGGTATGCGTTTGCTGCACGGTATTCCCCATTCCTGCCACGAAAGACCTCAATGCCCCGAACCGCGACGGTAAAGAAGCTCCGCCCCCAGCCGGAGTTCCCGCTCGACTCCCACCCGGAAACCAGCCTCGACTTCACCCGGGTCAAGCAATATCTCGCCAAACACGCGTACAGGAAACCGGTCCTGCTGATGGACCTGGACATCGTGCGCACCAAGACCCGCCGCTTCCGCGCGAACCTGCCGAAGGTGCGCCCGCACTTCGCCGTCAAGGCCAATCCGGATCCGCGCGTCCTCAAGGTCCTGATGCAGGAAGGCGCCGGCTTCGAAATCGCCTCGATCGCCGAACTCGACATCCTGATCGGCCTGGGCGTGCCGCCGGCCGAGGTGTTCTATTCCAATCCGATGAAGTCGCGCGCGTTCCTCGAATACGCCGCCTCGAAGGGCGTCGAATGGTTCGTGGTCGACAGCGTCGAGGAGATCCGCAAGGTCCAGTCGGTCAAGGCCGACGCCAAGATGTACATGCGCATCGACGCGCCCAACATCGGCAGCGACTGGCCGCTCGCCGGCAAGTTCGGCGCCCACATGCACGACGTGCCGGATCTCATCGACGCCGCGGTCGACTGCAAGGCCGATCTCGCGGGCGTGACCTTCCACGTGGGCTCGCAGTGCCTCAACCCGGAAAACTGGCGCGTCGGCATGGAGCGCGCGCGCAAGGTGTTCGCCTCGATGCGCGCGGTGGGCCTCAAGCCGCGCCTGCTCAACCTCGGCGGCGGTTACCCCGTTCGCCACGTGAAGCCGATCCCGTCGATGGAAACCATCGCCGAAGTGATCAACAAGGAGCTTCGCCACTTCGGTCCCGAGGTGCAGCTGATCGCCGAACCGGGTCGCTACCTGGTCTCGGACGCGGGCTACTTCATCTGCCGCGTGGTCGGCACCGCCACCCGCAACAACCAGCGCTGGATGTACTGGGATGCGGGTGTCTTCGGCGGCGTGATCGAGACCACCGAGGGCCTGCGCTACAACATCTACACCGACCGTGACGGCGAGCCCGTGTCCTACAACGTGGCCGGCCCGACCTGCGATTCGGTCGACGTGGTGATGCGCGAGGAGCTCTTCCCCGGCGACCTGCAGGAAGGCGACTACATCTTCATCAAGAACGCCGGTGCCTACACCACCGCGTACGCGAGCAACTTCAACGGCTTCCCCCTGCCCGAGGTCGCGACGATCGGCAGCTGATGGCCTTCACGCCGGCCGACCCGGAGCTTCGATGGCCCCAAGAGCAGGTGGCGCGCCCGTGACACAGGATTTCTGGGTCGCAAGCGGGTTCCGGCTGCTGGAGGCGACACCGGAAGGCGTCGCGCCCACCCCCGCGTGGCTCGCGCGGTTCCTCGAAGGCCCGGAGCTGGCGCCGCCCCCCGAGGCGGGCCCGCGCGAGCGCGAGGTGTTCCGCCGCCTGGGCGCCGATCCGCTGGCGCGTGTCCCGGGCGCGGCGATGGCCGCGATCGAAGACGCCGACGCCCGCGAGAACTGGGCCGAGTTCCTGCGCTTTCGCGATCGGGTGATGGCGTTCCCGACGCTCGAGGCGTGTTACCTGGATCTTTTCCGGCGCCCGCGGGTGGACCTCGCGCCGCCCTTCGTGGACGCGCTCGCACAAGCCATCGTGCGCGCGATGCTCGACGGCACCGATGACCCCTGGCTGTGCCGCGCCGGCGAGCTTTTTTTCCGCCAGCAGCGCGTGAGCACCGAGGGGGGCCGTGTGCTGGCCGCCGATGCCGCGACGCTGGAGGTTTTTACCGAGACCGGCGGCTTCGGCAACCTGGGGCGCTTGCTGCGCCAGCAGAACACCGCGATGCCGGAAGTGAAGATGGACGTGCTCGGCCGCGAGAATGCGCCCCTCTACTTCCTGCGCGACGCGCTCTTCGCCTTCGTGCTGGACCTTTCGCCGGGAAGCGAAGGAGCCTCGGCCCTGGCGCGGGTCCTCGAGATGTGGGTCGCGCGCATGCTGGGCGTCGCGGTGTCGATCAAGCCTGCCGCTCGCGTGGACGACGAGCGTTGGCGCTGGCACGTGGGACTCGACGTCGATTCCACCGCGCTCCTCAATGCCCTCTACCGTGGCGAGGCGGTGCCGCCCGAAGACCACGAGCGCCTGGCGCTGCTCTTCGAGCTGGCGTTCCTGGACCCCGCCGAGGCCGCGGCGCAGGTCGGTGCTCGCCCGGTGTACCTCGGACTGGCCTGCCGCCCCGACCGCACCTTGCGCATGAAGCCGCAGAACCTGCTCGTGAACCTGCCGCTGGCGGCATCGAACTAGGCATGCGGGGGTAAAATCGCCTTTCAGCCTCAAGGAGCAAGTGATGAACGCATCGATGGAAAGTACCGGCAGCTTCATGCTCAGCAACGAGATCGAGCTGCTCATGTCCGAGCGCGCCAAGCTGCTGCGCGTCGCCGGCGCGGCGGCCCAGTTCGTGGCCGTGATGGAGAGCCGCAACCTGCCCGAGAAGGTGGCCACCGAGGCCGAGATCCTGGCCGAAAGCGTGAACGCGCTGCCCGAGGACACCCTCAAGGACGCGCTGCACGCCATTTCAACCGCCGTCGCCTGAAGCGAGGTCCACCGCGATGAATCCCGATTCGCTCAACATGAGCATCCGCAAGTTCCTCAAGCACGTCGGCGTGCACTCCCAGCGCGAGATCGAGACCGCGGTAAAGGCGGCGATTGATTCCGGCAAGCTCGCCGGCACGGAGAAGCTGCCGGTGAAGATGACCCTCACCCTCGGCGGCACCAGCCTGTCCGTCACCTTCGACGACACCATCGCGCTCGAATGAACGATGCCGGCGTCCCCACCCTGGTGACCTACGCCGACGTTGAGGCCGCGGCCGCGCGCCTGGAGGGCGTGGCCCACCGAACGCCGGTCGCCACCTCGCGCACCTTCGATGCCCGCGCCGGCTGCGAGGCCTATTTCAAGTGCGAGAACCTGCAGCGCATGGGGGCGTTCAAGTTCCGCGGCGCCTACAACGCACTCGCGAGCCTCGGTCCCGAGGAGCGCCGGCGCGGGGTCGTGGCGTTTTCATCCGGCAACCACGCCCAGGCCGTGGCGCTGGCCGGACAGCTGCTGGAGGTGCCGGCGACCATCGTCATGCCCGCCGATGCGCCCGCGGTAAAGGTTGCCGCCACGCGCGGATACGGCGCGCAGGTTGTCCTCTACGATCGCGCGCGCGGCGAAAGCCGCGAGGCCCTCGCCTCGCGGCTCGCTGCCGAAACCGGCGCCACCGTGATCCCGCCCTTCGACCATCCCGCGGTGATCGCGGGGCAGGGCACCGCCGCGAAGGAGCTGATCGAGGACATCGGCCCGCTCGATTTCCTGTTCGTCTGCACCGGGGGCGCGGGCCTGCTGTCGGGGTGCGCCGTGGCGGCGAACCACCTGTCACCGGGCGTTCGCGTGGTGGGTGTCGAACCAGCCGCCGGGGACGACGCGGCGCGCTCGTTCCACACCCGCCAGCTGGTCACGATCGACGTCCCCGACACCATCGCGGACGGCGCGCGCACGCAGGCCCTGGGCACCATCACGTTCCCGATGGTGCTGCGGCACGTCCACGACATCATCACGGTGACGGACGCGCAGCTCATTGACGCCCTGCGTTTCATCTGGGAGCGCATGAAGCTCGTGGTCGAACCCACCGGCGCGCTGGCGGCGGCGGGTGTCCTCAAGGGCGCCATCGACGTGCGCGATCGCCGCGTGGGCATCATCCTCTCGGGCGGTAACGCCGACCTGAAGGCGGTCGCCGCGCTCTTCGGGTGAGTCTTGCGCTGCCGACGCTCGGGGCGCACGTCCCTCGGCGCGGCAGTGCGCCCATGCGCCTGCTCGGCCGCGTGGTCCTCAAGGCCTTGGGCTGGCGCGTCGAAGGCGAGCTGCCCGACCTGCCCAGGTTCGTGATCGCGGTCGCACCCCACACTTCCAACTGGGACCTGCTGGTGGGTGGCGCGGCCATGTTCGCGCTCGACCTGCGCCTGGCCTTCATCGGAAAACACACGCTGTTCCGCGGGCCGTTCGGCGCCTTCCTGCGCTGGATGGGCGGCATGCCGGTGGATCGCACCAGCCCTCACGGCGTCGTGGCTGAATCGATACGCGCCTTTTCGCTGATGGAGCGGCGTGTGCTGGTGATCGCGCCGGAAGGCACGCGCAGCAAGGTGGAGCGCTTCAAGTCCGGGTTCCTGCATATCGCCCGGGGCGCCCACGTGCCGGTGATGCTCGCGGCGCTGGACTACGGCGAGCGCTGCGTGCGCTTCGGCCCGACTTTCGAGCCCGGTGGCGACATCGAGGCCGAGCGTGTGCGTGCCGAGGCGTACTTCGCGCCGATCCGCGGCAAACGATTGCGCTAGCCTGGTGCGCGCACGCACCAAAACGCACGGCGCGCCGTGTAACGCATTTCACAACGGGTCGCGTAAGTGTCTGATTCGTCGTGCCGTGAATGCTGGCACGCTTGCTGCTGAAGTGAAAACGTCGGCTCGCGCCGACGTTTCTCCTCCGAGAGCGGTTTGCCCCTCGCCCAACGGCGCGGGGCATTTTTTTCAGTCCGCGTAGACGCCGGCTTTCTTGATCACCGGGGCCCACTTCTCGATCTCGCTTTTCAGGTGCGCGCGCAGCGCATCGGGCGTGGCGCGGCTTTCGGCCACGGGCTCGGTGCCCAGTTCGGCGAACTTGGCGATCAGGCCCGGATCCTTGAGGGCGACCTTGAGCGCGGCGTTGAGCTTGTCGAGCGCGGCCTTCGGGGTGCCTGCCGGGGCCCACAGGCCGTGCCACACCGCGACCTCGAAGCCCTTCAGGCCCGCTTCCTCGACGGTGGGCAGGTCAGGGAGCGACTTCACGCGCGTCCTGGTGGTGACGGCGTAACCCTTCACCTTGCCGCCCTTGATCTGCGGGGTGGTGTTGGTGGTCTGGTCGCACATGAAGTCGACCTGCCCGCCCATGAGGTCGGTCATCGCGGGGCCCGTGCCCTTGTACGGAACGGTGGTGATGTCGGCCTGGAGGGCGGTCATGAAAAGCATGCCGCACAGGTGCGAGGCCGCCCCCACGCCGGCATTGGCATAGGTGACCTTGTCCTTGTTGGCCTTCACGTAGGTGATCAGCTCCTTCATGTCCTTCGGCGGGAAGTCCTTCTTCGCGATGAAGGTCATCGGTACGTCGGTGATGAGCCCGATCGGCTCCAGCTCCTTCTGCGGGTCGTAGCGCAGGTTGCGATAGAGGGAGACGCTGGTGGAGATGCCGATGTGCATCAGGAGCAGGCTGTAGCCGTCCGGCTTGGCCTTGGCGACCTTTTCCACCCCGAGGGTGCCGCCGGCGCCTGCGGCGTTTTCGACGATCACGGACTGGCCAAGCGTCCTGGTCATCGACTGCGCCATCAGGCGCGCGACGGTGTCCGTGGGTCCGCCGGCGGCGAACGGGACGATGAGGGAAATGGTGCGCGTGGGGTAATCCTGAGCTGCCGCAGTGAGCGCGTACAGCAGCGCAGCGCAGGCGATCGCAAGCCTCTTCATCATGGTGTCTCTCCTTTTGGGGATCATGCGGAAACCGCCGGCCATTATAATCGCCGACGAACCTTCCGCCCCACGCCGTGAGTCTCCTCGCCCTCCTAGCCGCATTGCTCGCCCAACACGCCTGGGTCCCCCGTGGCCGCCAGCCGCTGATGGCCTTCTACGGGAGAATCTGCCTGTCGGCGGCCAAGCGCCTGAATGCCGGGGACCGGAACTCGGGCAGCTTCGCCTGGTTCGCGCTTTTGCTCGCGGTCCTTGGCCCCGTGACCCTGGCCACGGCGCTGGCCGCGGCGATCCACCCGGCGGTGCTCTGGGTGGTGGACGTCGCGGTCCTGTACGCAACGATGCGTTTCCTGGGCACGGTGCAGCAGCTCTCCGCCATCGAGAAGGCCCTTCGCGAAGGCGCCGTGCCGCTCGCGGCGAACCTGCTCGGGCAGTGGCAATCGGAGGCGGTCGAAGGTGAGGAGCCCGGTGTTGTGGCGCGGCTGGCGGCGGAACACGCGCTGCGCGAAGCCCATCACGGCACGTTCGGCCCGCTGTTCTGGTTCCTGGTGCTGCCCGGCCCGCTCGGCCTCGTCCTGTATCCGCTCGCGCTGCGGGCGGCGCGCAGCTGGGAGCACCTGGTGGAGCCCGACGAGCGCGACTTCGGATGGTTCGCGGCGCGTGCCTTCCACGTGATCGACTGGATCCCGCAGCGCGCCACGGCATTCGCCTTCGCGGTGGCGGGCAATTTCGAAGACGCGCTGCTGTGCTGGCGCTCGCAGGCGGCGCAGTGGATCCATCCGGAGGAAGGCATCGTGCTGGCGAGCGGCGCGGGCGCGCTCGGAGTGCGCCTCGGGGACCCCGTGCCCGGCCCCGCCGGCCTGCGCGACCGCCCCGGCCTGGGTTCGGGCGACGCGGCCCGGGAGGATGCGCTGGCGAGCCTGGAGGGCCTGCTGTGGCGCGCGCTGATCGTATGGTCGATCGTTTTTTTGCTGGCGGCCGCCATGCAGCTGGTGTAAGGCATTTCCGTTACACTGGCCCGAACAAACGGCGCCCCGTCGCGCCGGCCGGAATTTCTCGAGAGGAGCCTCACATGAAAGTTGTTTCCCGCGTGCGCGCGGCCGTTGTTGCCGCGGCCCTGGCGATTACCCCGGCGTTCGCCGTCGATTCCGTGAAGATGCTGATTCCCGCCAACCCCGGGGGGGGCTGGGACACCACCGGGCGCGAACTCGGCAAGGCGATGACCGCCTCCGGCGCGCTCAAGAACATCCAGTACGACAACAAGGGCGGCGCCGCGGGCGCCATCGGGATCGCGCAGTTCGTGAACTCCTCCAAAGGCGACCCGAACGCGCTGATGATGGGGGGCATGGTGATGGTCGGCGGCCTGATCCAGAACAAGTCGCCGGTCACGATCGACCAGGTGACCCCGGTCGCGCGCCTGACCTCCGAATACGAGGTCATCGTGGTGCCCGCCAACGGGCCGAAAACCCTCAAGGAGCTGCTCGACAAGTTCAAGGCCAACCCGGGCAGCGTCTCGTGGGGCGGCGGCAGCGCGGGTGGCACGGACCACATCCTCGCCGGCCTCATCGCCAAGGATATCGGCGTCGAGCCGGCCAAGGTCAACTACGTCCCGTTCAAGGGCGGCGGCGAAGCCGTATCGGCCATCATCGGCGGCCACGTCACCGCCGGCGTCTCGGGCCTGTCTGAATTCTCGCAGCACGTGAAGTCGGGCAAGATGCGCGCGCTCGCGGTGTCCTCGGCGAAGGCGATCGATGGCATCCCCTCTCTCAAGGAACAAGGCGTCAACGTGGAGCTCGCCAACTGGCGCGGCATCTTCGGCGCGCCCGGCATCAGCAAGGCGCAGCGCGACGATCTGGTGAAGGTGGTCGAGAAGGCCGTGAAAAGCAAGGAGTGGCAGGACGCGCTCAAGCGCCAGGACTGGGACGATTTCTACCTTCCGGGCGACGCCTACGGCCAGTTCATCACCGCGGAGAACAAGCGCATCGGCGAGATCCTGGACTCGCTCGCCCTCGGCAAGAAGTAGTTCGCATGAAGGCCCCCGCGGGGCAGGTAGCGATCGCGGCCGGCGTCACCACCGTCGGCGCGCTGATCCTCGGGGGCTCGTTTTTCCTGCCCACGGGCGGGGGTTACGCCCAGGTCGGGCCGGGTGTGGTGCCGCGGGCGGTGGGCGTGGTCCTGCTGCTGCTCGGCGCGGCGCTGCTGCGCGAGGTCTTCACCGGCGGGTTTCGCGGCGTCGACGAGGCGGCCGAACTGCACCTCCCGATGGATTGGCCCGCCTTTGCCTGGGTTTCGGGCGGCATCCTGGCCTACGGAGTGCTGATCGAGTCGCTGGGCTTCATCTTCTCCTCCACCATCCTGTTCGTGATGGTCGCGCGCGGCTTCAACAGCCGGCGTTGGCTCCTGAATGTCATGACCGGCCTGATCCTGGGGTCCGCGGTCTTCGCGATGTTCAACTACGGCCTCGGCCTCACGCTGCCCGCGGGCGTGCTCAAAGGGGTGCTCCCCTGATGGACGTCTGGGCGCAGTTGATGCAGGGCTTCAGCGTGGCGCTCACGGCGCCCAACCTGATGTGGTGCCTGGTGGGTTGCGCGCTCGGCACCGCCGTGGGTGTGCTGCCCGGGGTGGGGCCGGCGGTGACCGTTGCGCTGCTGCTGCCGATCACCACCAAGGTCGACGCGAGCGGTGCGCTCATCATGTTCGCCGGCATCTATTACGGTGCGATGTACGGTGGCTCCACGACCTCGATCCTGCTCAATACCCCCGGCGAAAGCGCCACCATCGTCACCGCGATGGAAGGCAACCAGATGGCCAAGCGCGGACGCGCGGGCCCGGCGCTCGCCACCAGCGCCATCGGGTCGTTTTTTGCCGGAACGCTGGCCACAGTCGGCCTCACTTTCCTCTCGCCCCTGGTGGTCGAGCTGGGTCTCAAGTTCGGCCCGCCGGAATATTTCGCGTTGATGGTGCTGGCCTTCACCACCGTTTCCGCGGTGCTGGGTGAATCGACGCTGCGCGGGCTGGTAAGCCTTTTCCTCGGCCTGGCGATCGGCCTGGTCGGCATCGACAACCAGACCGGCCAGGCGCGTTTCGCCTTCGACATCCCGCAACTGCTCGACGGCATCGAGGTCGTGACCGTGGCCGTGGGCCTTTTCGCGGTGGGCGAAACGCTCTACTTTGCCTCGAAGCTCAATTCCGTGGACGAGAAGCTCGAGACCATCAAGGGCTCGATCTGGATGAAGGCCGAAGACTGGAAACGCTCGATCGGCCCGTGGATCCGCGGCACGCTGATCGGCTTCCCGTTCGGCACCATTCCGGCCGGCGGGTCGGAGATCCCCACCTTCCTCTCCTACGCGATGGAGAAGAAGCTCACCAAACATCCGGAAGAGTTCGGCAAGGGCGCGATCGAAGGCGTGGCCGGCCCGGAGGCGGCGAACAACGCGTCTTCCACCGGCACGATGGTGCCGCTGCTGACCCTCGGCCTGCCGACCTCCGCCACGGCGGCCATCCTGCTCTCGGCGTTCCAGCAATACGGCCTGCAGCCCGGCCCGTTGCTGTTCGAATCAAATTCCGCGCTGGTCTGGGGCCTGATCGCGAGCTTCTACATCGGCAACGTGATGCTGCTGGTGCTCAACCTTCCGCTGGTGGGCCTCTGGGTCAAGCTGCTGCAGATCCCGCGCCCGCAGCTCTACGCCGGCATCCTGGTGTTCGCGACCATGGGTGTCTACGGCATGCGCCAATCGTCGTTCGACGTATTCCTGCTGTACGTGATTGGCCTGGGCGGATTCCTCATGCGCCGCTACGGCTTTCCGACCGCGCCGGTCATCGTCGGCATGATCCTGGGTCCCCTGGCCGAAGAGCAGATGCGCAGGTCGCTGTCGATCAGCCAGGGCAACTGGAGCATCTTCGTGACCCACGGCATCTCCGCGGCGCTGCTGGCACTCACGGTGCTGGTCCTGCTGGCCCCGCTGCTGGTCAGGGTCTTCAGGAAACGCTTGCCGGCGGGGTGATTTGGAACAGCGATTCGACCGGTTCTACCGCTACCCCGAACTCACCGCGATCCTCCAGGCCTTCGCGGCCCGCAAGCCGGGCCTCTTTTCGGTCGAAAGCATCGGCAGGAGCCACGAGGGCCGCGACATCTGGGTGGTGACCGCATCCAGCACCGCTTCGGGCGCGCCTTCGGAGAAGCCCGCGTTCTGGATCGACGGCAACATCCACGCCGCCGAGCTCACCGCCTCCACCGCGTGCCTGCACTACCTTCACAAGCTGGAGGAAGGTTATGGCGTCGACGCGGACATAACGCGCCTGCTCGATTCGCGCACGATCTACGTCTGCCCCCGCATCAACCCCGATGGCGCCGAATGGGCGCTCGCCGACAAGCCGAAATACATCCGGTCGTCGACCCGCGCCTATCCCTTCGAAGAGGATCCGGTGGAAGGCCTCAACGTGGAGGACGTGGACGGCGACGGGCGCATCCTCAGCATGCGCATCCCCGACCCCAACGGGGGCTACAAGGCGCACCCCGACGAGCCGCGGCTGATGACGCCGCGCGATCCGGTCGAATCCGGCGGCCAGTACTGGCGCGTGATCCCGGAGGGCGCGCTGGTGAACTACGACGGCGTCGAGATCCGTGTGAACCGCGACAAGGAAGGCCTCGACCTCAACCGCAATTTCCCCTCGGGCTGGAGGCAGGAATACCAGCAGCTCGGCGCCGGCCCCTATCCCACCTCGGAACCCGAGGTGCGCGCGGTGGTGGACTTCGTCGTGCGCCATCCCAACATCGGCGGCGGGGTGAGCTTCCACACCCACAGCGGCGTGATCCTGCGCCCCTTCGCTTCCGAGCCCGACGAAAACATGCCGGCCGAGGACCTCTGGCTCTACAAGCTCTTCGGCAGGAAAAGCACCGAGCTCACGGGTTATCCCAACATCTCCATATTCCACGACTTCAAGTACCACCCGAAGTCGGTCATCACCGGCGGCTTCGACTGGATCTACGAGCACCTCGGCCAGTTCTTCTGGACTGTCGAGATCTGGGCGCCGGTGCGCGAGGCCGGGGTGCAGGATTACCACTTCATCGACTGGTATCGCGAGCACCCGCCCGAAGACGACCTCAAGCTGATCGCCTGGAGCGACCGCGAGCTCGAAGGCAAGGGCTACGTCTCGTGGTATCCGTTCGAACATCCGCAGCTTGGGCCGGTGGAACTGGGCGGCTGGGACAAGCTCGCGACCTTCCGCAACCCGCCGGCGAAATACATCGAGCGCGAGGTGGCGCGCTTCCCCAGGTGGCTCACCTGGCAGGCACTCACGCTCCCCAGGCTCGAGATCCTTCGCGTCGACGTCGAGCGCCTGGGCGAGGACACGTGGAAAGTGCGCCTCGCGGTGCAGAACGCGGGTTACCTGCCTTCCTACGTCACCAAACGCGCGCTGGAGCGCAAGGTCGTCCGCGGCGTGATCTACCAGATCGAGCTGCCCGGGGCGGCGAAGCTTGTCGCGGGCAAGGCGCGGGTGGAAGGCGGCCAACTGGAGGGGCGCGCCAGCAAGGCTTCGTTGCAGGCTTTCCTGCCCAGTCTCGACCTCACCGGGGACCGTGGGCAGTGCGAATGGACGGTGCGGGCACCCGTGGGGACACGGGTCGGCGTTTCCGCCCGCCACGACAGGGCGGGCAGCGCCGCCTCGCAAGTCACCCTTGCCTGAGCTCGTGCCCTAGGGAAGCTCTGAACAAGTACCGGGGATCTGCGTTGCGGCAGGTGCGGATGGCTGCAAGGCGGACGTCGCCGCGAATGTCGACAACCTTCGCAAGGCGTCCAACGACGCGGACGCCGCACCTGCCGCAACCCGTAGGCACTGCTCCATCAAGGACTTGCCCTGTCGAAGGGGCGGGCGATTTCGGGCCGCTTCGTCGTTGCTCGTCCTGGCAAGGTACCTACCTTGCGTCGGACT